>Ga0209572_1000936_pt1 | contig 28735 bp, 54 predicted proteins | sample EBPBio232012_DNA_FD_185867 | JGI IMG/M metagenome (GOLD analysis project Ga0209572, IMG submission 185867) | Wastewater treatment Type I Accumulibacter community from EBPR Bioreactor in Madison, WI, USA - Reactor 1_1/23/2012_ DNA (SPAdes)... | ecosystem: Engineered > Bioreactor > EBPR >...
GGTGATCGTGATGTCAAACGGCGAAGTGGACGCCCGGGTGATCTCGACCATGGTGGTGGTGCCTGTGCCGTTGTCATAGACCTCTACCTGGGTGTCTCTCGACCCAAGGCCGTGGGTTACGGTAAATGTCACGTTGGTGCCGTTGCCGATTGAGGCCACATATCCACCTGCTTTGGCATCGTACCAGGCTTTGAGCTTCAGTGGCGTTACGATGCGGGTGTCGTCGGTACCGGCATCGGTTTCGGCTTGCGTGGCTATCTCAGCCAAACCTGTTCTGGTTTCGGTAGCTGTACGAGCCGACAATGTGGCCGGGGTCACGGCTTTGTTGGCATCGGTACCGGCCTGTACCTCGGCAGCGGTAGCAAGCATCACCAAGCCCAATATGGTGGTGGTGGCCTGTGAGCGGTTGCTTTCGAGGAATATGTAATGGTTGGCGTTGGTTACGGTAGGGTTGGCCTGGTTGGCGATGATCAGGTCACCGATGTTGAGTATCTGCCCCTGTACGGTACCGGCGGTGGTCACATACCAGTAGGCACCTTTCTTGATGGTCGCACCACCGGGCAGGTTGGTATTGGCGGCGGCATCAAAGCCCCCTACCAGGGTACCGATACCGGCGATATTGCTATCGACATAGGCCTTGATACTGGCTTGTGTGGCCAGAGCCGTGGCCGAGTTGGAAGCAAAGTCTGATTCGTTCAGGATTGCTATGGCCTGTGGAGTCCCCCCTGTAAGGCTACCGATTACGGTCATGACCGGCAAGTCCTGTATCTTGGCAAAGGTGATATTTTTGTCGGTGATCTTGATGGTGGTCACGGCACCGTCGGCGAGTTTTGGGGTGCTTATGCCGCCATCTTTGACCCTCACTACGTCGGCGTTGATTTCGATGGTGGCGTTGTCAACGTTGACATTGAGCGTCCTGATGTTGTTGGCGTCGCTGTGTACCAGACCGTCACCGGGGGCTATGAGGCTGCCGAGGTTGATCCATGCGGTACCGTCGTAGTAGTAGATACTCTTATCGGCGGTGTTGTAGTAGAACTGCCCCGCCTTGGGATTTGCGGGGGGGGCGGCAGCATTGTGCAGCACCACATTGATGATTTGATTTTTTGAGAAGTCTACACTACTCTTAAAAGGAATTGCCATGGCGAAAAAATTGGTTTGATGGTGGAATAATCTTGGTTTAAGTAAATATGGCAAACCCGGCCTGCGGGCTGTCAAATGTGATGTTGGTGGTGTTTACGACCCATTCCATCTGGTTGGTTTCGGGGTTGAGTTTTTCCTCCATGTTGTGGCTCACGGTACCGTATATCTGGTTGCCTGCCAGGTCAAAGGTCTGTACGCTGGCCACTTTGTTCATCTGGTGGTTGATCGACCATATCATAGATGCCTCAGCTGCCCGGTATTGGTAGTAGCTTTCGCCGGTGCCTTCGTATTTTTTCACTGTGGTGTAAAAATTTAAAGTACCGCTGCCACTGCTACTGCCTGAGCCCGACAAGCTCGCACCGGTGGCTTTGCTGCCGGTGGTGCTTTTTTTGGAGAAAAACCCGATCACCTCATCTTTCCAGTCTTTGAGCCAGATAAAAAACCAGATCACCAGCAAAACCAAAATAGATAGCAATACACGTACTGCTATCTTCTGGTTTTTGGGAGTGAGTGGCTGCGATATTTTCGGCTTCGGTGGCATGAAGTAATTTTTAATTAATAATGAATAATTCGTAATTAAGAATTACCCTTTTTTCGGCTTTTTAAACCTGAAATATGCCAGTAGCCCTACGATAGCGGCGACGGTTACGATCAATACGCCCCTTACGTTGGCATCGGCTTTGTCTTTGGCTTCCTGACTTGCCAGGGTGGCCTTTTTGACATCAAGTGCACCGAGCAATATCTGCTTGTCCTGAAGGTCGGCGGCGGCTTCGGCTTCGGCTTCGAGTTTGGTGATGGCGAGCTTTTCGGCCTTGATGGCATTGGATGAGCTCCAGATACTACCGACTGAGGTAAATACTCCGGAAATGGCGGCTAATATGGCGGCTGTCATGTTATTGTTTGTTTTGGTGGTGGATGCTGTGGTAGCCATGATTTATTTCTTGTTTTGATTTCTGCGGTAAATCAGTAAGCCTCCTATTCCAAATACGAGTATCACGATAATGGCATAGATGGCGTTTTGGTTGATGGTAGCCAGGCTACCGTTTCCGGCACTGCTGGTAGGGCCAAATATGGACGCAAAGAAACCTTTGTTGGTGTTGTCCGTGGTATCGGTTTCATTTAATGTCGATTCCAACAATTTTTTCAACTCATCATTAGCGGCTTGTTTTCGAGCTGCTTCAGCTTCATCAGCTGTCATTGGCTGATTTGCGGAAACTTCGTCACCCCTAAACCAGTTTTCCAACTGCTTGGCTTTATATGCAGATTTATTAGGAGTAAGGGTATATTTTCTACCAAAACTTCCGAATCTGGCCTTTACATACACAACCCATTGAACTTTATACCATATATAGCCCTCTGAGACTCTTAATTCTCCGGTATAATTTCCGATGAATTGACCTTGCGTCCAAGATATACCGTCATTTCCCTGAGTTTTTTTAGTCACAAAACTCGGATATGTTCTTGAAGGTGTATCGTAGGAAGTAACGCCATCAATAAATGCGTAAATAGGGTCTCCTATTTCACGTGGTGGGGTTAAGCTGCTGAGTGTGCTCATTTCTTTTTTGTTTTTTTGGTGGGTGAAAATGTTTTAAATGCGATGATACCGCCTACGGTGATGAGTATCCCTATAAGCCAATACCAGACCATGGATGTGGTAGAGCTGCCACCATTATCATTGTTTTCGGTGGTGGTTTTGGGTGCAGCCACAGGATCTTTTTCGGCATTGGGATCATCGGGTGCGGGGTCAGGCTCTCCGGTATTGCCGGAGCCTCCTTCGTTACCTGCCGGTGGAGCAGGGTTAAATGTACCACCCGATGGATCAGGAGCAGTGGGCGAACCGTTGGGATAAGCTTTATCAAGGTCAATCTGAATAGGTTGCAGCGTGGTTTCTGCACCTTTTACCCATCCTGAAAGCATTTCTCTTGACCATTTTTTGGTATCAGATACCTGGTAATAATGCACATATTGGACTTTGTACCAAAGTCTGAAAAATACACGGACGGTTTGGCCGGTATAGATACCAATCAATGCCCCTGTGTTAAAGGTAGGGGTGTCACCCTGATACAGGATGTTGCTTATAGGTGTGCCGTTGGCTTTGTTGTAAACCCTCACACCGTCTTTTGTGGCGACTAATTGGTCGCCGTAGTTTCTCGGAACCATAATTTTGAAATTTTGAATAATACATAAAACCCTACCGCACTGGCCGCCCCATACAATATACCACGCAGTACCCTTTTGATATTGCCGTCGGTAGCGGTGCCATCGACCAACTTACGGAGGTCAACCACGTTTTGAATCATAAATGCTTGCCACCATTGGCCTACGTTGTCGATGAAGCTCACATAACCGCCTTCTAGTATCGACCGGGGCTTTTTGATCACGCCCAGGTGGTCGTATTTTTTGCCCTCGGTATAAAGCAGGTCAAAATAAGCCGGATACATGAAGTCACTCACCACCACGTTGTCGATACGATAGCTGAAGTTGATACTCTGCACGGGTCCGGCCACCTCTACCAGAAAGTTTTCGTCGCCGGGCAGGTCGGTACTGATGTCGGTCACCTGGTATTTATTGAGGTAGGGGTTGACCAGCATTTCCAGCATTTCGTGGCTGGCGGTAAGTGTCCAGTTGTCACGATACAGTACTTTGGCAAATGGTACGTTGTTGGCATCTAAATAGTGATACCCGAAGGCATTGGCGAGGTCGAGCTCACTCACCACATATATCGGCCAGTATCCGGCAGGTACCTGATTGGCAGCGATTACGTCGGCGGTGACGTTCCACACGTCGGCAAAGTCACGCTTTACCTGGGTAGTGAGAGCCTTGGCTACGGTCTCCAGATAGGGCTGTCCTACTTTTCCGGTGGTGTCGATCAATGCGATTTTTCGGGTGGTCATGGGGTTCAGATTTTTTGTTTTTTAAACCATTTGGCGATTTTTTTCCATTGCGAAATGATCAAAATGCCTATTGCTGCTACTATCATCTGGGTGCGGTATTTACGTAGGAATGAAATGCCTGTTGACAATGGCGAGGCTTCGGGTTCACGTACTTCGTACTTGGTATCAAAGCTGTCCACGTTGTATTTTACATACCTCAGCTCGCCTGATGCCTGGTCTTTAAACTCAATAAACCGAATGCCCGATAGCGGGTCGTTTTGGTCGGGTTGGTTGGTGTCGGTGATTACGCCCAGCCGCAGGTCGTTGCCCCATGTCCAGAATGTAGGCCGCAGGTTGTAGATGCCGTCCTGATTGCCGTCGATGGTGGGTTCGTAGTATCCGATGTCTCTGGCACCGCCACGGAGCCAAAGGATCTTGTCATTTGTTGGTTGCATTTGGTTTGGTTGATTTAGGTTTACGATTTTTTATGACTTTTACCAGCAATACAAAAAGCACCACTACCAGTGGCAGGGCTACTATCATCAAGATGTTGGCTTTGATCCAGGCCAGCAGGTTAAATGGCTGCGGGTCTTGGCCGTCTTTACCACTGATGTCGTTGCCGGTGGCGGCGGTGGCTTTGGCCTTGGAGAATATCCCCAGCAATGAGGTGGTAAGGGTACTGATACCGGCCAACAATCCTTCCCAATTAAACCCTGTTTTTTTGGTGGTATTGTCGGGGTAATTGTACTTAGGGTTGGCTTTTGATTCGTACCGGCTACTATCGAGGGGCACGTATACTTTGGTGAGGCTTCCTGTTTTCTGGACTTCTATCCAGGTGCCGGGGGTGTCGTCTGAGCTCTTTACGTCGTTGTCGGTGATCTGCCCTATGAGCAGCTCGCCGTTGGCTATACCGGTAGCCTCGAGCGAGGGCTTGGTATAATACACTTCGTTGACCTTTAGGCTATAAAGCAGGTCGCCTATTTCGAAGTATCCGAGGGGTTGGTTTTTGGTTCCAAGTGCCATATTACTGTATTTGTTTAAAATTGTGAGAATCGATAATGTTTTTAAGGTTTTGAGGGCTTAATGAAGTAGCCACTACCTGTGGCAGGTCATAATGCCCCACTGACCGCATGGCTTCGTAGCATATCTGGCTACAAAATGACCGCTTGCTGATCTCCTGAGCGTTGAGCATCATATTAAGCACCAAACCACCCAAAGTGTACCTGGTGCCACTTTTTGAGGTGAAAAACTCAAATAACTCAGCATCGGCTGATCCAATGTCATAGTTTGCCCATTTTCCTGGATTTTTCTTGTTTTCCCATGCCCTTATCTCTACGCCTTGCGGGTACCAGCTGCTGCATACCACAAATCCCATTTCGTTGAGCACGATTTCGCAATGTACATAGTCGCCACCGCTACCACCGGCCATGATAGCCCTGCGTAGTGGATTGGTGATTGTGTCTTTGTGCTGAAAACTGATGTAAGCCATGGGTATTTACGATTTATTCGATTTGCGATTGATTCGATTTATTTTTGATTTTAATCCTTGATTCCGAGGTCGTTGAAAAGTATGTCGCAAGCACCGTGTTTTCCGAGTATTTTTAGGAGGTATCCTTTTACCTGGGCTATCTGTCCGGAGTTTTTGCCTTTGTAAAACTCATAGACTTTGGCGGCGGTGGCTTTGGTGAGGCCGTCACGTTTCAATGCACCCTCGCCCTGGTTGTAGCTCACTACGAGTTTTTCGGGCTGGAATATCCCCCAGCTGTTGATGTGGCGGCTCAGATACTCAGCACCGGCATGGATATTGAGGTCGGCGGTACGTAGGTGGCTGTTGGTCACGTTTACTACGGCGTTTTCTCCGGTGCCTTTGATGATTCCCTTTTTGGTGAAAAGGTCGATCTGAGCTTGCGATAACTTTTTATAGGTGATGTTCCGGCTTAGGCTGTCGTTGGCAGTGGTGGCCGATATCTGCATAAGCCCTATGTACTTGCTACCGGGGCGTGAGTAGCTTTCGGCCTGTTTGAGCGATACCGACCGCTCATGCTCAGCCAGCATGATACCGTATATCAGTATCCGAGGTACCCGGTGAATCTGGGAAGCTTCAGACACTATTTTGTCATACCTGCTTATCATTTCTTTGGCTATGCCTATGTTTCCGGGTCGCATTTCTGCCGAAAACAGCGTGGAGCTGTCGGAATACACAGGGAAGGTGTCCTGATAGGTATCAAGGTCAAAGCCCTCATAAAAATTCATGGTGATGAGGTCAAAGATTTTGGATTTGGGTGCGGTGTAGTTAAGTACCCTCCCGGCCATTTCGTCGGCGGCTTCTTTTGACTGCTTATAGGCAGTGAGGTCAACTTTTTTGCCACGTCTTAAACTCCATATCACCACCCCTGCGAGTAGTGATATTGTGATGAAGATTGCTATCCAGTATTTTTTCATGCGTTTATTTTCAAATCATTTATTACTATATCGAGTGAGCCGTTAAGGCCTAAAATTCTTTTCACGTATTTGCTACCTTCGCCACTTATGTATTTCATAAATACCGACGGTGTGATGTATTGCTCCAGCCCCCTGGCTATTACGGTGCGGTCGCCCTGGTTGTAGGCATAAAATACCTGGTGCAGGTTGGTCTCGCCGTAGTTATCGATCAGGTTGGCGAGTTTTGCGACCCCTATCAGGATGTTGAGTTCCGGGTCGTTGAGTTCTGATTTAGGACCACTGTAAGCAATGATCTTATTGTTGACATAGGTGTACTGTGTACCCATTAAAATGGTAAAAAGCTCAGCGGTACGAGCTTTGCCGATATGGGATTCGATGATACTGCGGTGAAAGGCAGTGATCAGCTTTTTGTTGTTGGCTATTTGCAGGGTTTCCGTGGCCGTGATGGGCTTGATCTGCATGATACCGATAGCCCCGGCGATGTTGCCCGATAGCTTGCTTTCGTAGGTGGCTCTTACAAAACCGGCACTTGCGGCCACTGAGCCACTTTCTACCGCTATGAGGGCATAGATCAAAGCCCTGGGGACATTGAGTGACCGGGCGATGGGTGCCACCAGGTAGTCGTAGGTATTGACTATCCATCTTATATTGCGGCCATTGAGCGAGCGGTTGGCCAGCGTAAAAGCCGGGTCAGAATCAACCAACCAGGGTTTGTATGTTTTCAGAAAATTGTAATTGCGGCTCGCATTGCGTGATGCACCGTTGCCATCGGCCTGGAGGTCGATGTACAGCGATTGGCTGGCTTTTTTTAACCAGTACCATGCACCAGTAAGGAGCATTAGCGAGGCCACAATTACAATGATCTTCTTTTTCATGATTTGCTTTTTATTTTATCCGAAGATTTTGGCAAATAGTCCTTTTGATTTTCCGGGCGATTTTTTGGCAGCCGTTTTGCGGCTTGGTTTTTTCTTCGGAGCACCAAGAGCCTTTTTTTTTGCCGATGCTTTCGGGGCGGCGGTGGTTTTCTTTTTGGCCGATACTTTTGGTTTTACGGCTTTGGTCACACGCTTTTTGGTACTTGCTTTTTTCTTTTTGGCCGGAGTGGTCTTACAAGTTTTAGCCATGTTAAGCTCCCCATAAGCTTTGCACAACTCATTTTTTAGGGTGCGGTCATACTCACCTTTTGGGTAGGTAGTGATGGTCTTTGTGCGAGCTTTTGGAGCCAATTTTGACTTGGTACGCTTTACGGCCATCTTGAGGGCTGAGTTGGCGTTTTTTTGAGCTACGGTTTGTTTTTTCATTTCGAAATAAAAATTATTGGTGGAAAAAATTTTTAAAATACTGTTTTGGGGGATTGCCCGGCTACCGTTCACCGATAGCCCCGGCCATGTTACTGTTCCTTGCCCCCATTTTTTATAGTGAGGAGTGACCTGATAGTCAGCAGCCCCACAAACATGCTTACCATCCCCGATAATACGGTGATGAAAAAGCCGATCTTACTGCGTTGTTCTACTGTCAAAGCCATGATCTTAACCGAATTCCTGGTGGGTTACATTGTTGACTTTTCCCTTTGAGGTACTGATACCTCCCAACAGGCCAAAGCCCAGGGCTTCGGCGATAGCTTGCGGCTCTACGTTAGGCCACTGGCTATATACGATCGTGCCTGCCACCAATACCCCGGTGCCGGTGGTGGGCAGGTCGTCGATTACGTTTTCCACGGCACGGCTGAAGGCATTACCCAGCTTGATACGCCATGGGGCGGGGGCGTTTTTTTCGGCTATTATTAGCTTTAGTGCCTCGATCTCATCCCTGAGACTTTGTTCGTTTTCTTGATTTTCCATTTTCGATATTGCTGCTAATGTCAGGATTGGCATTTTTTAATACTTCTAATTCCAGCTTTGTACGCTCTATCTCGAGCTGTGCCTGCTGTGTCTGTAGTTCGTTGGTGCGGGTCTGGATGCGGTAACTTCGGAAAGACAGCAAAAACCCAAAAAATGAAAACAATATACCTAATGCTATGGCCACGTTATTGAGATTAAAGACTTCGCCTATTCCGATAAATGACCACCCACTTATTTGCAGCAGTGGCCCACTATATTGGACGCCCGCAGCATCTACAAATTTCTGCATGATGGTAGGTGGTTTTGTGGTGATTGACTGATTTAAGGTCGGTACCGGCAGGAGTGTGGGCATCCACAAACTTTTTGATGTCAAAAAGGGTGATTTTGCCGTCCTTATTGCCAAACTTGGTGTCAAGGTACTGATTCCACTCGTATGCCTGTCTTTTACCGGGTACATCTTTGGCGGCTATTAGGTAGCTTTCGGGCTTTCCGAGGGCTGCCGGTGAAAAAATTGCCAAGTAAGTTTGGTATTGGTCGGTCATGCGGCCTCGGTAGGGCATCAAAAACTTTTGGATCAAGTCCAATTGCTCTACGCCACTCATGTTCTTGATGCGTTGCTGCACCAACCACTTCACATTGGGCAGTCCGAGCAATTTGTACACATAAGATGGTAACCATTGTATCAAACCCACCGCACCTGATGATGCGTTGACTGCCTTCCGGTTTAAGCGAGATTCTATCCAGATGGCTATCATCAACCAGGATGGGTGAATACCCAAGTTGGCAGATACCGCTTCCAGCTTCTTCCTGAATGCTTCGGGGTTGACGTTGACTTTGTCTAAATATGCTATTGCCATTGGTCATGTTATCCAAAGAGTTTGCGGAAAATGGTAATGAATAGAGCTGCCGTAAAGCCTACTACTGCCCCGGTGATGATCAGGTAAATACCTGTTGACTGTATGGTGGTGTCGTCAACGTTGATGGTGATACCGTCTTTGGTCAGTTTGTCGATGGTATCGGTGGCTTTGGTTACTTCTGTGGTGGTAAGTCCCATGATATTTTTTAGTTTAATGTGAATTAATAATTACGGACAATTCAAAGCCGTCAACCTCGATACCAGGCTATCTCTAACACCACCGATGGACACGTTTATTTCGGCCTTAATGGTGGCTGTCATAGACTCCTTATTGGTATTGAAATAGAGGTTATTGAATACCGTATATACATATACCAGCTGGTCGTCGGTGAGGTTGTATAGCGTCACAAATACCGATTCTTTTTTGGCAGCACTGGTAAAAATACCTTCAGTGACCTGAAACAATTGGCTTGCAATTGACTGTGCGGTAGTGATGTACCCCGCCGGTATGTTTTTGCCATTATTCGGGATATCCGGTACCGGTGGTTTATCGGCGGCGGCGGCTTTTTCCTTGAGTGCAAAATACCTGTACATAAAGAAAATAACGGCGGCAGCGGCTAAGCCAATGATAAACAACTGTGACCGCAGGAATCGAAATATTGATCTGGTTGAAAACATGGTCGTTGAAATGTTTTTTTAGAAAAAAAGGCAGGCAAGCTGCCCGCCTTTTATACTTGTGGAGATTTAGAGGATTGGTTGGGTGTTATTTTTTGCGGAACAAGGCCACAACCAGTGCCAATGCACCGAGTGCCAATGAGCCATAACCCAATACCTTGGCCACTGTGGTTTTGTACCATGGTGTAGCGGCAGTATTGTTGGTATCGTCAGCACTTGCGGCGGTAGATTTTGCCACTACAAATGAGCCGGTGCGGTAGTCATAACCATTGAATGACACAAGGCCTGTTTTGCCTTTGGCGAAGTCGGCCTGAGCAAACTTGGCGTTAAACTCACTTGACAACTGCCCATCGCTACCCAATGAAGGCAGGTCGGTAGGCCAGGTGTTTTCGTACATGGCGACCACTTCGTCCTGAATAAACGGAAGCAAAGCAGTGATGGCGGCATGGTTCATGAAGTAGATATTCGGATCGAATTCCGATTTTCTTTGCACCATGATACGCTTAGGAGTGGCGTGGGTGGTTTGGATCTCGAATACCACTGTAGCTTTTTCGCTACCGGCAGAGACCGTTAATATCTGATATGCGTTTCTGATACTGAACATGTTTTTGCTATTTTATGGGTGAAAAAGAAAAAGGTTTCGGAGTGCCGGGATGCGTCGGCACGTGGGCACTCCGACTATATTTATTTTTTGCCTTTTCTGGTTAATCTACGTAGCCCTAACAAGCCCAGGATTGCCAATATAGCACCGCCAGCCCAGTAGAAATACTTTTTGTACTTAGCCCAAAATCCGGTATCAGCAGCGGCAGCATCAGTAGTACTGGCAGTTGTGGCCGTACCTGGTGTAGTTCCTGCTTTTTGGTAAGCTTTGGAGTTGGGATCATTGTTGTAGAAAATTTTGGCATAACCAGTACCCGGATCCAGGTTGGTAGGGTATCCTTTACCTAAGCCGTGGACGGTTCTTGTGGTAGTGCTTACTGTGTCGCCTTCATAGATCCATTTTTCAAACTCAGGAACCAATGCCTCGGCTTCGGTGGCTGTCATTTGATAGAATTCAATCGAGTCTTTTTGAGCGGTCAACATGTGTGGTTCACGAGGGATGAACGTATCGCCTGCTCCGTCAATTGTACCTGCTACTTGCTGACAAAGCCAGAAGGTTTCTCCAGCGTCAAAGCTACGTGCGTAAAGGTAGTCGGACGTTACGGTCCATTTACCGATTTTTTGTTTGTGAGTTAAAGCCATTTTTATAAAAATGTTTTGGTGGAAAAAAAATTTGTTTTTCAAAAACTTAGCCCAAATATGAGCCTGATTTCTGAGGTGATTTTGAACTAAACGGTACCCTACTTAAAAAAACTGCCTCAAGCTTTTTTAAACGGTATTAAGCGTTTTTATCAAGAGAGTGTTTTTAGAGCCGGAAACACCTCGAGCCGTGCTTTGCGGTCAAATACCACCTCAACAATGTACCTGTGCACTGCCGGGGCGATGAGCCTTTTGCCGGGCATCCAGCCGAGCTGCACCATATCGACGAGCTGCTCCTGGGTGAAGTACCCCCAAAAGGCATCGGTACTGATCTTGCGGTCGGCAGCCAGTGTTTGCAGGTTGGTAAAGTCGTATTTGGCCACGGTTTAATTTTTAGGGGTTTTCGTCCTCGTCTTCTTTACCGCTCACATCGGGGTCAATATATACACCGGGGGGAGTGGGTACTTTGTCCGGAATAATCTCAAATAGCTTTTTGGGCGATTGTATTAACTCCATAGAAGTATCCCTGAACTCCTGATGCTGGGTCAGGATGTCGGGCTCTTCAGCTTTGGGTTTTTCTTCAATGTCCTGAATATCGGCTACCGTCTTGGGCGTAGGCTGTGGGGCTTTGGGCTTATTCAGCATCTTTTTGAGCTTTTCAAAATGATACCCTACAAAGAATGCTCCCACGATCATGACCAGGCTTATGATAAGGCCTATGATGCCCCTGCCTGATTTTTTTTCGGGCTCGGCGGCGGGTTGGGTGCCATAGGGCGACTGCACCGGGTATTGTATGCCTCCCGGCGTGGGGTTGGGTGGAAGGGGGTTTTTGGCAAATTCCATGATTGATATAAAATTTTTGTGGTGATTAATTGGTTTGTGCGGCTCTGAACTGCTTCCAGTCGGAGTTTTTCATTTCGCCGATACCCTCGGTTTCGAGGGTGATTTTGGGCATGATGGCGGCTTTGGCCTGGGCTATGGCTTTGTCCTCACGCCATGCGGCTTCGGTGGTGACGATCTGGCCTACTTCGGCATTTTCGGCCATGATCTGAAACCATATACGGTAAGCCCGGTACCCGAATAATTGCTTCAGCCTGATTTTCCAGCCTTTTTCCCAATGCGGAATAGTCTCTATTTTGGAATCTTTTAGGCTGATTTTCTTAATGAAGTCGGCCTGTACTTTGGCGGCTGCGGTATTTTTGCTGTGGCCTGATGCCACCACAAAAACGCTGCCCTGGTATACCCCAAATGACCTTACCGTCACTTTTACTTTATGCGGCCTTTCGGCTGCCCGGCTCATTGTTTTTTTTGTGAAAATACCCATCGTTGAAATATTTTAATGATTGAATGAAAAATTGAATGAATGCCTGCTATTCCCGGAAGTACTCCCTGCCTGGTGAGCCGGTTAGCTTTTTGGTTTCGGGGTCTTCCCAATACACGTAGTCCATGCCGATGTCATAAATGCGGTACGACCATATTTTCATAGGATCCAGCTCGTCGTTTTCTGCCTGTACTTCGTCGTGAAGGATTTGCACCAGTGGGGCGTTGGGTACTTTGTCGGGTATGGTACCAATGGCCTGTTCTTTGATAACCAACATCTGAAAAGCCCTACACAACTTAGGACTGATGTCGTTGAAGTTGTGAAACTGATAAAACACGTCGTTGCGGTTGTTTTTTGATGCCATGATGAAGGCCATCTGTATCTGGGTGGTATTTCCGGTGAAATAGTTACCGCAGTCGTCGAGTACCACGATGGTGTCACGCACATAGTCGGTGGCGGTCATGATGAAATAGTCGATGTCTTTTTCGCCCGAAATACGGTAGGTTTCACCCGGTTTGAGCTTGCGTTTTACGAGATAATCGGTATCGATCACCCTTACGATGTCCTCATAGCTGGGGTTGTTGGCGTGGTCAAATACCAGAATGGGCTTGTTGGTACGAGCCTGTATCTGGGCTGCCAGCTCCCGGGTGATGTGGGTCTTGCCGGTGTTCATTTTGCCACATACACCCCAGTTTTCTCCGTTAATTTGCTTTTCCCCCATTTTTGAACTTATTAAAAATACCTTCAAACAGATCTATGGCGTTTTCGAAACCGTCACCGGCCAGCTTGTCAAAGAACTCGAGGCGGTAGGCCGCTATCAGTTCTTTGGTGCTCGGCAACTTCAGGTTGTTGGCACGTTGCAGGTCTTTGAGCTCCTGAAACTGGATTTCGATCAACAGCTCTTTAAAAACTTCGATTTTGCCGTTTACGTCCAACCGCTTTATTTCTTCGGCTTTGGCGGTATTGCCCAAAAACTTGAAACCATACGATGCCAGAAACTTAAACGGCTCGGTGGTGAGCTTGCCCTTGAGCAGGATCTCGTTTACCGATAACTTTGCGATTGACATGAGGTGTTCATCGGAAATGTCGATGTGGTAGTCTTTCATGTACTGCTGCGGCATGTACCCGTTTTGGTTAAGAAACTGCCTGCCCATGTTGATGTCTTGCTCGGAGAAGCCGCCGTACCTGGGTTGGTCGGGGATGTCCTGCGGATTGTGGTTGTCAAACAGCGGTGCTGCCGATGGCTGTGGGTTGGGCGGCATCTCTACGACGTTGCGTTGACCAAACAGCTGGTCGTTGACTTCCTCAAACTTGGGGTTGCCGGGTGTTTCGCCCATTCTATTAAAAAGTGAGTAGTTTTTCATTTTTGTGCTTTTTTAGATCTTGAAAAAATGCGTATGATTATTGCCAATGCACCGGCTTTGATTTTGTTCCACCAGATGGATGGTCGGGTGGTCCAGCTTTCGGCTCTTTTTTTGAGTGCCTGCCGATGCTCATATTCGTTAAACCAGGCCTGCATGTTGGCCTGCATCCAGGCGGTGAGGTCGGCACCCACGAGGGTCATTGAGGGTAGTACCTGCTGGGGCTTCGACAAGCTCAGCCTGACATGTTCCCGCAGTTGCAGGTACTCGTTGAACACGGTGTCGATCTGATCTTCGGTGCAATTTTGCTCGTATATTTTGACCACCCGGTTGCGGTCGTCAACCAATACTAATTTCATGATGCAGGGGTGTGGTTTTGGTTAAGATAAAAATCCAGTACTGTATCCCAATAACTTCGCTCGAACACGTCAATGCCGTTGGGGTTAAACTCGATGAGCTTTGCCCTTATGACATCAAAAGTATTGGCTATGGCGGCCTGGTATCGGGCTACTTCGTCACTGCCATTTTGAGGGGCTTGTCTGAGCTCATTGAGAGCGGTTTCCAACTCCTCGTTTTCCTCATTGAGGGCGTTGTTTACGTCCTGAAGGTATTGGATTTTTTCAAGGTCTGGCAATTGCTCAAATTCGGTGTCATACTCAAGCTTTTCTGAATCGGTAACCGATTTTGCAGAAATATCGGTAACGGCACTACTGTAACCGGTAACAGGTATCGGTAACGGATTTTCGGTAACGGCATCGGTAACGGCGGTAACCGAACTGTTACGGGCGATTTCCGGGAAATTAATAGAATCGGTTACCGATTTTTGAGAAGGTATGTCCTCAAGCTTCTTTTGAAGCTCATAGATTTTGACATTCAGTGCGTTTTTTTCGGCAGAAATAACCTCAATTCTTTGCTTTAATTGTTGGATTATTTCCTGATTTTCCATTGCCTCGCCATCAAATGAAATATTGCCCTTGCATAGCTCCAAAATGAGGGTGTTGCTGAACTCACTGGGCGTAGCAAAACCCATCTTTTTGTACAGTGGAAGGAATACATTGGCCAGGTTGCGGTTGAGACGGCTGGTGAACATTTCGGTGCCTTTTTCTGAAAGCTTGAAGTCCTGGGGTATGACAGGAAACTCTACTGTTCCTATTTTGAATTTTGGCATTGTGCTGGTTTTTGATTTTTTAAAAATCACGCAACACCCTCGAAAAAGCGGTGTTGTGTGGACTTAATGAGTGCAAAGTAAGGGTAAAAACTACGTTTTATATTTGAATTTGTCGGAATATGCGATAAAATGCTAATAATCAGCTATATTAGGGGGTTGATTTAGTGAAACCTTAAAACAGTGTGCAATTATGACCTATTACAAGACAAACGTGGCAATATTGTACGGCATGGATATCCGTACTTTTTACCACAGATGTGTGAGAGAGCAAGTGTTGGCTGAGCTTCCCAAGCTCAGGAAAAGAAAGGTGATCCTGACTGAAAAAGATGTGGCGATTATCAGGCAGCGGATAGGGCCACCGGGCTTTACGTCAAGGTATGTGAGAGGTTAAAAAAAAAACCGGAGCGTGGGCTTCGGTTTTTTTTTTTTGGGGGGGGTTGGTGTGATGGCTTGCTCCTTGTTGCACTTCGACAAGCTCAGTGTGACATTTGTGTAGCTCGAGGTACCAATGGTTACCTAATACTTACAATTATATCGCCTTTATTGTGTTTTACAGTTATTTTTTCCGTATTTGATAGTTCAGCATTGTCATTTTTTTTTACCCATATCACAATATCCTGACCGTTTTCGTCAGATTCCGGCAAGTCTTTTACAAGTTCTTTTAATTCTTGGATGGTTATACCGGTTTTGTTAATGAATGGTTTCATGTTTTTGTATTTTTTTTAATAAGATTATTTTTCTGAGGCAAAAACATTTTGGCCACTTTCGATTTCGAAGGCTGCGAGATCAGAAATGTTGAGTTCTGATTTTAAGAGGTGATATAGCGACACTGCCGCTGCACTACTTATGCAAAGGGTAGTTTTTACGATTTTGCCCTCTATGATGGTTTCGGAATACTTATCAAAATCAGTATCAAAATCCACATCTTTGAGTTTTTTGAACTGGATCACAAAACTTTTTTGGTCTTCCCTCCTTCCAAGGGTTACTTTTTTATTTTTTAGTTTCAATGTTTTTGCTATCATGGGTCAATCGACTTTTTAAAATTTCTTCACTTTCGATATTGTAATCTTCGGAATCGGGCAGGGCGTAGGTTATGGCTTTGAGTCCACCGCCTAACTTAAATTCTTTGCATTTCCAGGCACCGGTATTTTGGCATTTGTAGTGCCGCTCTACCCGCTTGCCCATTACGACGTTATGGAATTTCCAGAGGAATGTCATGGTTTTGGTTCATTTGAGATTGTTTTACAAGCAATTCGAGAGCATCTACAAGGCATCTGGCTTTTATTAGAGCAGCTCCATAGCAATTTGCACTCATCCAACCTGATACATTATCAAGTTGGAAATTTGCATTTTGGATACATTCTGGCATCGTTTTAGGATCAGAAATGTACCCTTTAGGGAGGTCTTCGACAGGCTCAGACTGACATGTGAGTTTTGAGGTTTTCATTGATTGGTTTCTGGGTTTTCGATAAAAAGGTAATGTTCAGGCTGACTACCAGAGGAACCCGAATGTAGGAATATAACTATATCATCTTTATTTAATTGAATACCTTTTTCGACGGTTCCAGGTGTATCAACAATCCAGTATGATCGGCCTCTTGTACCCGATGATCCTGGTAATATGCCTTTTGAAGCATCGAAATAGCCGTTAAATTTTAGGCCTTCTAATTTTGTGAATGTGCTCATGTGATGGTTTGGTTTTTGGTTAAATTTCTTTTACTGAATACGGTATTTTACCGATTATGCCTTTGCCGTAAGGGTCGATGTCCATGGGCTTGGTACGGAAGTCATTGAGTATCCTGGTCTTTTTGATGAGCAGGTCGGAAGCAGTGCTGTGATCGATGGTAACGACACGGCGGTCGCCACCATTGTCATTTTTATGCCATTTTATTGCAAGGCGTATTGAGGTTTTCATTTTTTTGAATAATGATTAACAAATGTTTCGATAAATCTGGATGATAGATTTTGGCAACAAAAGGCATCATTGTCAAGGGTATTTCCGATTATGATGCTGCTTTCGTTGACGACTAAAAAGAACCGGCAACTCATTGACCATGTTATTGATTTTATTTCTGCCCAAAATTGGTCATTTTCGGGTAATGCAATTTGTTCGATCTCCGGCTCGATTTCAACAAATTCGGTATTCCCCGGATTAAATACCACGAAGTCGGCATTTGGCACACCAGTACGGATAATTTGGGCATTGTGATAGTAGCTATTGGTCAATGATTGAAATTCGTAAACAGAGGGCATATTGTATCCTTCAAAATGTATGTTAAAATTGTCAAAATCGACTCTTGAGGCCAATCTGATATTTTTATACTGTGAAATATGCACATTGTACACTTGGTTAGTCGTAAAAACTCCACCTTTTAAAACCGAGGTTTTTAATACTGAAACGGAGGCTGGGGCATCGGGATGAATATACCCTAAAGTATGTTCATCGGCGACGATTAATTTGGTACGGCGGTCTTGCTTGGTGTTCATTTTGAATTTGAGTTAATAGCCTCTCGACAGCTTTGCTGGTAAGTTTCGTACTCTCGTACTCACTTATGCTCGAGGTGACATTTGTGTTATGCCGGTACGAAGCCGCTGGCATCGACGGTGATCAGGGATTCCGGGTTTTCACGGTCATGGATGGTGATGGTGTAGCCGGTTTCGTTGGCAGCAGCTTCCCGGGCTTGGGCTTGGGTGGCAAACTCTCGCAAGGCTCCTGACCAATTGTCGTGGTAGTAAAACCTTAATGTTTTTGGCTTTTTCATTGATTTTCGTATTTTGATATGATTACTGTTTCTATGTCTTCCCAATATTCGTTGTAAAAGTCCTCAGTTTCTTTCTCATAAAAACTATCTGGAATAAACTCCAAATTACCGCTATGTGGATTTTTATTAAGCACTCCGGTAATGTTTTTATCCATTACTTGAAATTCAATGTGATTACCAATAAAAGTTAATTCAGCATGCTGGTAAATAACTTCGAGATCAATCAGGTAGCCGTATGGGTCAAAGTCAGGCACGGCCAGTACTTGATCCATGAGGTGGTTGAGTTTATCGGCTTCGTCCCGGGTGATGGGCGGCTCAAAGCTGATATCTTCAGCCCGGTCGTCGGGGTGGTAGGCTTCGCCGTTTGTCGTTAGCTCATGAAGAAACTTTTTGGCTTCTTCTACGGTGGTGATCGATGGGGGAAGGGAAGTTTTCATTGTATTAAACCTTGTTTTTTGAGTGCTAATTTTTTGGAGGTGATTGCCCATTTGGTTTTGCCCAGCTTGGCCATGAGGTCAGATACGGCACTGTCACGGTAGTTTTTGATCAGGTAGTCCACTTCTTCGGGTGTCCAGTTTTTGCCGGTATTGTAGATACGCACCGTTTTTTTTAAGTGATGAACTTTTGCAAAGCCATGGATACCCCCGGTAGAGCAGCCCAATGTTTTGGCTATCTCTTTGGCCTGCCGGGTAGGGTAATTGTTGATGATGTATGCTTTTTCGGCATCGGTGAATACCCTCTTTTTACCCGATAGGCCATTGGCTCGCATAAAGCTCGAAATGGTACGCTCGTTTTGATTGATGGCCTTGGCGATGGCTACCACGGTGTCGGTCTGGTAGTGATCGATGATGTATTGCTTATTTTCTTCGGTGAGTTTCATAAGGGTATGTTTAGAAATTGATATTATAAATTACCGGCATCAGGCATTTCTTCATTCCACCAATTATGGTATGGAATAGTTTCTGTCCAATTATATTTCAAGTCTGATTTGACACTTTCCTGAGTGCCTTTAATTGGATTTCGTTCAATACTATCTAAGCAAAAAAAACTAAAACCTTTATTCTCGTTTTCCTCAATTTCAAATTCAGAAATAGCTATTATTTCTGTAAAATTATTTTTTTGCATAAAATAGTGACCACTTCCATTATTAAATGCACTTTCTATCTGAGTTACTGAATACATCATTTTGTTATTTTGTTTTTGATGATGCTAAGGTAACATCATTGTGATTAACTTTCCAAATTATTAACAATAAATTAACAAAATATTTAATATTTTAACTGATTATCAAATATTTATAAATTTTAATACTGTTGTGATTAAAAGATAAATTAATTAAAAACCGCCCCCAGAATGATCTGAGAGCGGTTTTTGGAATGGGAACTATGGCTTTTGATTAATTACAAGGCAATATAACCAGTAAGGTGGCGATGCCAATTACATCTACCAAGAACATAAAGAGTCCTATGAGTTGTAAAAGAAGGTTTGAGCAAGGAAATGATTCACCGTTCATAAAATTTACCCAGGCTAATTTAGCAAAGGCAACTTTGGGCTTTTTTAAATCCCACATCAAATCAATAGACCATTGCAGTATTTTGAAAAAATAGTATAAGATCCAAAATTGTAAATTGATGATTGTTAATATCAGATATTTCATGATGGTAATGATTGCGGTGACGTAGAGTTTCATTTTGTTTAACGTTTTTATAATTTTGATTAAACAGAATTACCAACATTCGGCAAATCCTTTTGGGTATTGGGTGAACAGTTCTTTGAGCTCGGCCAGATATTCCCGGTATGGGCTTGCGGTGAAGTTGTAGGCTTCTTTTTTGAGCATGGCTTCAGCTTGCTCAAAGGTCGTAAATATTTCGCCACCAAGGGTATTTTCTAACCTTAAATCCAGGCTTAATGGAATGCACTTTATGGCCAGGCTACGAAAAGTGTCAATAAAATCCCCATTGTGTTTGGTTACCGTATACGTATAGATTGACTTTGGGTTTTTGCGGAAAACTTCCTCATTTCCCACATAGTCTGGCAGCTTTGTGCTGTTTTCCGATTCGTAATGCTTTTGGTTGGCCGCAACCGGGATGTTGAAATACAGGTGATGTCCCATGATGGTTATTGTTATTGTTTAAATATCTGAAATAATTTTTCCCGATCAAAGATCAGGAGCGTGATTATCGGACCAATGACGCAGCCGATTATGATGCCTATTAAGCCGAAAAGGGGGTTTTTCATTTGGTTACAACTGTTTGGCTTTTCCGTAGTTCTTACCATCCGGTAGCATTAAATACCGATTACCGCTTTGGGTTTCTATCCTGAAACACTTTTTCACTTTATGCCAGGCTACCCACTTGATATCAGGCATTTTTTTGATTCGTTTTTTGAGTATTCTTACTTTCATGAGGTTTGAGTTTTACCTCACCCCCCGGCCCCCTCTCCCGAAGAGAGGGGGAGTGATTGGGAATGGTGAGAGGTTAGTAATTTACGATTCAGCCGGTGCCGGTGGGGTACACTTGGTCATGTCAAGGTAGAACTCATCACCGGGGGCGAAGAAGTCGAATGCTTCGGTGTCTTTGTCGATTGTTATTCCCAATTGCCCTGATGGTGTTGCCTTGGTAAATTGGCCGTTTTCGCCCTCAGTGCCATGAATGGCATTGGCTTTGACTGTTTTTGACCATCCGAAATTTTCGACTGATGATACTCTGAATTTTGCTCTTACTTTTTGCATTTTGATTGTTTTGTTTATGGTGAAAAAAAATTGAAATACTTGGTTTTTGGCTTACTCCTTTTGCCTCTCGACTACGCTCGAGGTGACATAGGTAACTCGGGGTGACATTGGGTTTTAATTATTCACAAATAGCGTAGTGCGACATACACCGGTGGTTTTCGGGCTTGGGGAATAGGTCTAAGGACTTGCGGCCTACGTATTCCACGTATCGGAAAACATCTTCGGCAGTGGGTATTTTTTTCCCTGACCTGGCATCGATCCCGGTTTGGTATCTTTTGGGTATCACATTAGGACCAAAAAACGTACTACCGGTTTCGGCTTCGGCAGCGATAAGCCGCTCACGGTATTCGGCATCCTGGCCTATGGCATTTATCTCCTGTAAACCTGATACTATACAAGGATAGCAACCTACTCTTTTTGCACCCTGAAAATACAGGGGGTTTGGCTGCTGGCCATGGTCATAGATGTAGGCGATCACCTGCTCGGCAGTAAGGTCAAACACTGGCCGGTAAACCTCTGCTGCATATTGGTTACGGATAAATGCCACGATTTCCTTTTTCCGGTAGGTGTAGTACTTTTCATCGTTTTTTCCGATTGCCAATCTTTCTTTGGCTTTTTCGAGTTCGATTTTTTGAGCCATAGAAAGGTTTTCCCGGTTACCGAGGGTTTCGACCGTGATCTGGTTGGATTTGTAAGGCTCAAAGTAGTATTTGAAGTACTGGCAGTAGTCTTTCATCATCGACCTGGTGATCGACTCCTCAGCTCTTATGCCCTCTATTATCATAAATGAGCCTTTTACCTCGTCAAGGATGTAGTCTATCGTAGGTATTACTTTTAGCTCCTGAGTGCAAAACCTTCGGCTGCGGCTGGGGAATCTTGTGCTTTTTTTGGCTAAATCTACCATACCATCGTATTTTTTGGATTTCAATACGGTGAGCTGTAGCCCCATTTGAGCCACTACGTCTTGTACGTGTTGGTAGGTGGTTTTATGCTCCCAACCGGTATCACAAAATATTACGGTTAGGTTTTGACCAAACTGCTCTTTTGCCCAGATCAACGCCGCCTGAGAATCTTTACCACCTGACCACGATACGATGAATTTCATTTTTTTTTTTACTTGCTTTTGTTTTGGTTAATTGATTTGGCTTTACTCCTTGTTCCTCTCGACTACGCTCGAGGTGACATTGGTGACATGGTTAAATTACTTGTTTGAAATTGAGAGCATTTTTGATGCGATTGTTGAGGTCAACGCACATTCTGACCTGGTTAAGGCAGTCGTCAAGGGCGTTGTGTTTTTGACCTTGATATTCAAAGGTGTCAAGGTAGCCGGGGAACAGGCTCACCAGAGTACGCAGGCAGCGTTCGTTTCGGAAATTAACCGGATAATCGCAATTGAAGTTTAGAAGCAGAAATTTGGCTATCTGAATATCAAATGTGGCACCGAATGACCATAGTACCGTATTTTTATTTAGATAGAAACTTAATGATTCAATGATGTGCAATAGACCTTCGGTGCTTCTGTTGTTTTCTTCGAAATTTTTAACATATTTTTTACTTCGAGATAGCCACCAATTGTATGTTTCTTTCTCCATTTTACGGCCATGCCAAAGGTTTTCGCCAGGGCTGAATCCTGTCTGATAATCCTGGTCAATAATTTCCCCTGTATTGATATCAAATTTTACCAGGGCAAATTCTACGATAGGGCATGTTCTGACATCGGTACCCATGGTTTCGAAGTCGATCATGATGTGAGTTTCTGGTTTTGTTTTCATTTTTTTTGCTTTTTGAGTTTTTTAAGGATACTATCTAATTTTATGCTTATTGCCCAAACTTCATTTTCAAGCTTTTCAAGACGATCAATAATATCGATTTCATAAGCAACTCTACGCCTTTTACGGCTTTTGAGCATGGAAGGCCACTCTCTTATGACAAGTGGAATAAATGCGATAATGATTATCACCATGGTGATGATTTCGAGGGCGGTTTTTGCGATTTCTGTGTTCATTTTGAGTTTGAGTTTTGGACTTTCTCCTTTTGCTTCTCGGCTACGCTCGAAGTGACATTTGTAGCTCAGTGTGACATGGGAGTAGGCATTGGTTATTAAAAATTATTTTCTGTTTATTTTTTTGGCCTTTTGGTTTTATACTTTCAACTTTACGGCAACAACGATCCAAATTATTGTCATGATTAATGAATACCACCCCCATTGTTCCTCAGATGGTAATTTTTCTCCACGTGCTTGTCTATTTTTTATTCCAAAATAGTTACCGATAGTAGTAGTCAAAGGGAATAAACAAACCCACAATACAAATGCTACATTTTCCATATTATTGATTATTGATTATTGGTTATTAATAATTATCTTCTGTTCATTTTTCTGGCTTTTTTGGCGTTTTGGTTTTTACGCTTTCGGCTGAGCTGGCTACTTTGCTCAGGGTGCTGGGGCGGCTTACGTCACGGTTGCCGGTGGGGCCGTCGGCATAGACTGGCATGGTACTCGCCACCGCACTCATTATTGCCATGGCTGCTAAGGTTCGTGTTTTTTGGTTTGACATGATTATATCTGGTTTTTAATGAACTTGTCGATTATGGTAAATATGGCCAGTGGCACATGGGGTACTACGGCATTGCCGTAGGCTTTTAGGCATGCTTCCTGGTGCTTGCGGCTACTTTTTTTAAAGTTGTTTTTGAGCTTTCCCTTCATGGCCTGTGACCACACTACACTTGGCGACTGCGAGGGGAAGTAGTCAAAGCTCATTAAGGTAAACTCGCCCTCGTAGTGATCGCCCGAATCGGACAGAAATGGCAGCTCAAGATAATCAGGGGGGAAACCCATCATTTCGGCCACAAAGCGGGGGTTTAGGTCACCGCTTACATGCATTGAAAGATCTAATTGTTTACCAAGTTCCTTTCTTCTTTGAATAGAAGGGTTATCAGGATTTCCACAGTTTTTGCTATCATTTGAATTTGGCGTGGGCAGCATATCTAAACCTGCAAGGTCGTTAAGCTCAATGGTGCGGCCTTCTGATAACTTACGCTCTATTCTTGGGCTGATATGCTTATGACCCGACTTTGAATTGGATGCAACAGGCGTGGGCAGCATATCGCAGGATTTGATAAACTCCACTGCACTTTGTAAGTGGCTCATGGCTTTTGCATGCCCCTGCCTTGCGGCTCTGGTGGCGTATTTTTCGTTACCTCCTACTTTTGGGGTAGGGAGGATGCTGTTGGTCAGGTAATGGGCAATGGGGTCGGCAAATTGTTCTTTGTGCTCCTCGTCTCCGCTCGGCGTGACAGTTTTTGTAGTCTGGTCAAAATTTTCAGTTTTGAAATCCAATATTCCAGACTTCACTAATGTAGCTAAACCAGGGATCGTTTTACCTATGTTTTTAGGATTACCACTTTTCTCCATTCTTTCACGCCATCTGTCATAATTTTCGGCTATTTCGGTAACTTTTGGTGTAGGCAGTAGGTTGTTAGTCAGGTAATGGGCTATTGGGTCGGCAAATTGTTCTTTGTGGTCTTCGACAGGCTCAGACTGACATGGAGTAGGCAATAAATCTAAATCCATAAATACGGTTTTACCGTTTTCACATACTTTCAATCCCTGGGTTTGAGGTGTTGGTAGCGATGAACCAGACCCGGTTTCGGAGGTGCGGGGCACCTGCCGCATAAGCTGGAAGTATATACGGTTGTACGGTGTAATTTTCCGCTTCCAGATCAGCCTGGATTTCCTCGAAGACCAGGCCTCCATCCCAACTAATAATACCGTGAACGTTTTCGCCCACCACCCAGGAGGGTTTAATCTCCCGTATGGCTCGGAGCATTTCCGGCCATAGATGACGGTCGTCCTCTTTGCCAAGTCTTTTGCCTGATGTAGAGTAGGGCTGGCAGGGGAATCCTCCGGCGAGTACGTCGACGGCTCCCCGGTAAATGCTAAAGTCAGTTGTTTTGATGTCATGATATAAGGTGGCGTTTGGCCAATAATATTTTAATACTTGTTTGTTAAAGGTGTCAATTTCGCAATGAAATACATGCTCCCAGCCCAATATTGATGCGGCATAACCGAAGCCCTCAATACCTGAGAAAAGGCCTGCGTAGCGGATTTTTCGGATTAATACATCACCCTTGCCCTTTCCTATTGGTATTTGTACCTTTTGGTCTTCGACCCCTCGACAAGCTCGGGGCAGGCTTAGCTCAGACTGACAGCGTATGTCCACTTTTTTCATTTGAATATTTCGGTTTGGATGTATTGATGCTTTTTATCGAAAATACCCACGCTCAGGGTGGCTTTTCGTGCGAGGTGGCGGTTAAATCGCTGGTGCTCGTCGGTGTGATACTGGATGTTGTTGTCGCACCCGATAAACTGCAACTCATGCGGCCAGTCCTCAACGGCTATACGCAGGGAGCCGCTGCCGGTGCCGGTATCGAGTATGGTCATGCCGGGCTTGGCGAAGTCGTTTAAAATCCTGGTATATAGTTTTACAGGTTTTTGGTTGGGGTGTATTTTGGGTTCGGCATTGGCACCGCCACGTGAGCCGAGTTGATACATTTTACTTGGCATGTCAAACGATGTCCACGCCAACTCAAACTGTGAGAAGTTGTCCCACGGTTGCCGCTTATCCCAGCATATCCAGCAGCGTGAAGGAGGTAGCATGGCCGTGAAGTAGTTACCACCCCAAATGATCTGGTGCTTTGATACCCTGAATATTTCGTCAAAAAATTGTTTTGGTGGTATGTCGTTGTCCCACCCTATTTCTGATTTGTTCAGGATACGGTTTCGGAGTTTTCCACGGCCATCGTTCATACGGCCTTTGGTTCTTACCTTTTCGGCGGTGCTTATGTACATTTTGCCGTTTTTTTTGTCAACATTGCTGCCCATTCTCATGTTTGGGCTATTGATGCCGTATTCGGGGTCAATGATGGCGATGTCGATGCACTTATCGGGCAGCTGCTTCATGAGCTTCATGCGGTCCATGAGGTAGTTTATACTCCGGGGTAGTTTTGATAGTTCGAGTTTTTTCATTGGTATCTCCTTCTTTGATCTTCACGTTTGATTTCGTCGATTTGTTTTAGGGTGAGTTCGCGATGTTTTGGTTCTTTCCAGGCGATTCCGCAAATCTCGAACAGGTCTTTTTCTTCTTTTACGACCAATGGCGTATGACCCAGGTGCAGGATTCCTTCTTTGGAGTGCATCCTTCTTGATGTCCACGCTCTGGCCAATACATAGTGGGAGTAGTCGGCACTGCCGGTACGGATGGCGAGTATCAAGCCCCAGTTTTCAGGCCGGGCAAAGAAGATATCGACCTTGATGCCCTCCGGCAGTATGCGTTGGGTGTATTTACAGGGCAGCTCTCCTTTTACTTTTTGCCATTGGTTGATTACGCTGGCTATGCCGCTCTCAAAAAGCCCGGTGTCGTAGGGCTTGGGTATGGCCACGATCTCGATGTCTTTGACTTCGGGCTTTTCACGGCGTATGCTACCGGCGATCTCGATGCGGTCGCAGTGCGGCTCAAGCATGGCTTTTACCTTATTGGCGATTGATTGGGCGTTTTGAAGGTTCATGATAGATAATGAGAGTTAATTGAGGTTAGTGTTAGTTAATGACAGTTATTTCTACTACTGTTAATTCACATTTCTTTACATTTTGGATGCAAGTAGTTACATCAAAAACATCACTTATACTTTCATAGTCCTTTACAATACTTTCGATTGTAGTGTCAATTGGCCTTAGTTTGGGCGTCATTGTGAAATAGATTCCTTTTGCCAATAGACTGCCATCGACATAGTGACCGGCACAGGTCAGAACTTTAAATTGATTACAGTTTTTATTTTCTTCCATTTTGGTAATTGATTTTGGCGTTGGCACTTGTTCCTCTCGACTACGCTCGAGGTGACATAGGTGCGAGGGGTGACAATGGAGTAGGCATTGGTTATTAATAATTATCTTCTGTTCATTTTTCGGGCTTTTTTGGCCTTTTGGTTTTTACGTTTTCGACTGAGCTGGGCTACTTTGCTCAGGGTGCTCGGGCGGCTTACGTCACGGTTGCCGGTGGGGCCGTCGGCATAGACCGGCATGGTACTCGCCACCGCACTCATTATTGCCATGGCTGCTAAGGTTCGTGTTTTTTTGTTTGACATGATTATATAGCTTGTTTTAGATTTGACACTTGTTTTAAGGCCGTTGCCCATGATTTTACGACTTTGGGCACTACGGAATTACCGATGAATTTCTTTTTGTCGGTTTCGTTGCCTGCCATTTTGTAGTTTTCATTGAAACCCTGAATCTTCAGCAGTTCTTTGACTTTCAGCATCCTCATTTTGACATCAACCAGGTTGTGATAAGCCATAAATAGCTTTATTTTGATCATAACCTCGGTGTCTCCCTCATATACCGCTATGCCATAGCTTCCACATTCGGCAGTGACCATATAGGGTGGCATTTTGTCCATTCGGGCTATAAGGGTAAAGCAAGGGTTTTCGATACTGCTGCCTTTATTGGTATATTGGGGATTGAGCAGGTACCGGTGTTTCCGGCTTGCCAACAATGTAGCCGATGGCTCGTTGATTGACTGGCCTATGTTGCTGAAACTGGTATCCATGATCCACGGTTTGGCATTGCATAGTGCCAATTTTGGATTGGCGGTGATGGTACCGGCAGGGCTATCAATATTACCAGGCTTTGACATGCCGTATTGCTGGTCAATAAACCTTATGCTGCATACTCCTTGCTTGGGCTTTGAGGTGATGGTGGGGCATGGTTCATCGAGACTATTGAGCTGCCCACCGCCCGAATAATAACTGGTCACGAAGCCTATGCCATCTTTGGTACGAATGGTAGGGCATGGATTATTGATATCTGATGCGTAGCCATTGCCATAATAAAGCTGCAAAAAGCAGGGGTTTATGGGTTTATTTTGATAGGCACTTACTACGCTCTGATTGGCGGCTGTCGTTATTGTAGGACCAGGGTTTTCAAGACTACTAACTTTCCCTTTTGGATTTCCATTATTGTGCCTCTGGATAAAGCTCACGGCTTTTACCTTGGCAAACCGGTTGCTTGTCGTGATTACCGGGCAGGTTTCGAGCAATGATTTGAGGTTTTTATCGGGCGAATCGTAGGAGTTATATTTTACCAAAAATTCAGGCTCCTGACCATTGGCCACAAATTTTACCAGACCGGCGTAGATCCTTTCGAGGGTTTTATCTACCAAAGGGGTTTTCCGGTTAAAAATAGAAACTCCTTCGTCACTAAAATCCAAACATTCTTTTACAGGCCGCCATTTTTTAAGCTCACCAAACATGCCGTTTTTTACGGGATTTTTGGCGTGGGTGGGCGTTGGCCAATGTATATCATCCTGAGAGGGTGCGAAAATGCCAAATAGCCGGGTTCTTGCGGTATTTGAGCCAAAATCGGCACTGTTCATGGTACGCCAATCGTCCACATATCCAAACCGGCACATTTCAGACCGCCACCTTAACCAATCCTGCCCATTTTTGCGGCTTAATGGTTTTCCGTTTTTGTCAAGTGGCCCCCAGCTCATAAACTCCACCACGTTTTCGATCATGACCAGGTAAGGCTTTAAGGTATCGACGTATCGGTACAAATCACACGCCAGGGTGCGGCTATCGGCTTCACGTGGCAGGCCTCCTTTGGCTTTTGAGAAGTTGGTACATTCCAGGCTTGCCCAAAGGATCAATTTGGACTTTGGATACATGGCTCTGTATTTGTTGACCACTTCCAGCAATTTCAGCATAGATACCGTTCTAATGTCTTCCTCAAAGTGGTGTACATCGGGGTGATTGAGCCAGTGGCTTTTTATGGCTTTTGGGTCGTGGTTGATCGCTATTATTACCTTATAACCCGGTACTTTGACAAAACCCTGAGTAACCCCACCGGCACCGGCAAATAGGTCAATTACGAGATATTCAATTTCCTCTTTTTTCATTGAAAAATACTGGTTTGGATGTACTCATGTTTTTTATCGAAAAGGACGATACCCCGGGTGGCTTTTCGTGCGAGGTGGCGGTTAAATCGCTGGTGCTCGTCGGTGTGATACTGTATGTTGTTGTCACACCCGATAAACTGCAGCTCATGCGGCCAGTCCTCGACGGCTATACGCAATGAGCCGCTGCCGGTGCCGGTATCGAGTATGACCATGCCGGGCTTGGCGAAGTCGTTTAAAATCCTGGTATATAGTTTTACAGGTTTTTGGTTGGGGTGTATTTTGGGTTCGGCATTGGCACCGCCACGTGAGCCGAGTTGGTACATTTTACTTGGCATGTCAAACGATGTCCACGCCAGCTCAAACTGTGAGAAGTTGTC
>Ga0209572_1000939_pt1 | contig 28673 bp, 14 predicted proteins | sample EBPBio232012_DNA_FD_185867 | JGI IMG/M metagenome (GOLD analysis project Ga0209572, IMG submission 185867) | Wastewater treatment Type I Accumulibacter community from EBPR Bioreactor in Madison, WI, USA - Reactor 1_1/23/2012_ DNA (SPAdes)... | ecosystem: Engineered > Bioreactor > EBPR >...
ATTCCACACTTAATGCGTTTCTTTCCCAGAATTGATATTCCCTGTCCTTTGCATTTACTTTAAAATGTGCCATTACATCCGGATGGTTTTTTTGCAAATCTTTTTTTATCCGCTGGGCAATATATTTCAGAAAATCTCTCTGCACTGCTTCCGGGTCATTATCCGGCATCATCTGCCATATCAGATGAATGTGATTTTCCATTATTACGAACGCAAAGATTTTAGCTCTTTTCTCCCTTACTAAAAACCGAAGGCTGCTGACGATAATATCTTTGTATTTATCAGGCTTTAAAAGTCTTTTCCATTCCAGGTTTGTGGCGGTAAAAAACTGAGGATATTCTGTTATAAATGGAGCCATAACACAAAAGCAAGATAAGGGTTTCCTTTCGAAAATGCTGTTGGTCATCTTCCTGCGCCGCATTGCCCTTCACACAAGACACAATTTATCTGCCGCAGGCATGACAGCGGCGTGTTACTTTTCCAAAAGACCAACAAGGGCAAAAAATGCTCTTGTTGGCCGTAGTTGTTCTTGATAATTATTCAATTTTAAAGTCGCTATCAAATGTGAAAAGCAAACTTTCAGGCTCCTTGATTTTTTCAGTGCCGGAAAAGTCTAAAATTTTTTGAGTTGGCTGTCCATTTTTTAAATCCCAATAAGGTGGTGAATATATTATTTTCCCAACACCACCTTTCTTAATCATGAATGTATCTGAAGAGTTTAACAACACAAATTCATACATAAATCTTCCGAAATAAAGTAGAACTATTTTCGAGGGAATATTTGTGTCGTGGAATTCTGGTCTTTTTTTAAATGTAATGGCAAATGGTTTATTCTGAAAATAAGGGAATGTAAAAACTAGTACTTTACAATATTCTTGAAGTTTATTATCAAGTTCAGAGGTGTTGATAATTTTAGATATATGAATATAATTATCGAGCTCGTTTGTAGGCAATAATGAGTATCCAATCTTGTACAATACTTTCATAATATGAATTGGTACATATGGATTTTTGACCGTTTGAATAGTTATTGTTTTGGTTTCCTTATTAAAATATGTACTTGTCGGGTTCGAAGATTCAAGGTAAACAACATCTTTTCCTGATTCATCTTTCTTTGAATATACATTAAGACCATTTTTTTTAAATTTTGGTATTCCCTTTTGTCCACGTAGGCCATCGGTCGTCCTGAGCAAACCTATTGAGTCGGCAAAACTTGTTTCATAAGTACTAAATTTTAAATTACATGAATCACATTCAAAATCACTTATTAAATACTTGTTACCCATGAATTGGGGGATGATATGAGCGTCTTTCTTGAAACTGACCTCTGGGTTAGTTTTTTTACAGAACCTGCATTTCCTTGAAGAACGTGGTTCTAATGTTGGATATCGATTTGCATAAGGTGCTATGACGTCAGGGCTATAGTAATTAATAAAATCTTCAAATGCATTTTTATAAATGCCAGTAAAAATATTAGGTATTCTAAAATTGACCTGTTTTTTTTCTGAATAATTATAAGCTGGGAAAATCCAATCCATTCTACAATTTAAAAACTATATCTAGTAAATACAATTACGGCCAACGTATGTATTTGTGCTATTGTACGCTATTAACCCAATTCCTTAACTCTTCAAAACCATCATAATAGTGATATACATTTTACATTGTCAATAGAGCCAATGCAATTTATCGCAAATCGTAATATGTGCCTACCGTAGTACTACGGTATTTTTATTTCGCAAGCCGCAAAGCAGCACCTCATTGTACATACTCCCCATTTTCCACTCACTTTTCACCATTTTCCCTATAACTCTCTTATAATCAGCCAACGAAATCGATGCTGTCACCGCCGAAATCGATTTTGACGGAGCCGAAACGCATAACTCCGGCACCGAAATCGATGCTGTCACCACCGAAATCGATGCTGCACCTGACGAAATCGATTCTGTCAGCACCGAAACCGCCAAAATCACCTCCCCAATGTCCAATTTCAGCATAAAACCCTCATAATCACCCAACCGGGTAGGCTTTGCTCGCCTCCGGATTGAATCTTACAGCGTCCGGGTCGATACTTACAGCGTCCGGGTCGATGCTTTCAGCGTCCGGATTGAATCTTGCAGCGTCCGGGTCGATGCTTTCAGCGTCCGGATTGAATCTTACAGCGTCCGGGTCGATGCTTACAGCGTCCGGGTCGATGCTTGCAGTGTCCGGGTCGATGCTTACAGCATCCGGGTCGATGCTTTCAGTGAGTCTGTCACTAAACTGTGCTGGTTACTATTCAGCCAGCTGCTGCTGCATTTTTCTTACACGGTCTTCGAGCTTTTCGGAGGAGAGGTCTTCCCGCATACTGTCCACTTTAATCGGGAAACAGAAGGGTGTTAGCTGCATTGGAAATGATAGGATGATAGCTGACTGCTGAATGCGCTGCAGCATATCCCGTAATCTTGTTTCTTCCATTTGCTGGTCGAGCACTTCCTGGTAGCTCTGCCGCAGCAACAGGTTGTGCGGGTCGTACTCGCTGAACACATTAAAGAGCAAAGATGCGGATGACTGCAGGTGCCTTGCTTTCTTTTTTTCGCCGGGCATGCCCTGGAAGATAAGGCCGCCGATAACGGCCACATCCCTGAACTTTCTTTTGGCCATCTCGGTACTGTTAACACTGCGCTGTATATCGGCCAGCAGGTTATCGGGTGAAAAGAGTTCGTATGCGTTGGTGTCATCAACAGGGATGGGCTGATCGCTGAGGAGTTCGAAACCGTAATCGTTCATGGCAAATGAAAAAGTGATGGGACGGATGCGGCTGATGCGGTAAGCCAGTATGGCGGCCATTGCTTCGTGTACGAGCCGTCCTTCAAACGGATAGACGAAAAGATGAAAGCCGTCTTTTGTTTCAATATGCTCGATAAGCAGATCGTTTTCTTTTGGCACTTTGGATAACTGCTGTTGTAAATCGAAAAGAGGTTTCAGCGCTTTCAGTTCTTTTGTGGTCTGTCGTCTGTGGTCTGTTGTCCTATTCAGCGTTTCCCTGAGTTTTTTTCCCAGGTTGGCACTGAGGGGCATTCGTCCGCCATTCCAGCTGGGGACGATTGATTTTTTGGAAGCAGATTTTCTGACGAGTACCGTCATATCTTTTATCATTATAAACTCCAGGTTTCGGCCGGCGAGGGTGAATACATCGCCGGGTTCGAGGCGGGAGATAAAGTACTCTTCGATAACGCCTATATAACCGCCGCCAATGAACTGTACTTTCATCATGGCATCGCTTACAATAGTGCCGATGTGCATGCGGTGGCGCATGGCCACCTTGCGGCTGTTTATTTTGTACAGGCCGTCTATGACTTCTACTTTCCTGAAATCGTCGTACTGGTGCATGGCATTGCCGCCTTCGGTAATGAAGTGAAGTATCTGCAGCCACTCGTCTTTAGTTAAATCGCCGTAGCAATAAGTTGAAGTAACCTCTTCAAAAATTTCGTCGGGATAAAATCCGTCGGATATGGCGATGGTGTTGAGGTATTGCATCAGCACATCATAGCACAACATCATGGGCGGGCGGCTTTCAATAAGATTTTCCTGCATGGCCGATTTTAATGCGGCGGCTTCCATCAATTCTAATGAGTGGGTGGGCAGGAAGTAGATTTTGCTGATTGCATCGGGGCTATGACCACTGCGGCCGGCCCGTTGCAGAAACCTGGCGACACCTTTTGGCGAGCCGACCTGAATAACGGTTTCAACGGGGCGGAAGTCAACACCAAGGTCGAGACTGGCGGTGCAGACCACCGCTTTCAGTTTACCGGTATGCAGGTTTTCTTCAATCCAGGTACGCAGTTCCCTGTCAATGGAACCATGATGCAGGGCGATGGAGCCGGCAAGGTCAGGGCATACATCGAGCAGGGTTTGATACCATGTTTCACTCATGCCCCTTGTGTTGATGAAAATGAGTGTGGTGCGGCTTTGTTCAATAATGGGAATGATTTTGTGCGCTAGCTTAATACCGAGATGACCGGCCCAGGGATATTTTTCTATTTCATCGGGAAAAACAGACTCGACTTCTATTTGCTTATTGATATTGGCCTTGATGACAGACCCGGTTTTTTTTATAGGAGCCAGTAAAACATCTTTTGCTTCATCGAGATTGCCGATGGTTGCGGAGATGCCCCAGATTGAAATGGGAGTTTCGGGTTTCGGGTTTCGGGTTGCTGTACTTCTGACTTCTGACTTCTGACCTCTGACTTCTGACCTCTGACTTCTGACTTCCGGCCTCCTGCTTCCTGTGATTCTTGAAATAGCCAGTTCCACCTGTACACCTCTTTTACTGCCGAGGAGTTCGTGCCATTCATCCACAGCAATAATTTTAAGTGTGTTGAAAAGCCCGGGATAGTTTTTTTGTGCCAATAACAGGTGCAGGCTCTCGGGAGTGATGATGAGTACTTCAGGCATTTGTTTTTTTTGCCTTGCCCTTTCAGCTGTATCTGTGTCGCCATTGCGGATGGCCACTTTCCAGTTCAAGCCCAGTGCTTCTATCACTTCGTCCATCGCCCGGCCTATGTCTTTTGCCAATGCCCGTAAAGGAGTAATCCACAGCAACTGCAGACCTGAATTCTTTTTCTCTTTAAATGTTCCGGGATTATCGTTGATAAAGTTGATGAGTGCTCCGAGAAAAACAGAAAAGGTTTTGCCGCAGCCGGTGGGAGCATTTACCAGTCCGCTTTCGCCGCTGGCAATGTGCTGCCAGGCTTCTTCCTGGAAAGCAAAAGGCTTCATGCCATTGCTATGCAGCAAGTCGCTGATTATTTTATATCCTGTTGACTGATGCAGCTTCACCTTATTAAAAAGGTGAAGTTAAAGAAGGAAATATTAATTCACGGTTTGCAGAATTCCGTCGTGCCACTTGAGGAAGTAGAGTTTTTTATTCTCGAAATAGTCGAGTGACATTGTCTGCCTGTTCAGTACGGGCTGAATATCAAAATCGGTAAATACTTTATGTTGTTTATTGCCGATGTTGGATGAAAAATCGGCGCCGTATTGCATGAGGAGTTTTGCAAATTTCCAGGTCACCTCATATCCGCGGAAGACCATATCGCTGGGTCGTGCAAACATAACCTTGTTGAAATGGTTGGTAATACTGAGGCTTACCTTATCCAGTTTGGCGTTATAAAACGGGTTGCTGTACACAATTTCAGGGCCTTTAAATTCAGGCTTGGTAAAGGCAAAGCCATCCCATGTAGGCATTCCGATGATGGTGGTGTTATACCCTTTGGCATCAAGAGCGATTAACTGCTGAACAAGCCGGTTGCCAAATTTTTCATCGAGGCTGCCGGCGATTACCACCGTTTTTGTAACACTGTCAAGATGGTCTTTCAGGTTGTTGACGGTAAAGCTGTCAACGAGATCAACATATTTTAATTTGAGCGGAATAGCCATTGTTGCTTTGGAGGCTTCGTTAAAGTATTCCCTTATTTTATCTTCCAGTTGTCCTTTCTTTCTGAAAACGACAATGGGCGACAGCGAATAGTATTTCTGTATGTGTTTATAAATGCCTTCGCATTGTGTACGCAGTGTGGGATTGAGAATAACGTAAAAAGGATTTTCAGCGGCACCGGCATCATTGGGCAGGTTGGCATTGATGACGGGGATATTTCTTTTCAGGCCTGCATCAGCCAGTTGCTTTGCTTCGGCAGAACTGCAATGGGCAATGATAAGAGATAAGTCCTTCAGTTCTTCCTTATCTAATTGCTGGTGTATGCTTACTGATGATTTGGTGTCGAATACAAACACTTCCAGCGGGGCTTTCTCTTTTTTCAGGGAGTCGAGTGCCAGTTGTGCACCTTCATAGAATTCAAGTCCGGGATTAAAGAATTTCGGGAATACATACTTTGCATAATTGTATTCGCCCAGTTCGTTAGTGGCTGAATCAAGATACAAGGGAGCAAAAATGGCAATCTTGAATTTTGATTGTCCGTTTTGTGCAATCATTTTATAAGATTGCATTAAAGCAACTGAAACCAGAAAAAAAACAATAAGAATCTTTTTCATACTAATCCTTTAAATCCCATTAATCGTGGTTCTGACTATTCCCACTCAATAGTGGCGGGTGGCTTACTGCTGATATCGTACACCACACGGTTGATGCCCCGCACATTGTTGATGATTTCGTTGGAGATATTGGCTAAGAACTCATACGGCAGATGTGCCCAGTCAGCCGTCATTCCATCAACACTGGTAACGGCCCGCAGGGCTACTGTGTATTCATAAGTTCTTTCGTCACCCATTACTCCCACACTTTTCACCGGCAACAAGATAGCACCAGCCTGCCAAACAGTTGCATATAAATTGTTATCTTTTAGTGCTTTGATGTATAAGTAGTCTGCTTCCTGCAATAACTGTACCTTTTCTTCGGTTATTTCTCCCAGTATGCGGATGGCAAGACCCGGACCCGGGAAAGGATGGCGGTCAATCATTTCAGCGGGAATGCCAAGTTCCCTGCCTACTTTTCTTACTTCATCTTTAAAAAGTGAGCGGAGCGGCTCCACCAGTTCAAGGTGCAGGTGATCAGGCAGGCCACCTACATTGTGGTGTGATTTGATGGTAACTGAAGGGCCATGCACGGATACACTCTCAATCACATCAGGATAAATGGTACCCTGACCTAACAGTTCCACATCCTTAATCTTTTTAGCTTCTTCCTGGAAAATATCTATGAACAGGCCGCCGATGATTTTACGTTTGGTCTCCGGGTCGGTTTTTCCGGCCAGCTTCGTGTAGAAATGCTCTTTGGCATCGATGCCCTTTACATTCAGTCCCAGTTGTGCATACATATCGAGCACCGACTGAAATTCATTTTTTCTCAGCACACCATTGTCAACAAAAATGCCGAACAGGTTGCTGCCGATGGCCCTGTGAATAAGTGTGGCTGCAACTGTTGAATCCACACCACCACTAAGTGCCATAATTACTTTACGGTTACCGATTTGCTTTTTTAATGTTTCCACCGTGTCGGTGATGAAGTGGGCCGGTGTCCAGTCCTGGTGACAGCCGCAGATATTCACCAAAAAGTTCTTCAGAATTTTTTTTCCTTCTTTGGAGTGATATACTTCGGGGTGGAATTGAACGCCGTAGAGAGGGAAGTGGTGAGTCGTGAGCGGTGAGTCGTGAGACGGGCCTTCTGACTTCTTAAAAGCTGCTACCGGAATACTATCAGTATCAGCTAATAATTCAAAACCTTCAGGCAGTTCTTTGATGGAGTCGCTATGACTCATCCACACCTGGCTTTGGGCGGGTACATCTTTCAAAAAAACATCTTCTTTGCGAACCTGCAGGGCAGCCCTTCCGTATTCCCTTTTATTGCTTTTGGCCACCAGGCCGCCAAACTGTTTGGCGGTAAGCTGAGCCCCGTAGCAGATGCCCAGCACCGGTACTTTGGCTGTAAGGTTGCTGATATTTATTTCGGGAGCATTGTCTTCATTAACCGAGCAGGGTGAACCGGACAGAATGATACCTTTCAAACCGGGTTCAAACTCAAATGGCTTGCTGAAGGGGATAATTTCGCAGTAAACATTGGCTTCCCGCACAGCCCTGGCAATCAGTTGGGTGTATTGCGAACCAAAATCGAGGATGAGTATCTTTTCTGCCATAATGCTGCGAAGGTAAATAAACGGGATGAGGTTTTTTAAGCCGGGAATTATCACCTGATTTACAGGGGTTGTAACTTTATCGGGCAGCAGCCGTTACACACCTGTGCTGTATTTATCATTAAAGCCAAAACAATGAAACGTCAGATCATCCTCAGCTTATTAGTTATTGCTATAACTGTATTTTTTTCATGTGACGAAGTCTTCAGGGAACGTATCAGGGGCAATGGCGTCGGCAAAACGGAGAACCGGGATGTGAAGGGCTTCAGCAGTGTTGATGTAAGCGGAGCTATGGATGTATATGTTATGCAGGATTCCAGTACCAGTGTAAAAGTGGAAGCCGATGAAAATCTGCTGCAGTATATTGTTACAGAAAACGACAACGGCACACTTGAGATATATTTTAAAAAAGGCGTGAACCTGCGACCTAAAAAGGCAATAAGGATTTATGTAAGCAATCCTGTGTACCGGGAGTTTGAAGCTTCTGGTGCCTGTAATTATTTTGGGGAGAACCGTATCAATTCCACAGAAAGCATAAGAATACATATAAGTGGCGCCTGCGATGCAGCTATGGAAGTAAAGGCACCGAAAGTGAAAGTGGATTTATCAGGAGCAGGCACTATCAGTCTGCGGGGCGAAACAAAGGATTTTGAGGTGGATGGTTCTGGTAGCACTAACATTAAGTGCTTTGACCTGATGGCAGAGAATACCCATGTGGACATATCGGGTGCAGGCAGTGCCCAGGTTTTTGCCAGTGTAAAATTAGATGTGGAAGTTTCGGGTGCCGCCGATGTAAAATACAAGGGCAATCCGTCGATTAATCAAAGTGTAAGCGGGGCTGGGAGTGTGAAGAAAGCGGATTAGTGAGATCAAATTTTACAAATCCACATATTTTACCATTATCCTGATGTCCCTGTTCCTTCCCTTATCATCGGTGCAGGAAATTTTTACAGGACCTTCACCTGGAACAAAAAATTGTTTCTCTCCGGCGTTACAGCTTTTGTAAAACTTGTTGTTGATGTACCAATACACTTTGGTTACGTCGTTAGCAGTTTTGCAAATCAGTTGCAGCGGTTCCGGAGATTTTTTGCTGATGATATACTCAGTTCCGTTCAGCGGGAAGGTAATCGCCGGGGCAGCACCTTTAAATATCAGTTCGCAATCAGGATTGTGCGGCGGAATTTTTTCATAGGCAATCCTGTTCTCTTCATACCATGCCTGCATGTCAGGCTCCACTATCCTGAACCATTTCTTTTTATAGCCAGTTGCAGGAGCACAGCTTTTGCAATACGATATTTTTTCATCGGGACTCAGCATTATCTCCTGCCTGTTATCGCATACTTTGGTTGATGATATCAAAGGGATAAAGTAATCAGTTACCAAACTGCTGCACTGGGCAGATGATACAAGACCAGTTTCGCTGCACACTGTCCTTATGTCGCAATCGGCCGGCTGGGTAAACCATTCCTCATCACTATCGTAGTCAATAGTGTTGAAAATCTTAAACAGGAGCGGGGTGGCTACGTTGGCCCCGCTTAAATCCGCTACACCAGTTCCAGAGAAATTTCCTGTCCACACACCTACTGTATATTTTTTGTTGTAACCAATGCTCCAGGCATCTTTTCTTCCGTAGCTGGTGCCTGTTTTCCAGGCAATTTTCGGCATCCGTTCTGTCGCAGTCCAGTTAAGCGGAAAATCGGGACGGTTTACTTTGGAAAGGATTTCATTAATCATATAATTGGCTGCAGGGCTGGTAACACGGACCCGTTGTTTAGATGTATCGCCTTGTGTAAGTGAAGGGGCAATGTAAACGCCTTCATTGGCAAAGGAGGAGAAGAGGCCGGTCAGTTCTTCCAGTGTGGTACCGCAGCCGCCAAGAATCAAAGAGAGGCCAAGCTTACGCCGGTCTTTTTGTACCTGCCGGAAATTGCAGTTGGAAAGTTTCTGTATCAGTTTTTCATGCCCCAGCAGCCTTAGTGCTTTTACTGCCGGTATGTTCAGGGAATGTTCCAGCGCATATTCAACGGTAACATAGCCGTTGAATTTTTCATCATAATTTTCAGGGGCATAGCCTTCATAATTCACAGGCACATCAGTTATTACTGTTTTGGGTGTCAGCAATCCTTCATCAAAACACATGGCGTAGAGCAGCGGTTTTAAGGTGCTGCCGGGTTGCCGCACGGCATTGGCACCGTTTACCTGGCCGCCATCTGTAGTATCGTTAAAGTCAGATGAGCCGACATAAGTAATTACCCTGTGGGTTTTGTTGTCAATAATAATTACTGCTGCATTTTTAATATTCCGCAGCCGTTGTGCCCTGGTATAATCTTCAACAATTTTTTCTGTTTTCAACTGGGTGTTCAGCTTGATATTGGTTTTAATTAAATAACCACCCGACTTTTTCAGTTTGTTTGAAAGATGGGGAATATGGTGTGGTACTGATCCTCTTTTCGCTGTCAGGGGTTCGGCCAGTGCATCTTCAATTTCTTTAGGGGTAAATACTTTTTCGTCAGCAAACTTTTGGAGCCAACGGTTTCTTTCAGTGACGATGTAGTCGTTATTCCTGCCAATGACAAGTGATCCGGGCCTGTTAGGAATGATACTCAATGCTGTTATCTCCGCCAGCGACAGGTGGTCAGGATTTTTGCCAAAATACAGCAGTGAGGCTGCTTTTACACCTTCAATGTTTCCGCCGTACGGCACCAGGTTCAGGTACATTTGCAAAATTTCCTTTTTGCTGTATTTCAGTTCCAGTTGGGTGGCCCTGAATACTTCTCTTGCTTTGCTCCAGATATTTCTTTTGCCGGGTTCAAGCATTTTAGCCACCTGCATGGTGATGGTGCTGGCTCCGGAAGTTCGCCGCATCCTGAAGATATTGTTGAATAATGCCCGTGCAACTGCAAAAGGGTTTACACCGGGATGGCGGTAGAAATGTTTGTCTTCTTTGGCAATGATTGTTTTTTGCAGCAGCGGAGAAATCTCGTCGAGTTCTGTTTTCATCCGCCACTTCTGGTCGCTGGTAAGGTAAGCGTTCACCACTTCGCCTTTGCTGTCGGTTACGATAGTTGAGTATTCAATATCATCAGGCAAAGGGAAAATGAAATTGAGAATGAAGAAAAGCAGAATAAGACTGAGAAAAAAAATGCCCAGCCGTTTCAGAAATTTAAAAAACCCTTTCCGGGTCGGAAGAAGTGAAAGTTTTTTCCAACGGAACTTTCTTAGCCTGCTTAACAAATATTTATCTTTTGAAATTTGCATAACTGCGGTATCGCAATGTAACTTTCGTATCAAATTTATTACATCCTTTATGGACTTGCCCGATTCGTCCTCCACAGAAGTCCCAGCGGACCGTTCCAGCCGGGATATCCCTCCTTAGTTTTTCAACGCTAATTTCTGTTTTTACATTTGTGAATAAGAAATCTGCAACATAATTTTTTACTTCAACAAACTTATTTAACTTCTCATTCATATTCGACCATTTAACCACACATTTTATGCGTATCAAATCCTTATTAGTTCCGTTTTTAGCCGGAGCTATTTTTTTAGTATCCTGTAAAAGGAATACAGTCAGCCTTTCCTCAACCAACGCCAAAGGCGAGGTACCACAACTTGGAAATTTAGTTTTTCGTTTCAGCCATTCATTGGCAAATGAAGGAATGCTGAATGCCTGGGACTCTTCTGACTATATTAGTTTTGAGCCAAAGATTGAAGGCCGCTTCCGCTGGTCAAGCCCGGATGAACTGGTGTTTTCTCCATCGCAGCCTTTAAGTCCTGCTACAGCCTATAAGGCAAAAATTAAGAATGCTGTATTGAAGTACAGTAAATTCAATTCTGTAAAAGGCGGCGATAAAATCGCTTTTAACACGGCACAGCTAACACTTGATAATACACAAATCTATTGGGTGGGTGAAAGTGCCACCTCCGCAGTGCCGCAGGTGGATTTGTTTTTTAATTACCCGGTTAATCCCGAGGATTTAAAAAGCAAACTGGATATTGAAATTGAAGGAAAGAACGCAGATTTTAATTTGATAACGATTTCTCCTGACAGCAAAATTTCTGTACGCATTACCGGCCTCAAGTCAGAGGATAAAGACCTAGATGCAAAAATTACGATAGATAATGGCATTACTCCTGAAAAAGGAAATATGGCTACAGCGGAAGACATTACAAGCAGTGTCTCTATTCCTTCGCCTTATGTACTCACAATCCAGAATCTTGAATCGGAGCATGACGGCATGGAGGGAACAGTAAAAATCACCACCAGTCAGCAATTAACAGGGGAAAGCATTAAGCCTTATGTTAGCATCTCACCCGAAATTCCATATACTGTTGAGCCTAATGACTATGGGTTTACCATCCGCAGCGATAAGTTTGATGTGGAGAAGAGTTACTCGCTGACTATCAAAAAGAATCTTCGTGGAAAGATTGGTGGTGTATTGAAAGAAGATTACAACGGTAATATTGCTTTTGGTGAACTGGAGTCAGACATCAGTTTCACTAACAGCAAAGCGGTTTACCTGTCGAAGAAAGGAGGAAAGAATATTGAAATACGCATTACTAATGTACCCAAAGTAAAACTGATTATCTCTAAGATTTACGAAAACAATCTTTTGCTTGCCCAACGGTATGGATATTATCCACAGGAGGGAAGCAGTGGTCCGGATTATGCCAGTTATGAAGGTGATTATGAAGACGGGTACTATGATGAGTACGGCAGTGATGCTATGCTGGGTGATGTGATTTATGAAAAGGAAATTGATACCCGTTCGTTGCCAAAAAGTGGTGCTGGCCGCCTGTTGAATTTTTCACAGTTTGAAGACAGGCTGCCTGACTTTAAAGGCGTTTATCATGTGGTGATACGTTCGGCAAATGATTATTGGGTGAAAGACAGCCGCTATGTTTCATTGTCTGATTTGGGACTGATAGCAAAAGAAGGCAAAGAAAAAATGTATGTATTTACCAATTCCATTAAAACAGCAGGTCCGTTGAGCGGAGTAAACGTTTCTGTTTATGCAGCCAATAACCAGTTAATCGGTACGGGTGCCACTAATGCTGAAGGTTTGGCAGAGATTGCTTACAGCCGTAAAGACTTCAGTGGATTTAAACCAGCGATGATTATTGCAAAGACAGAAGATGACTTTAACTATCTGCCGTTCAGTAATACGAGAGTGAATACCTCCAGGTTTGATGTGGGTGGAAAAAGAAACAATCCATCTGGATTTGATGCATTTGTGTATGCAGAACGGGATGTGTATCGTCCCGGTGAAAAAATTAATTTCTCTGTTATCCTCAGGGATGCACAATGGAAGGCGCCTGGCGATGTGCCGCTGAAATTAAAATTCCTGATGCCTAATGGTAAAGAACTGAAATCGTTCCGTAAAAGCCTGAACGAAGAAGGTTCGCTGGAGGGCAACATTGATATTTCCCTTTCGGCTATTACCGGCAGTTATACATTGGAAGTGTACACGACAACAGACATTCTGCTTGCATCTAAGAATTTTTCCGTGGAGGAATTTGTGCCCGACCGTATCCGGGTAAACACAAAGATGAATAAGGCATCCCTGAAACCGGGTGAATCATCAGTGCTGGATATTAATGCGATGAATTTCTTTGGCCCGCCAGCTGCTAACCGGAAATTTGAAACAGAGATACAAGTGAAGCAGAAATACTTTGCACCTGAAAAATTTGATGGCTATGATTTCAGCCTTGCCAATCAGAATACATTCTTTGATACGAAAGTAGAAGAAGGCCTGACTGATGAAGCCGGAAATGCGGCAGTTGATTATGAAGTGCCGCCTACTTATGCAAATACAGGAGTACTGCAAACAAATTTCTATACAACCGTGTTTGACGAAACAGGCCGGCCGGTAAGCCGTGCTGCTTCTGTTGATATATTTACCCAGCCTGTTTTCTTTGGTATAAGGCAGGACTGGTTTTATTATTATCCGCTTAACCAGGCTGTAAAATTGCCGCTTGCTGCAGTAAACAAAGACGGAAATGGAGTTAACTCAACGGCGAGAGTACAGGTAATCAAACATGAATACCGTACAGTTCTTACAAAAAGCGGAAGCTATTTCCGTTATGAGTCGCAACGGGAAGATAAAAGTATGTACGACCAGAATATCAGTGTGGGCAGCAGTACTGTCTTTTCTTATGTGCCCCGCACTCCTGGTGATTATGAAGTAAGGGTGTCTGTGCCGGGAGCCAACAGCTATGTTAAACGAAGTTTCTACAGCTATGGTAACTGGGGTGGAAATTATAACTCTTCGTTTGAAGTAAGTAAGGAAGGTAATATCGAAATCGAAGTTGATAAAAAATCATACCTGGCTGGCGAAACAGTAACAGCATTATTTAAAACCCCGTTCAGCGGAAAGATGCTGGTAACAATGGAAACGGATCATGTTATTTCTCATCAGTATGTGGAAGTAAGTAACCGCACTGCCAGTGTAAACCTGAAACTGAATGGCGAACATGTGCCCAATGCTTACATTACTGCTACTTTAATTAAGCCGCATGAAGTGTCCGACATTCCGCTTACGGTAGCACACGGTTTTAAAAATGTAACAGTAGAAGAAAAGAGCCGTAAGATTGAAGTGGATGTGACCGCACAAAAAACGGTTCGTTCCAAAACTCATCAGAAAGTAACAGTGAAAGCAACCCCCGGAAGTTATGTAACGCTTTCGGCAGTTGATAATGGTGTATTGCAGATAAGTGATTTCAAAACTCCTGACCCTTACGATTATTTCTACCAGAAAAAAGCATTGCAGGTATCAGCATTCGATTTGTATCCTTTGCTTTTTGCTGAAGTAAGGGCCAAACTTAGCAGCACCGGTGGTGATGGTGGCCTTGAAATGGACAAAAGGATAAATCCTATGCCGGCGAAGAGGGTAAAAGTGGTGAGCTATTGGAGTGGGATTAAAAAAGCTAATGGTAGTGGAGTGGCAGAGTTTGAATTTGATGTACCTCAGTTTAGTGGGGAGTTAAGGCTGATGGCCGTAGCTTACAAAGGCCAGAGTTTTGGAGCTGGAGCCAACACAATGACAGTTGCAGATCCTGTTGTTATCAGTACGGCACTGCCCAGGTTTTTAAGTCCTGGCGATACTGTAAATGTTCCGGTAACATTAACCAATACTACAGAAAAGGCAGCGACAGTTGCCGCTAGTATTGGGGTGGAAGGCCCTGTTAAAATACTCGGAACAAATAATCAGTCAGTAAGCCTGGCTGCTAAGAGTGAAGGCCGTGCCATATTCAGGGTCGTAGCCGATCCAACAATCAACGTTGCTAAAGTAACGGTAACAGTTAGTGGAATGGGTGAGAAATTTACAGATGCTACTGAAATTTCTGTTCGTCCTCCATCCACTTTACAAAAAGTTACAGGCAGTGGTTCGGTTGCAGGTGGTAATACACAGAAAGTGAGTATTGGCCTGAGTGATTTTATGCCCGGCAGCGTTAACTATAGCCTGGTGGTTGGCCGTTCGCCAGTGGTTGAACTGGGTGATCAGTTGAAATATTTAGTGCAGTATCCATATGGATGTACGGAACAAACAGTATCGGCTGCTTTTCCGCAGATATATTACGGTGATTTGGCAGACTTAATGATGCTCAACAAGCAGCAGAATAAAATAAATGCAAACACCAATATCATTGAAGCCATCCGCAAGATAAAAATGAGGCAGTTGTACAATGGTGCTGTTACACTTTGGGATGGAGAAGGAAAAGAAGACTGGTGGACAACCATCTATTCAGCACACTTCCTGCTCGAAGCAAAGAAAGCTGGTTTTGAAGTGGACAACAGTTTGCTGGAAACTATGCTCGGCTACATTAATAATAAGTTGAAAAATAAAGAAACGATAACTTATTATTACAACCGTGACCAGAACAAAAAAATTGCACCGAAAGAAGTGGCGTATGGTTTATATGTGCTGGCACTTGCCGGCAGAAATAATGTTCCGGCGATGAACTATTACAAAGCCAATACGGCGTTACTGGCATTGGACAGCCGCTATCTGCTGGCAGCCGCTTATGCTACTGCAGGCGATAAAAAATCATTTGCAGCAATGTTGCCATCTTCCTTTGCAGGAGAAGAATCAGTTCCTCAAACAGGCGGCAGTTATTATTCTGATGTAAGGGATGAATCTATTGCCCTTAATGCATTGATTGATGTTGACCCTGGCAATACCCAGATTGGCACAATGGTAAAACATGTGGCACAAAAACTGAAAACAAGGTACTGGCTCAGCACACAGGAAAGGGCCTTTGCATTCCTTGCATTGGGTAAGCATGCCCGTGCTGCTAATAAATCTACTGCTAATGCCGAAATAAAAGTAAACGGTAAAACCATTGCCAAAGTGGAAGGTGGCCAGTGGACTGGCGACATGAAGGCATTAGGCAGCAATAATGTGGAAATAGTAACAAAAGGTGATGGCCGCTTGTATTATTTCTGGCAGGCCGAAGGTATCAGTGCCAGCGGAGCTTATAAAGAAGAAGACAGCTATCTAAAAGTAAGAAAACGTTTTTATGACAGGAGAGGCGCTCTTATCACCTCAAATACATTCAGGCAAAATGATTTAATCATCATTGGCGTTACACTCGAAAAATCATTTAGCACTTCGGTAGAAAATGTAGTGATTACTGATTTATTGCCTGCTGGCTTTGAAATAGAGAATCCGAGAACCAAAGAGATTCCGGGTATGGACTGGATAAAAGATGGCTACACACCAACAGCATTAGATGTAAGGGATGACCGTATTCATTTCTTTGTGGATGCAAACAATAATAAGCAAACCTACTATTATGCGGTGCGGGCAGTATCGCCTGGAAATTATAAGATGGGTCCAGTTAGTGCCGATGCAATGTATAATGGTGAATACCATTCTTATAATGGTGCAGGTGTAATACGGATTATGGAATAATGTAAATATCTGATGTTACTAAGCGATGCCACGGTTTAAAACTGTGGCATCGTTGTATGAAAAAAGCCCAATCCTTCCGGATCAGGCTTTTAAAGCGAGATGAAATATCGTTATTGATTAATAATCGTTATTGTATCCGCCACGGTCACGGTTGTAGCCGCCGCCGCCTTTTTTGTAGCCACCGCCACCGCCGCCACCAAAGCTGCGCTTCTTGAAGCCACCGCCGCCACCGCTTCTTTCGCCTTCGGGTTTCGGACGGCTTTCGTTTACTACGATGTTACGGCCATCAACTTCAGTGCCGTTCAGAGCAGCAATAGCTGCCTGGGCCTGGTCGTCGTTAGGCATTTCAACAAAACCAAAACCTTTGCTGCGGTTTGTGAATTTGTCGGTTACAATTTTAGCAGAAGCTACTTCGCCATGTGATGCGAAAAGGTTTTGCAAATCCTGATCTTTCAGGTTCCAACTGAGGTTTCCTACGTAAATGTTCATTTTTGAGAAATTTAAAAAAATAAAAGTGTCAACAGTAAACAGTAACCTTTGAACATTCAACGGTTTTTACGAAACGTTCAGGACTTGTGAAACTGAAAGAGCACCAAATACAAGACAAATTAACGGTTTTTTCCCTGACATATTGCTAAAATATTTCCTGAAAGGACGGCTTCCGGCCTAATGTATTGATAATAAATGCCTAGTATGGTTTTGGACAATAAAAAATCCCCCGGTTTGCGGGGGATTTTTATGTCAATTCTATCAGTGTTATTCAGCTACTACTTCAAATTCAACTTCGGTAGTATGACCACTGCCAAAATCAATAACTGCTTTGTAAGTGCCTAATTCTTTCACTTCATCAGCGATTGTTATTTTCTTACGGTCAATTTCATAACCTCTTTGTTCACGGATAGCACGGCTCAGTTGCAGAGAAGTTACGCTGCCGAAAATCTTACCGCTTGTTCCGGTTTTTGCACCCAGTTTCAGCGGACCTTCTTTCAGTTTTTCGATTACGCTGTTAATTTCAGCCAGCATTTTTTCTTCTTTCTTGCGAACCTGCTTCAGCCTCTCTTCGAGTTGTTTCTGGTTGCTGGGATTGTTCTCAACTGCCAGGTGACGGGGGATAAGAAAGTTGCGGGCATAGCCGTTCTTTACTTTTACCACCTCATTTTTAGCGCCGAGATTATCTACGTCTTGAATTAATATTACTTCCATTGTGTTGTTGTTATCACCTTCCTGCCCAGCATTGCTGCTGTCTCCCGGTTTATTTGCGGGGTTAGGGTGGTGTGATTAAAAGTTTATTTTAAAAGATCTGTAACGTAAGGCAATAATGCCATCTGACGGGCTTTCTTAATCGCATCAGAAACTTTGCGCTGAAATTTCAGGCTGTTTCCGGTAATGCGGCGTGGCAGCATTTTGCCCTGCTCGTTCAGGAATTTTTTCAGGAATTCTACGTCTTTGTAATCAACGTAGCGCATGCCGTACTTCTTAAAGCGGCAGAATTTCTTTACCCTTTTATCGCTTTTAATGGCGGTCAGGTATTTAATTTCATTTTTTGCCATGATATTAAGCCTCCACTGCTTTTTCGTTTCCGGTTTTTACGCCACTTCTCTTTCTCGCATTGTACTCGACGGCGTATTTATCGAGTTTGGTGCACAGTTGACGAAGTACATTTTCGTCACGAAGCATCTGGATTTTCAGCTTCTCGTTGAAGTCGGATGGCGCACTGTATTCCATAACCCAGTACAAGCCTGTGGTTTTTTTCTGGATGGGGTACGCCAGTGATTTCAATCCCCATGGGTTTTCAGCGGTTACAGTTCCACCAGCATCAGTTACCATTTTGGCATACTTTTTTTGCTCGGCCTTGAACTCATCGTCGCTGAGAACAGGGGTAAAAATCACCATCAATTCGTAATTGTTCATTTTACCTTTTGTTTGGTTAAAAAATTCGGTTTATCCGCCGGAGCTTAAGCAGAGGCGGGGTTTTCCCAATGGACTGTTTCAGGTTTAAAGAAACAGAATCTGCCGACTCCCGATAGCTAATCGGGACAGATTTGGGGCGGCAAAGATAGGCCTTTAAAACTATACAAGGCAGGAAGATTTACTGTTTTTTATCAGCAGCGAAACGACCTCTATTTCTATGGTTATTAATAATTTATCTTAAAAACCTTTCTTTTCCGGTTCAATTTTTTTCAGGAAAACCAGGTAGGTAGGGAAGTGGTCGCTGTAACCGCCACGATAGCGGTTGCCATCCCAGGTACGCATCGGATAGCCTTTATAGCGTCCGATATTTTCCACCATGTACTCTTTATTGAATATATGTTGCTGATAAAAGAAATAACCTTTTTGGTCTTTACTTAACCAGGGGTGAGAAATCAGAATTTGATCAAACAAGCCCCAGGCGTCCTGGTATGCAAGGGTGCCGATACCTTTCTTATATAAATCCATCCAGGGGTTAAACATACCACCCTTTCTTACATCACTTGCCTTCCCTTTGGCATTAATTACTTTTGCCACACTTTCATTGTTGGGGTCATCATTCAGGTCGCCCATAACAACGAATTTGGCGTTTGGCTCAATTTTCAGGATAGAATCCATATGATTGCGGCAAACCTGTGCTGCTGCATTTCTGGCAGGCGCACTGCGTTCTTCGCCTCCGCTCCGGCTGGGCCAGTGGTTTACATATACATGAACTACTTCGCCATCTAAAGATCCCTTTACCCATAAAATGTCACGGGTATAATATGCATCCTTTGTGCCGCCAGGCAGTTGTACAAATAACTTATCACTTTTTTCTACGGTGAAGTACTTAGGGTTATAAAGCATGCCAACATCAACACCACGGGCATCTTTAGAATCGTAATGAACAATTTTATAACCTCTTTTAACTATGAGTGGATGGTGAACCAAGTCGTTTAATACAGTATCATTTTCAACTTCTGCTACACCGAGAAGTGCAGGGCCATCCGAATTAATATTGGTGGCCATTTCGGAAATAACAGTGGCTAAGTGCAACACTTTATCTTTATAAACTGTTCCTGTATAATTTCGCGGGCCTGATGGCAAAAACTCCTCATCGCTGACCATCGGGTTGTCTAATGTATCGTAAAAATTTTCGAGGTTATAAAAACCGATAACGGCAACTTTATATTGTTGTTTTGCGTTTTGTGCAAATAGTGGTACGAATGCTAATGCAATAGCTGTGGCAAGTAAGAATTTTTTCATAATCGTAAATAAATAGTCTGCGAAATTACTAAAACATCAGACGTATTAATACAATAATAAAGTTGGGTAAGGTTATTAATTTATTATCTGATTAACTTTTTTGTTACTGCAATATGAAAGTCAGTAATTTTGACCCCTTGTTTAAATCAGAACTACATGTTAAAAACTAAGATGCTGCTGTTACTCCTGCTAATTGGATCAGCGGCGATTGCTCAGATTGACTCCACTGCCAGAAAAGACACTGCAATTATTGATGAAGTTAAAGACGGGGTGCTTGATAACATTCCAACCGTTTCGCTTGACGAGAATGACTTGGGCGATGGCGGCAGCCAGAGTGTTTCCTCGTTGCTTACAGCCGGAAGAGATCCTTTTTATTCTGCGGCCTCCTTCAACTTCAGTGCGGTTCGTTTCCGCATCAGGGGCTATGAAAACGATTTGTTCAGCACCTACATGAATGGTATCCCGATGGACAACCTTGATAACGGATTTACTCCTTATGGACTTTGGGGTGGATTAAATGATGTAATGCGTAACCGTGATGTATCCTGGGGTTTGCGTTACAACACATTCACCTTTGGAGATATTGGCAGTAACACCAATATTGACAGCCGTGCCAGTAAGCAACGGGTACAAACAAGTATTAACTATGCAATGTCAAACCGTAATTACAGCAACAGGTTCATGGTTACCCATTCCACCGGATTGAGTAAAAAAGGGTGGGCGTTAACAATAAGCGGCAGCCGCCGTTGGGCAGGCGAAGGATATGTGCCCGGTACTTATTACGATGGCTGGGGCTATTTTGCAGCTGTTGATAAAAGAGTTGGACAAAAACACCTTTTCTCCTTCACAGGGTTTGGTGCCCAGACAGAAAACGGCCGCCAGGGAGCTTCTGTTCAGGAAATGATTGACCTTGCCGGAACTAATTATTACAACCCTAACTGGGGTTATCAGAATGGCAAGAAGAGAAATGCTAGTATTGGTCGTTCGCATCAGCCGGTTCTGATATTCACACATGATTTCAGGGTTAGCAACAGAACAAATATTACAACTGCCGCCGGTTATTCTTTTGGTGACCGTAGTGTTACAGCTCTTGACTGGTACAATGCTGCCGATCCAAGACCTGATTATTACCGTTATCTGCCAAGTTATACCGGAGTGTGGGCCAGCACCACCGATCAGGCACAGGCTGCTCAGTTGTATGAACTGATGAAGACTGATATCAACTACAGGCAGATTAACTGGCAAAACCTGTATAATATTAACCGGGCCAGTTTTGCAACCATTAATGATGCAAACGGCATTACCGGAAATACTGTAAGTGGCCATCGTTCCCGCTACATCATTGAAAATAGGATAATCAACACACAGCGCTTCAATGCAAATTCAGTGCTTAATACAAGCATTGGCGATCACATTGAGCTAACTGCCGGTGCTTCATACCAAATGCAGAAAAATCACTATTATAAAGAAGTAGAAGATTTGCTGGGTGGTGATTTCTATGTAAATATCAACCAGTTTGCAGAGCGAGACAACCCGGTTGATAATTCAATTAATCAGTATGATATTGATAAGCCAAATCGAATTCTATATACAGGCGATAAATTCGGGTATGATTATAATCTGAATATCACCAGGATATCGGGCTGGGCTCAGGGAGTGTTCAAGTTTAACAAGGTTGACTTCTTCCTTGCAGGGCAAGCTTCCCAAACTGAATTTTACAGGCAGGGCAACGTCAGAAACGGATTGTTTCCCAATGCCTCTTATGGAAAAGGAACTGTTAATAGTTTCTTTAACTATGCCGGTAAAGGTGGCGTTACTTACAAAATCGACGGACGTAATTATGTATATATTAATGGCTCTTACATGACAAGGGCGCCGTACTTTGAAAATGTTTACATCTCACCAAGAACAAGAAGTGATCAGCAGTCAAATATTAAAAGCGAAACTATCTACAGCGGTGAAGGTGCTTATGTGCTGAATGCCCCAAAACTCAAGCTTCGTATAGGTGGTTACTACACACATTTTGCAGACGGCATGGATGTTATGTCATTCTATCATGACGCTTACCAGAACTTCGTAAACTATGCAATAAGTGGCATCGATAAAGTACATTTTGGAGGAGAGTTTGGCCTGGAAGCAAAACTTACGCCTTCTCTCACTTTAAATGCTGCCGCAGCCGTTGGCCGTTATTATTACGACAGCAAGCAGTTTGGCATTACAACTGTTGACAACAGTGCATCGGTGCTTGGTCAGCAGATTATTTATATGGAGAACTTCAGGGTTCCTTCCACTCCAATGGAAGCCTACAGCCTTGGCCTTTCTTACCGTTCTCCTAAGTTTTGGTTTGTAAGCCTTACCGGAAATTATTTCGATCAGTCATACCTGAGTATGAATCCGCTTCGCCGTACATGGGATGCTTTACAATTCTCTGTGAACAAGCCGGAAGCCTACAGCCAGATATTTGATCAGACAAAGTTTGACGCAAACTACACAGTTGACTTCTTTGGTGGTTACTCATGGAAATTACCAAGGGACTTCGAAATCAATAAAAGACCAACATTCCTGGTATTTAACCTGGGTGTAAATAACATGCTTAACAACCAGGGTATTGTTACAGGAGGATTTGAGCAGTTAAGATATGATGCTCAGACTGCTGCAACAGACCCAATACAGACAGGCAAGTTTCCTCCTAAGTTATACTATGCTTATGGTATCAATTTCTTTGGAAGTGTAACACTGCGTTTCTAAATAAACTAAAGACAATTAAAAGGAATAAATATGCTGATAAGAACTACAAAAAAAGTGATGTTGCTGTCTGCAGCTGTATTGGCAATGGCTTTTGTCATCACTTCATGCGATAAAGAGCCGATAGGCCCTACTCAGCCCGATCCGTTTATTGTACCGCCACCGGGTACCTATCTTTCCATAAAAGATTTCAGGGCATTGTATCCGGGCAGCGGCGATTTTACAATTCCGGCAGGTACCAAAAAGATATACGGGGTTGTAATCTCTAATAATGCAAATGAAGCTGCAGGAAATTACAGGATTCAGGACGACAGTGGTGCAGGATTGTATTTGTATACTGTTGTTGGTTCTCCCGTATATCCAGTTGGGACTGTATTGGAAGTAGATGCTGCGGGCTCAGGAGTGTTTACACTTTGGAATGGAGATTTGGAGTTGAAGAGTGTGCCGATGGCCAAGGTGGTTCAAAAATCCGGAACCTTCACTGTAACACCAAGGGAAGCAACCATTGCTGAAATTATTGCCAATAAGAACACATGGGCTTCTTCACTTGTGAAAATTAAAAACATAATATCAATAGTGCAGGCATCCTCAAATACAACCGGCATTACCTATAATGTAACTGATGCCAGTGGTACTTTGTCAATGTTTGTAAGAACTGTTTCCGGGATCACCGTGAATACAAGTGCTACATCCATTACAGGATATGTTTCTATTTATAATACGGCTACCCAAATAGGAATCAGAAGTGCAGCCGATATGCAGTAATCAATAATTGCATTCATTCAAAAGAAAAGGAGATTATGAAAAATAAAAAAATACTCAGCCTGGGCGGAATTGCAGTAATGCTGGCAACAATATTGATTGCAGGCATTTCCTGTAAAAAAACCTTTAATGATCCGCCGTTAATCGGAGCCCCTGACATTGTGGCTAATACCACACTTAAAGATCTGAAGGCAAGATACACTGGCGGAAATCCTGTTGCTATTACTGATGATATCGTAGTTGAAGGTATTGTGAGTTGCGACGACAAAAGCGGGAACTTCTATCAGCAGATTGCTATTCAGGATGCCTCTGGTGGCATTTTGCTGCGTCTTGCCGGCAGTAATCATTACAATAATTACCCGGTAGGCCGCCAGGTATTTGTTAAATGTAAAGGATTATACCTTGGCCAATATAATGGAACACTACAACTTGGCGGAGGCGTTGATTCTGCTTACATCAGTTCGGGTGGTGTTACATTAATTGCTGTTAACCTTCAGGACAAGCATGTGGTTAAGGGTGCCTTGAATCAGCCGTTGGTTCCGCAGGTGGTAACCGTATCACAGTTATCAACTAATATTCAGGATAAGTATGTGAATACCCTGATCAGGCTGGTTGATTTTGAATTTGCTTCTTCAGAGTTAGGTAAGAATTATGCAGATGATGACCAGTCCGGCAACAGGTATATTCAGGGTTGTTCGGCTCCATCAACTAACCGCTTAACATTACGCACAAGCAACTATGCCAACTTTGCCAAGATTCCTGTACCACAGGGTAATGGGGAAATAATTGGTGTGTATTCTTTCTTTGGTTCTACCAAACAGTTTACTATCAGGGATACGACCGATGTAAAATTCTATAATTCCCGTTGTGGAACCGGTCCTACCACGTTAATGAATATTTCTGATGTTCGGGCCCTGTTTACCGGCTCACTTACTTATGCTCCTAACAGCAGAAGAATAACCGGTGTGGTTATCAGTGACAAGAACACCAATAACCTGAATGCCCGGAATATTTACTTACAGCAGGGAAATGGATTATCCGGTATAGCCGTGAGGTTTGATGCAAACCACAGCTTCAATCTTGGAGATTCAATTGATATAAATATTTCAGGACAGGAACTTTCTGAGTTTAATGCTTTGCTTCAGTTGAATAATGTGCCGCTTGGTTATGCTTCGCTGAAAGCTACCGGCAAAACCATTGCACCCCGGGTGGCAACTATGAGTGCAATCAACACAAATTTTGAAACTTGGGAGTCAACACTGGTGAAAATTCTGAATATCAATTCACTTACTGGTGGTACTGCCGGAAACTGGAGCGGAAGCGTAACGATGAATGATGGAACAGGAAGCCTGATTGCTTTCACTTCCAGTGCTGCTACGTTTGCTTCTTCACCTTACCCGGGAACGGCTTTATCTTTTACAGGTTACCTGACTCCGTTCGGCGCAACAAAACAAATCGCCTTCAGATCGTTAACAGATGTTGAAGCAGGCAGCGGACCTCCTCCTGGTGGTTCGGGCTTGCCACTTACAACTTCACCCTATACACAAAACTTTAATGGAATTGCATCGGGTATGCCCCAGGGAATTTATGCCAAGATAGGTGCAACAGCCTCTTCTTTAGGAACCGGTGATATGCCGCAATATGGTAGCGGCCTGGGTACACCAACTGCATGGAACCAGACAAGTGCAGGGCTTAAGAACTTTGCTTCTGCTACCGGACTTACATCTGCAAGCGATGCTACAGCACAGAATGCTTCTGCAGACAGGGCATTAGGCATTCGCCAGACAAGTTCAACCGGATACGATCCGGGCTCTGCTTATGTTTTTCAGCTTGATAACACGACCGGAAAATCAAATTTCCAGATGAGCTTTATGCTTCAGTCGCTTGACGCCTCCATTGGCCGTACAACAGCCTGGACAGTAGAGTATGGAGTTGGAGACACTCCGGCATCTTTCACTGCTGTTGCTTCAAGCCCGGCTTCACTATCAACAGGCCCGACTTTTGGCAGCACTAACGTTACGGTAAACTTTGGCGCAGCACTGAATAATATCAGTCAGAAAGTATGGATCAGGATTGTGACTTTATCAGGTACAACCGGCAGTGGCAGCCGTGCATCAACGGCATTGGATGATTTGAGTTTGTCTTGGAATTAAAAGAATGTTTAAAAAAATAGAAATGAAAAAGATTATTTTATTGTCAATACTTTTTTCAGGCTTGAGTACTGCAGCTCAGTTTGGTGCTGGTAATCTTGTCGTTTACAGAGTGGGTGATGGCTCTGCTGCTCTTACTTCGGCTGCTACTGCTGTTTTTTTGGATGAGTATACTACTGCTGGAACATTTGTGCAAAGCATTCCAATGCCGGTAAATATTTCAGGGTCTAACAGAAGGATTACTGCAAGTGGTACTGCCACTTCAGAAGGATTCTTAAGCCGTTCGGGTAATGGACAGTACCTTTTGGTTCCGGGTTATGACGCTGCTGTAGGTACTGCCAGCATAACATCTTCAACCGGGACAACAATTAACAGAGTTGTGGGCAGGATGGATGCAACAGCAGTATTGGATGCTACGACTGCTTTAACTGATTTTTCTTCTGGTGGTAATCCAAGAGGAGTGATTTCCACAAATGGAACTGATTTTTGGCTATGCGGTTCTCAAGGTGGAGTTCGCTATGCTACATATGCGACTACAACTTCTACGCAGTTAAGTACAACTGTCACAAACATCAGAGGTATATTAATATCCGGTGGACAATTATATACAAGTACAGGATCTGGATCAATTCGTGTTGCAACTGTCGGGGCAGGTGTTCCAACAACAAGTGGTCAAACAATCACGAACTTACCTGGATTTCCTACAACTGGAAGCCCGTATGGATTCTTTCTTGCAGATTTAGATGCTGCAGTTCCGGGAGATGATGTGTTATATGTTGCTGATGATGCTGCTCCTGGTTTTCAGAAGTATTCTTTAGTTGCTGGTTCGTGGGTTACCAATGGAAATATTACAGTTTCAGGTAATGGATTAAGGGGATTAACTGCCGTTGTAAGCGGAACAACAGTTACACTATACGGTACAACACCTACTGGGATACAAAAGCTGGTTGATGCCACCGGTTATAATGCTACAATTAGCGGCACGGTGACAACTATTGCAACAGCAACTACAAATACTGCATTCAGGGGTATTGCGTTTACCCCGCAAGCATCAGCAACTCCATCATTAACCATTTCTTCTCCATTAACCGCCTTCGGCAATATCTGCCTTAATACAGAAGCCGGGCCAAATTCATTTACAATCTCTGGTTCTAACCTTACAACTGCGAATGTTGATGTCGCTGCGTTGGCCGGTTATTCATATTCTACAACTTCCGGTGGAACTTATACCAGCACTTTAAGCATCCCGCAGGCTGGCGGAACTTTCTCGCAACAGGTATTTGTTAAGTTTACTCCAACTGCAGTTCAGTCATACGCTGGTAATATCGTAGTTAGCGGCGGTGGAGCAGCATCTTCAGTAAATGCAGCTGCTTCCGGTACCGGAATTAATACGGCACCTTCGGTGACAACTGGTACACCGGCAACATCAATTACGCAGACCACAGCTACTACACCAGGCAGCATTACAGCGAATGGTTGTTCTGCTGTTATAGCTTATGGAATTGAGTACAGCACAACATCTGGTTTCGTAAATGGAACAGGAACTCAGGTGGCTTCCTCAAACCTGAGCAGCGGTAACTTTTCTTCTGATCTGACAGGTCTTACAGCCAATACTCCATATTATTATAAGGCATATGCTACAAACAGCGGCGGTACCACATACGGTGCAGAACAAACATTTACAACTTTACCTGTACCAGTGCCTGTGCTTAATGCTACAGCATTAACAGCTTTCGGTAATGTTTGTATTAACTCTACTGCTGGCCCTAATTCGTTTACAATTACTGGTACAAACCTTACGACAGCCGATGTAACAGTCGCAGCCCTGGCAGGATTTACTTATTCAACAACATCTGGTGGAACGTACACATCTGCGCTTACTTTAACACAGCCTGGTGGTTCTTTCAGCCAGGAAGTGTTTGTTAAGTTTACACCAACTACAGTTCAATCTTATGATGGTAACATAGTAGTTAGTGGCGGTGGAGCAGCATCTTCAGTAAATGCAGCTGTTTCCGGTACCGGAATTAATACGGCACCTTCGGTAACAACTGGCACACCGGCAACCTCAATTACGCAGACCACAGCTACTGCACCAGGCAGCATTACAGCGAATGGCTGTTCTGCTGTAACTGTTTATGGAATTGAGTACAGCACCACTTCAGGTTTTGTAAACGGAACAGGAACTCAGGTGGCTTCCTCAAACCTGAGCAGCGGTAACTTTTCTTCTGATCTGATAGGTCTTACAGCCAATACTCCATATTATTATAAGGCATATGCTACAAACAGCGGCGGAACCACTTACGGTGCAGAACAAACATTTACAACTTTACCTGTACCAGTGCCTGTGCTTAATGCTACAGCATTAACAGCTTTCGGTAATGTTTGTATTAACTCTACTGCTGGCCCTAATTCGTTCACAATTACCGGTACAAACCTGACTGCGGCTGACGTAACAGTTGCTGCTTTAGCAGGGTTCTCGTATTCAACAACATCTGGTGGAACGTACACATCTGCGCTTACTTTAACTCAACCTGGTGGTTCTTTCAGCCAGGAAGTGTTTGTTAAATTCGACCCGACACTTGTTCAGTCTTATAGCGGTAATATAGTTGTAGCCGGTGGTGGTGCTTCTGCTTCTGTTGATGTAGCAGCATCCGGATCGGGAGTTAATACAATGGCATCTGTAACAACCGGATTAGCCAGCAGTATTACCACAACTTCTGCTACTGCTGCCGGCAATATATCAGCGAATGGCTGTTCTGCCGTTACTGCTTATGGAATAGAGTACAGCGCCACTTCAGGTTTTGTAAACGGAACAGGAACACAAGTGGCATCTTCTAACCTTAGCGGCGGCAACTTTAGTTCTGATCTGACGGGGTTAACACCTAACACTCCTTATTATTATAAGGCGTATGCAACTAATGCAGGTGGCACAGCTTATGGTGCAGAACAAACATTTACCACACTTTCATTAACACCTACATTTAACGCTACTACGTTAACGGCTTTTGGAGGTGTATGTCTGAATACAACAGCCGGCCCGAACTCGTTTACGATTAATGGTTCTGCACTTACAAGTGCCGACATAACTGTTGGGCCGCTAGCCGGATATACTTTCGCAACTACCTCTGGTGGTACATACACGGCATCGCTGACATTAACACAGCCTGGCGGAACATTTACTCAGGATGTGTTTGTGAAATTCACGCCAACTGTTGTTCAGTCTTATAATGGAAATATTACTATTGCCGGTGGTGGCGCAGGAT
>Ga0209572_1000941_pt1 | contig 28453 bp, 24 predicted proteins | sample EBPBio232012_DNA_FD_185867 | JGI IMG/M metagenome (GOLD analysis project Ga0209572, IMG submission 185867) | Wastewater treatment Type I Accumulibacter community from EBPR Bioreactor in Madison, WI, USA - Reactor 1_1/23/2012_ DNA (SPAdes)... | ecosystem: Engineered > Bioreactor > EBPR >...
CGATCTGCTCAACAACAGACCCAGGCAGACGCTGGGCTGGTTCACGCCCTACGAGAGGTTCAAGCAACTCATGCAGGCCATCGAACAACAGCAAACAGCTACCATTCACTGATCAGTATTCGCTGATTCTCAATATCAATCAGCGGTGTTGCACTTCGGAGTTGAGACCGCCCAGTGTATGTCGCGGCAGCGCCAAATCCGGTACAAAGAGGCTGTCGGACACGCTTGCGCCACCCTGCGGGGCAAGCGCCGGACTGGCATTTTTGGCGCCCAGCCCACATAATGTGACGTTTACGTAAACGTAAACCAAAAAACGGAGACACCATGGCCCGAAAGATCGATGCCGATCCGCTGTCCTCCTGGCGCGTGCCGGTGGGTGGCAAGGGCTTCGCGCTGAAACGCCGCGACCCTGGCGCCAAGCCGCTGTCCGGTGGCGACAAGCACGCCGACAAGGCGCGGGTGGCCGAGCTGGCGCGCGAGATCGACACGCTGCAGAACCTGCTCTTCGCCGATCGGCGCTTCAAGCTGCTGATCCTGCTGCAGGGCACGGACACCGCCGGCAAGGACGGCACCATCCGCGCCGTGTTCCGCGAAACCAGCCCGCTGGGCGTGCGCACCCAGGCCTGGCAGGCGCCAACCGAGCTGGAGCGCAGCCACGACTTCCTGTGGCGCATCCACGCCCAGGTGCCGCGCGCGGGCGAGATCATGATCCACAACCGCAGCCACTACGAGGACGTGCTGGTGCCGGTGGTGAACGGCGCGCTGGACGCCGCCGGCACGCGCCAGCGCTGCGCGCAAATCAACGACTTCGAGCGCATGCTGAGCGAAACCGGCACGGTGGTGATGAAGTTCATGCTGCACATCGGCTTCGAGGAGCAGCGCGAGCGCCTGCAAAAGCGTCTGGACGACCCGCAGGCGCGCTGGAAATTCAGCCCCGCCGATTTGACCGTGCGCCAGCAGTGGACGGCCTACCAGCAGGCCTACGACGCGCTGCTGCGCGCCACCTCCACCGACTGGGCGCCCTGGACGGTGGTGCCGGCCGACAGCAAGACGCACCGCAACCTGATGATCGCCACCCTGGTGCGCGACAAGCTCAAGTCGCTGCCTCTGCGCTACCCCCCAAAACCCGAACTCGACGGCATCGTCGTCGAATGACCCGCCTCCGCCTTCAGACCAAGGAATCGCCATGACCGACCTGTCCGCCGAATTCAAGGCCCTCGCCGAGTACCGCCCCACCCACAAGGTGCGTTTTGTCACCGCCGCCTCGCTGTTCGACGGGCACGACGCGGCCATCAACATCATGCGCCGCATCCTGCAGGGCATGGGCGCCGAGGTGATCCACCTGGGCCACAACCGCAGCGTCGATGAAGTCGTCACCGCCGCGCTGCAAGAAGACGTGCAGGGCATCGCCGTGTCCAGCTACCAGGGCGGCCACGTCGAGTACTTCAAGTACATGGTCGACCTGCTGAAAGCCCGGGGCGGCGCGCAGGTGCAGGTGTTCGGCGGCGGCGGCGGCGTGATCGTGCCGGCCGAAATCCGCGAGCTGCAGGACTACGGCGTGACCCGCATCTACAGCCCCGAGGACGGCCAGCGCATGGGCCTGGCCGGCATGATCGGCGAGATGGTGATGCGCTGCGACAAGGATTTGTCGGGCCATGCACCGACCGCCATCGAGGCCATCACCGGCCACGACGAAGCCGCCTGGCGCGCGCTGGCCCAGCTCATCACGGCCCTCGAAAACGACAAGGCCGATGGGCAGCTGGTCGGCGCGGTGCAAGCCTCGGCCGCTACCAAAAAGGTACCGGTTCTGGGCATCACCGGGACCGGCGGGGCGGGCAAATCGAGCCTGACGGACGAGCTGATCCGGCGCCTGCGCCTGGACCAGGACGACCACCTGCGGGTGGCCGTGATCTCCATCGACCCGAGCCGGCGCAAATCCGGCGGCGCGCTGCTGGGCGACCGCATCCGCATGAACGCCACCGGGCCATGGCAGCAGGGGCAGCGGATTTTCATGCGCAGCCTGGCCACCCGCGACACCGGCAGCGAGATCAGCGCCGCGCTGCCGAACGTGATCGCCGCCTGCAAGGCCGCCGGCTTCGACCTGGTGATCGTCGAGACCTCCGGCATCGGCCAGGGCGACGCCGCCATCGTGCCGATGGTCGACGTGCCGATGTACGTGATGACCCCCGAGTACGGCGCGGCCAGCCAGCTCGAGAAGATCGACATGCTGGACTTCGCCGAGTTCGTCGCCATCAACAAGTTCGACCGCAAGGGCGCCGCCGACGCCCTGCGCGACGTGGCCAAGCAGGTGCAGCGCAACCGCGCGGCCTTCGACAAGCGGCCCGAGGACATGCCGGTGTTCGGCACCATGGCCGCGCGCTTCAACGACGACGGCGTGACGGCCCTGTACCAGGCGCTGAAAGCCCGCCTGGGCGGGCTGGGCCTGGGTGTGCAAGACGGCCGCCTGCCGGCCGTGAATGTGCGCCACAGCACCAACCAGACGCCGGTGGTGCCGCCCCAGCGCGTGCGCTACCTGGCCGAGATCGCCGACACCCTGCGCGGCTACAAGCGGCGCGTGCGCCAACAGGCCCGGCTGGTGCGCGAAGTGCAGCAACTGAGCGAATCGGCCCGCATGCTGGCCGAGGACAACCCCGGCAAGAAAGGCGACCACGGCGCCCGCGCCACGGTGCTGGCCCTGGCCGAGACGCGCTCGGGCAAGGTCGACCGCGACGCCGCCAAGCTGATCGAGCAGTGGCCGCGCATGCAAGAGGCGTATTCGGGCGACGAGTACGTGGTGAAGATTCGCGACAAGGAAATCCGCACCGCCCTCACCACCCGCTCTCTGTCCGGCACGACCATCCGCAAGGTGGTGCTGCCGCAGTTCGAGGACCACGGCGAAATCCTCAAGTGGCTGATGCTGGACAACGTGCCCGGCAGCTACCCCTACACCGCCGGCACCTTCGCCTTCAAACGCGAGGGCGAAGACCCGACGCGCATGTTCGCTGGCGAGGGCGATGCCTTCCGCACCAACCGGCGCTTCAAGCTGGTCAGCGAAGGCATGCCGGCCAAGCGTCTGTCCACCGCGTTCGACTCGGTCACCTTGTACGGCAACGACCCCGATCCGCGGCCCGACATCTACGGCAAGGTCGGCAACTCGGGCGTGTCCATCGCCACGCTGGACGATCTGAAGGTGCTGTATTCGGGCTTTGACCTGTGCAACCCCACCACCAGCGTCAGCATGACCATCAACGGCCCGGCGCCGTCGATCCTGGCCATGTTCATGAACGCCGCCATCGACCAGCAGCTGGAAAAGTTCAAGACCGACAACGGCCGCGAGCCCACCGACACCGAAGCCGAGAAAATCCGCGAATGGGCGCTGTCGAACGTGCGCGGCACGGTGCAGGCCGATATTCTGAAAGAAGACCAGGGCCAGAACACCTGCATCTTCTCGACCGAATTCAGCCTGAAGGTGATGGGCGACATCGCCCAGTACTTCGTGCACCACAACGTGCGCAACTTCTACTCGGTGTCGATCAGCGGCTACCACATCGCCGAAGCCGGCGCCAACCCGATCAGCCAGTTGGCCTTCACGCTGTCCAACGGCTTCACGCTGGTTGAAGCGTATTTGGCGCGCGGCATGCACATCGACGACTTCGCGCCCAACCTGAGCTTTTTCTTCAGCAACGGCATGGACCCCGAGTACACCGTGATGGGCCGCGTGGCGCGCCGCATCTGGGCCGTGGCCATGAAGGACAAATACGGCGCCAACGAACGCAGCCAGAAGCTGAAGTACCACATCCAGACCTCAGGGCGCAGCCTGCACGCGCAAGAGATCCAGTTCAACGACATCCGCACCACGCTGCAGGCGCTGATCGCCATCTACGACAACTGCAACAGCCTGCACACCAACGCATTCGACGAGGCCATCACCACACCCACCGAGGAGTCGGTGCGCCGCGCCATGGCGATCCAGCTCATCATCAACCGCGAATGGGGCCTGGCCAAGAACGAGAACCCGAACCAGGGCGCCTTCGTCATCGAGGAGCTGACCGAGCTGGTCGAGGAGGCCGTGCTGGGCGAGTTCGAACGCATCAGCGAGCGCGGCGGTGTGCTGGGCGCCATGGAAACCGGCTACCAGCGCAGCAAGATCCAGGAAGAGAGCATGCACTACGAGATGCTCAAGCACACCGGCGAGTACCCGATCATCGGCGTGAACACCTTTCGCAACCCGAAAGGCGACCCGGTGCCCGAGCACATCGAGCTGGCGCGCTCGACCGAGGAAGAAAAGCAGAGCCAGCTCACGCGGCTGGCCGACTTCCACACCCGGCACGCCGCCGAATCGGCGACCCAGCTGACGCGTTTGAAGCAGGCCGTGATCGACAACCAGAACGTGTTCGAGGTGCTGATGGACGCCGTGCGCGTGTGCTCGCTGGGCCAGATCACCAGCGCGCTGTTCGAAGTCGGTGGGCAGTACCGGCGCAGCATGTGAGGGCGGACGGCGGCTTTCGGTGATTTCAAGAGAAATTGATCGTCAGTCGGCGTCAACAAACGGTTTTTAGCTATTTTTTTGAAGTTATAAACCGCTTCCCTCAAGCCGCCACCGGCGCCGCCGCCGGTGGCTCGCCAGCCTCCCGGCCAGCCGGCAAGGCCGCGAAATGGCTGCGCACCAGGGCCGCGAATTCCCGCGCCGCCTGCGACAGCCCTGTCTGGCCGGCAAAGGCCATGACCACCTCGACCGGGGTGGCCGGCAACAGGCGCAGCGCCCGCAGCTCGCGCCCGAACACCGTCGCCACGTAGGGGTTGACGATGCCCACCCCGGTGCCTTCGCGCGCCATCAGGCAGACGGTGCTGGAATAGCTGGTCTCCACCACCGTCGCCGGCTCGACCTGGTGCTGCTGCAGCGCGCGGCGCAGCTGCTGCCAGGTGCTGTCGTTCTCGTTCAGGGTCAGCAGCACCTGGCCCTGCAGGTCGCGCACGTGCAGGCGCGCACGCGCCGCCAGGGGGTGGCCCGGGTGCAGCACGGCCACCATGTCGCGACGCGCCAGCACCTCGGCGTCCAGGCCGGCGTGGCGCACCGGCTGCGTGGTCAGCACCAGCTCGTGCTGGCCGCGCTCCAGGCCCGCCTGCAGGGTGGTCATGCTGGCGGTGTCCAGCTTCAGGTGCACCTCGGGGCGCTGGGCGATGAAGGCGTGGACCACCTGCGGCAGCACGCTTTGCGCCAGCGCTGGCGTGCAGCCCACGCGCAAGGAACCGGCGCCCGAACGCCGGATGGCGGCGATCTGCAGCGCGATGGCGTCCATGCCCTCGAAATGGCGCTCCACCACGGCCAGCAAGGCCTGCGCCTCGGGCGTGGGACGCAGGCGGGCCTGGTGGTGGTCGAACAGCGTCAGCCGGGTCTCGCGGGCCAGTTGGGCCAGCAAGCGGCTGACCGAGGGCTGGGTGGTGTGCAGCACCTCGGCGGCGGCGGTCACCGTGCCGGACTGCATCACGGCCCGGAAGGCTTCGATCTGTCTGGGGTTCAGGCCACGCGACATGAAGAGCAATGGGGGATGCTTTAGACCATACCAATTTTGCATGAATCATGCACAACAAAGCATTTTTCAGAATGCTCGGCGACTTCTACATTCGCGGCATTGCTTCCCAGGAGACCCGCATGCCCACCCGCCGCACCGCTTTCGCCCTGCTCGCCGCCCTGGCCGGCGCCATCGCCGCCCCGACCGCGCTGGCGCAAGCCGCCTACCCCAACAAGCCGATCAAGATCGTCGTGCCCTTCACGGCCGGCGGCAGCTCCGACGTGCAGGGCCGCATGCTGGCCGACGCGCTGGGCCGGCTGTACGGCCAGTCGGTGATCGTCGACAACCGGCCCGGCGCGGGCGGCCACATCGGCGGCAAGGCGGTGGCCGACGCCGCGCCCGACGGCTACACCGTGCTGCTGGGCTCCATCGGTCTGCACGCCACCTACGGCGTGTACAAGAAGCTGCCCTACGACCCCAGCCGGGATCTGAAGATCGTCACCGTGCTGGCCGAAATGCCGCATGTGGTGGTGGCCCACAACGCCCTGCCGGTGGCCAACCTGAAGGAGCTGACGGCGCTGGCCAAGTCCGAACCGGACAAGATCAACTTCGGCTCGGCCGGCGTGGGCTCCTCGGTGCACATGATGGGCGAGCTGTACAAGCTGGTGTCGGGCGCGCCCATCACCCACGTGCCCTACAAAGGCAGTTCGGCGGCCCTGAACGACCTGATGGGCGGTCAGATCCAGCTCATGTTCGAGAACCCGCCCACCGTGATCCCGCACGTCAAGGCCGGCAAGCTGAAGGCGCTGGCCGTCACCGGCAAGCAGCGCATCGCCGCCCTGCCCGACGTGCCCACCGGCGTGGAAAGCGGCTACCCCGAATTCCAGGCCACCTCCTGGACCACCATCGCCGTCGGCGCCAAGGTGCCCGACGCCATCGCCAACCAGCTCAACGCCGACATCCGCAAGGTGGTCGGCTCGCCCGAGTTCCGCAAGGGCCTGGAAGACCAGGGCATGACCCCGGTGGTCAACACCCGCGACGCCGCGGCCACCTTCATCGCCACCGAAAAAGCCAAGTGGGACAAGGTCATCGCCCAGGGCAAGCTGAACGTCGACTGATGGCCATGCCGAACGCCCCCACCCCCCCGCTGGCGCGGCCGGCGCGCAAGCTGGGCACCGACGCCGGTCACCACTTTTTTGGCTACTACAACAAGAGCAGCTGGGACCGCGGCGACCGCTACCTGCTGGCCCAGCGCACGCCCTACAAGGACGTGCGGCTGACGCCCGAGGCCGAGGCCGAAATCGGCTGCTTCGACCTGCAGGGCGGCCAGGCCTTTCAGCGCCTGAACACCACCCGCGCCTGGAACTGGCAGATGGGCAGCCAGTTGCAGTGGCTGGACGGCCTGCCCGGCCGGCAGCTCATCCACAACATCCGCACGCCGGGCCAGGGGCGGCCCTATGTCAATTTCGGCTCGGCCATCGTCGACGCCGTCAGCGGCGCCGTGCGCACCCTGCCCGCGCCGGTGTACGTGGTGGCCCCCAGCAGCCAATGGGCGCTGTGCGTCGACTACCGGCGCCTGTACGTCACGCACGAAACCATCGGCTACAGCGAACCCGGCGTCCGCTTCGAGCTGCCGCTGGCCCCGGACAGCGATGGCATCTGGCGCATGGAACTGGCCAGCGGCGCGCTGCGCCTGCTGGTCAGCTACGCCCAGCTGAAGGCTTTTCACCACCGCGCTTCGATGGACCAGGCCATCCACTGGGTCAGCCACATCGAGGTCAACCCGGCGTCCTCGCGCGTGCTGCTCTTGCACCGCTGGACCGAACGGGTGCAGGACGAAACCTGCTTCTTGCACCGCTTGATCACCATGGACCCGGACGGCGGCGATATGCGCCTGCTGGAATGCTCCGATCACCCGCTGCCGCAGTTGGCGGGCGATTTCGACCCAGCCGCCGTCGGCACTTTCGACTACGAGAAGTCCGAGTGGCAGATCTCGCACCCGGCGTGGCGCAACGACCACCAGATCATCGTCTGGGGGCCGCACGCGGGCGCCATCCATTACCACCTGTACGACGACGCGCCACACGGCCAGGTGCGGGTGGTGGGCGAAGGCGTGCTGACCGAAAACGGCCACATGAGCTTCTCGCCGGCCAACCCGCGTTGGCTGCTGTCCGACACCTACCCGGACGCCCGCACGCACGAGCGCATCCTGTTTCTCTACGACATGGACACGGGCCAGCGCCACGACCTGGGCAGCTTTTACGCCGACCCTACCTTGTCCAAGGAAAACCGCTGCGACCTGCACCCGCGCTGGAGCCGCGACGGACGCCAGATCTGCATCGATTCGGTGCACCAGGGCGAGCGCCAGATGTACCTGATCGACGTGGCCGATACCGTGGGCTGAGTCGCGCCCCAACCGGCGCCACGGCTGGCTACAATGGACCGTTACTTTTTGAAAAAGTCGTGAGGTCCACCGTGAGATCGCTGTTCGGGATCGGATTCGGGTTGTGGCTGGCCGCCCTGGCATCGTCGCCTGCCCTGGCGCAGGCCGATGGCGCGGCAGATGTGCCTTTGCTGGAGAAAATGCGCCGCGTCGAGGCCGATCCGGCGCTCAGCGAGGCGGCCTTCAAGCGCGGTGCCAAGCTGTCCAACTTCTGCGCCAACTGCCACGGCGCCAACGGCAACAGCACCACCCCGGACACGCCCAACCTGGCCGGGCAAAACCCGCGCTACGTGCTCGGGCAAATGCTCAAGTTCGCCGACGGCCGGCGCCGCAACGAGTTCATGCAAGGCCTGATCAAGGCCATGAGCGCCGACGAGCGCATCGACACCGCGCTGTACTTCTCGCGCCAACCGGTCACCACCCAGCCCTCGGCCGACGCGGCCCTGGTGGCGCAGGGCAAGTCCTATTACGACAAGGTGTGCTTCCGCTGCCACGGCGCCGACGGGCACGGCAACGAGAGCTACGCGCGCCTGGCCGGCCAGCAGATGCCCTACGTCACGCGCACGCTCACGCGCTACCGCGAAGGCGGCGGCACCCGCATGGACCCGTTGATGGCCGCCGCCACCCAGCAGATGGACGACGCCACCATCCGCGCCGTGGCGGCCTACGTGTCCTCGTTGCGGTAACCCGACCCGCCCTCCGTCAAGCGGCCTTCGACTGGCTGGCCCACAGGTGCGCGGCCACCAGCGCGCGCCAGGGCGCGAAGGCGGCCAGCCATTGCTGGGCCTGGGCTTCGGTCACCGGCTCCGTGCCCCCCAAGAGCCGCTGGATACCGCGCCGCACCACCACGTCGCCGTGCAGGCTGCCGTCCAGGTGGGCCGCCCCGCGCAGCAAGGTGTAGTGCACGGTCCAGGGGCCAATGCCCTTGATGCGCGCCAGGGCCGCCGCCAGATGCGCGGCGTCGAACGCGGCGGCTTCGCCGACCGCGGGCAGGGCCAATTCGCCCCCCGCCACGGCGTCGGCCACGCGCAGCAAGATGTCGGCCTTGGCCAGCGAGAAGCCGCAGCCGCGCAGTTGCTCGGGTGTCAGCCTTGCCACCTGGCCGGCGTCGGGGTAGCACCACAAGCCGCTGGGATGGCGCGCATCGACCTGAAGAATGAACCGGCGCCGCACCGACACCGCCGCCGCCACGCTGATTTGCTGGCCGATGATGGCCCAGCTGAGCGCCTCGAACAGGCTGGCGCTCTGCGGCACGCGCAGCCCGCGCTGGCGCGCCAGCACCGGCCCGAGCGCCGGGTGGGTGCGGTGCGCCCGCTCGAAGGCCTCGATCGGCTGATCCAGGCCCAGCAGGTGGCGCGCCAGACGGAGGGCGCCGTCTCGCACCGCCTCCTCGGACGCCTGGCCAGGGGCCGCGTCCACGTCCAGCCAGGCCTGAAGCCGACGCCCCCGGCGCCGCAGGATCAGGCACGCCGGCCGCCCTCGCCACATCAGCCCCTTGCGCACATGTTCGGCCGTGGCCTGCTCGGCGACGGCTTGCACGTCGCGGCCGTGAAAGGCGCGCACGTCGTCCCAGCGGAAACCCGCCGGCAACACCAGCCGCGCCACGGCGTCTGGCGGTGGCGCGCCGAGCGCTTCCCGGTCCGTCATGCGGCGTCGTGAAAAATAATGCCCAGGGTGTGGCGCTGCCCGCTGCGCACGCGCGACACGCCGTGCCGCATGGTCACCCGGTAGTCGCCCCGCGTCCCGGTGTGCGGGCGCTGGTGCACGGCGATCAGCGCCATGTCGCCCTGCCGCAGCGGGACCACCTCCACCCGGGACTGCATGCGGGGCCGTTGTTCGGTCAGCACCAGTTCGCCGCCGGTGAAGTCCTCCGCCGGGCGGGCCAGCAGGCACACCGCTTGCAGGGGAAACACGTGTTCACCGTACAAATCCTGGTGCAGGCAGTTGTAGTCACCGGCCTGGTAGCGCACCAGCAGCGGCGTGGGCCGGATTTGGCCCGCCGCGTGGCAGCGCCGCAAGAACGCCTCGTGCCGGGGCGGAAACCGCGCCGCCAGACCCATGCGCTGGTGCCAGGCGTTGGCGATGGGAACCAGCGCCTCGTAAAGCGCCCCGCGCAGCGCGCCCAGCAGCGGCGGCAGGGGGTAGCCAAAGTACTGGTACTCGCCCATGCCAAAGCCGTGGCGCTGCATCACGACCCGGCTGCGAAAGTGCGCGGCATCGGCGTACAGCGCGGCCAGTTCGGTGCATTCGTCGGCGCGCAGCACCTGGGGCAACACCGCCAGACCGCCCTGGTTGAGTTCGGTGTCCACGCGCGCCCAGTCCTGGGCGGCCATGCGATGGGCCACGTCCACGCTCAAGCGCCCGCGCCGTGGCCGTGCCCGGCTTCGCACGTCAGCAAGGCGCGCTTGCGCTCCACGCCCCAGCGGTAGCCCGATACAGCGCCATCGGTGCGCACCACGCGGTGGCACGGAATGGCCACCGCCAGGGGGTTGGCGGCGCAGGCGCCGGCCACGGCGCGCACCGCCCGGGGGGCGCCGATGCGCTCGGCCACCTCGGCGTAACTCACCGTGGTGCCCGGCGGCACACGCTGCAAGGCCTGCCACACGCGCTGCTGAAACGCCGTGCCACGCACGTCCAGCGGCAGATCGAGGCCGCGCCAGGGTTCGTCGACAAAGCCCACCACCTGGGCCATCCAGGCCTCGAAATCGGCATCGCCGCCAAGCAATTCGGCCTTCGGAAAGCGGTCCTGCAGATCTCGCACCAGGGCCTGCGGATCGTCGCCCAGCAAGATCGCGCACAGCCCGAGCGGGCTGGCCGCCACCAGGAGGCTGCCCAGTGAGCAGGCGCCGATGGCGAAGCGGATGCGCGTCTGCGCGCCGCCGGCCTTGTAGCGCGACGGCGTCATGCCCAGCCGCCCCGGCGCCGCTTCGTAAAAGCGGCTGCTGGCCGCGAAACCGGCGGCGTGGATGGCCTCGGTGACCGCCTGGCCGCCACGCCGCAGCTCGGCCTGCATGCGGCGCGCGCGGTGCGCGTCGGCATAGGCCTTGGGTGTGACGCCCGTGACGGCCTTGAACACCCGGTGCAGGTGGAACGCGCTCATCCCGGCCTGTTCGGCCAACTCCTGCAGCTTGGGGGGCTGCTCGGCGCTTTCGATGACGCGGCACAACTGCTCGATCAAGGTGGCGTTTTGCTCACGCAGCGGCCGCTGCTCGGGCTTGCAGCGCTTGCAGGCGCGAAAACCGGCGGCGCGCGCCTCGGCCGGATTGGCGTGAAAAGCCACGTTCTCTGGCCGGGGGGTGCGCGCGGCACAAGACGGCCGGCAGAACACCCCCGTGCTGCGCACACTGTAAAAAAACCGACCATCGGCCTGCGGATTGCGCCGCAGCACGTCCTGCCAACGCGGATCGGCCAGGGTGCGCGCGGCGCGCTCGGGTGCCGTGGCGGCGGGCCGCGGCGAAGACATTGCAGAAGACAAGCTGGACATGGCGTTCATCCTTGAAAAACTGTGCCCCAGGGCACGGAAGCTGGTCTCAAGCATGCGCCCAAGACGGCGCCCACGCATCCTGTTCCTTGCGCTTGAATTCGCACCCCCGCCGCTTCACGCATCGGGGCGCAGCCACAGCCAGACCGCCACCACCAGCATCACCGCGGGCACCGCCACGCGCGCCCACAGCGGCACGCCAGGCACCCACTGCATGCCCACGGCGCTGCTGGCCATCATCAGGGAGCTGATCCACTTGGCCCGGCGCGGCACGGCACCGCGCTCGCGCCAATGGCGGATGGGCGGTCCGAAGGTGCGGTGGCGCAGCAGCCAGGCCTCGAATTCGGGCCAGCCCTTGCTGGCGGCCCAGGCCGCCAGGATCATGAAGGGCACGGTGGGCATCACCGGCAACACCAGCCCGACCAGGCCCAGCCCCGCGGCCAGCAGCGCCACCGCGCGCCAGGCCAGTTGCCACAGCCGACGCCGCATCATCACGCGCTCGGGCGAGGGCAGTTTGGAGAGCTCGGGGTCCGACATGGGAAAAGGCAGCCTGCGAAGGAGCCAGCCATCTTAGGGCCTGTTCACGCACTGTTCCGGCGTGCGAACCTGCGCAACCAGGCCATCGCTGGCGTCGCCAAGGCGCCAGCGACAATCTCCGCATGCCGGCCCCCACCCTCCCCGTCCGCTCCCGCTGGCGCCAGCAGGCCGCGCTGCACTGGCGCATGACGCGGCCGGGTTTCGTGCTGATCACCCTGTCGGCCAGCCTGCTGGGCCTGGCCACGGCGCTGTCGGGCGGCGCCGCGCTGGACGGGCCGGCCGCCCTGGCCACCCTGCTGCTGGCCGGCGTGGCCCACGCCGGCGCCAACGTACTGAACGACTACCACGACGCACGCAACGGCGCGGACGCGGCCAACACGGCGGGGCTGTACCCGTTTTCGGGCGGCTCGCGCCTGATCCAGCAGGGCGCCGTCAGCGAAGCCCAGACCCGGCGCTGGGCCTGGGCGCTGCTGCTGGCCCTGGTGCCGGCCGGCGCGCTGCTGGCGGCGCGCGCCGGCACCGGCCTGCTGGGCATCGGCGCGGCCGGCCTGGGCATCGCCTGGGCCTATTCGGCGCCGCCGCTGCGGCTGATGACGCGCGGCCTGGGCGAGCCGGCCGTGGCCGGCGCCTGGTGGCTGGTGGTGGTCGGCGCCGATTTCGTGCAACGCCACCAGTTTGCCCTCCTGCCGATGGCGCTGGGCGTGCCGGTGGCACTGCTGGTGGCGGCCATCCTGCTCATCAACGGCGTTCCGGATGCGCCCGCCGATGCCCAGGTGGGCAAGCGCACCCTGGTGGTGCGCCTGGGCACGCGCGGCGCGGCGGCGCTGTACGCGGCCTTGGCGGTGGCCGCGCACGCGGCGCTGGTGCTGGCCGTCGGCAGCGGCGTGGCGCCCCCGGCGGCGCTGGTCGGGCTGCTGAGCCTGCCGCTGTCGCTGGGTGCGGCGGCGCTGCTGTGGCGGTGGCGCGCCCGCCCGGCCCGGCTGCGGCCGGCCATCGGCTTGTCGATCGCGGCGGCGAACCTGCAGGCGCTGAGCGTGGCGGCCGCGCTGACCTGGGTGGCCCAGGGCGGGTGAAAACCGGGGATTTCAAGCAAAAACACCGCTTGGTCGGCGTCAATACATCCTGAGTAGCTATCAAAATAGAAGCGATTTCAGCTTGATGAAAGGTCACGAACGGCGTGGAAAATAGCGCTCCATGACCTCCCTGCCCGATTTCATCGCCCCCGCCGCGTTCGACGACGCCGCCGCCGCGCTGGCCCGCGTGCGCCAGATCTACGAGGCCGGCATCGCCCACCTGCGCCGGGAGCTGCTGAGCTTCATGGCGCGGGCGCAGCCGCCCACGGCGCCGCTGCCGCGGGTGCGCGCCTGCTACCCCTTCGTGCGCCTGGTCACCGCCAGCCACCGGCACCCGGACACCCGGCTGTCCTACGGCTTCGTGCCGCAGGCTGGCCAGTACCAGGCCACGCTGACCCGCCCCGACCTGTTCGGCAACTACTACCTGGAGCAGCTGCGCCTGTTGCTGGAAAACCACGGCGTGACGCTGGAGGTGGGCACCAGCCACGAACCCATTCCCCTGCCCTTCAGCTTTGGCGACGGCGACCACTTCGACGACAGCCTGCACCCTTGGCAACGCGAGCTGCTGGCCGAGGTATTCGATCTGCCCGATTTGCGCGCCATGGACGACCGCATCGCCAACGGCACGCACGAGGTGCGGTCCGGCGAGCCGGCGCCGCTGGCGCTGTTCAATGCCCCGCGGGTGGACTATTCGCTACAGCGCCTGCGCCACTACAGCGGCACCTCGCCCGAGCATTTCCAGAACTTCGTGCTGTTCACCAACTACCAGTTCTACATCGACGAGTTCATCGCCCACGGCCTGCGCGAAATGCAGGACCCGGCCAGCGGCTACACCAGCTTCGTGCAGCCCGGCAACGTCATCACCCGGCGCGCCGGCCTGCCCGCACGCGCCGGCGACGAGGCCGGCCAGGCGCCACCGCGCCTGCCGCAGATGCCGGCCTACCACCTGATGCGCGAGGACCGCGCCGGCATCACCTTCGTCAACATCGGCGTCGGGCCGGCCAACGCCAAGACCATCACCGACCACATCGCCGTGCTGCGCCCGCACGCCTGGATCATGGTCGGCCACTGCGCCGGCCTGCGCGGCAGCCAGCGCCTGGGCGACTACGTGCTGGCGCACGGTTACGTGCGCGCCGACCACGTGCTGGACGACGACCTGCCGCTGTGGATTCCGGTGCCCGCCCTGGCCGAGGTGCAGATCGCCCTGCAAGAGGCCGTGGCCGACGTGACCCAGCTGCGCGGCGCCGAACTCAAGCGCGTGCTGCGCACCGGCACCGTGGCCACCACCGACAACCGCAACTGGGAGTTGGTGGGCGCCGACGCGCCGCAGCGGCGCTTTTCGCAGTCGCGCGCGGTGGCCCTGGACATGGAAAGCGCCACCATCGCCGCCAATGGTTTTCGCTTTCGCGTGCCCTACGGCACCTTGCTGTGCGTGTCCGACAAGCCGCTGCACGGCGAAATCAAGCTGCCCGGCATGGCCGACCAGTTCTACCGTCAGCGCGTGCACCAGCACCTGCAAATCGGCCTGCGCGCCATCGAGCGCCTGCGCGCCAACGGGCTGGACCAGTTGCACAGCCGCAAGCTGCGCAGCTTCACCGAGGTGGCGTTTCAGTAGGGCTCGTTCCCGGTTTTTTGGCCCATCGCCAACACGCCGGTCACGGCCCAGCGGACCCGGCGCGGAATCTTTCGTGTGAGATCCCCCCTGATGTGCTGCCCCCGCGAGTCCTCGCGGGGGCAGCACATTCAGTGCCTCTCGCGGGCGATGCGCATGCGGCCGACCTCCTGGCGGGGTTGCAGCACCGCCACTGTATTTGCGCTCCAACCTGCCGCAAAATGAGTTCGCGGTGGCTGAAAGTCAGGGTCATGTCGATCTCGGGCGAGGCGCCGCCGAGGAGGAGAGCTGAAATGTCTGTTCTGCTGCGCTTGTTGTCCCTGCTCCTGGTCCTGATGGGCTTGGGTCTGGGTGCGGGTGGCGCCTGGTTGCTGTCGCTGGGGGGCTCGCCGTACTACCTCCTCGCGGGCCTGGGCTTGCTGGTCGGCGGCGTGATGCTGTGGCGCCGCCAACGTACCGGTGCGCTGATCGTGGCGCTGGTGGCGGTGTTGACCGTACCCTGGGCGCTGTGGGAGTCGGGGCTCGATTTCTGGGCGCTGTTTCCGCGCTTGATGGCGCCGCTGGCGCTGGCCGCGCTGGCCCTGCTGCTGGCACCGCCGCGTGCGAACGGGCAGCGTGGCGGCGCCCGCGCCATGGGCCTGCTTTTCGCGCTGCTGTTCCTGGTGGGGCTGGGGCTGGCTTTTGTGCCGCATGGCGTGGTGTCGCCCGGTCCGTCGATCACCTGGCAGGCCCCGAAGGGCTCCAACACGCCCACCAACTGGAGCGCCTACGGCCGCACCACCCACGGCCTGCGCGACGCGCCGTTCGACCAGATCCACCGCGGCAACGTGTCGCAGCTCAAGCTCGCCTGGACGGTGCGCACGGGCGACCTCGGACCCGGCATAGACCAGAACACGCCCATGCAAATCGGCGACACCCTGTACAGCTGCACACGCAACGGCGTCGTGCTGGCGCTGGACGTCGATACGGGCGCGGAGCGCTGGCGCGTCGATCCGCAGGCCAAGTCGCCCATGTGGCAGCGCTGCCGGGGACTGGGCTACTACAAGGTGCCCGAGGGCGCTGCCAACGCGGCGGCCGGCGGCGTCTGCCAGGAACGCATCGTGCAGACCACCATCGATGCCCGCCTGATGCAGCACGACGCACGCACCGGCAAGCCCTGCGAGAGTTTTGGGGACAAAGGCACCGTAGCACTGGGCCAGCACATGGGTGAGGTCAAGCCGGGCTTTTACTTCCAGACTTCGGCGCCGCTGGTCGCGCGCGACGTGATCGTCATCGGCGGTTGGGTGGTCGACAACCAGATGCGCGGCGAGCCCTCGGGCGTGATCCGTGCCTTCAGCGCGCTCACCGGCGAGCTGGCCTGGGCCTGGGACCTGGGCAACCCGGCCATCACCAAACTGCCGCCCGAGGGGCAGACCTACACGCGCGGCACGCCCAACATGTGGACCACCGCGTCCTACGACGACAAACTGGGCCTGATCTACGCGCCGCTGGGCAATGCCACGCCCGACTACTACGGCATCGGCCGCCCGGCGCACTCGGAGGAATGGGCATCGTCGCTGGTCGCTCTGGATGTCACCACCGGCCGCCCGCGCTGGAAGTTCCAGACCGTGCACCACGACATCTGGGACTACGACCTGCCCTCGCAACCGGCGCTGATCGACTTGCCCGACGGCAAGGGCGGCGTGACGCCGGCCGTGCTGCAGACCACCAAGCGCGGCCAGATTTTTTTGCTGAACCGCGCCACCGGCGAGCCGCTGGCCGAGGTGGTTGAAAAACCCGTGACGCAGGAAGGGGCGGTGCCCGGAGAAAAGCTGGCGCCCACTCAGCCGTACTCGGTCGGCATGCCGACGATCGGCGCCGAGCGGCTGCACGAGCGCAGCATGTGGGGCATGACGATGTTCGACCAGCTGGCCTGCCGCATCGAGTTTCGCCAGTTGCAGTATTTTGGCGACTTCACGCCGGCGGGCTTGAAGCTCTCGATCGAGCAGCCGGGCAACATCGGCGGTATGAACTGGGGCAGCGTGTCCGTCGACACCGCCAACCAGCGCGTGTTCGTCAACGACATCCGCGTGCCCAGCGTGTTCCAGCAGGTGCCACGCGACGAGTACGCAGCGTTTTCCAAGAAATATCCGCCAGTCAGCGATGGCCACGGCCCGTCGCCGCAATTGGGTACGCCCTACGGCATGTACACCAACATCTGGTTTTCCATGCTGGGCGTGCCCTGCGGGCCGCCGCCGTTCGGCACCATCACCGCCATCGACCTGAAAACCCGCCAGATCGCCTGGCAGGTGCCCGCCGGCACCGCGCGGGAACTGGGCCCGCTGGGCATCCGCATGGGCCTGCCCATGCCGGTGGGCATGCCCACTTACGCCGGCACCATGGCTACTGCCGGTGGCCTGGTGTTCTTTTCCGGCTTCCAGGATTTCTATCTGCGCGCCTACGACGCCGAGAACGGCCAGCAGCTGTGGGAGACCGGACTGCCCGTCGGCTCCGGCGCCACGCCCATGACGTATGTCTCACCCAAGACCGGCAAGCAGTACATCGTCGTGTCGGCGGGTGGGGCGCCGTATTCCAAGGAGACGGGCGATTACGTGCTGGCTTATACGTTGCCGTGAGGGAGTTGCTGACGAAAGCGGTTTCGGGTCGCTGTTGAATATGCAGCTCCTGGCGCTGGATGTTCGGGCGCCAGCGGCCGATAACGCTTCAAGTTTCGCGTCGCGGGTTTTGCGCGAAACCACGGCTGGCTAAGCGAAAGGTCAGTGACCCACCCTAAATAGGCAGCCGAATAAGTACTCGAAAGGGGCCCTCAGCAAGGCGGCCATTTCAAGCCATCCGAGGATCTGGCGGTGATGGCTGCAGCATCGGTCTAGTCGTTTTTGCTGCGCCTGCCGAAGAGGCGGTAGGCGACGGCAAACCTGAGCGCCATCAGGCGTACGGTATGGCCGAACTTCGCAAATTCGCGTGCCCAGTGGTGGGCGCTGGAGCAGGCCTCCATGCCGATCACCGACGGCTGTAGCGCGGCGATAAGTTCGAGCAGTTTGCCGCGCGGGACGCTCGGGCGCACCAGCTTGCCATGGGCTTGCTCTTCCAACAAACGAGTGAGTTGATGAGAGTTCGACCTTCCCATCGTGGTACCTGAATGCCGTACGCCACAATGCGGCATGGACACTGAACTACTCAAGTCGGTTGGCCCACTGATTGGCGGACTACTCGCACTTGTGGGAGGCGTCTTCACTTTTGTGAACGGCCGCCTGCGGGATGCCGAGACTGCGGAACATAAGGCTTCCCTCTTGAGAAGCACGGCGGAGTGGGTTGCACTCGCGCCGGCGCTTGCGGGCTTGTTGGTCATGCTTCTCGGGGCGAAGTACTACATAGCCGTCGCACTATTTGTGGTGTCTTATCTGCTGCAGGCGCGCCTGTTCATCCTTAAAAAGCCACCCGTTCGCCGCGTTGAGGTCGTAGCGTTCTCCTTGCTAACGGCCGTGACCGCCGCATCGGTCGTATTCGCCGCCGGGGGGTACTTCCTGGAGCGCATTCTTTCGGTCCAAGAGCGCACAATCCAACTCTTGGAGCGTCAGGCCACCCAGAAATGAGCGGCCTCTCAAGACACACCAGACAACTGATTGATGTTGATGGTGTTCTCAAGCCGGGGCGTCGGAAGGCACGAGCTGCATGCCCATGGCTTTGGCCTTCTGGGCGAGGTTGTGCAAGACGCGTTGTCGGTAGCGCTCCTCGAAGTAGTCCTGCGCCCGGTGGGCGTACTCCTGAACGTTGGTGAGCATGGCGTAGATCAACCGGACCAGCTTGTGGGCTGCTGGACGTCCGAATTCACTCCGCGTCAGGCTGATCCAACGGAAGAAGCGGCGTGCGCCCTGGCACTCACTCCGCCGTGATGCGGGCCGACTCCACCAGGCCCTGGAACTTGGTGGTTTCGGTCTTCACGAAGTCGCGGAACTGCGCCAGCGTGAGCGGCTGCAACACGCCGCCCTGATCTTGCAGGCGTTTGGCCAGCTCGGGCTTTTTCAGTGCCTCGTTGATGGCGAGGTTGAGCTTTTGCTGCACCGCTTCGGGCGTGCCGGCGGTGGCGAACACGCCGAACCAGTTCTCCAGATCGTACTTGGCCAGCGGCGCGTAGCTGGCAATGGCTGGGATGTTGGGCGCAAACGGCGCCGGTTTGGCCGAGGTGACGGCCAGCGCCTTGACCTTGCCATCGGCGATGAAAGCCTTGCTGGCGGCGTAGCTGACGAAGGTGAGCGGCACCGTGCCCGAAACCACGTCCACCAGCTGGCCCGCCGCGCCCTTGTACGGCGCGTGCACCATCTGGATGCCGGCCAGTTGCTCCAGCAGGGCGCCGTTCAGGTGCTGCGGGTTGCCCACGCCGCTGGACGAGTAGGTCAGCTTGCCGGGGTTCTTCTTGGCGTAGTCCACCAGCTCGGCGATGGTGTTGGGCGCGAAGGACTTGGACGCCACCAGCACGTTGGGCACCCGGCTGACCAGCGCCACCGGTGCCAGCTCCTTGGAGGGCGAATACTGCATCTGCGCCTTGTAGACAAAGGGGTTGATGGCGGTTTCGCCGGCCGACCCCATGAGCAGGGTGTAGCCGTCCGGTGCGGCCTTGGCCACGGCGCGCGCGCCGATCATGCCGCTGGCGCCGGGCTTGTTGTCGACGATGACGTTCTGCTTGAGCGAGGCGCGCAGCTCTTCAGCCAGCAGGCGCGCCATGCCGTCCACGCCGCCACCGGGCGAGAAGGGCACGACGATGGTGATGGTCTTGGCGGGGTAATCCTGCGCCTGGGCGAGCGCGGGCAGCGCCAGGACGCAGACGGCGCAGACAGTGCTCAGGGCGGTGATGGCGAGGCGGCGAGAAGCGTGCATGAAAGGAACTCCGGTCGGTAAATGGAAGGGTCGAGATCAATTTATAATTGCACTTTACATTGATTAAATGCAAAATACAAGCCATGGAAAACACGCACGACATCCCGCTGGCGCAACTTGATCACCAGGGCACGCGCTACACCGTGGTCGATCTGCCGGCGCTGCTGGGCGCCGATTTGCCACGTCTGCCGATGGTGCTGCGCCTGCTGGCCGAGAACGCGGCGCGCCACATGGCGGGCGAGGAGCGACGCCAGGCGCTGGCCGCCATTCACGATTGGCTGGTCACGGGCCGCAGCGAGCAGGAGATCGCCTTCCAGCCGGGCCGGGTATTGATGCACGACACCACCAGCACGCCGGCGCTGGTCGACGTGGCCGCCATGCGCGATGCGCTGGCCGAAGCGGGGGTGGACCCCACGGTGCTGAACCCGGTGGTGCCGGTGGATGTGTCAGTCGACCATTCGCTGGCCGTGGAAGCCTTTGCGCGCTCCGGTGCCGACACCGAGAACATGCGACACGAGATCCGCCGCAACGCCGAGCGTTACCGTTTTCTGCGCTGGGCTTCTGGCGCGCTCAAGGGTGTGCGCATCAACCCGCCGGGCACCGGCATCATGCACACGCTCAACCTGGAGCAACTGGCCAGCGTGGTGACCGATGCGTCGCAGGGCGGCATGCGCTGGCTGGTGCCCGACATGATGATCGGCACCGACAGCCACACGCCCATGGTCAACGGCATCGGTGTCCTGGGCTGGGGTGTGGGCGGGCTGGAGGCGCAGACGGTGATGTTCGGCATGCCGACCATGCTGCGCATTCCCGACGTGGTGGGCGTGCGGCTGACCGGGCGTCTGTCACCCGGCGTGCTGGCCACCGACCTGGCGCTGACGGTGACCCAACGCCTGCGCGCGCTGGACGTGACGGGCGACTTTGTCGAATTCTTTGGCCCCGGCGTGACCACGCTGACCGCTGGCGAGCGCGCCGTGGTGGCCAACATGGCTCCCGAGTACGGGGCCACCACCGGTTTCTTCCCGGTCGATGGGCAGACCCTGCAGTATCTGCGTGACACCGGTCGCCGCGCGGCCGACATCGCCCGTGCCGAGGCCTACCTGCAGCGCGTGGGCCTGTGGTTCGACCCGGCGGCCACGCCGCGCTACACGCGCGAGATCGTCATTGACCTGGGCGAGATTGGCATGCACGTGGCTGGTCCGCGCCGCCCACAGGATTTGCTGGACTTTGGCCAGACCGGCGCGGCGCTGCAGGACGTGGGCTTTCAACCCGCTCAAGCGGCGAGCGGGATGCCCGTGCACCCGGTGGCACTGGCCGCCATCACCAGTTGCACCAACACCTCCGACCCTGCGCTGCTGATCGCCGCTGGCCTGCTGGCGCGCAAGGCGCGGGCGCGCGGGCTCACGCCTCCGGCCTGGGTCAAGACCTCGCTCGCGCCCGGCTCGCCGGCGGCGGCCTCCTATCTGGCGCGCGCGGGCCTGCTGGACGATCTGGCCACCGTGGGCTTTGGCATCGTCGGCTACGGCTGCACCACCTGCATCGGCAATTCCGGGCCGTTGACCGAGGCGGTAGCCCAGGCACAGCGCCAAGGCGCCGCCAAAGGCGTGGCGATCCTGTCGGGCAACCGCAACTTCCCGGGCCGGGTGCACCCGGACATCGAGCTGAGTTTCATCATGTCGCCGCCGCTGGTCATCGCCTTTGCGCTGGCCGGCGATGCGGCGCGCAACCTGGCCACGGAGCCGGTGCAGACAGCGCCCGACGGCCAACCGGTGTACCTGAGCGATCTGTGGCCCACGCACGAGGAGATTGCCGAGCACCTGCACCAAGGCCTGGAGGCTGCCGACTTCCGGCGCGACTTCCAGATCGCCGCCGCCAACCCGTTGTGGGCCGATCTGCAAGCACCCAGCGGCGCGCTGTTTCCGTGGGACCCGGCCTCCACCATCCTGCGCCGGCCACCTTTTGCCGCCGCCAGCGAAGGCAGCCAGCTGGGGCACTACACCGCCTACCCCTTGCTGGTGGTGGGCGACGACGTGACGACCGACCACATCTCACCGGCCAGCGCGATCCCGCCCGACAGTCTGGTGGCCGATTTTCTGGTGGCTCGTGGCGACGACCGGGGCGATCTGAACGTGTTCGCCTCTCGGCGCGGCAACTGGGAGGTGATGATGCGCGCCGCCTTCCACAGCAAGACGCTGGTGAATCTGCTGCAGCCTGGCATGCCGGTGGCACACACGCTGCACGCGCCCAGCGGCGAGGTGGCGCCGATCTGGGACGTGGCCGAGCGCTACCGCCAGTCGGGCGAGTCGGTGGTGCTGGTGGCGGGCGAACGCTACGGCATGGGCTCCTCGCGCGACTGGGCGGCCAAAGGCCAGCGCCTGTTGGGCATCCGCGCCGTGCTGGCGGTGAGTTATGAGCGCATTCACCGCTCCAACCTGATCGGCATGGGCATCCTGCCGCTGCTGTTGCCCGAAGGCGTGACGCCCACCACGCTGGCGCTGCAACCCGGCGACCGGCTGGAGGTGGATGCCGACGCCGAAAACCTGGCCCCGCGCGGCACGGTGCTTGTTGCGGTGCATCGCCTGGACGGCCGCACCGAGCGCCTGAACGCCCGCGCGGCCGTCGAGACGCGGCTGGAGCTGGCCCAACTGCGCGACGGTGGCGTGATGCCCGCGATCCTGAAGCAGAGCTTGCGCACCCACGGGGTGGGCGCAGCGTGAACCTGCTGGCCGCGGCGCTGCAAAATCCGGTCACCATGAGTTCCGGCAAGCCGCTCACCGCCCAGATCATCGACTTCATCCAGCGCGAGGGCTTGACCGTGGGCAGCCACCTGCCAGCGCAGCTGCTGGCCGACCGGCTGCAGGTCTCGCGCACGCCCATCAACGAGGCGCTGGCCACGCTGCATACGCACGGTGTGCTGGAGCGGCAGAAAAACCGCGGTTACTTTCTGGCACCAGCGGCCGAGTCCGGCACGCTGGCGGACGATGTGCTGCGCCAGTCGTCCGACGAAGACGCGGTCTACCAGGCCTATCTGCGCATCGCCGACGATCTGCTGAAGGGCGAATTGCCCGGCGAAGTGACCGAGGTGTTGCTGCGCACACGCTACCAGCTGACCCCCGCGCAGCTGAAGACGGTGCTGAACCGGATCGGTCAAGAGGGCTGGGCAGAGAAAAAACGTGGCTACGGCTGGCAGTTCCACACCATGCTGACCACGCCGGAAGGCCTGTTGCAGTCCTACCGCCTGCGCCTGGCGCTGGAGCCCGCCGCGCTGCTGGAGCCCGGCTACGCCATTGCGCCCGACGTGATCGCGCGCTGCCGCGCGGCCGAGCAGCGCCTGTTGGCCGGTGCCATCGACACCGACTCACCCGACGAGCTGCACGAGCGTGGGGTGCAGTTCCACGAGTCCATCGTCGCGGCTTCGGGCAATCCGTTTTTCATCGACACCATCCGCCGGGTCAACCGCATCCGGCGGCTGATCTCGTACCGCTCCATGCAGGACCGCAAACGCTACCCGGAGCATTGCCGCCAGCACCTGCACATCCTGGATCTGCTGGAAGCCGGCCGCTCAGCCGAAGCCTCGGCCGAATTGCGCCTGCACCTCGAACGCACCCTTGCCAATCACCAGAAAATCCGACGTATCCTGACACCATGAAAGCCTCTTCCGACATCGTGCGCGCCTTCGCACCCAGCGGCACGCTGCGTGCCTCCATCAACCTGGGCAACCCCATTCTGTCCAACCGGAACGCAGCCAGCGCTCAGCCCTTTGGCGTGTCTATTGACCTGGCCACCGGGTTGGCGCAGGCGCTGGGAGTGCCCATCGAGTTGGTGGTGTTCGACGCCGCCGGCAAATCGGTCGAAGCCGTGGAGCAGGGCCGTGCCGACATCGGCTTCTTCGCCATCGACCCCAAGCGCGGCGAGCACATCGCCTTCACGCCGCCCTATGTGCTGATCGAGGGCAGCTACCTGGTGCCCCAGGATTCCGTGCTGCAAGCCAACGACGAGGTGGACCGCACCGGCACCCGTGTGGTGGTAGGCAAGGGCAGCGCCTACGACCTGCACCTGAGCCGTGAGCTGAAAGCCGCCGAGATCGTGCGCGCGCCGACCTCGCCCACGGTGGTGGATGTGTTCGTCGAACAAAAGGCCGAGGTGGCGGCCGGCGTACGCCAGCAATTGGAAAGCGATCTGGTGCGCCACCCCGGTCACCGGCTGCTGCCGGGCCGCTTCATGGTGATCCGGCAGGCCATGGGCGTGCCCAAATCGCGCGGCGCGGAGGCATCGGCTTTTCTGACGGCCTACGTCGAAAGCCAGAAAGCCAGCGGCTTTGTGGCCCAGGCGCTGGCACGCCATGGCATCCAGGGCGCTTCAGTCGCGCCCGCTGGCGACGGAGTTTGAAGCCATGACCTTGTTCGCCTACATCGGCTCCCGCACCACCCGCGAACGTCAGGCGCGCGGCGAGGGCATCAGCGTGTACCGGGTCGACCCCAAATCGGGCGCGCTGGACTTGGTTCAGGTGCTGGGTGATCTGATCAACCCCTCCTTTCTGGCGCTGAACCGGGCCGCGACGCGCCTCTACACGGTGCATGGCGACGAGGAGTCGATCAGCGCTTTTGGAGTCGATCCGGCCAACGGCGCCCTCAGCTTTCTGAACCGCCAGCCCACCGGTGGCCGCAATCCGGTGCACCTGGCGCTGGACGCGAGCGAGCGCTTCATCGTCGTCTCCAACCACCTCAGCAGCAGCCTGGCGGTGCTGCCGATCGATGCCGACGGCGCCCTGCAGCCGCTGAGTCAGCTGGTGGCGCTGCAAGGCGAGCCCGGCCCGCACCGCAAGGAGCAGCCCTTTGCCAAACCCCACTTCAACCCGTTTGACCCCAGCGGCCGCTGCGTGCTGGTGCCGGACAAGGGCGTGGACCGGGTGTTCTGCCTGCGCTTTGAGGGCGGTGTGCTGACCCCGGCCAGCGAAGCCGTGGCACGCGAGGGCGCCGGCCCGCGCCATGTGGCTTTTCACCCCAGCCAGCCCTGGATGTACGCCATCAACGAGCTGGATTCCACCGTCACCGCCTACCACTGGGATGCGGCGGGCGGCGCGCTGGCGCCGTTCCAGGTCTTAAGCGCCCTGTCGGACCGGTTCACCGGCAACAGCCGCGCCTCGGAGATTGCGGTACATCCTGCCGGACACACGCTCTACGCCTCCAACCGCGGCGAAGACAGCATCGCCGTGCTGTCCATCGACCCGACTTCGGGCCGCTTGGCGCTGGTGCAAACGTTGCCGGCCGGTGGCCGCACCCCGCGTTTTTTCACGCTGACCCCGGATGGCCGCTGGATGTACGTGCTGAACGAGGACAGCGACCGCATCGTCCTGATGCAGGTGGCGCCGGATTCAGGGCGCCTGTCCGAGACGGGCCAGTCCTGGCCCTGCGGCAGCCCGGTGTGCATGGTGTTTGCGCAGCCACGCGCTCAGGGTTGACCGGCGGATTCGGACCGAAAGCGTGCGCCGTCGGCTCCAGGCAGTGCTGATCGAGGCCCACCACAGTCTCATTTCGCTGCCGCGTCACAGGTGTCCAGCGCGGACAGCGCCCCATCTTTCATCGATGAATGGTGCACCCGCACTTGCTGCGGCACACGGTGACGCGCCCCCTTCACTGGTGAGCAGTCGCTGATTCTCAACACCCCAAAAGGATGTTGTATTGCAACGTTGAGGCCGTCCTTCAAGAACAAGTGTCAAGCTCTGGCAGGATGGGCCATAGAAAACAAAAAGCCCCGGCTGGCGCGGGGCTTTAAGAGGTGTTTTGTGGCCTGGGTGGACCACACACAAAATACATCGCTGGCGGAAACGGAGGGATTCGAACCCTCGATGAGGCTCTACACCCCATACTCCCTTAGCAGGGGAGCACCTTCGGCCACTCGGTCACGTTTCCAGCGCGAAGCAGCGAATTATGCCACGCCTTGTCAGACGCTGACCACCTGGTCCAGATCGAAGGCGCGGTGCAGCGCGCGCACCGCCAGCTCCATGTACTTCTCGTCGATGACCACCGAGGTCTTGATCTCGCTGGTCGAAATCATCTGGATGTTGATGCCTTCCTCGCTCAGCACGCGGAACATCTTGCTCGCCACGCCGACGTGGCTGCGCATGCCGATGCCGACGATGCTGACCTTGCAGATCTTGGCGTCGCCCAGCACGTCGGCGGCGCCCAGCGCGGGCAGCACCTTGTCTTTCAGCAGATCGATGGTGCGCGCGTAGTCGTTGCGGTGCACGGTGAAGCTGAAATCGGTCTTGCCGTCTTTCGAGACGTTCTGGATGATGACGTCGACCTCGATGTTGGCGTCGGCCACGGCGCCCAAAATATGGAACGCGATGCCGGGCTTGTCGGGCACGCCCAGCACGGAGATCTTGGCTTCGTCGCGGTTGAAGGCAATGCCGGAAACAACGGCTTGTTCCATTTGTTCGTCTTCCTCGAAAGTGATCAGGGTGCCGGACTTGGCCTCTTCGTTGATGTCGATGTCCCAGGGCGTGAAGCTGGACAGCACGCGCATGGGCACCTTGTACTTGCCGGCGAACTCGACCGAGCGGATCTGCAGCACCTTGCTGCCCAGGCTGGCCATTTCCAGCATTTCCTCGAAGCTCACGGTCTGCAGGCGGCGCGCCTCGGGCACCACGCGCGGGTCGGTGGTGTAGACGCCGTCCACGTCGGTGTAGATCAGGCATTCGTCGGCCTTCAGCGCCGCCGCCACGGCCACGGCCGAGGTGTCGGAGCCGCCGCGGCCCAGGGTGGTGATGTTGCTGTCCTCGTCCACGCCCTGAAAGCCGGTGATGATGACCACCTTGCCGGCATTCAGGTCGCCGCGCACGCGCTGGTCGTCGATGCTGTCGATGCGCGCCTTGGTGTAGGCGCTGCTGGTCCGGATGGGCACCTGCCAGCCGGCGTAGCTGACGGCGGGCATGCCTTCGGCCTGCAGGGCGATGGCCAGCAGCGCGGACGACGCCTGCTCGCCGGTGGCGGCCAGCATGTCGAGCTCGCGCAGGTAGTCGGCGCCGGGCTTGGCCGGGGTCAGTTCCTTGGCCAGGCCCAACAGGCGGTTGGTTTCGCCGCTCATGGCGCTGGGCACCACCACCATCTGGTGGCCCGCGCGCGCCCACTTGGCGACGCGTCTGGCGACGTTGGCGATGCGCTCGGTGGAACCCATCGAGGTGCCGCCGTATTTGTGAACAATCAATGCCATGGCATGTGCTGGATAAGGCCGCGGCGCCGCACATGGCGCGGTCGGCAAACGGCGGATTTTAGCCTGCCACGAACTCGCTCGGGCCTGGCGGCCGGGCGGCCGGCTCAGCCGGCGTCGGCGCGCCAGACCAGGTGCTCGCCCTGGCGCAGCGCCTGGCCGCGCCCCACGCGCAGCGCGATGTGGTGGCCGCGCGTGGCGCAAGCAGCCAGCACGCGCTGCAGTTCGGCCAGTTGCGCGGCGCTGGGGGTCTGGCCGTGGGCGCTGGCCAGCCAGTGGCGCAGCAGATTGGCCTGGCGCGCGGGCGAGAGCGCGCGCAGCGCCTGCAGGCGCGGCGGGTTACCGCAGGCGGTCAGGTCCTGCGCCGCCAACTCGCGCAGCAGGGTCTGGGCCTGGGCGGCGTGCCTGGCGCTGCGCGCGAAGGTGGCGCGAAACTCCGGAAACACCGTCTCCAACGCCGGCAGCAGCTGCGCGCGGATGCGGTTGCGGGTGTAGCGCGGGTTCTGGTTGCTGGGGTCTTCCACCCAATTTTCGCCACGCTGGCGCAGCCAGGCGCGCACGGCCGGGCCCGGCACGGCCAGCAGCGGACGGTGGTAATCGGCGTCGCCGCGCCGCCAGCGCGCCGGCATGGCGGCCAGGCCGGGCAGGCCGGCGCCGCGCGACAGGGCCAGCAGCACGGTCTCGACCTGGTCGTCGGCGTGCTGCGCGATCACTACGGTTTTGATAGCTACTCCGGATGAATCGGCGCCGGCCAAGGCGTCAAAAGCCTCGTAACGGCGTTGCCGGGCCGCGTCTTCCGGACTCTGGCCGGGGGCGTGGCGCGCGTCCACCCGGCGCACCTGCAGGGGCACGTCCCAGCGCGCGCACAGGGCGGCGCAGTGGCGCTCGAAGTCGTCCGCCGCCGCCTGCAGGCCGTGGTGCACGTGCCAGGCCCGCACCTGGCCGGGCCAGCGCTCGGCACAGGCCACCAGCAGCGCGCTGGAATCGGCCCCGCCACTGAGCGCCACGGCCAGCGGCAGCGCCGGCGCCTGGGCGGCGAAGGCGTCCATGGCGCGGTCGAGCAAGGTGGCGTCGGCCGCCAGGGCGTGGGGATCGTGCACGGGGCAAGAGCCTACACCGACGGCGCCCGCACCCCAAGAAAAAGGGCGCCTGGCCAGGCGCCCGGAGCACGGCGGCTACCGCCAGCCTCAACGCTTGCGCAAGGCGCCCATGACCACCGAGACCACGGCCAGCGCCAGGAAGATGAAGAACAGGATCTTGGCGATGCCGACCGCGCTGGCGGCGATGCCGCCGAAGCCGAACACCGCGGCGACGATGGCGATGAGAAAGAAAACGATGGCGTAATGCAACATGCTGGACCTCCTGGACATCGGTGGAATCGACAGCCGCCCGGCTGCCGCCTGATGGACGGGTTGCCGCCGTGACGGCCAAGGGGCCGTGCCGGCGGCGCACCGGCTGAGAAACAGTGTCCGGCCGGCTGGCCGCGCCGGGCATCGGCGCGCGCCGCCACGCCGTGTCGGCGGCGCGCTGGCCCCGGCTGTAGGACGAGACACCTTGGCAAGGCTGGCAACGCCGGCGATGGCCTTGTTGATCGCAACCCGCAGGTAATTCCATTTCTAATTCACAAGTGAATTTAAAAACGCACCTGTGATCCACGGCCACGACACGATGGAGGCGACGGTACTTGGGTCTTCTTCGAAAGACTTT
>Ga0209572_1000945_pt1 | contig 28261 bp, 17 predicted proteins | sample EBPBio232012_DNA_FD_185867 | JGI IMG/M metagenome (GOLD analysis project Ga0209572, IMG submission 185867) | Wastewater treatment Type I Accumulibacter community from EBPR Bioreactor in Madison, WI, USA - Reactor 1_1/23/2012_ DNA (SPAdes)... | ecosystem: Engineered > Bioreactor > EBPR >...
AAAAAAGAAAACAAAAGACACCAACAAATCAGCCCACGGCACGCTTAATATAAAATCCATTGCCTCATTGTTAGCCATGTTTTCAAAGTTCATGTTCTCCGGCATTCCTTTGGTCATCCCATTTTGCTCCATCACCACTGCGGCACCACTGACCATCTTTTCCTGATAAGCGGCCATACCGACTGAAGACACAACGGCAGTCAGCACTATCCACATTACAAATTGAGTCAGCCCAACCATACCAATTCCAATCACTTTACCCATCATAAGTTGAAATGGTTTGACTGATGACACAATTACCTCGACAATACGATTCGTTTTTTCTTCCATTACACCACGCATCACCTGCACACCATACATGAAGATGAACAAATAAATAATGATGGCGAAAACAAAGCCGATACCTGCCTTTTCAAAAACTTCTTCTTTCTCCGTAGGCTTGTCCACATTGGTCATTTGGAATTGTACCGATTGTTTGATGCTTTGATATGCCGCATAATCAATTCCCTTTTGCTTTACACGCCATTTCTCAAGTACATTTTCCAAATCATTCTGAATGCGCGATTGTGCTGTCATACTTGGAACACTCTCGTAGTACAAAAGACATTTACCGTCTTGATACGTCAGGCTATCTACGACAACTATGATAGAGTAAAGCCCACTTTTCAACTCTGTAGCTTCATCTACTTTTTTATTCGTAAATGAAAACTGCATTTGGTTGTCATCCACAAAACGGTTTCGTTTGATGCCGGCCATCTGAGGGTCTGCAACCTCGGAATCTATTATCCATCCTTTTTCATCCACAATAAGGACTTTGTGCGTTTTATTATCTGAAGTGCCAATAAGTACAGCGCCAATTATTAGTCCGCCAAACAGCAATGGCCCTAAGAAAGTCATAATGATGAACGACTTCTTCTTTACCTTGTTGAGGTATTCTCTTTTTATAATGAGCCAAATCTTATTCATGTTCTGCGTTGAATTTTTTTACTGCTTCAATAAATATCTGATCCATGTCCGGTATCAATTCATTAACCGCCACCAACTCGATGTGTGGAATAAGGGAGCTTAAAAGGTCATTTAGCTTTTTATTTTCGGGTAAACGAATATTCGCAATATGTTTTTCATCTACCATTTTATTTTCCAAGAGCTGATAATCGCCCCAAAGACCAATTCCCAAATCCATGGCTGCACCTTCAAAAACCAACTGATAGGTGCTTGTTCTAAAACTATTCTTGATGTTCTTAACAGAACCTTCTAGTATGACTTGCGAACGATTAATGAGAGCAATGTTATCGCAAAGCGTATCCACACTCCCCATGTCATGGGTGGAAAGGATAATAGTGCTTCCCTCTGATTTAAGGCGTAGCATTTCATTGCGAATCAGTTCGGCATTGATTGGGTCAAATCCACTGAATGGTTCATCTAGTATTAAAAGTTTAGGCTCATGAAGAACGGTGGTGATAAACTGAATCTTTTGAGCCATCCCTTTTGAAAGATCCTCTACTTTCTTGTCCCACCAAGTGTTGATTTCAAAACGTTTGAACCAATCATTAAGCCTCAGCTTGGCTTCTTTTGCTGATAAACCTTTAAGTTGTGCTAGATACATACACTGCTCTCCAACCTTCATCTTTTTGTACAATCCACGTTCTTCTGGTAAGTAACCGATGTACTCAACGTGTTTGGGCTGCAGTCTTTCTCCGTTAAAAAAAACTTCACCTTGGTCCGGGCCGGTTATTTGATTGATAATACGAATAAGCGTGGTTTTGCCGGCACCATTTGGACCTAATAACCCAAAAACAGATTGCTCCGGCACCTGAATGGAGACATCATTCAAGGCCTTGTGTGAGGCGTAAGATTTATGAATGTGGCGCGCTTCTAATGTGTACATGTTGCAATATTAGTTCGAGTGGCGAAACTACTGGAGCAATAACCTATGTCACAATAAAAATGATAGTCGGGGGAATAAAAGATATAACCACCAAGAATATTAGAATAACATACCCACGCCAATTTTGAAATCATACCTTCGGTGGAAGTTAAAATTACTTTCCAAAATTGAACTCAAGTAATTTGGGTTATTAATTCCATAAGATTCATAAGATTCACCCGGCTTAAGATTGAAATGAATATTCCCCTCGGCATTGATAAACAGAAATTCACTGAGCATGGTCTTTATCCCAAGACCATAGGTAAGACGGAAAAAATTTATGGGCTTCGCAGTTTTTGTAGGGACAAAAGTGTCAATTTCTTCCTCAGAACTTTCTCCCGGGGTGAAGCGCAATTGCGCAGAATCCTCCCTAAATCTCAATCCCACTTGACCAAAAATAAACTGATGATAAAAGCCAACTGGGGCAACATATTTCTTAAAGTACCTTCTAAATCCAAAATCATAAAATGTTTCTCTCATTTTCACTCCATTCGATGCACTAAGATAGACACCTGCACCATACATGGTAGAGCCCCCAGAAGGAAAAAAGTTTACATCACGGTTTCTAATTCCGGCATAAGCAATAAGTTCCAATCTTCTTGTTAAGGTAGCTCCCAAGGTGAGATGATGTCCGGTTACAAATTCAAACGAGGCATCCTCGTAATCGCCCATTTTATCCGGACCAACGCCTTTTCAATTGAGCCAATTCAAATACGGCAAGACCTCAAAACTGTAGCCCGCAGAGAATTTTTTGCCCATAAACCCAGATTGCGCAAGCCCAGAAAATGCGCAAAAGAAAATTATTGTTGAAAGTGCAAAGCGCTTCATTACCTACTCTTTTTTGTTTGGTACAAGGTGTCATATATTATCGAAGAAATCCCCATGCTAGAGCCTTTCAAATTAAACTCACGCTCCGTGGTCCACACGCTTTGCCCAGTGCGAACATTATAGAGCAGGTAATAATAATTTGTTACATGCTTAGGAACGAAAGCACGGGCAATAGCAAAAGGCAAGAGATACGGAATGATTATGCTTCCGAAAATAACTCCTCCGATGTATGATCTTTTTTGTTTACTTGTAAATGCCCCGGTATAACAGAAGTAATCCGTGTTGTACTCATTTGCCAATTCAGTGGTGTATTCTGTTTCCAAAGGAATCATTTCCACATTTTCTCCGTCATGCGCAAGTCGCTCACCAACCCATGAGTTCATCAAGGCCATGTCGTTGTATTTATGCACATCGCTGGAGGACATCGTTTTTGGAAACAATATTTCAGATTCCAAGTCACAACTTTCAGCACAAGCCTCCAACTGATTCTTGAAATCAAAGAGCCCTTGTTCTGAATCTTCAAGTTTGACACCTTTTCTTCTATCCACTAAAAAGAAAAACGGATCTACAAAAACAACTTTGTCAATACCCAATGAGTAACCTTTTCGTGCATAATACTTCTCCTTCTTTCTTAGATGAGCTTGAAATTTCTCATCACTATCCATCATACTTTTATTATCCGAGTTCAAACTGTCAAATCGGCTTTTAAACTGTTCCGATAATAAAGGCGCGATAGCAGCATAATGGAAGTGCTTTTCCCAATCACTCTTTGCAGCACCTGTAGAAACGCCAGTTTGAGATTCCTTCTTCGTAACGCGGTATTTTTCATACTTTGAAACTTGTTTAGGTTCTTCCTCCTTTACTTCGACTTGGGGTTCAGTTACAGTTGGCTCTGTTATTCCTTGTTCTTTTTTTCTTAGAACGCTCCAAATGAAATTCCTTTTGTTTGTTCACACCCGTCTCAATTACATCATAGGTAATAGCGTTTTTAAATTGCACTTCAACTATTAAATCATTCAATAGTTTTTCCATAAAAGGATTACCATACTTCTTCCATACATCGTATATATAACGAATACTTATTAGATTGGCCTGATCGGGTTCCAAAGACTCGAATAAATAATAGGCTTGTTGTATCTGTCCAAATGATCTCTTGGAACCACTTCCGATAGCGCGCAGACTCTTTTCATTTTTATACTTAGTTATGCCGTAAAGTGACTTGGCAATGCTTTCTTCCAAAAACTGGTTGTTTGATTCTTTTTGCAATCTTACATAAGTACTGTATAGAGCATCCACATATTGATTATCTATAAGAAAAAGGTGGATCAATTCGTCCCTTGCTATTTGCTGGGCGTTTTTGAATTTATCGGTGGGCAGAATATTGTCTCTGCTGGATACCGATTGCGATTTGGTCGCCATCAAATCCAACTTGTCTTTTCTCTTACGAATATTTGGATGAGTGCTTTCCGAATCGTCATAGTCATCCGAATCGTACGGAAACTCAGTAATGCTATCCAAACACAAAGTAGTTGGATAATCCACGACATCAAAGGCCAAAAAGTCCGGTTTAAATTCCCTTTCTGCCTAAGGCATGGAGGATAAATACAACACATCCATTGCTGATGAGGCTTGCGCTTTATCAAAACCTGAAAATACAAACCGAAGAAACCCAATAGAGTCCGCCTCAAATTCCTTTTCTTTCGAAAATGTGCTAAGCAATCTCAACCGTTTTTCTGTTCCGCCATATCTGTCTGAACTGGTTTCATTGTAAATCTTGACATTCTCAAGAACAGAGTTGATACTATGCGCTTTGTCGAAATGAGCAATTTCATGTGATAGCACAAATGCCAGTTGAGCCTCATTCTCAATTTGTGCTAACAAACCCAGTGTAACGAAAATAATGCCTTGGTTGGTAGCAAACGCATTGGCTTCAGCACTCTTCACTGTATAAAACCGCAGCTTGCTTCTTAATGTGGGATTGTCTTCTAATAGAACATCTGCTAATTCATTGAGGTATTGGGTAACCGGCTCGCCAAAGAGAATTTTTCCACTTGAAAGTAATTCATCAATTACGCAGTTGTTCCTGAGCAAAAACTCATCAATGGATTTTCTTTCTTGTTTAGTGCGTTCGTTGGAGCGATCTTCTGCTTTCGCTTTTTGCACTTTTGAGGCCGTAAGCGAGCGAAATTCTTCAGGTATTTCCCCTGCGCATTGCAGCGGTCGATAAGTTCCTTGGGAGAACACGCTCTGAAAAGACAACAGAAGTATGATTGAAGTAATCAGGTTATACCTGATTTAGTTGATTAGATACATCCAATTAAATAAAGATGCGCGAATATAATTAACCGGTTCACCGAGATAAAATAGCTCTGACTAAACCAATTTTGGCGTAACTGTATTTGCCGTTGAGCTTGGTGTAAAAGAATTTGCTGCCTTCTTCCGGTGTTTCTTTCATCACACGTTGTATCTCTTCCAATTCAACATTTGACATGAAATCCTGCATCGGGAGAAGTCCTTTTTCAACAGCCTTCGCGAGATGCGACTCAATGGTTGAGACCATAAATCCACGTTCCTCTGCAATTTTTTCAAGCGGCATATTATTCTTAAACATCTCGAGGGTAAGCAGCACGGTATCAGCTTTTGCTTCCTTCTTTGTGCTTTTCTTTGATTTAGGTGTTTTCCTTTTAGTACCTTTCAACGGATTGCCTGCTGCAAAATTAGAAGCCTGCTGTGACCAAGCTTGTCTTTCCTTTTCTATTTGCCGATTATCTACTCGCTCAACTTCCCTTCCTTGAAGAATGGCATTTATTGTTTCCGTTGATTTAATAAAATCGCTCAACTTCTTAGAAAGTAATTGGTCAATTTCCATTAGCTGATTTAGGTAGCCCTTCTTTCTGCCAAGTTGCTTTATTTGTTCTATGTGATTGAACAAGATTTGAATATTCGATTTGAATATTTCAGCATAATAATTTCTACCGCTGCTAAGCCTTTCCAAAAGTTTTTCCGTGTTGCCCGCTTGCAACCAAGCCAACAAAAGTTCACGAAACTTATTGGTATTCTCCTTTTCTTTACTAAACGACTCTTCTATTACCTGCAAAGCATTTTTCATGCTTTCGTCCTCTAGTTCTCCTTCGGCTATTTCTGCCTTTCTGATGTAACTAATTTGCTTTTGAATAATTGAAAAATCAAAGGTCTGGCTCAATAGGTTCTGCAAATAATACTGCTGTTTTTCGCTCAAAACATCCGTGAGTTTTTCCTTCTCCATTTTCTGTGATGAAAAGGCGACAACCTTTTCATCATTCGACACGGCATCGTTCGAAATGCGTGTGCGCAAAATCAGTCCATCCAATGACCGCAATCTCGATAGAGCTACATAAACTTGCCCTGAAGCAAATGCACTACCAACATCAACTATCGCTTTATCAAAAGTCAACCCCTGACTTTTATGGACAGTTACTGCCCATGCCAGCTTAATAGGAAACTGTGAGAAGGTGCCAATCACTTCTTCATCTAACTCCCTTGAGCGGCTGTTCACCGTATACCGTTTATTCTCCCACTGGTACCTGCTTAGCTTATATTCAATTTTGCTGTCGCTCATTTCAACAGTGATACCTTCGTTATCCAATGAGCATACTGTGGCGAGTTTTCCATTGAAGTATTTACCTTCTCCGCTAATATCATTTTTGATGAACATGACTTGAGCGCCAACTTTTAGCTCTATCCTCGCCAACAGTGGATATAAACTCTCTGGGAAATCATTTTGTATATCCGCTTCATAAAAGTATGATTTTCCCGGAAGACTCTTTAATTCAAGTTGATTAATCTCATCTGCACGATAGTTGTGTGTGGTAATGGTGATTACATCTTTCTCATTTCTTATTTGCTCCGGTGATTTGTAATACGTATTAAGTAAACGAATATCGTCTTGCGTTGCTTTGTTATTCCTAAGATTATTGAGCAATCCTATAAAGACATCATCCGACTGACGAAATATCTTATCGAGTTCTATTGAAACGAACCCTTCCATCTGCAAGGCTTTTGCTTCGAAGAAATGAATACTGTGATAAAATTTTCTTAGATGGTTCCATTCATGGTCTTTTACAATGGGTGGCAATTGATATAAATCCCCAATCATTAATACCTGCACCCCACCAAAACTCCTGCTATGATTTCCACGCACCGAACGCATCCTATAATCAATCGCATCCAATACATCTGCCCTAAGCATACTTACCTCATCAATAATCAATAACTCAATGGAACGCAATACCTGTTTGCGAATCGAACTAATAGGATGCTTTCCGGTCAGGGTGTATTGCGTGTAAATCTGATTGTCTGCTGAAAACTCTCCGCTTGGAGTTCTGTCCGGCAAGAAAGTTCCGAGCGGTAATTGAAATTGAGAGTGAATAGTAACACCTCCTGCATTTAAAGCTGCAATACCCGTTGGTGCAACTATTAGAAAATTCTTGTGCGTTTGTTTTGCAAGATTCCTTAGAAAGGTTGTTTTCCCTGTGCCTGCTTTTCCTGTTAAAAATATATGACTGTCGGTGGTGTTTACAAAGCGGGCTGCAGTTTCTAATAGGTTCAATTCTTTCATTTTACAAAAAAAGCAAATTGTTAAAAGAAAAAGTAAAATAGCGTAGAAGAATTTCGAAAATAAAGTTCAAATTAGCCACCCTGAAAACTAATTAATAGAATGTCTGAACTCAATAACAAAAATGAAATGGCACCTAAACCGTCTACAAAAAGCGAACTTGAATTGAGAACCCAAATTCTTCAGCTTCGCAATGAAAAAGAAAACCTTGTTAAGAAGCTTAATGAGCGCGAGGAACTCATGACAAGCCTTTTCTCTTATCTGCAGAACTTTCCCGGAAAAGGAGAGTCTTGATTTTTCTCATATTTCTGTAGAATAAACGAAGCTACTTTTGTCTCGAATTATATATCCTATGGCTAACATTTAGGCAGGATTTTCAATTTACGACATGAAAGTAGAACAAATCTATACCGGCTGCCTTGCGCAAGGAGCCTATTACATTACGTCCAATGGCGAAGCCGCTATCATTGATCCCTTGCGGGAAACGCAACCATATATTGATAGACTGGAAAGAGACGGTGTAAAACTGAAGTATATCTTCGAAACTCACTTTCATGCAGACTTTGTTTCCGGGCACTTGGATTTGAGCAAAAAAACAAATGCACCTATCATATATGGACCAACGGCTCAACCCGAGTTTGAATCCATTATAGCTACCGACCGTCAAGAGTTCAAGATTGGTGATGTTACGATTGTTGCGTTGCACACTCCCGGCCATACCATGGAGAGCACAACCTACTTGCTAAAAGATGCTGACGGTAAGGATTATTGCATCTTCAGTGGTGACACCTTATTCCTAGGCGATGTAGGCCGTCCTGACTTAGCACAGAAATCAGCAACGCTCACACAAGAGCAACTGGCAGGCATGCTTTACGACAGTTTGATGAGCAAGATTATGCCGCTCGCTGATGATGTAATTGTTTATCCCGCTCATGGTGCAGGATCTGCGTGTGGTAAGAACATGATGAAAGAAACGGTTGATACCCTTGGTAACCAAAAGGCGATGAACTATGCACTCAATCAACCGAACAAAGAAGCCTTTATCAAAGAAGTGACGGATGGCTTACTGCCTCCTCCGGGATATTTCGGAATGAACGTAGCTATGAATAAAAAAGGTTACGAGAGTTTTGACCAAGTGCTGAATCAAGGCTTAACGGCTTTAACGGCAGATGAGTTTGAGACCGTGGCCGAATCAACCGGAGCACTTATACTGGATGCAAGAAGCCCGGTAGAGTTTCACAAAGGCTTTATCCCGCAATCGGTGAACATTGGTCTTAATGGCGACTTTGCACCATGGGTAGGTGCTATGATAGTGGATGTAAAACAACCTCTATTGTTAGTTACAGACATTGGCAAAGAACAAGAAGCCGTAACTCGTCTTAGCCGTGTGGGTTTTGACAACATCAAAGGTTATCTCAAAGATGGATATGCGGCTTGGACTGCTGCCGGTAAGGAAACCGACACGGTACATCGCATCAGTGCGGCTGAGTTTGCTGAGAAGTTCACAGCAGGCGAAAGCGTAGTGATAGATGTTCGAAAAGAAACCGAATATGCTGCAGAACATGTGGAAGACGCTTATAGCAAGCCTCTAGCGCTTATCAATGAATGGGTAAAAGACATCAACCCCAAAGAGCATTTCTTCCTGCATTGTGCCGGTGGTTATCGCAGTATGATAGCGGCTAGCATTCTGCAAGCAAGAGGGTATCACAACTTCAGCGAGGTGGAAGGTGGCTTTGGTGCTATCAGCAAGACCACATTGCCACGCACCAATTTCATGTGTCAATCTAAGGTGATGAAGCAATAGGCTTTATATGCCCTCAACAACACGCTTGTAATATTCCGTCCTTACGTATTGCCAAACATGGCCCTCACTTGCCGTTAGTGTAAGGTTATGGATTACATTCCTTTTGGTATTCATAAGTTTGTGTCATTATCCAAGTTTATTCAAACAAGTAAATAAAGACATGAATTTTTTCAAGACCCTATTGGCATCCCTGCTAGGTACATTTATAGCAATGGGCCTTTTGCTTTTTATCTTCATTATGATTATCGTTTCAGCGGTGAGCAGTGGTGAGGATAAAGTAGTAAGCGTAAAAGACAACTCCGTGCTGCACATCACGCTCGACCAAGAGTTTGTGGACCGCGGTAGTGATAGCCAATTCAATTTTAATCCTGCCACTTTCTCCTCAGAGACAAGCCAAGGACTTAACCACTTCATTAAAGACCTGGAGCGTGCTAAGACTGACGAGAAGATAAAAGGTATCTTCCTTGAAGTAGGTGCTTTTGGTGCTGCACCAAGCACTATGCTGGATGTGCGCAATGCCCTTGAAGATTTCAAGAGCAGTGGCAAATGGATAGTATCCTACGCTGAAGGCTACTCCCAAGGTGGATACTTTGTAGCCAGTGCTGCCAATGAAGTGTATATGTACCCCGAAGGCGAAATGGACTGGCGCGGTATGAATGCCGAAATCATGTTTTACAAAAACATGCTGGACAAACTAGAGATAGAAGCACAAGTGGTACGTGGTCCTAACAACAAATTCAAAAGCGCAGTAGAGCCTTATATCTATGATAAGATGTCGCCTGAGAACAAGGAGCAAATGCAAACCTTTATCAGCGATATATGGAGAGTGGTGCTGGATAAGATTAGCGCATCGCGCGGAGTTTCTGTTCAGCAACTGAATATGTATGCCGATTCATTGACGCTTTATTCTGCCAATGAAGTGGTGGCTTCTAAACTGATTGACGGATTGAAATACCGCGATGAAGTGAATGCTATTCTTAAAGGTAAACTTGGTCTTGAAGCAACGGCCAAAGACGAAGACCTCAAGATGGTATCGCTGGGTGACTACCACAGCAATGGTGGTGGAAAGAAAGATGGCGAAACTCCTGATTTCAAAAAAGACAAAGTAGCGGTGGTCTATGCCATAGGTGCCATTGAAAGTGGTGAAGGCGATGACCAAACCATAGGCAGTGAGCGCATAGCCAAAGCATTGAAACAAGCGCGTGAAGATGAAAAAGTAAAAGCCATTGTATTGCGTGTAAACTCTCCGGGTGGTAGTGCGCTGGCGAGCGATGTTATCTGGCGCGAGACACAGCTTATCAAACAAAGTGGCAAGCCGTTCTATGTATCCATGGGTGACTATGCGGCTAGCGGTGGTTACTACATCAGTTGCGCTGCGGATAAGATTTATGCCAATGCCAACACCATCACAGGTTCTATAGGCGTGTTTGGAGTGATGCCTAACCTGGAGAAGTTTTGGAACAACAAGCTTGGTATCACCTTCGATAGGTTTGAAACCAACCCACATGCCGATTTAGTTTCTGCCAACAAACCATTGGACGAAGCAGAGAAAACAATGCTTCAGAACATGGTGGCCGGTATATATGATGACTTTACAGGCAAAGTGGCCACCGGAAGAAACATGCCACAAGCACAAGTGGACAGCATAGGACAAGGCCGCGTATGGAGCGGTGAAGATGCTAAGAACCTTGGCCTCGTAGATGAGATAGGCGACCTAAGCGCATGTGTAAAAGCCGCTGCTGCAAAAGCAGGAATGACTGATTATGCAGTGAAAGAATTGCCAACACTTATCGACCCTATCCAAAAAATGGTAGAAGAGCTTACAGGTCAGAAACAAGACCAAGCCATGATGAGCATCCTTGGTGATAACTACAAGATGTATAAAGACATCAAAGACCTCGCTACCATGAAAGGCGTGCAAGCACGTATGCCATTCCTGATAGAGATTAAATAAAACAACACACATACAGACTTGGTAAAGCCTCTTTCTATTTATAGAAACGTAATCAAGTAGAAGATTTTAGGGAATCCTTCAATAGGATTCCCTAATTTTTTTAAGTCTATACTGCCCTTGCCACTCCCACCATGTGCCGCTGCATAGCAGTGTTGCGCACACAGAGGTATTTTCTTTCATCGCTAAAACCAAGGGCACCTGCATTAGTGCTTTGGCGCGTACCTGCTACAAGCGTTATGCCCTCCACCGCTTGCTCGCCTGCAGGTGTAGCGCTATAATAAAATATAGCTTGCCCCTGGGCTGTCTTGCTATGGCTGCTAAGGTGCAAGGCATCTTGGGCTGAAGTAACAGGATTGCGAAGCACCAGTTCCTTAGTACTACCGGCATTGAGTATCATCTTATCGGGCGATTTCTCGCTGCGCCTGCCGCGGTTCTTATGAAGCTTGCGCGTATTTCTATAAGTATAATAAAGCACTCGGTCGCTAAACTCCAGATTGCGCAACAACACATCCAATGTATTTTTCAGATAGCTGCTAAGGTCTTTTATCTCTTGTTTCAATTGGGCACGGTCGCGCTTGGCACCCTCGCGCACATCTTGCGGAGTGGTGCGCATATCCTCAAAAGCACCAAGGGCCACGGCCATCTCATCCACCAAAGCTGCGCTGACGCCATAGGGCACGAGCAGGGTTTTGAAGCCATCGGCCGTTTCCCAAACGAAGCGGCTGTTGGTGAGCAGATCGGCTGCGTTCTGCTTTTTATACCGCTTGACGCAGCGGCTAAGCCTGCTTACCATCTCCGCATCGGGAGCCAAGAAGGTATGATACAGCACGGCCGCGTTGCCCACACGGGTGAGGTACTCCTCCAGTCGCTCGCGCCTGTTTTGTTTGTCCATGGCATAGCCTGTGAAATCCCCGTCTGTGCGCGAGCCCAGCATCAGTATAGCATCCACACGAGCGGCATAGGGTGCTTGAAGCCCTGCAAAGGCTGGAATGATGGAGCTAATCAATGCTTCTTCTTCGCGTAAGAAACCGGAAACGGTGAGAAACATGCTCAGATAATCGTTTTCTGAATCGGTCATGGCAGTATGTTTTAAGATTTACAATTCAAACATAGCACCTTTTCATTGAAAAATAAATAATTGCTTGCTTCCCTATGGAATGAGTTTCAATTTCCGATGCAAAAGATTGCTCCCCATCATACATTGTATATTCCCCCTATCACTTATTATTCATTTCCTATATAATTTACTCTTTCCCACTATCATTTGTATTCTCCCCTATCACTAATCACTCAATTTCTATAACAATTGATTCTTTCCCACACTAATTTTATTGCTCCCCCATCTTGGGAAAGCATCAATGCTATCGGAAATACCATCTATTGTATAGGAAATTAAGTGTATTATTCTAGGGAAGCTATCAATGGTCTTGGAAATAAACTCAATTATCAATGGGAAAGACTCTTTTGTATTAGGAATAATACCAATTGTATAGGAAATAATATCAATTGGTACAGGGAAAGCATCTCATTTAATTGGGAAGAGGTCTATTGATTTCCCTTCCCCCATTTTTTCGCCAAAAAGAAGCCCCCTTCCGCGTGGAAGAGGGCGTGAGTACTTATAATTATAAAAACGGGAGCGCTAAACGAAGCCAGCGATATACAAGATGGGTTGAGAAATGAGGCAATGGCTCAAATACCGTGAAAAGTGGTAAAAAAATAGCACTTTTCACGGTATTTGCTATTTTTACAAGAAACTTGTTTAGTGATTTACAAGACAACGAAAGATAAAATCGAAGCCCTTTTAGCGCAGTATAAATCCGTTTCAAAAGGGAATGAAAAACTGCTGAAAGAAATTGCCATTGCCGAAATTCCGGAGATGGTCTATAACTCCAACGCCATCGAAAACTCAACACTCACCTTGGAGGACACCGCCAAAATTCTTGCTGGCGATGAATTGAAAAGAAAAGTAAATACGCGTGAAGTGTTTGAGGCAAAAAATCTGGCGGCCATTACCATGGATTTATTGGACCGTCCAAAGCAAAAGTTGACAACAAAGTGGATACTGGAAATGCACAAAAAATTGCTTACCAATATTGACAACAACATCGCAGGCAGATTTAGGACAGGAAAAGAATGGGTAAGAGTCGGCAATCATTTAGGGGCAAATCCTCGCTTTGTAAACAGTCTAATGGAAGAGCTTGTTACGACCTACAACCAATCGAAAGACGAATATTTTTTAGATAAAATTGCCCGTTTCCACGCAGAGTTTGAAACAATACATCCATTCGTGGATGGCAATGGTCGCCTTGGCAGAATATTGATAAATCAACAATTGATGAAGTTAGAACTGCCGCCTATCATCATTCAAAATAAAAGCAAACACACGGAGTATTATCCGCTCTTTAGCAGGTATCCGGTAAATATGAACTTCGATGGGTTCACTTCCCTTTTTGCGTTATTGCTGCAAGAAGCGTTGCATAAGAGAATAACGATGCTTACAGCAAAAAGAATAGTACCGCTTTCGTTGTGGGCTACTCAAAATGACGTTAAGCCAAACGTTGCCGCCAACAAAGCGAAGCGACAAACTATACCTGCCTTTCGCCTGCAAGAAAAATGGATGATTGATGAGGGTTATAAATAAAACAGAAATCTATCTTGCTAACTAATTACTCTAACTCTTCAGGTTTTGGTGGCCTTACCTTTTGAATCCAATGCTGACCAGACGCTCCAAAGGCTTTAAGTTTAAACGCGCTTCGTCTAAGCTCTCCTTGTTTGCACCACCAGCATAGCTTGGATCATCGCTTTGAACAGCGTCATCTTCCCAGAAACACACATCACAAATACTAAACGAGTTGTCGCGTTCTTCTGGCAAGGTGTAGTATCCACAACAATAGCACTGATAATTTCCGAAACTGTTTTTCTTCTTAGCGATACTGAAATAAGCGTTACTTCACCTCCACCGCACTGATGTAAAAATGCTGCGTATCAATCTTCAACGGTGAAGTTGAAACTTTTGAAGTAATGCGCGACTTCTTCCATTTGCGCGTTGCATCTATTCTTATTGGTTCAAGGTTGTCAAGGATTACGACAAATGGCATTTCAAATTTCTTGGCATCTACCTTCCAACGGTACTTGATTTTGTAATCCCCGCCTTTCTGTTTGACCTTGTATTGCAACACCGGTATAGCAGGCCATTTCACATATTGCTCAAAGATGGGCGATACGTTCAATCCTGTTTTTTCACTCATCACCTGCACTACTTCGTTGTAATTCGTAGTGCGAATTTTGAACGTAGTGTCGCTCATGTTTTTGATGGTGCTCCACCACAGCTTGTCATCGTTCACCACATGCCGAATCGTATTGAGGAACAACATTCCTTTCACATACATATCGCCATCACCTTCTTTGTTGAGGCCATAAATGCCCATGATGGGTTTGTCGTTGCCAACGTTATGTTTTAGTGCGTTCACATATTTCATGGCGGTATCATAACCGTGCATGCACTCCACATAGATAGCTTCTGAGTAAGTACAGAAACTCTCGTGTATCCACATATCGGCCAGGTCTTGTGCGCTCACGCTGTTGCCCCACCACTCATGCCCTGTTTCATGAATGATGAGATAATCAAACTTCAACCCCGTGCCCGACATATCCATGCCCGCATAACCCGTCTTGTAATTATTGCCATACGCCACTGCGCCTTGGTGTTCCATACCCAAGTAAGGTGTTTCCACCAGCGCATAGCCATCTTTCCAAAAGGGATATTTACCCAAGTATTTTTCAAAACAAGAGAGCATCGGCTTCACTTGCTCAAAGTGTTTTACCGCTTTCTCTTTGTTGTATGAAAGCACATAATAATCGAGGTCCAGTTTATCACCATCGGCAGCGGTATATACATCGCTCCAATGCGCATAGTCCGCAATGTTGATGCTCACATTATAATTGTTGATGGGGTATGAAACCTTCCAGTGATAAGTGGTATAGCCTTGCTCTTCGCTTGTACTTGGCTGCTCATTTCCATTGGATACACAACGCAAAGGATTGGGCACCGCACAACTGATGCGCATGCTGTCGGGTTCATCAGAGAGGTCATCTTTACAAGGCCACCAAAGACTTGCCCCTATTCCTTGACATGAAACGGCAATCCATCTGTTGCCTTTTTTATCATTCGTCCAAGTAAAGCCACCATCCCAAGGTGGGTTCTTAGCGATGCGCGGTTTGCCTCTGTACTCCACTTTTATGCTGCTCTTTGTTCCTTTGGTTACAACGCTCGGAAACTCCACAAACACTGCATCATACTCTCTTCTATACTTCAACTCATTTCCACCCGAGGTAATGCGAAGTAAATCCATGTTCGCAAACAAGTCAATTTGTAATACTGTAAAATCTTCGAGCGTGTTGAATGAAATAGTATTGCTCCCTGAAAGACTTTTGTTGGCTGTATCAATACGAATGTTCAGATTGTAATGCGTTACATCATAACACCAGCGCTCCTTTCGCTGGCCACCACGCAGTTGGTCTGCATAAGAATAGCCTGACTCAGCGCTTGTAAGTATCTGTGCATTTGAGTTTACAAAAAGAAAAAAAGCCGACAGCAGTAAAACAATTCTCGTCATCGATAAAAATGTGTTGCGTGAAAGTAGTGATGTTTGTTGGCCCACAAGATGACAAAAAACATGAGTGGTCGTATTCTATTGTGAAGCAATGGGAATACTTTTAGCACTTCAAAACGACAGAACGCATGTACGACTACAACGCCAATATAGAACGCTCACGCTATGACTATAACCGCTCTATTCTCTTAGAGAAAGATGCAGCACAAAGTCCGTTTGAACAATTCGGCAAATGGCTGAAAGAAGCGGAAGACGAAGGAACAAAAGACTACAATGCTTTTATGCTAAGCACCATTGCCGAAGATGGCTTTCCTAACTCGCGTATTGTATTACTAAGAAATTTTGATGCCTCAGGTTTTACGTTCTTCACCAACTACACGAGTTCAAAAGGAAATCAACTGGAGAAGAACAATAAGGTCTGCATGAATTTCTTTTGGAACAATCTGGAAAGACAAGTGCGTATATATGGTGTTGCACAAAAAGTAGAAGCAAAAGAAAGCGATGACTACTTCGCCACTCGTCCACGCGAAAGTCAAATAGCAGCATGGGCCTCGATGCAAAGTCATGAAATGCGCGACAGAGATGAATTAGAAAACAGTGTGGTGAAGTATGCAAATGAGTTTGAAGGGAAGCCTGTCCCTCGTCCACCGCATTGGGGAGGATACAAAATCGTCCCTCACTACTTCGAGTTCTGGCAAGGTCGTCCAAGCCGCTTACACGACCGGCTTATCTATAAAGTGAATGAAAACTTTGAGTGGTTTATCCATCGCTTGGCGCCCTGATAAAAACTACTTCAACTGAATAGTTTCTTCCTTCTTCACATCATTTGGTGAAACCGCATTCTTCCAAGCCGTGTATTCATCATTGATGGCTTTGAATAACAACTCACCCATCTTTCGAGCACCGGCTGGTGTGAAGTGCACATAGTCAGGACCTGCATAAGGCGGATTGTTCGTGACCCAACTGACCATGGAGTTTTTCCCTCCCATAACGGAGAACATATCCCAGTAAGCACAGCCTTCATCAAAGGCCGCTCGCTTCATACCGTTATTAAGTTCTTCTAAGAAAGGATAGGTTTGAAACACGCCATCAATGCTGATGCTCATATCCGAAGGACCAATCACCACTATCGGAACACCGGGCGCCATTTGTTTTACTTTTCTAATCGTAGATGCAAACCCTTTGCCTTGATTGAAAGCATGCAATGAATCTTTGAGATAAGGGACGTTGTTGCCGCCAAATTGAAGGATGATAAGCTCGGCATTCAAATCGTTGAACACCGTTTGCACTTCCGTGTTGTTTACTCTACGAAGAGCCGTTCCATCATTGCCGCGCAAAGCAAGGTTGCTAAGACATACTCCGCTGTTGCCATGCAATTCGATTCCGTAAACATCAGGACTATCAGCTCCTTTAAACACAAATTTTATTTTCTTCGGTGCAGAAGCGAACGACCATTTGCGTTGCATCATTCCGCTTCCCGTTGGAATATCTTCTTCAGCAACCAAAGCTTCATCTGCATAAACCTCTAAATGAAATCCATATTGATGATTGCCGAAATAAAGAATCGCATTGGTGTATTGTTTGGCCAAGCCTTGTGTCATGCCCGATTGACGAAGTTCTATCCAAGCATCCACACTGTCGGTTGGAACAATAGCGTCCAACGATTTAGCCGGAGTAAATCTTCCGAAGGCACACATTACTCCATACTTGTTGTGCGCTGCTTTGCCGTTATCAAAGCCATAAGCCGTATGTCTTGTCCAATTGGCACTTTGTGTTTGAGCAATGTTGGCAGAAGCCGTGATAGGAATCGGGGCAACTAGTCCTGGACCTATCCCACCAAATTTCTCTTGCAGTTTTTGACGAACAATTCCACTCATTCTATCGCTTTCAATTTGCGAATCACCATAGTGGAAGATGTGCATCGGTTTGCTTCGCGCATTATCCAGCGCTTGGAAGAATGGAAACATCACATCCGATTTACCATCAGCAAACTGAAGGGCCGCTATACTTTGATGGCGCTTCACATTTAATGAGTCAGTAGATAAAGAATCAGCATTGACGTCAGTAGAATCACTCAACATGGCCAAGCGTTCCTCGATGTTGAGTTGAGGTTGGTTCTGAACCGAATCAGTCCCAAAGAATTTGTCCAAGCTCAGGAACTTCAACTTCGCACCGCCCAACTGAATGCCTTGCTTCGGGAATACAGCCATTAAGGAAATACAAAGCAGCGCGACAACTACTAAGACCAAAAGCGTGATATAAGGGCGAACTATCTTCAATGTGCCGACAAGGTTATTCTAAAATTTTGAATTCTGTTCTTCTGTTTTTGGCCCTGCCTTCTTCGGTGTCGTTGGTGGCAACAGGTTTGCTTTCTCCATAACCTTTGGAAGTGAGTTGAGTTGTAGCAACGCCTTTGCTCACCAAATATGTAACAACACTTGCTGCACGATTGTCTGACAGTGTTTGATTCGCTTCATCGTTACCAACGTTATCGGTGTGACCGCTGATTTCTACTTTTTTAGTTGGGTTTGCTTTGAGCAAATCGGCAAGTGTATTTAACTCTGTCATCGATTCGGGTTTCAAATCCCATTTATTGGTTTCGAAGAAAACGTTGTTGAGCACAATCGTTGCACCCGGGCGAAGCTTTTGCAATTCGATATCCAAACGATAAGGCTCAAGGCTTTTATAATTGACTAACGAGAAGTTTTCTGAATGGAACAAATAACCTTCTTTGCTCACATTCATCGCATAGGATTTTCCTGCAGGAATGCACAACAAGAACTCACCGTTGCCTTTGTTAGAATAAGATTCGATAACTGTCTTACCTGTTTCCAAATCGATGAGCTGCAAGTGAGCATCGAGCTTTTTATAACTCAACTTATCCGATACAACACCCTTCACATAAGTAACAGGATTAGGACGAGCCTTTGGATGCAGATCGAATTGATACAAATCTAAACCACCAAAGCCGCCTTCTCTATCACTTGCAAACAATGCCATATCGCCAGCTGCAGTTACTTGAAAAGAGTTCTCGTTGCGATGTGTATTGATTGGATAGCCAAGGTTGACAGGCAAATCCCAATCACCACTTGGAGTCATTTTACTCATGAAAATATCCAAACCACCCATGCCGCTGTGGCCATTGCTGCTGAAGTACATTGTTTGTCCATCGGGGTGAATCATCACGCTTTCTTCTTCAAACATGGTGTTTACTTTGCCAGGCACTTTCATTGGCGCACTCCAACCACCATTGTCCATGATGTAGCTGTAATAAATATCTTGCTCCTTGATACCGCTCGCTGTTCTTTTTCCTCTAACAAAGTAGAGCGTTCTTCCATTTGCAGAAAAACTCGGCTGACTTTCCCATGTGCCTGTATTGATACCACTGCCTATGTTTTGTGCGGGTGTCCAGCCTGTTGGAGTTTTATAGGAATAAAACAAATCGCAACTTCCGTAGCCTTGACGATCGCCTCCCCAAGTACCATCGCCCGATTCGCAAGCGGTGAAGATGAGTGTTTGTCCATCTGCACTTAGGGTAGGTGCGCCTTCATTCTTTGTAGTGTTGATATCACGAACGGGCTCTGCTTGTTGCCATACTTTATCCTTTTTTGCACTGATAAAAAAGTCTTCCTGCTTGCCTTGATGTGCTTTTTCATCTTTTACCAAACGCGTGAAAAGCAATGTTTGCTCATCGGCAGTGATACAAGGGTAATATTCATCTCTATCGGTGTTGACGCCTTCGCCAAGGTTGATAGGGTTGAAAGGAACAGGGCTTGCCATTGCTCTTTTAGCATAAGTGCAACTGGACAAAATCAACTGCGAGCGTTTTTCCTGATGCTGACTTTCCTTTGGGTAAGGGATAAACTTGGTGATGGCTTTTTCGGCTTCGTCATAATTGCCTTGCATGAAATAACATTCAGCCAACATCATCCAGCCTGCGGGATAAAATTTCTCATTCAATGCCATGGCAGCTTTGAGCGGCTCAATGGCTTTTTCGGTTTGATTGGTTTCGTCATAAAGCTGAGCCAACATGAAGAACGGCTCTACAAAATCAGGAGAGGCTTTTGTTAATTCTTCTAAGATGGTAATGGCGCCCTGTGTGTCCCTTACCTGATAGGCATCAAGAGCAGCTTCATAACGCTTTATGGCCTTCTTGTCTTTTACGGTGTAGGTTTTATTGGGCTGGGCAATGGCCTTACAAGAAGTGATGGCCAAGATCAACACAAATGAGACGAACTTTATGAATTTCATGTTTTCCTAAAAATCAACTATTGAGCCGAAAATAATCCTTCTGAAACTTGAAATTTTATAGTGTAAACCAAGTTTTACAATTCGAAGGTTGGAAAAGAATATGATAGAGTCAAGTCAGCGAAGTAATAATAATATCATCTGAGGAAGATCAGATACGCAGGCTTAGAAGTCGAGATTGAGAGAGAGATAAAACACGCGTGGCAACACCCGCCCATCATCCACACCCCAAGCCCAGTCTGCTCTTACAAAATATCCAAGGAGACGTGAGCGCAACCCGAAGCCATAGCCATAGATAATGGGCTCACGATTGTTTTCAATAGTCAGGGTAACCGGTGATTTTTCTAGAACCGTTTTATTGAAAACATTTTCCTCTGAGTAAGGGCTTTTACCTGTCCAGGCACTACCGGCATCAAGGAAAGTAACAATTTGGAAATTCTCTACAAAATCACTCTTGATAGGTCTGCGCATAAAGTATTTGAACACCGGGAAGCGCACTTCTGCGCTTGCCATCACCACGTTGTTACCGCTGCGTGAGTTGACGAAGAAACCACGCATGGGTCCGGCAAAGGCCTGATAGGCGTATTTAGAAGTATCTGCCGAAGGAAAAGTGTTGTCCACTTTCTGGAACATCCAGTTGTCCACTCCACCCAAGTAGTGTACGATGCTTTTGTAACCAAATGTTGTGGCCCCGGAAACCCGTGTAGCCAGGATAATATCACGATGAATGCGTTTGTAATTGCGCCCGTCAAAGCCGATGATATTCACATCTGTGCGGCTCTTTGTATTAGATGGTTGTTGGTAGCGTTCCGCCCAGATTTTTGCACGACTACCGTTGAATAGATTAAGTCCTTTGGAAATGGTATTGTCAAAAACAAGTTCCAGCTTCAGTCCTGCATTGAAGGTGTATGTGTTTTTATCAATCAAACTACTCAACTCATTGCTCTGCCTCACTCTTTTGTCATATCGACCAATACCGGATATACGAAGGCTCATCACTTCATTGAATGGATATTTCGTTTGGTAGATAAAATTATTGGTCTGCGTACGATAAACGTCCAATCCCAACGAACCTTCAAACGAACGTGTTGATTGCCGGACAAAAATGTATTTTTTATCCCATCTCGATTTAAGGTTTTCAAAACTTACTCCAAAATCTACGGAGGTCAAATCAATAGACAACCTGAAGCCGCCAACAATTTTGTAGTCCTCAAATAAATCGCTTGTGCCAAATTTGGTAAACGCAGATATACCAGGCGTAATACTGCTAGGCCCTGTAACGTTTTGATAGAACAAATTCGAGAAGCTGTTGTTCACCTGAGTTACTACATAATCCGCAGCAAAGTTTAAGCGGTAATTGCGCGAGGCCGGCAGCTCAAAGCCTTTGGGAATAGTATCGTTGGTATTCGCCTTTTCTTTGTCCGGAATTTCCTGAGCGTGTATTGTCTCCTTTTCGTATGTGTAATTCTTGCGTTCGTCTTCAAACACGTAATCGCGTATATCTATTTCCCCTTTGTAAATAGTATCCTGAGAGAGGATAAGACCGCCTTTGTACATCTGACCGTTGTTCCCTGAAGCACTTTGCTGACTGGGCTTTTCTTCCGTGATAAGATTATCGGACGATCGATTGCCCAAGATAACCCTTGGCTGTTGTCGCTTATAGAAATATGTTTGATAGGCTCCTGTCGTGCTATTCATATTATACCCCAGTAAATCTCTTCGATAGTTGGAGAGGCTTTGGGTGGTGGTGAAATAGCGATAATGAATGGTGGTATCAATTGCGCTGATAGTGCTGTCAATAGAAGAAAGATATCGGTTGTAATAACCTGAACTATTAGCTGTGTAGGTATATAGCTTGTTGCCATAAGCTGATGGGAAGTTCTCATCAACACTTGGTGTTGTAGTTAATCGCTCCAATACCTTAGTTCTATATTCAAGATTATAGAGATAGATATCTTTGTGCGTATCGTAGGTATCAGTTTCCACTTTATCTCGGAGTGTGTCATCTTGCCTGTTGGAGGCGAAGATTATACGAGTGTCATTGTCCACAAACCGAGGATTCAAATCATCCCAAATGTCATTCGTTAGTTGTTCTTGATTGTTGCCTATGACCTGATAAAGAAAAATATCGCTCTGACCGCGGTTGGCGGCACTCATGATTATTTTCTTCCCATCGCGGCTGTACTGAACATCCAGTACTTTTTCAATCAGGAAGAGTTCCTTCTGCTGATGTTTTTTTTCTTCTAAAGAATAATGACCAAGCCATGCGTTGTCTCTTTTTTCGAAAACATAGGTAAGCGTAGCTCCTGAAGGGTGCCAAGCAAGTATCGGAAACGACTCATCTACAATGCGTGCTAACTTATGGTCGCGTTTAAGAATGCATTTTGATTTGTTAGAAGAGAAATTATATATCCAAATGCGATATTGACCGAGTTCGTTAGTAACGAAAGCCATGTTCTCTCCATCAGGCGAAAGCTTGAATTGGGAGTACTCGTATTTCTTTTTGTACTTCACAGGAAGATCTCCCATCAAGCCTTGTTGCTTCTTCCATGTTTTGTAGGCCGCTTTGTCTTGCTTATCGGGTGCGGGCTTCTCTAACGGGATGTTTTCCCTATTGCCTGCATTTTTCTCTTTATAAAAGTTGACGAAGTCTTTGGATAAATCTTCCAACGACATTCCCAATATGTATAGAAAGCCACTGTCCACATTTCTTCCCGCTTGTGCCATATAGAGGATATTGGGTAACACGCTACTTCCGTATACTTCATTGATATATGACCAAAAGGCCTGCCCTAAAAGCCTTGCTTCCCTTCCTTCAAAATGATTTAGGCTTTTGAGTTTCCCAAAACGAACCAAATCTTTTACATAGGTCTCACTTTCATTGGTGCTGCCTTGCGCAGCATAGGCAATGATTCCTTCCTGATACCAGTAAGGAACGGAAAGTAGTGTATTACTCTTCAATACATCCTTCCAATCGCCACCATACATGAGCTGGTTGAATACCACGCGGGATATACTCTCTCGTATTTGCATATCCAATTTGCGATGGTCACCTTCAAAATAAGTGAACATTTTACTCCCCATTATTTTGGCCGAGCCTCCAATGTTGAATTGGTCATCGCCTGTTATGCCAATATTGCTTTGTCTGAACTCACTTAAATTTAGATAGGACAACACTTGCAATTTGTCATCCATGGTATAATTGAAAAATGCTTCTACCTCAGGAAGGTTTTTCTCACTGGACATCAGAACGTATTGGGCAAGCTTTTCTCCGCCTATATAGTAATAAACCTCGAAGTGCTCTCCGGGGTAATAGAACCAAGTAAAATCTTTGTATTGCACACGGTTTTTCCCAAACTCCATATTGGAGCCTTGATAGAACTGCGCTGAAGCCATTAAAGGCAACAGCATGGCTAAGAGCCACCAGAACCTGACTGAGAAAAATTGCATAGAAACGTAAAAAATCGCAGCCGCTAAGATAATACCGTTATTAAACTGCTTACCCCATAAGTTTATTACAATCCTTGTGAAAAATACATAGCTTAACAGCCGGCTCAAACGCTTATTTCTAACCATTTTACTTACAAAAACACAATTAAGGATAACCTTTCTATCATTGTTGAAGTATAAACCCCAACAATTTTCTAACAACACCCTGTAATATGAGAATTCTTCACCCTAATATTGTCACTATCGTTGGCCTACTATGGTGCGTGAATACCTTCTCGCAATCCAACGTTATGCTTGATAAAGGCGACAAGGCATTTGACAAGTTCAACTATGAGCAAGCCATGTACTTTTATGAGACAGCTCATGAGTCATCTCCGACCGACCCTGCTATTACCAGAAAGATTGCCAATACATACAGACGTATGGGGCAGCTTAATATGTCGGCCGAATGGTATAAAAAAACACTTGAGCTTGACCCTTCTAATGCACAGGATATGCTATTCTATGCGGAGGCACTAAAAAGTCTTGAGCAATATGACGAGGCTATCTACTGGTACGAAAACTACAGCAAGCTTATGCCAAATGATTCACGTGCCAAGAGTCATCTCCAGGATAAATTCTATTACAAAGATTTGTTTGCGGATACGTTGCGTTATAGCATGAAACGTCAGCGCATTAATAATGCTATGCCTGTGATAAGCGCAACGATGTTTGAAGATGAGAAAATTTTGGTTTCAGCTATCAACTTTGACAACGATAAAGCTGGAGAGGAGAATCCATATTTGGACGTTTATCAATGCGAATTGTCAAAAGACGATGAGCTATCAAATCCAATTAAATTGGATAAAAAAGTGAACTCAAAGTACCATGACGGTCCTGCGTTCTACAGCTTCTCCCAGCATGCGCTGTACATTACTCGTACCAACATGAAGGGTGGTAGACCGCTGCGTGATAAAAATGGGAACGTGAATCTAAAAATCTTCGAAGCGAAATACGCGAATGGCGAATGGAGTAGTGCAGAAGAATGGCGCTATAACGACAACAACTATTCTACCGGTCATCCAACGCTAACTAAGGATGGAGAAACCATGTATTTTGTTAGCACACGCCCTGGTGGCCATGGTGGTTCGGACATTTATGTGTGTTACAAATCTGGCAGCGGATGGTCAGAGCCGGTAAATCTTGGCGCAAACATCAATACAGCCGGCAACGAGATGTTTCCCTTTTTCAGTGACGAAGGACATTTGTATTTCACTTCCGATGGCCACGCTGGGCTTGGTGGATTAGATATATTCAAATCGGAACAGATTAATGAGGTTTGGCAAGCACCCAAAAATATGGGGGCTCCAATTAATACCAATCATGATGACTTCGCGCTATTCTATGACAAGGAAACCGACCTCGGATTCTTTTGCTCTAACCGTTCAGGAATGGGTGATGATGATATCTTCACTTACAAGCACATCTACGTTGAACGCATGATGGTTGCCGGTACTCTGAAAGCCGGTATTCCAAACGTTTCCCTTGTGGGAGAGCGTGTGGCCATTAAAAACCTAACAACGGGTCAAACTACTTATCAACGTTTGGACGAGTTTGAACGGTTTGAATTTTCTGCTTTAGCAGGTGAGAAAGTAGAGGTATATATGATGAATGGACAATACTTCGATGAAAGTTCTCCGGCCATGAGTTATACAGTTCCAAGTGATATCAATGACCCATACCTCAACACCGGCTCCAAGATTGTGGCGCTTACTCAAGTGCCTGCTCACCAAGGAAAACTCACCCGTGTAGAGAACGAAGGTCTTGCTGAAGTTAAGCCAACAATTAGTAACCAGCCTAAGAGTGAGGGAACAGATTCAAATCAAGCGTCATCATCGAACAATGATTCACAATCTACTGCTTCAACAAAAGAAGAACCGAAAGAGATTGTTAAGAACGCGACACTAACAGGTAGTAACTCAACCTCTCAAGTATCTGCAAATGATGATACCGTTTTAAAAGCAGATCCGGACGAAGCATACAACAACAAGATAAGAGAAGCCGATGCACTATACGCAGCTAATAAACTTACTGAAGCGAAAGCAGCATATACCAGTGCTTCAGCCATGAAGACCGGTGAGAAATATGCCAAAAACAAAGTAGCTGCTATCGACCAGCAACTGGAAGATGAGCGTATTGCTAAAGACCGCATTCGATATGAGAAAATAATCAAAGAAGCCGATGCTCTATATGCGGCTAAGAAGCATGATGAGGCGATGTCTGCTTATAAATCGGCACTTGAAATTTTACTTGAAGAGAAGTATCCGAAAGAAAGAATACTCGCTATTGAGAAAACCAAAAAAGACGAAGAGTATGCGAAGAACGTTGGTAATACAAGCAAATCTACTTTTGATGATATTCCGGCCTTCATTGATTTGAATTCTTTGGAAATTGACAATGTCTTGTTTGACTATAATAAAGCCTTGCTCCGCAAGGAAGATATTCCAACACTTGAAAGAGTAGCGAAGTTGATGAAAGAACACCCAAATACAAAACTGCTAATCAGAGCACATTGTGACTCTCGCGGAAGCCAAGCATACAACCAAAGTCTTTCAATGTCGAGAGCGATGGCCGTGCAGGGTTACATCATGCAGAAAGGATTTAAGCGCGACAGATTCAGCGCTGAATGGTATGGAGAACAGCGTTCACTAAATGGTTGCGATGATGGAACTCCATGTGAAGAAGATCAATATGAAATAAACAGACGAGCAGAATTTAAACTCGTTGAGATGAAATAGGAAACCCCACAACCCTGTGAAATCCCCGCAATTGTTCCTTTTGACCAATTGCGGGGTTTTGCTTTATATAGACTTTCTTAATGTAACAATCACCATTTTTGATGTTGGTGTATTGCTCTTTTCAGCAACACTATTTATCGGTACCAACACATTTGTTTCTGGGAAATAAGTGGCCGCGCATCTTTCAGCAATAGGATAGTTGATAATGATAAACTTGTTTACCACGCGTTCTACTCCGCCATAGTTGTTGTAGATATCAACCACATCACGGTCCTTAAAACCAAGACGAGTTATATCCTTTTCATTCATCAATATCACACGTCTTTCGTTATAGATACCACGGTAGCGATCATTCAAACCATAAACCGTTGTATTGAATTGATCATGCGTTCTGATGGTCATCATCATCAACTCTTCATCTTTCAGTTTTGGAATATCAACATGCGCAACATTGAAGTGTGCCTTGCTCGTTGGTGTACCGAAGTTTCCTTCACGCGGAGGATTGGGCAAGTAGAAACCACCAGGAACACGAACACGCAAGTTGTATTTATCAAATCCGGGAATGGTGCGTTCTATATCCTCACGAATGTTATCGTAATGCAGTATGTATTTGTTCCAATTTACTTTGCTGCGCGCTCCAAGTGTAGCTTGTGCCAAACGTGCTACTATCTCAGGTTCACTGAGCAAGTCTTCTGACACGGGCTTCAACATTCCTTTCGACATTTGAACAACACCCATGGAGTTTTCACACGTAACAAATTGCGCTTCCGTGCCACCTGTTGTATCCAAATCGCTTCGTCCATAACAAGGCAATATCAACGCCTCTTCTCCATGAATGAGATGACTGCGATTAAGTTTAGTTGAAACATGAACCGTTAATGAACAGTTCTGCAAAGCCTTTGCGGTATAGTTTGTATCAGGCGTTGCGGATAGGAAATTGCCACCAAGCGCGAAGAACACAGAAGCCTTCTTCTCATACATGGCTGTAATAGCTTCTACTACGTCATAACCGTGTTCTTGTGGAGGAGTAAAGTTGAAATTTCTTTCAATGGAATCTAAGAATGTCTTTGAAGGCTTTTCATAAATGCCCATCGTTCTGTCGCCTTGCACATTGCTATGTCCACGCACAGGACAAGTACCCGCACCTTTCTTACCAATGCTTCCTTTTAGTAAAAGCAAGTTGACCACATCTTTAATGGTATCGACAGCATTCTTGTGCTGCGTCAGTCCCATAGCCCAACAAGCAATGATTCTATTCTTACGCATCAAGATGGAAGCAACTTCCCGTATTTGTTCTTCAGTTACGCCAGTATCTTTTACAAGCGTTTGAAAATCTTGCTTTTTCAAATGCGCAATCAATTCATCATAACCCAATGTTTTTTCTTGGATGAAATCATGATCAAAAACCGAACGCGGATTTTTCTCTTCTTCTTCCAGTAGCAACATCATGATGGCTTGCAACAACGCCATATCGCCATTGATGCGCACTTGCAGATAATTGTCCGTTAGTGGAGCGCTGATACCAAGCATTCCTTTCACCTCTTGCGGATTGGCAAAAGCAATTAGACCCGGCTCGGGAATTGGGTTTACGGAAATAATCACTGCGCCATTCTTCTTTGCTTTTTCCAACGCACTCATCATGCGTGGATGATTGGTGCCCGGGTTTTGACCAAGGATCATGATGACTTCTGCATCATAAAAATCATTGAGCGTAACGGAGCCTTTTCCCAAGCCCATGGTTTCGCCTAAAGCAGAACCGCTACTTTCATGGCACATGTTGCTACAATCGGGTAGATTGTTGGTGCCGTATTCTCTAACAAATAGTTGATATAAAAAAGCCGCTTCATTGCTTGCTCTTCCTGATGTATAGAACACTGCTTCATGCGGTGACGAAAGTTTATTAAGTGCAGTTCCTACTTTATCAAACGCGGCATCCCAAGAGATGGGCTGATAATGCGTTGCACCTTTCGGAAGAAACATAGGCTCTGCTATGCGGCCCTTCTTACCTATTTCATAATCGCTGAGTTTTGCTAAATCTTCTACAGCATTTTCAGCGAAGAACTCGT
>Ga0209572_1000947_pt1 | contig 28133 bp, 24 predicted proteins | sample EBPBio232012_DNA_FD_185867 | JGI IMG/M metagenome (GOLD analysis project Ga0209572, IMG submission 185867) | Wastewater treatment Type I Accumulibacter community from EBPR Bioreactor in Madison, WI, USA - Reactor 1_1/23/2012_ DNA (SPAdes)... | ecosystem: Engineered > Bioreactor > EBPR >...
AACGTTTGGCAGCAGGATTGGCTTTAAAAAATCTTCCTAGCGTAATACGCTGCATGTTGGCTGAAACCGTTGGAAGCGTTACATCTACGGAACGGGTTTGAACGTTTTGTGTATGCCCCAAATTCACCCCAATGTTGAAAGGCGTATCAGGGAAAACTTTAGACCAGGAAATCTGTGAAGTGAAGGTACTACTCAAGAAATTCTCCTGCGAAGTATTGAGGTTGTTGCGGAAGTTTTGCGAAGAACCCAAATTGACCGAAGCTCCAAACGTGGTATTAGGACGCGCTTTCGGGTCTTGATTGTGTGTCCAACGCACGTTGAAATTTGTAACCTCGCTATAATTACTAAGCTCCGGCAAGCCGTTCTTATTTACAGAACGCGAGATATTGAAATTACCATTGTACTTGTATAGCTTCTTATAGTTAGTTACGTTAGAAACGGCCCAGCTCCCTCGAGTATATATATCAAACAAGAAACGCGTATCCAAGTATTGACCAAGCGGGATGTAGTAACCAAGATTTTGCAGGAAATAGCCTTTTGAATCGCCATTACCATATCCGGGAAGAAGAATGCCGTGTGTGCTTTCCTTTTTATTGGGGAAAAAACCAAATGGCAAAGCAAGTGGCGTTGGAATTTTTCTGAACTTGAGATAAAGCGGTCCTGATACAATCTTGTCATCAGGTATCGCCATAGCTCTAGTCAGATGAAAGTGATAGTGTGGATTCGGTTTATCGCAAGTAGTGAACTTTCCGTCTTTGACCGAAATCCAATTGTTGGCCGCCTTCTTGGAAACACTGGAAAGAAGAAAGGCATCATCTTGCTTGGTGCGCACGCCATAACTGACTCCTCGCTTGGTATTAAAGTTATACATCAGCGAATCTTCGTCAAACTGAGTATCACCTTCAGTAAAAATGGCCTTTTCAATTACATTACCCAAACTGTCGCGCTTGCCGATGGCCTTTGCGGTATAATCCTTCAGCGAAAAGTCGATGTAATCCCCCTTTACTTCCATTTCACCGTATTTCACCCAGGCATTCCCATACATCATGATGCGTTCGTTGACGACATCCATTACCGTACTGTCCTTACCGAAATACTCCACTTCATAATCTAACTCGAGGTCGTCATCGGTGGCAATAGTATCGGTATTATTTACGTTAATAGAATCGGATGGCAAGGTTGTGGATATGGAATCAGCGATTTGAGCGTGCGCGGACACGGCCATTATCAACATTAAGACGGTGAAAATTGAGTAAAGCCCGCGAACTGCCACTGATTGATAAAAATACTTTTGTAGATTCTGCAAATATTACGGCTTCAAAGCTATGAAAGACCAACGGAGTACATCAGGTTCATCTATTTTTCGCCACAAGCGAAGTAAACGACTTATCGTTTCTTTTCTTGTACTGGGTGTGATATTAATGGCGGCTACCATGCCCCCGGTAACTCCACCGGCACAATTCACGGTGGTTTTGGATGCCGGCCATGGAGGTTCTGACCCGGGCAACCTAGGCACAGGACGCTATAAGAAAACAGAAAAAGACATTTCGCTGGATGTAACCAAATTGGTAGGCAAATACATCGAGGAGAATTACCCGGAAATAAAATTGATTTATACCCGCAAGGGTGACACCTTCCCCACACTGCACAATCGTGTTGAAATAGCAAATGGAGCGAATGCGGATTTGTTTATCTCCATCCATTGTAATTCGGCTGAGAACAAAGCGGCTTTCGGGACAGAGAGCTTCGTCATGGGTTTGCACAAAACGGAAGAAAGTTTGAAGACGGCTATGCGCGAGAATGCCTCCATTTTCATGGAAAAAGATTATGAAAAGACCTACAACGGATTTGACCCTAAAGACCCAGATACTTATATCATCTTAAGTATGCGTGAAAACACTTATCTAGACCATAGCATTTCTCTTGCGAAAAAGGTACAGGACCAGTTTAGGACCCGTGCAGGACGTAAAGACCGTGGAGTAAAACAGGCAGGACACTATGTGACAAGCTTTACCAATATGCCTGCTATTCTTGTAGAACTTGGCTTCCTCAGCAATACAGAAGAGGAAGATTACTTGCACAGCGAAGACGGCCAAACCTATATGGCCTCTGCTATTTACCGCGCTCTCAAAGAGTTTATGGAAAAAACCAATTCCAAAAAGGACTCGAAAGACAATTCAGTAACAATTGAAACGCCTAAGAAACAAGAGCCTAAAAACGAGAATCCGATACTAAAAAATGAACCCGTCAAAGAACCTGTTAAGGTTACCGATTCGCCAATAATCTGGAAAGAAGTGGACAAGGGGATTAAATACCAGGTTCAAATTTTATCTTCGCCCAAGCCTTTGGATAAAAAATCTTCGGATTTCAAAGGGCTTGAAAAAGTAGAGAGCTACATACTAAGTGGTGTACATAAGTACCTTGTAGGTAGCACCAAGAGTTTTAAAGAGGCCAAGAAAATGCAGGACTACCTGCGCTCTATGGGTTTCAAAGACGCTTTTGTTGTAGCTTTTGAAAACGGAATAATATGAAACTGAGCAAAGAATTTCTTATAGGCGTTTTAGTAGTTATCGCCATTGCAGTGCTTTATCTGGGCGTTAACTATCTCAAAGGAGTTAATCTTCTGTCGCGCCAACAAACCTATTATGGTGTTTATACCAACTCCGCAGGTCTTATTTCTTCAAATCCGGTTATCCTCAACGGTTTTAAAATAGGAATAGTGAAGGAAGTTTACATGAACGAGAATGGTGATGGTACAATCATCGCTGAGGTTGTTATAAATGATGGCAATCTGAAAATACCGAATGATACGGAGCTTCAAATTCGTGATGCCGATTTGTTTGGTGGGAAGGCTATAGAAATAATATTGGGAAAAAGCACTACGCTAGCCAATAACAAAGACACTCTGACGTCCTCTGTTTCTATGGGTCTTACCGAAAGTATTAAAAACGAAATAGAACCTTTGAAACAAAAGACCTCTGAACTTTTTGCAAGTGTGGATTCCGTGCTGAACAGTGTGAACAGTGTATTGAACGATGCCAACAGCGGTGATCTGGGCGACATCTTCCACAGTTTGAAAGAAACCATGCTTGACCTTGAAGGCACATCCGATAAACTGAATAAAATATTGGACAGAAATGGTGGACGCGTGGATGATATTATGGTAAACGTAGAATCTATTTCTGAGAACTTAAAGAACAACAATGTTTCGCTTACCAATGCAATTAAGAATGCAGAAACATTTACTGATTCACTTGCCAAATTGAACTTAAGCAGCACTATCAAGAAAGTGGATAGGGTAATGGGTGAATTTGCTCAAATCTCAGCCGATATCAGCAGTGGAAAAGGCTCTTTAGGGAAGTTGGTAAACAATGATTCGTTGCACACTGAACTTGTAAATGCCTCCAACAGTTTGGATTTGCTCTTGAACGATATGCGCGTGCATCCGGGTCGTTATCTGAGCTTCTCGGTATTTGGAGGAAAAAAAGAAAAAGAAGACGCCCTATCCAAAAAGGACCTTGAAATCATGCGTGCAGAGATAGACAAGGCCATTGAGAAGAAAGAGGCAGAAGGCAAGTAAACATCGTTTTAATAAGTAGATAGAATTTAGACTCCTTCTAACTACGAATAGGGTCAAATTTGCCTCATAAGGCATGACTTATAAAAGGCTCAGCCAATAGTACTTAACTCAAAATATGATTGCACAAATCATCTTCATACTCTTGTTAGCCACAGCGGGCTTTTTGGCTTATAAGCGCTATACGTATATCAAAAGAAACATAGAGCTTGGCCGCAAGGAAAATGTAACTGGCAATCCGGCTGAGCGCATGAAAACCATGTTGCTTGTAGCACTTGGACAGAAGAAGATGTTCGCCCGTCCATTGCCTGCCCTACTTCATCTCTTTGTATATGCGGGCTTTATCATTATCAATATTGAAGTACTGGAAATATTGATAGATGGTGCAATCGGAACGCACCGTGTATTTGCACCACTTGGTAGCTTCTATAATTTCCTTATAGGCAGTTTCGAAATACTCGCACTTCTGGTATGGGCATCTTGTATCATCTTCTTAGTAAGACGAAACCTTGTTAAGGTGAAAAGATTTTGGTCGAAAGAAATGACCTCGTGGCCAAGAACCGATGCCAACCTCATCTTGATTACTGAAGTATTACTGATGAGCGCGTTTCTCAAAATGAATGCTGCTGATTATATACTTCAACAACGTGGTGCAGAACATTTCATCAGTGCCGGAAGTTTTCCTATTTCATCGACACTCATAGCACCTCTAATGGATGGTTATTCCGATGCGACACTCATCTTCGTAGAACGCTTTTGTTGGTGGTTCCATATCATAGGCATACTGGGTTTCATTGTTTACCTATCATATTCAAAACACCTGCATATCATTCTGGCTTTTCCCAATACGTACTTCAGCAAGCTGGTACCTGCGGGTCAATTGGACAATTTGCAATCGGTGACCAATGAGGTAAAGCTTATGCTTGACCCGTCAGCACAGGTGCCACCACCTGCTGAAGGCGCTCCAACACGCTTCGGTGCGAAGGATGTATTTGACCTTACACGCGTGCAACTCATGAGCGCCTATACCTGCACGGAATGCGGACGCTGCACCTCTGAGTGCCCGGCTAATCAAACAGGAAAGAAACTATCTCCGCGTAAAATAATGATGGATACGCGCGATAGAATGGAAGCCATTGGTAATGCCTTGGACAAAGACAACGGCTTCTTCAAGCCTTCTTGCCAACCGAAGGAAGAATACAACGATGGTAAGTCCTTGTTGAGAGATTACATCACCGAAGAAGAACTTTGGGCTTGTACCTCTTGCAACGCATGTACGCAAGCCTGCCCTGTCAATATCAATCCACTGGAGATTATCATTGACTTGCGCAGGTATTTGATAATGGAGGAAAGCAAGTCGCCTGAGAGCATCACGGTGATGTTTAATAACATTGAGAACAACGGTGCGCCATGGGCCATGAGTGCACTGGATAGAGCCAATTGGGTTAATACCTAATAGTGAAAAGTGAAAACCGGAAAACTAATAGTTAAAGAGTAATTATAAATAGACAAAGGGAAGAAGGCGTTTAATGAACTGCGTTTAATTCTTGAGAGAAACACAACAACAATTTTTAAAGCAGACACATGGTAGATTTATTAGACGCAGAAGAAGATGGCAAAAAGATTTCACCGGTATTACCGGCCGACATCAAGAACTTCCTTATAGATATAGACGGGACGATAGGCGAAGACATCCCAAACGAGGAACCGGAGCGAATGGAAGATGCAGGGGTTTATCCCGATGCCTTGCAGAAGTGCAACCAATGGTATGATGAAGGACATATTATCTTCTTCTTTACCTCACGCACAGAAGCGCACCGCGATGTAACTGAACGTTGGTTGAAGAAGAATAACTTCAAATACCACGGTATCATCTTTGGCAAACCACGTGGTGGTAATTACCACTGGATAGATAACCACTTGGTGCGCGCCACGCGCTTCGAAGGCAAGTTTACCGACCTTGTGGAGCGTGAGATGAAGATACAGGTGTTTAAACAGGATTAAGGATTATTGCCACATAGGATTATAGGGCAGAAATTAAAGAGATATAACAAAACGCTTCGACTCATGCTCCTCTCTCCTTTGGAGAGGGGCTGGGGGTGAAGCCAAAATAAATCACATGAGCGAACTCAAAGTAAAAACAATGGCTGAATGCCTTGCTGCTGGCGAGGTTCCGGAGATACTCTTTTGGGTAGGCTGTGCAGGTAGTTTTGACGACCGCGCTAAGAAGATTACCAAAGCCATTGCCAAGATTTTGAATCATTGTAATGTATCGTTTGCCATACTGGGGCAAGAAGAAACCTGCACAGGTGACCCCGCCAAGCGTGCCGGCAACGAGTTTCTTTTCCAGATGATGGCCATGCAGAACATACAAGTGCTCAATGGTTATGAAGTGAAGAAAATTGTAACCGGATGTCCACATTGCTTCAATACATTGAAGAATGAATACCCGTCTTTGGGAGGACATTACGAAGTGATACATCATACACAACTCATCAACCAATTGATAGCCGATGGCAAAATCACTTTGAAAGATGGCGATGAGTTCAAGGGCAAACGCATCACTTTCCACGACCCTTGTTACTTAGGCCGTGCCAACAATGTGTATGAAGCTCCTCGCGAAGTATTGCAGAAGCTAGATGCCGAACTTGTAGAAATGAAGCGGTGCAAAGCCAAAGGGCTATGCTGCGGTGCAGGCGGTGCACAGATGTTTAAAGAAGCAGAGCCTGGCAAGAAAGAAGTGAACATAGAACGCACTGAGGATGCGATCGAAACAAAACCTAATGTGATAGCCGCAGGTTGTCCTTTCTGTAATACGATGCTCACCGATGGTGTAAAATACTTTGAGAAAGAAAACGAAATCAAAGTGAAAGACATCGCTGAGTTGATTGCTGAGGCTGCGGATTTGTAGTTAAATCTTGAAGATTAGAAAATAAAAAGCCCTCTTTGTAAAGAGGGCTTTTGCTTTAAAGTATATCAATTCTACTGCCCCTTCTTCAAAGGCCCCATTGTAGTCACGTATTTGATGATAAGGTCTTCGCCACGCTTACCTATCTCGATGCCTTCCTTCTTGTTGGCCTTTTGCACCATGGGCGGTACAACATTGTTCCAACCTTGTTCGGATTGCGAGTTCAATGGTTTAAGACCATGGCAATTGCCACAATGCTTTTCATACAGCACCTTGCCTTCATTGAGCTCTGCAAGGGTATAGCCCGGGTACTTGGTTTGCACGCGGTCCACATCGGCTTGCGAGAGGGCCACCACATTTTTACTTGCTGAGCAACCTATTAAGTAGATGCCCATCGAAAGGAGTACTAGTTTCTTCATTGGATAATTTCTTTGTTGTTGGATTGGTGACTAAAGTAATTGTTTTACGCAAACTGAGAAAGGCTACTTTATAGAAGCTCAAAAAATTTTAATTCACAAACTTGTGAATTCAAAAAATCCAAATACATTTGACCCGTGCTGAATGATTTGTGCTGACGGATGTGCTTTAACCGAAAAGATAGCCTGACATCTTTTCCAAACGTTTTTTAATACTGAGAATTTTTATTGGTGCTGTTGGTTTGTGCTGAAGTATGTGCTTTAACCGAAGAGACCGTACGTATGTCTTTTCCAAACGTTTTTAATACTTAGAGTTTTTGTTGGTGGTGTTGGTTTGTGTTATTGCAGTAAAAGGCTGTTGTGCACCTTATGACCACATTCATTAAGAATCTCTTTCCTAAAATGTTTTAACCCAAAAAAATTAAAATGACCGGCTCGATCGATCTATTAAATGTTGGAGATGGTGACGCAATTATCGTTTCCTTGAATAAGGATGATGAAACCCTTATTATGGTAATTGACGGGGGGCAAAAACGATATTATCAAGAGAAGTTGAGACCAAAGCTTCAAGAACTTCTCGAAGAACATGGAAAGCTGGCTCCCGATATTGTTGTAGTGACACACTACGATAGTGATCATATAGCAGGGTTGATTCCTCTCGTCGAGGAATACATAGATAATATTCAAGAAGTGTGGGTGCATCGTTCTCCGGAGTTGCTAATAACCGAGGCAAAATCATTGATGGAGTCAAAGCAGTTGAGGAATATTTCTACTTTCGAAGAAGTAGGGCTTGTGAATGAGGTAGCAAAGTTCATATCCCCAGAGGACAGAGATAAAATTGAAGAAAAAAGTAATTTCATTATTGAATCGTTAGGGCAGTTAGAAGAGTTTTTAAGTTATGTACCAAATGATAAAATAATGCACGTCTATTCAGGATACTCGTACGCTGGATGGCCAGAAATAAATGTTCTTGGGCCTACTGAAGAATACTATAATGAGCTTTTCCCTGCGTATAAATCATTGGCAGAACTTATCGCGGATGAAATAATCAATGATAACGAGCATGAGGTTAGAAGAGTTTTTGAAGGTATCGAAGAGCAAGATCCGTGTCAGAGATTAAAAACTGATCAGTCAGTGAAGTTAACTTCAACTAATAAAGCAAGTATTATCATTTCGATAGACAACAGCAATAAGAGATTCTTGTTTACTGGCGATGCAGGAATAGATTCATTCAAAGCAATCCCAAATTGGGAAACGGAGCTAGCAGAACTTCATTGGTTGAAAATACCTCATCATGGAAGTGATAACAACATTTCAAGAGAGATTATTGATATAATGCAACCTAAATATGCCGATAGTTCAGGTAGCAGGCACCAGGATGATCATGTGCTAGGTTGTATTTCAAAAAATCCTCACTCTAAGCGGAATTGTAGGTCGACTAAGAGTGATGGTGATATTACCATGGCGATATGATAAAAGCTCAGTATGATTAAAAAGATGCTATTGTTCTTTATCTCTAAGACGTCAAGATTTTCTAACAAGACATAAATACCAAAATCAAACATTATGAGAAACATCCTTTTTACATTATTAGCATTAATTGTACTTGCTACAAAATTGCTTGGTCAAGCACCTACTCAATTTTATGAATTCCGTGAAGAAGGACCAATTTATGCATATGACCCTATAAATCAAACAATAATTCGAGATACCACTAAATGGATTAGGCTCGGATGGCAATTTACCATTACCTCAACTCGAAAGTGGAATGCGGATTCTACTCTTTATGTGGTTCAATTTCCGTCAGCTTTAAACCAAGATACCGAATATGCAAATCATACGAATTTAATCAACGTAAATGATACGAGTAAATATTTTTGGATAGATAGTACTCGATTAGTGCTAGCTATAAAAAATAGGGAAGTACGCCCTACTTCTCGGGCACTATGTGATATATTCTCATTCAAGTTTGGTATAACAACTGATGAAGACGAATTAGTGCCTGACGAACAATTTGAAATAATGAAAAGAAAAACTTTCACTGCATTAACTGGAGGACAGAGTACCACCGCTCCAGGAGTTGGTGCATTTGGACTTGAACTCTTGGATGCTAAATTCAACATCAAAGGAAGTCTAACAACGAAAAGCGGATCATATTTCGCGAATTTTTCTTTATCTGGTGATAAGGAAGGAAATACAGCGACACTATTTGAGGACAAAAAAACAGGAGGTAAATTTCAGGGAGAGGTTTCTTTGGGGTTTGGTATCGGAGAAACAAGATTTTATTCCCCTGAAGAAAAGATTGAGATAAACGGGCGTATTGACGCTGCGGATTATAATTATTACAAGCATAGTAAACACTGTTGCGATCTTGAGTTAGATAGTTGCGAAGATGATGCTATCAATAGAAACAATAAGCAAGATTACTATACGGCTTCGTTAATTGCCAAACTCCAATCATTGAATGATAGTGCAGATGCAAAAAGGAATGCTATCTATCAATCTGCAAAGTGGACAAGTATGCACAGGGGGTGGTTAGCTTTTAGGTTTGGCCTTGGTGGTGATAAGGTGTATTCAGCAAAGAATACTTATACATTTCTTGCAGATACAGTTGTTACAAACAAACTTCTCACAATGAATGCAGGTGCTGAGATTAATTATTATTACTCAAGTCAAGAAAGAAAACTATCGCTTCTAATTAATGCTGGTGCCGGATATGAAAGAACCAATAATTTGATAGACTTAGAAAAATTCACTGTTTCGGAATCTTCTTCCACAACAGATACAATTATCAAAACCCCATCTTCCCACAAGCGGGACTTTTCTGTTAAATATGATGCCTACAGCGGAAACGTAACCAATCGATATAATTTTCTTTCTTATATAAATCTCTTTGGGATGTATGGAGAACAACAAGGTTTTGGAATACATCTTGGTGCTGAAAGCCGAAATAATCTTTTAATATCCGATAAGAGTTATACCTCACTAATGATTGGTGTAATTACAAGCACATTCAAAAAAGCAGATAGTAAAAGCATCTTAAATGTTGAGCTTTATTACAAGGTCAATGGCACCGTAGATGATATTACAAGATTGAAATTCGGAAGTAACAGACAATCCGAGATTGGCCTGACGTTTAATATTCCGTTTATTCCTCAAGCTCAAAAAGCCCAATAGCGTTAAGAATACCCGGATGCCGCGGGTTTAACGAAGTGTAACCCGTGCTCCAACTAATGTTGGCTTGTAACCAACTCAACACATTAGAATCCATCCCCTACCTTTACCCCATGCAATTCAACCGAGGCGATAGAGTAAAATTTTTGAATGATAAAGGCGAAGGCACGGTGGTGGGCTTCCCTAAAGCGGGTTGGATAGCGGTGGAAGACAAGGATGGCTTTACCTATGAGCATCCGGAAGACCAACTGGTGGCAGTGGGCAACTGGAACAAGGAATACGACAAGTACGAGAAGACCCAACCCGACATTATGGATGTGGTGGAGCGCAACATAGATAAGAACGTTGCGAAGAAAGCCAACGAGCAGTTCAAGCTACTCTACAAAAACAAAGATGCCACCAACGTGCAGCGCAGAGGCGAAACCATGGAGGTGGACCTTCACATTCACGAGTTGTTGGACAACCACAACGGTATGTCCAATGGCGAGATAGTGCAAGTGCAGTTGCAACACTTTGAACGCACCCTCAAAATGGCGGAGCACAAAAAGATGTCACGCGTGATATACATACACGGTGTGGGCCAAGGGGTGCTGCGTGCTGAAATAAGAAAGATGTTGGTGCAGTATTACCCCAACTGCGAGTTTATGGATGCGCCTTATGGCAACTACGGCTATGGTGCTACAGAGGTAAGAATAAGACAGCACTAAGGCCTGCCACGTCTGTCAAGTTTTGCAGGGTCGTTGTAGGGTCGGCCTTCATTGGGTGCAAACTTCGATACATCCACGTCCTTTTCTAACGTCCAGGTGCCTTTGTGCAAGCGAAGCAAGTTGTAATTGCCCAGCGGACCATACTCAGAGTAGATGCCCTCCATCACAGGGTTCTTAGGTGCCAGTTCATCCATCACTATGCACTGCATATCGGGATAGTATTTCAACATGGCCGATACCTCATCGCTGTACTCAAGTATGATGCGCTTGCGCGAAGTATTGCCTTCTTCTTTGAAAACATCATCACCAAAGCGAATGTTCTTATTTTGTATGGTCATCACCTCTACAATCTTGCGCGTGCTGAGGTTGTCTTTTCCATCCCAACCAAGCAAAGCATACTTGCTACAATTCTTCTTCTCCATCGGGATGATGTCGTAGTACAACGCGCCCATCCATTTAGTGGCTTTGAAAATCTGTCCTTCTAAGTTCTCAGGCTCTGTTTTAATGTCTTTCAGCTCGGTCCATTCGTAAGTGGCTTTCTTATCATTCCTCACTAGCACAAAACCATAGTAAGTGTGCGTACCATCCATATAAGGTAAGTTCCAGTTGAAAATGCGCACGCGTTTATCCGAAGAAGTGATGGCACAAAAACGAAACTTGGTAAATGGATAATCAAACACCTCAGGATTATCAAAGGAGGCTATGAAGAGCTCGCGCATTTGCTCGCACAATTGCAAGCGCTCTGCATCGGTAGTAACTTTTAAAATACGACCATGCACATGCGCAATGGAATCTTCGGTCTCCGTTATGCTCAAAGCATAGGAAGTATGGGATGAAATAAGAAGAAAGAGTGCAGCCAGATATTTCATGCTACCAAGAAACGAAAAATGTGGTTTGGTATTGTTGATGACATTTTATGGCTCTGTCATAAGCTTCAACCCTTCCACCTTGTCAAAGTGTTTGATGTTAAAGGTATCCAGAATTAGATTATTCACCAGTGCTGTTGCAGGGATGAACAGATCCGGTTTATCAAGCGATTTTCTTTTCTTCTTTAAATCAGCAACAACATCGGCTGCCTTCCTGACACATCGGCTATCGAAGTCTAAGACCGCAATGCGTGTAAGCATCGCATCCCAAAATTGAATATGACTTTGTTTAGCCCCCTGATAGATCTCAAATTCTGTAATGCTTGAAATGTAAACCTTGGGATAATTGCGGAAAATTTCAACTAAGCGCGTCTTTTCTTTATCCTTCTTGCGGAAGTAATCAATCAGTACCGAAGTATCAATCATTATTTCTTGCTCCGCCATGCCGCTATTTCCTTTCTATTGTTTTCAATTATCAGGAGATCGTCCTTGCTATATACAGGACCATTGAGTAGCATCTGAATAAAATCATCGTTGGGCTCAACCGGTAAGGTTTCCTGCGACAATTCCTTTCTCAACCTTGCTTTTTGAGAAGGGGTCAACGACTGTATTAAACTAAGAAGTTGTTGAAAGGGTATTTGAACTTTCATTTCCATAGTTCAAAGATAACGACTAAAAAAGTACAAAAGGCTATCTCTTAAAGGTGCATAAAGGCTTTTTTGGCCAAAAGCTGATCGTTGCTCTCGCGGTGGTCGGGGTCATCCACACAGCAATCTACAGGGCATACGGCTGCGCACTGCGGCTCATCATGGAAACCCACACACTCGGTGCATTTATCGCTAACGATGTAATACACATCCATGCTCACGGGCTCGTGGTTGCCATCAGCATCCACTTCAGTACCACCGCCACTTAGCGGAGTGATAATGCCACGCAGGCCCGTACCATCCGAATACTTCCACTCTGCCCCACCCTCATAAATAGCGTTGTTGGGACATTCTGGTTCGCATGCACCACAGTTGATGCATTCATCGGTAATCATTATAGCCATCGCGTAATGCTCTTATCTAATTTTGCGCGGCAAATTTAATGCGTTAACAACAGTATTGGGTAATGGAAGTGCAGTCAAGAGACCAACAAATAGCCACTTTTTCACAAATGGGGAAGCTCATGGGGCAGTTTGCCTCCGGTACAGCGTGGCCGGGCTTTGCCTGTGGTTTGGCGCAAGATGAGTACGAGGCTTTTCAGCAATTGATAGCTACGCACTTTCAATCCAACGGTTGGTTTACGGAGGCCAATATCAAGAAAGCATTGGGCTCTTGGAGCAAGGCACTTACAAGAGAGAATCTTGAAAAGTGGCTTAGCGCTTATCCTGAAAACATAGGAGTTTCCAAAAACATAGGAGTTATCTGCGCAGGAAATATTCCGCTTGTTGGATTCCACGATGTGCTATCCGTGATTCTTGCAGGACACAAGGCACTCATCAAACTTTCTTCTGAAGACAATAAGCTTATTCCCGCTCTGTTATTTCTGGCAGCTAAACTTGACCCAACATTGACCCAACGTTTTGAAATAATACCACAAAAACTGACCGGCTTTGATGCGGTGATTGCCACCGGCAGCACCAATACAGGCCGCTATTTCGAATACTACTTCAGAGATATACCCCACATTATCCGCAAAGGACGAACCAGCGTGGCTGTTCTAACAGGCAACGAAACCGAAGAAGAACTGAACAAGCTGGGCAATGACATGTTTGATTATTTCGGCCTGGGTTGCAGAAGTGTTTCCAAAGTTTACATCCCGGAGGACTTTGACCTCGACCGATTGTTTGGGGCTATTTATCCTTTCCATGAAATTGTAAACCATAACAAGTACGCCAACAACTACGACTACAACAAAGCGGTTTGGATGTTGAATAAAGAGAATTTGTTGGACAATGGTTTTATTCTGCTAAAAGAAGATAAAGCACTTGCCTCACCTGTGGCCAGCCTTTTCTACGAGCGTTATTCCAATATAGAAAATGTAAATGCCTTTCTAAGTGAACAATCTGAAAGCTTGCAATGCGTAGTGGGACATGGCCGCATTCCATTTGGGGATACCCAATGCCCCATGCTTTGGGACTATGCTGACGATGTAGACACTTTAAAGTTCTTGGTGGAGTTGCAATAATTAGGGCAAAATGTCCATCTCGAAGTCATCGCAAAGCATTGGTATCAGGTAAATTTGTAACCTATGAAGTATCCTGTTTTCTTCTTGTTCATTGCTGTAGTTGTCATCTCCTGCTCTACCGAGGTTGATATCAACGCGCCTTATCAAAAAACTACCGTGATATACGGCCTGCTCAATTCAGACGAAAACGGAGATGGCGTGAACAATGCCCTTGATACGCAATGGGTAAAAATCAATAAGACGTTCCTTGGTGATGGCAATAACTATGACTATGCTCAGGTGCGTGATAGTTCGGAATACGAGGATGAAGATTTTGCTAAGAAGGTAGTTCAGCAGATTCATGATGGAGAAGTGGTTGCCGAATTTGAGCTCGTGTCCAAAGAAGTGAGCAATAAGAATATCAATGGCATTTTCTATGCTCCATTACAAACTGTATATTATTTCATACCAAAAGACACAATAGTTAGCCCGCCAATCATAGGTCTGGAGGAAGAAGATGAATACAAAATACTTCTTCAGTTCGCTGATGGCAGAGAAGTAAGTGCTGTAACCAATTTGATTAACTACAGCCAATTCAATTGGCAGTCACCGCAGCCGGGGTCCACGCTGAATCTGGCTAGCGTAAATAGTGCCAATCCGACAGCGGTCAATTATAATGATGAAGTGCGCGTTACTTGGTATCCTGCGCTCAATGCTGAAATCTATAATGCAAACTTGCGCTTCAACTATATAGAAGAAGTATATGCTAGTTCTGATTGGAGCGGAACTCCCATTTCTTCGACAGAAAAATATCTCGACTTTTTCATGGGTTCTACTGACCTCACCAGAAAAAATGCTCAAGGTAATTTGTATGTTACTTTCTCGGGAAGAGCATTCTTTACGTTTTTGGAAGGTAGCCTTGAAAAAAACCCAAATATCCGTAGACGATTAGGAGCGTTCACCGAGGGTAAAACAAGATGTTTTGAGGTGCACCTGAGTATAGGCAATGAAATCTTAGGCGATTACATAAGTGTCAATTCTCCCTCAACAGGTATTGTTCAGGAGAAACCTATTTATACCAATGTCACCAACGGTCTTGGCCTTTTTGCGGGACGAGGAACCAAGACATTGAAAAATATTCCTTTGGTTTCAACTAATAACAACGGAACACTACTTCTGGGAAATCTCAATGCCTTCTTTCAACCTGGAATTGCGGACCTCAACTTCTGCGATCCTAATCCCGGATCGGACTACAGCTGCGATTAATCGGTCACTTCGTAGAGAAGAAGACCAAATGATTACTCTTTAATGAAAGTCTTTGTAACTGTTTTGTTACCGTCTGATAAGATCAAACTGTAAACACCCGCTTGCAAGGCACTGATATCAATTGGTTGGCGATTGCTCACTTTAGTAGATACAACTTTTCTTCCTTGTGCGTCAATGATAGCAGCGAACGTTACTTTATTGTCTGAAGAAACAATGTACAATTCATTCTTCGCAGGATTAGGATAAACTTGCACAGAAGCAGCAAACACCTCGGTCACTGAACTTGGTTCTTGGTAGATGTCGGCAGTTTGCACTTGACTTACAAAGCCACCTGTGGTTGTTATTTTCAAAATAGGTTCAATATGCTCGGTGCTTATCCATTCGTAAGTAATGGTCTCCGGACGCGGAAGGGTAATGCCAAGGTTGATAAAACTGGTAAAGATGGAATCAGAAGCATTGACTACCGAACGTACACGCAACACATCAAAACTTTGATCCCAAATATTGAGCGTACCCCAACCATCGCATTGGTATTCGCGTGTTTGCTCTAAACCATAATAACCTAATTGAGGAACTTCAAAACTCAATTCAGAGTCTGTAGTGTCTGCATTGCCATAAACCAATGGAAGCCGATAGATTAAATCAGGATCATCCATGTGAGAGGCGATAGGAAGGCCATTGATGGTAGCACCCATCCCCGTAATGGCATATTTGGTATTGCTGTTTTGATAATACATATACGCATCCTCAAAATTGACGGTAGCAATATCTGCCTGCTCTACACCAATGCCAAAGTCTGAATTGTATTCCGGGTCAAAAGGATTGTTGAACATAAACTGATAAACGATGGGAGTATCATCTACATTATAGCATGGGATGCCGCCATTCATATTGAGTGGTTCCAAAATATCAAAGCCGAAGTTCCAAGTATGATTGGGGCCGGTTTCTTCTAAGTCCACATCATCAAGCAGCATAGCATTTCTTGTAAGCAATGTATCTCCTGCATCGGGAAGGTGATTGGTGGTAATGATGATTTGAGATTGAACAATAGTAACGAATGATACTAAAGCGAAGGTGAAAGCAAGGCGCATAATTGAAAGAGTAAAAAAGAATCTATAATTGATGGTAATACTTTTAGCAATGATAAGACAATCTGTTGCACATCGCAAAAATGCTGCGACCATAAAACTTTCGTAGTATTACACGCCTGATGAAGTGCAGCATGAATTTCTATCATCCCTTATGACAACTGTAAAAGAAGCTACTCGAATTATTCTAGAAAACACTATGTCTTTTGGGAAAGAGCTCGTTTCTGTCCATGAGTCTTTAGGAAGGATTTTGGCGAAAGACATTTTAGCCGACACTGACTTGCCTCCTTTCAACCGCGTTATGATGGATGGTATCGCAATTCGCAAAGAAGACTTTGATAAGGGACATAGAACTTTCGCTCTAGTAGGAATGCAACGCGCGGGTGAGCAAACACTTTCCTTATCAAATACTGCTATAGAGGTAATGACCGGTGCTGTGCTTCCGCTTAATACCGATGTAATTGTTCCTTATGAGCAAATCGAAATCACTGATGGAGTTGCTGTGCTACAAATTGAAGAAGTAAAGCACTTTCAAAATGTGCATGCGCAAGGATTGGATAAGAAGAAGGGTGATGTTTTGGTAAAGGAGTTTACTAAGCTATCAGCAGCCGAGATAGGTGTTGCGGTGTCGGTAGGATGCGTTGAACTAGAAGTATTGAAGGTTCCGCGCATCCATATCTTTTCTACAGGTGATGAACTGGTGGAGGTAAACGAACAACCCTTGCCCCATCAGATAAGGCGTTCCAATGTTTATGCATTGCAACAACTGCTCAAAGCGCAAAACATAGCAGCCACACAATCGCACGTCAATGATGAATACAATGCTATTCTAACGGCACTTCAAAAAGGGTTAGTCGAAAACGATATAGTGCTACTGACCGGTGGAGTATCCAAGGGAAAGTATGACTTGATTCCAAAAGCACTGGAAGAGTGTGGTGTGCAGCAACTCTTTCACCGCATAGAACAACGCCCCGGTAAGCCCATGTGGTTTGGAAAGAGAGGTGATAAAGTAGTCTTTGCGTTTCCCGGTAATCCCGTTTCGACTTTTATGTGCGCCATCCGGTATTTGATTCCTTATTTAAGAAAGTGTTTGAATCAATCGTCCTTTGAAGAGGTATATCTAAAGCTTGCGGAAGATTTTAAACCACATCCTTCGCTTACCTTCTTTGCGCAAGTAAAGCTTCATTATGATAAAGATGGAAATGCATGGGCAACACCTGTGGGCGGGAATGGTTCAGGCGATTTCTCAAACCTTGTATATGGTGATGCCTTTCTTGAAATACCTGCCAGTGATACTACTTGCTTAAAAGGAAGTGTATATAAGGCGTTTCGGTATCGTGAGTTTTAATGCTAATTCATAGCTAAATAATACTGTCTATGCCTTACAAAAAAAGCCGCTTCAATGATGAAGCGGCTTCTGTATTTTTTCTAAATGTTCTGTTAGTTACCTGTGGATTTGTAATACTTCAACGCCTCGGGCATAAATTCTTTCAGGGCAGTAATACGTGTTTCATCGCTTGGGTGCGTGCTTAGGATTTCAGGGGGTGCTTGTCCGCCACTGGCTGACATACGCTCCCAAAAACCAATGGCTGCCTCGGGGTTATAACCCGCCATGGCCATAAATACCAACCCTAATTTGTCGGCTTCGGTCTCATGGTTGCGGCTGTAGGCCAATATGCCCAGCTGCGACCCGATACCATACGACTGCAAGAAGATGTTTTGGGTAAGTGCCGGCTTTTCTGAAAGCGCCACGCTGATAGCCATTCCGCCTAATTGCAAGGCAAGGCCTTGGCTCATCCTTTCGTTACCATGACGCGCGATGGCGTGCGCCACCTCGTGGCCCATTACTACGGCAAGACTTGCTTCATCTTGAGTAACCGGAAGAATGCCTGTATAAACCACCACTTTTCCACCCGGCATACACCAAGCGTTTACAGTATTGTCTTGCACCACGTTGAATTCCCATTGGAAACCATCTACACGTTTTGATTGGCCTTTCTCTGCCAGGTATTTCTCCACAGAAGTTTTGATGCCGTTGCCAATTTTGCGAACCATCACCACATTGGCATTGGTAGCGGGTAGCACGTTGTTCGTATCAAGAAACTCTTTATATGCCATGAAGCTCATCGCCATCATCTCGCTTTCAGGCAAGAGATTGAGTTGCCTACGTCCGCTAATGGGAACTTTTGCGCAAGACACCACGAAGCCGATTGTTCCAAGAACAAAGAGAACGGCAACTAATTTTTTCATAATGTTTTTTGTTTTATAGATAGTTTAAGAAAGACTGTGCCAAACTACGGCTTAATGAATCTCGGCTGTAAGACCACGGTCGTGCAGTGCGGTGCACATCGTTTCCAAATCCTTGTATTCGCCATTTTTTACGGCACACTTGCCGTTGTAATGGATAATCATGGTGCATTGTTCGGCCTGGAGCAATTCATGCTGGCATATTTCGACCAAGCAGCTAATAACATGGTCAAACGTGTTCACTTCATCGTTGAAGATGACAAGCTTATTCTCTTCTACCTCTAGGGTGTCAACCAGAACTTCTTCTTCCTGCTGTGTATGCCAAGACATATTTGTTGTGATTTTTTAGTCTGAGGACAAAGGTAATTTCCCAAGGGCTATTCTCCAATGGATTTTTTAGGGGACCTCTTAATAGATAAACTGCCAGGCGGTATGATAGGCCCCGATGGAATCCACGTATTCTAAGAACTTGGAGTAAAAGGTATCGCCTCCCAATGTGGCGCTATCCCCAATGATGATGAGCTTCTTGCGGGCACGGGTCATGGCCACGTTCATCCTGCGGTAATCTTTGAGGAAACCAATGACGCCTTCCGCATTGCTGCGCACAAGACTTATATATATGATGTCGCGCTCTTGGCCTTGGAAAGAGTCGATGGTGTTGACCGCCACTTTTTTATCGGCTACAAACTCTGTCTGTAATAGTTCTACCTGTGCTCTATAAGGTGAAATGATTCCTACGCTTTCGTTTTGAAGTCCGGCTTCTTTCAAAGCATCGAAGTGTTTGCGCACGATGGTTGCCTCTTCAGGATTACAAAGCGACTCTGAGCCTTCGCCCGGTTGCTCTTCAAAGCCACAACCGGCAGTATCCACAAACTCAACGGCAGCGGGTGAAAATGCCAACTGATGTTGTGCCACGGATTCGTGCGCTAAGAGCTTTCCATCGTAAAACTGTTGGTTGGAAAACTGCATGATTTGCTCGTTCATGCGGTATTGTGTTCTTAGCAGGCTAACTCGCTCGTGGCGCTTGATAGTCTTTTCCAAAAGCGTAACTACCAAACCTTGCCGAGCCGCCTCCTGACTCTTCACCGTTGGTGGCAATTGGTAAGGGTCGCCTGCCATCACCACGCGCTCGGCACGAAGTATTGGAACCCATACGGCTGGCTCTATGCCTTGACCCGCCTCATCTATGATGACCGTTCTGAATTTTCTATCGCCCAAATAATCAGAAGTTGAGCCTATCAACGTGCAAGCAATAACCTGCGCTTCATCCAATACTTTCTGAACAAGATAATTCTCCAATTCACGTGCTTCGGTATTGAGATTTCTTGCTTCTTTAAAGATGAGCTTGCGTTGCTCAGATTCCTCCCGGCCGAAATTTCGCTTGTATTTGCCGCCCACTTTGCGCAGCTCTGATGCGCGTTTCTTGAGTTCTTTTATCTGCTTGAAGTCTCTTTCTTGTTGTAATAAAACATCAAGTGTCAATGAGGTATTGTCGGTTTCTACTTTGGCCAGATTGCCAATACGCACCACACGAAGTCCTTTTTTATGAAGGCTTGCTGCGAGATAGTCAGTAGCGGCATTGCTTGGGGCGCAAACCATTACCTGCTTGTCCTCTTTCAAAACCTCTACAATGGATGCAACAAGCGTAGTAGTTTTTCCTGTGCCTGGCGGACCATGAACGATGGCTAAGTCTTCGGCTTCAAGTATGCTTTGTAACGCTTCGTTCTGCGACTCATTGAGATTAGTGGCCGTATGTTTTGTTTTTGGATAAAACGAAATGGATTGGTAGCCCAGCAGTTTATCGCGCAATTCTTTCGTTCTTCCTTTCTCAACATTGATAAGAAAGTTCAGTGCCTTGAACATCTCATCATAACTGCGTGAGTCGAACAAGAGATTGACACCAAGCTTTCCTAAATCTACCCACTCTGGCAATTCATCGGCAAAGAAGGAAATCTTCATGCGCTGGTCATCCACATAACCGATGGTGCCTTTTATAGAAGATTCATCATGACCTTCTTGAGCAGTAAAAAGACTAACCGGAGATGCAGAAGTGAATTTATGTTGGAGTTTATCGCCCGGATTTCGTTCAACCACTATAAATGGATATGCACCCAACCCATAACCGGTTTCTATTACACGCAAAGGAAACCACGTGATGCCATTCTTTCTTCTATCAGAAATGCTTGACTTACGCAGCCATGCATCATGGATAGCAAAATCTTCTGATTGTTCAACTCTAAGAGCAGAAGCGAGTTTGCCAAGTTCAGAAGGTGCATCCATAATTTACATTTATAAAAAAGAGTGCAAAGAAAAACGGCCTCCGATAACAGAAGCCGTTTTTAAAACTATTATTTGAAAATTCTTATTTGCGAACCAATTGGAAGTATCCGGCAAAAGGCTCAACTCCTGTAGCTTTTTTGATTTCGGCTATATAATAATAAACCCCCTCTGCCAATTCACCTCCGTTCCAGGTATTTCGATAGTCTTTGCTTTCATAGACCACTTGCCCCCAACGGTTGTAAACCACTAAGGTACTTCCGGGGTACTCTTGCATTCCATATATCTCAAACATATCATTCTCTCCATCTCCATTGGGTGTGAAAATATTTGGATAGCGTATATCACAAGGCACGACAAATACACGGTACGGTGTTGGCGACATGAATTGGCAACCCGGTTCATAGACATTTACCGTGTAGTAACCGCCAACATTAATATCCAATGATCTATAAGTGTCCGGTAAGGTGTCCAATTCAACGTTATCTACAGAATAAGTCCACAAATAAGTATAATCAGACGGATCTGGAGTGGGTGCAAATAGAATGCCTGCTTCGCCTACGCAGATATCGATAGTATCTAACACTGCAAATGGAGGATACTCTGGAACAATAGCCAAAACGGTATCATGTACCAAGCAGTTCTGGTCATCGGTGGGATAGATAGATAAAACAAATTCGGTTGTGTCAGAAGTAAATGCATAGGCCAAAATATTGGTACTTGCCACGTTCGAATTGGTTAAGTATCCAGGATTGTTCCATGAATAAACATATTGAATGTTTGGCTGCGGATTAGAAACAGTACCTATCATAGGCGTTTGCGGACCACAGAAATAAAAGTCCTCACCTGCATCGGCAACAGGGCCTTCATAAACCTGAACATTTACAGTTTCTGTATAAGTACATCCATGATTATCAAGAGCGGTGTAAGTATAAGTATAGTTACCCGCAGCCGATGGAACTACGTTTAATGTATCACAATTAGCGCTGTTGTCGGTAACGAATGGACCTGCCCAAAATGTACTGTCACAATCCATTCCGATAGAAGGGGTAAACGATAAATCTTCACCGTACAATGCAGGATTGAATTGGACATTCCAACCGAAAATGAAACCATTGTCGGATGCAAGTTGGTCGCAGACGTTAACTACCCAAGCACCGTTCAATGGACATCCAATTAGTGCATTCCAATCACCAACAGCACTATAATCCCCTGGATTCAACGAATTTCCGGAACCGGTGCAAGGATCTTCTGCAGGCGTTGTTAAACCGGCACCGCTTCCTTGAGACCATATTGGATTGGTGGAAGTTGGAGTCCAGGTATAATAAGACGGTCTTCCTGCTTGATTAGGATTCGTATCCTGATCACAAGGCGTACCTAACCATGTGCTTGAGCCCCCTTGGTTATGCACCACAATGGAACTTCCATCGGGACAGAAAAAAGTAATAATCAAATCACCCATGTAAGAGTGCTCCATATTGACACCCAAACCTAATAAGTCATCAAGAGAGGTAATGGTTTGGCTTTGATCAAAATTGCTCACCCAAAGTGTATCACTGAAACAGAGACCTTGCTGGTCCGGTAAGAATAGCGCCCCACCGAAGTCAATCTGTGGATTGCTTGTCCATGGAGTTGGTTCAGCCGTACCAAAGAGGGTAAACTCTTGTCCTGCGCAAACCAGATAATCATCAGCAGAAACCGTAATCTCCGGATCTGTAGCTACTTTAATAACAATATTTATAGTATTAATACTTTGACATCCATTATTGTCAGTCACAAACATGTTAACCTTATATGCACCGGCCGTAGGATATGTCTTTGAAACTGTTGGCCATGAGGTGGTATTGGTTGTACCATCACCAAAATCCCAAGTTACGCTTTGATATGAGGCATCGTTTTGAAATGTACTTGCTGATGCATCGAACGTTAATTCTTCATCCTTACAAACCAGAATATGTTCAGCAACATTTTCATCACCAACACTTACAATCGCAACCGGCTTAGCGCAAGGCAAGCCACAAGTAACAATTGCTCCAAAATCACCAACCGAATCATCGCCATCACTGGTAAAATGAATGGTCAAGCATCCACTTGGATTGGTGGAAGTAACGTCAGTCAGCAACAAGGATGTTCCATTGAATGGACTTCCATCAACTTGTGGGTACGAGCTATCCGGACCGTCATAAATTGTAATGTTATCACCTGTACCAACTGTAAAACCGGTCCAGTATAAATTCAAAATAGTTTCAGGAGCTTCAGGACATATAGTAATGGTTTCATCTGTATTCGCAGCATAGTCTCCTTGGTTGTTGTCATCGCGCAGATAACCATCGCAAGTGTTCAAATCATCACCGGAGATGATTATTTCGGTTTGGCCTATCGCCAAGCCGGATGTCAATAACACAAAAGCTGTTATAAGAAGTATATTGAACTTTTTCATAATTGTCCTTACCCTAATTTTTTATTTATTCAGTTTTTTAAGTTTGGCTTGATTGGTCTGGTAGTATCCATAATACTGGTCAATGGTGGCCTGGGAGTGTATCTGCACCGTTTTGTTGGTTCCATCTACCAAGAAAAACTGCTGTTCATTGGGCAACGGAGTGATGTTGTAAAGAAAAGGATTGAAATTGTCCTGAGTAACCGTTGCTGCATCCATAGCCGTTTTACCGGGTTTAAGTACAGAGGACAACAGTGGCAATCCTTCTGTATTCTTAGTGGCTACGTCTACAACATATCCAAACTGACCGAAATAGTTTTGATACTCAATCTGACTTTCGTTCAATGCTTTGGCTGCATTTTTTCCAAGGCCTTGAACAACCTTTACTGAAGGCTGAACATTTTGCGAAAACCCGACAAACGCCATCATGGCGAATGCTCCGGTTACTAATAGATTTCTCATTTTCATATACAGGTTAATTTCTTTTTCAAACAAGTTGACAAATGTATCCAAATGAAAGTTGTCCGGCATGGACAATTTATCTTGCACCGGCTTTTTTTCAAGCCTTGATGTATGAATATAGTTGAGGTGCTTACAAAATCGGAAAGTAGAGAATGGCTCTATCTTCCGAATAAGATATATGAGAATGACCGGAATTGGATTCCGCATATCACCAAGGATATAGCTAAGATTTTTGACACGGAAAAGAACAAGCTCTTTCGGGAAGGTGCTGCTAAACGGTGGATAGCGATGGACTCCAACGACAAAACAATCGGTCGAATTGCTGCCTTCCATTCCAAAAAATACTCAGGCAGTCAGCACCAGCCAACCGGTGGAATAGGTTTCTTTGAATCGATTGATGACCAATCTGTAGCCTTCGGGCTTTTTGATGTGGCTTGCAAATGGTTGAAAGACCAAGGCATGGATGCTGTGGATGGCCCAATCAACTTTGGTGAAAAGGAAGCCTATTGGGGGTTGTTGGTGGAGAATTTCTCCGATATGAGCAGCTTTAGGATGAATTACAATCCGCCCTACTATCAAAAGTTTTTTGAGAATTATGGATTTAGGACTTACTACGAACAGCTGTGTTATAAGCGCGATTTGTATGTTCCTGCACAAGAAGTGTTTGTGCGTAAAAGCGCAGCTCTATTGACTGATAAAGATTATAGAGTTGCCAACGCCCGTGGCCGCAGCGATGAACAAATTGCGCAGGACTTTGTCACCGTTTATAATGCCGCTTGGGCCGGATTGCATGGCTTCAAATCCATGCAATTGCAACAGGCCATAAACATCATTAAAGGAATGAAACAAGTGATGGATAAGGATATTCTGATTTTTGTTTATCACAGAGATGTGCCCGTTGGTTTTTATATCAATATTCCGGAAGTGAATGAGTTTATGCAATATGTCAATGGAAATCTCAATGTTTGGGGCATTGCCAAGTTTCTGTACCACAAATGGTTTTCAAAAAGGCAGGTAATGGTTGGACTTGTATTTGGCGTTAGTCGTGAGTACCATGGTAAAGGTATTGAAGGGGCTATGATAAAATTTTGCGAAGAGCACGTGGTAACGCTTCATCGTTATAAGGAAACGATAATGACCTGGATAGGCGATTTCAATCCCAAGATGATGCACATAGCCGAAAATTTGGGTGCAAAACCTTACCGAAAACTGATTACTTACCGAAAACTGTTAGATGAAAACGCAGTTTTTGAGCGGCATCCTATTCTCAAATAGCCCGTTTATCAATAGGTTCAGAAGTGAAATGCACATTTTCTTAACAAAGGTTGCACAGATAAATGGCAGAAGTATATTTGCGCCCGCTTTTCAAAGGAAAGGCAAGCAGATGATTCCGTAGCTCAGCTGGTAGAGCAATACACTTTTAATGTATGGGCCCTGGGTTCGAATCCCAGCGGGATCACGAAGAATGGCAGAAGAAAAACAGAGGACAGTTCCAAAAGGCTGTCCTCGTTTGTTCTTCATGAGAAACAAGATTAGCCCTGGTGGTGAAATTGGTAGACACGTACGTTTGAGGGGCGTATTTCGCAAGATGTGCTGGTTCGAGTCCAGTCCAGGGCACCCCGGTTTACTTGCAGGATTATTTTCCCGCACAGCAAAACCAAATATTATTTCAAAAGGCATCGAGCCGATATGATTAGAAACCGCTCAAGAGATTGGGCGGTTTTTGTTTTCATCTACCCCCCTATTAACGCATCTATATTTGCACCCGCAAAAAAAATCTGCATTATCAGCAGAGTGCTCCTCTCATCATGAATTACCTATCCGTTGAAAATCTTTCCAAATCATTTGGTATCCATAGTTTGTTTGAAGATTTGTCCTTCGGTATAGATAAAGGGCAAAAGATTGCACTGGTAGCGCGCAATGGTGCCGGCAAGAGTTCACTTTTCAGAATACTTGTTGGTCTTGATACTCCCGATTCAGGAACGGTTACTTACAACAAAGAAGTGCGTCTTGGTTTCCTTTCGCAAGAGCAGGAGCTTAATAACAGCAAGTCCATCCTCGACAATATTTTCTCTGCCGATAGTCCTAAAACACGTGCGATTGCTGCCTACGAAAAGGCAGTGGAAAGCCACGATGAAAAGGCGATGGAACATGCGCACGATGCCATGGACCGAAACAATGCCTGGGATTATGAAGCGCGTGCTCGTGAAGTATTGGGCAAGTTGGACATCCATGATTTAGATAGAATTGTTGGAAGCCTCAGTGGTGGACAGAAAAGAAGAATAGCGCTTGCCAAAGTCTTGATTGAAGAGCCTGATTTGGTGTTGCTGGATGAGCCTACCAACCACCTCGACCTTGAGATGATTGAGTGGCTGGAGGAATTTCTATCTCAGAGTAACATGACCATTTTCATGATTACCCACGACCGTTATTTCTTGGAAAATATAACCGATGAGATTTTGGAGATGGAGAATAAATCACTCTATCGCTACAAAGGAAATTTCTCCTACTACTTGGAGAAGAAGGCAGAACGTGAAGCACTTGAAGCTTCAACCCGCGAGAAGCAGATGAACCTTTTCAAACGCGAACTGGAATGGGCACGCAAGATGCCACGTGCGCGCACGGTGAAAAGCAAATCGCGCATGGATAGTTTTCATGAGTTGAAAGAAAGCCTTGTGCGCAATGATGACCCAAATGCACTGGAGCTTGAAATCAACATGAGCCGTATGGGGAGCAAAGTGGTAGAACTGCATAAGGTGCGCAAGAGCTATGGCGACACTAAAATTCTCGATGGCTTTGATTATGTCTTTAAGAACAAAGAGAAGATTGGAATAGTAGGTCGCAATGGTACCGGCAAGACTACGTTGCTCAATATGATAACGCAACAACTGGAGCCCGATGGCGGAAAAGTGGTTGTGGGTGAAACCATTGTGTTCGGTTACTTCTCTCAAACAAGTGTTGAGATTAAAGATGGTCTTCGCTTGCTTGAAGCTGTTCGTGAGGTAGCTGATTTCATTCCATTAACGAAAGGAAAAACTATAACCGCTGCGCAAATGCTTGAGCGCTTTATGTTCTCCAAGCATCAGCACAGCACGTTTGTGGAGAAGCTAAGCGGAGGAGAGCGCAAGCGTTTGCAACTGCTGCTTATCCTGATGAAGAACCCAAACTTCCTTATCCTCGATGAGCCTACCAACGACCTTGATGTATTTACACTCGCAGCACTTGAAGATTATCTTCTTTATTATCCCGGCTGTTTGCTGATTGTAAGCCACGACCGTTACTTCCTTGACAAATTAGTGGACCACATGTTTGTGCTGGATGGTGAAGGCAAGGTGCGCGACATTCTTGGTAATTACGATGCTTATAGAAAAATAGAAGAGCAATTGGCTAGCCAGAAATCTTCTGCTAAGAAAGAAGCCGCCATCATAGAAAAAGCAGCGGAGAAGAAAGAAGCCGTAAAAACCAAAATGTCTTTCAAAGAGAAGCATGAGTTTACTCAACTAGAAACTGAAATTCCTGCTTTAGAAAAACAAAAGGCTGAACTGGAAGAGAAACTCAACTCATCGGCAACGGACCACAGCGAACTGACTAAGCTTACACAAAAGTTAGGTTATGTCATTGACCAACTCGACAAGAAAGGTATGCGTTGGTTGGAACTAAGTGAACTGGAGTCTTGATTACGGCAACATTTAGTAGATAAATCTCATACCATTCAAATAACGGATTGACTCAACTTCTGTTCTACTTCCAGACGGTTCACCACCGGATTAGCATACATCTGCAACAGTATCTCACGTGCCGATGCATTTAAGTTCTGAGCAGGCAGTCCAAGTTTCTTTCTGCTTAATGAAAGCTTGATGACTTGTCCTCTTATGTAATTGCTGAATGTAATCTGTTGTATGCGGCTGTACTTCTCGCGGTAATCTTTTTTACCATGCAGCATATCATAAGCGATGTAGTTAGTAGGCCATAGCTTATAGATTTCATACATCTGGTCGTTGATGGCTTCGCTAAGTACACGTATCTTCTCGTTCTTATTGGTGATGGTTTCCATGTGGGCGAAGGTGTCCGTTAACTCTTTACCTACAGCTATATGCACACGTCCTTTATGACCCGTGATACCCGTAAGCATGGAGTAAAAGTCTTCGCCCGATTGCTTCTCATACTTGCCATAGAACTTCTTATGCAGCAGTTCATTTGCTTTGAGCAAATCGCAAGGGTCGTACTCATAGCTCACGCACATAGGTAAGATATTGAGCGAACGCAAACCATCTTCGATATTGCCGCTGTAGCTCATGGCAAACATCTTGAGCAAGCCCGTGCTTGTTTTATCATCACCATCCTTGCTGCGTCCTTCGCGGTGTGCTATCCAGATGGAAGTCTTTCTTCTGTTGATAGTATCGCGTATGTAATTGCTAAGGCGAAGCGAGTAATAGAATATCTCCTTTGCATTGACATCACGATTGACAATGAAATTCTTATTGGAACGCACAAGGTCTCTTACCACTTGTGTCTTTAGCAGATTATCGCCAATGGCAATCTCGGTAGTTTCATAGC
>Ga0209572_1000948_pt1 | contig 28112 bp, 17 predicted proteins | sample EBPBio232012_DNA_FD_185867 | JGI IMG/M metagenome (GOLD analysis project Ga0209572, IMG submission 185867) | Wastewater treatment Type I Accumulibacter community from EBPR Bioreactor in Madison, WI, USA - Reactor 1_1/23/2012_ DNA (SPAdes)... | ecosystem: Engineered > Bioreactor > EBPR >...
GAGAAAGAAATCGAATAATTATTAATTTTAAACAGCTGAAACAACCTTTATGAGGCCCAAAAAAGTGGTTAACTAAGACTGGTCAGTTTGCACCGGAAAAGGGTGGTCAATATCACCGGATTATCCATCCAGTAGCTGTTTCTTCCGCATAATTAATAAATCTTTGACTTGTTATTATATACCTGATATAATGCTTATTTACCAAAGGATATAAGTTAAAGTAGCATGCACTTTTCCCTAGTATTACCTTTTCACCATTATAAAATGCAGTGTTTCCAAGGGTACCATTAATGGAAACTAATATTGTTGTATCATTCAATTCTTTTTTGTGTTTTTGATACTCATTGATATCTACCCTCTTTGTAGAATCTTTAAATACTATTTTCCCATCAGACAAATTATTCCCATTAATAAAAAAGAATTCACCTTTATCAGAATATCTTGGTGTCCCGTGAAGTCCGTCTCCAAGTAATGAAGTAATTTCTTTTAATGTTTTCCATTTCCACCCCTCCGGCAACTCCCCCTCCTTCACATTCTCATTCGTCAACTTCCCTTCAAACGCCCATTTCAACACCGCCTGCCGGTAGGTTTTCAGCTGCTGCTGTGCCAGGCGCAGGTTTTCAATGCCTTTGTCTAATTCGGAGAAGTGTTCTTCTATTTTGGAGACAATGAAGTTTTGTACAGATAAAGGTGGGAGAGGAACATCCAAGTTTTTTATGATTGCCTGGCTGATGTTAGGTTGTGCTCCTCCTGTTCCCTGCTTGATCAGAGATGGCCTTTTGAAAAATAAAAAATAGTATAGGAACTGCGAATTAATTTTCTCGTTCTTATAAATGCCACAAATTGCCTGATTTGTTGCTGCGTCTACACCTAGAAAAGCGAGTTTACCAATAGTTGCCCCATATAGAGCAATCAAAAGTGTTCCTTTAGGAAACACCTTTGCGCTGGAATTTTTTATAGCTTCTTCGGTAATCTTTTCCTCAGATGAGGTTATAATTCCTTTATCTAATTCACCTGATTTTACCCAAGGTATTTTCCCATTATAATATTGAGATTTGCTTCTACTAGGAGTGCCGCCACTTGTTGTATGACAAAGATCACCAAGCTTTACAATAGTCCAACCTATTGGTAACATATTTGTACTTTTCCCCTTATTCATCACTTATATTGACAAAATCTGTTTTAGCAGAGCATCTGAAAGCAAATGGAGTTTTGTTCCTTCTTACAATTTTTTTGATGTCTTCCCACCTTTTAATTATTTGTTTAACCATATCCCAATATCCAAATCCGGAATTGGAAGGAGGAGAAAAGAATAAAATACCAACACCACATTGCTTATAAAGTTCCTTTTGGTGTTTCAAACTCTGAATCCGATAATCTTGGGTAATTACTATACCGTTTATTTTCCCAACTTCTGGAATCCATTCTTCGTCTTTTGCCCCTTCTCCAAATCTATCTTTTATAGATATAACCTCCACTTCAAATCCATCTTTATTATTCTGTGGATTTTGTAAGGTGTTAAGGCCCCTAGCAATTTGAGGCGGGAGATTTTCATCTATGAATATCTTATATTGTCGCATTAGGCAGCGTTTTTATGATAATTGATGGCATCTTTCACTTTCTGTTCAGACAGTTCATATAAACTGGCGATAAATTGTATTGGCTCCTTTGCCAGATACATTTTGTAAACAGCTTCTGTCTGAATATTTGTGCCATCAATTACCGGCTGTCCAAATTTGTGTTGGGGATCACAAACCACAGCCTTGCCTTTGCCTAAAGGCCAAAGTCGAGTTGCAAGAAGTTCGTTATCGAATTCTAGTTTTTTGAAGAATATTTTTATAAAATCAAGGTTGAATTGTTTACTTCCATCCAGCGTAATGGAAGAACCGTCAACATTTAAATAGATTCTTTTCCCATCCGTACTAATATTATCAATAACTTGTTTCTGAGCAAATGGGAAAATAGTATTGTAGGTCTTAGATATTTCAGCATGCGCTTTAAGAACTTGTCGAGTATTTACACCAGCTTCTGCAAATTGCATCATTACATAAAACTCAACGAGAGTATGGAAGCCTACTGCTCTCGTTCCATCAATACGCCAAGAATATTGGCCTTGGAATGCTTTACCAAGTCTGCCGTCCCAATAGACATTTAGCCAAGTATTTACCTTAGAATAGGGCAGTCGTAGAATTCTGGCAGCATCACGTACTGTGTAAATGCCATTTCCAATTGCAAGAGTGTTTTCGAAGCTCATCAGGATTTAGGTTTCAAAGTTATAATTTCAATTCTTAAATTTGTTACAAGTCTTCTCTGCATGAACGTCAGCTTCAGGCTGTTTTCTGATAAAATATTCAGAATCAGTGCAGATGCGGGCTTTTTTTATATTAAGCCGCCAAAACCTCATTCAATTCATTAATTATCTCCTCAGTCCCCTCCCCAAATAACTGCCACATTCTTCCCAGCCCCCCGTTTTTATTAAAGGGATCCAGTTCAAAATCATCTTTCTCCAGGTGGAAACTTCCGGCGATATAGTCTTTGATCATCCGCAGCCATTGCATCTGCTCTTCGGTAAACTTGCTGGCGGCGCCTTCCTGCTTTTTAAATACCCATGACTGGAAATTCCGGTCCACCGTTTTATCATAAGGGGTGAGGCTGCTGTCGATGCCGGATACCACGCGTACCAGGCTTACCAGGGCCACCAGTTCATTCTTCGCCTGCCCGCTTACCTGTTTTAATTGTTCATAGGCTTTCCATACCTGCAAGGGAGCAAGGAGGGGCTGCTCAAGTTTGATCTTTTCACAGAGGTCCTTGATCATGCTATAGGTAAGTTCTCTCCGCTGGTAGGGCTGACTGTAAAATACCTGCAGCGCGGTGATCTCGTCCTTATGCGCTTCGATCCAGGCGGTAAAATTGCTGATCGTGAGTTCGGCTGCAGCCTGCTGGTCTTTTACCCAACCGATATTGCTGATCTGGTCGATGTTGACACTGTCGATAACCTGGTCGTACTTCTTTCGGACATCTACGATATAGTCTCTTAAATCGGGGGAGTTGAATACAGCTATAGCTTCTTCAATAAGTTGCGAGTGGTGAGTTGCGAGTTGCGAGTTAAAGGCAGCCGGAGACAGGTCGGGGTTTTGACTTTTTAATTTTGACTTTAGACTTTCTATTGTATCCGGGTCGTGGGCGTTGAGCAGGTTCTTAACTATATGATTGATCGTATGGCCGCCGGCTTTTTCGGCAAAGGCCATTTTCTCTTTCTCGTTGATCTGTTTATCCAGGCGGATGAGGCGGTTAGCCAGGGTGCTGAGGATCTCTTCGCCGGTATTGCCCATGGCTACATTCTGCAGCAGGTCCTTCATACTCATGCCGGGCTTTTTCTCCAAGGGCCGGCTGTCGGTCTTCTGGCTGCTTTCCACCCCAATGGCATCAATGATCACAAAATGATCCTTGGTGAACTTCGCCGATGGGGTACCTGTGGCTCTCAACTGTTCCAGCGAACAGGTGCGGGTGCCGCGGCCCTTCATCTGCTCATAATAACTCCGGCTCTTCACGTCCCGCATAAACACCAGCACTTCCAGGGGCCGGATATCCGTACCCGTAGCGATCATGTCCACCGTTACCGCAATTCGCGGGTAATAATCGTTGCGGAACTGGCTGAGCACACTTTTGGGGTCCTCCTCACTGCGGTATGTGATCTTCTTACAGAATTTATTCTCTTCCCCAAACTCCTCCCGCACGATATCAATGATATCCTCGGCATGCGAATCCGTCTTGGCAAATATGAGGGTCTTGGGTACTTCAAAGTGCCCCTCTTCATCCACCCGGTCCGGGAACATCGAGGGGAGGTTATCCTTTATCGCCTGGATGATGGTGCGGATGGTACTGGGGTTTACAATATCCTTATCGAGCTGTTTGCCGCTGTATTCAATATCCTCGTCCACCGTCTCCCAGAACTTCCTTCTGGTGAGCCGTTCCCGCATATCCACTTTCTCGCCCATTTTGATCCGGCTTCCGGCCTTGGTGATCTCCGTTTCAATGGTAAACACATTATAGGGTACCAGCACCCCGTCGATCACCGCTTTTTCATAACCATAATCACTCACCAGGTTCTGGTTAAAATAACCAAATGTCCGGTTATCGGGTGTGGCCGTCAGTCCCACCTGGAACACATCAAAATAGTCCAGCACCTGTTTCCACAGATTATAAATACTGCGGTGACATTCATCGATCACGATAAAATCAAAAAACTCCAGCGGTACTTTATCGGTATAGCTAACCGGGGCCGGTTCCTTTTGCAGGTACTCATTAGGGTTAGCCTCTTCAGCACTCTCATCCATATCCGTCCCTTTCAGGATGGAGTACATCCGCTGGATGGTGGAGATATAGACCTGGTTATCCGGGGGGATAAAACTGCTTTTCAGCCGGGTCACGCCATAGAGTTCGGTAAACTTCCGGTTATCATCATTCGGCACATAGGCCATGAATTCCTGTTCGGCCTGTTCGCCCAGGTTCTTCGTATCCACCAAAAACAACACGCGTTTGGCCTTGGCAAATTTGAGCAGACGGTAGATAAACGTGATCGCCGTAAAGGTCTTGCCCGATCCCGTGGCCATCTGTATCAGGGCCTTTGGCCGGGCATCTTTAAAGGATTGCTCCAGGTTATTGATCGCCGTGATCTGGCAATCCCGCAGTCCGCTAGCCGGCAGCGCAGGTATATCCAGCAGTCGTTTCCGCAAGCTTTTCTCCTGGTTCATCCATTCCGCAAATGTCTCGGGCCGGTGGAAACTGAATACCGGCCGGCTCCTGGGCTTCGGATCCCGGAAATCGGTAAACCGGGTCAGATCGCCCGTGCTTTCGTATACAAAGGGAAGTTTCTCGTTGTTGAGGTATTTGAGTTTGGCGGAGGCGTAGCCTTCGGATTGGTCTTCGTGTATGGTCAGGTGTACCCCTTCTTCGGCACGTTTCGCTTCGATGATACCTGCCGGTTTTTTATTCACAAACAACACATAATCAGCCGGTCCTATATCGGTCAGGTATTCACGTACAGCTATACCCTGTCCTGCAGACAAATTCAGTTTGTTTTTGTCCTGGATCAGCCATCCGGCCTGGATAAGGGCGACATCGATAAGGTCTCGGGCCTTTTGTTCGGGGTTTTGGTTCACGGCAGCCTTGTAGTGAGCACTAAAGTAATGAAAAAGAGAGATTTATTATATACCATTTTCATGGTATAGCGATTACATAGGGGCTCTTATACAACTCGAATAATTTAACCAAGATTCTGTAGAAAGCCGAATTCAAAAGAAACCTTGATCATTAATTCATGCTTACTTTAATATTATTCAAGGCAGTTAAATAAAAAATCGCCCATAAAGTTGTAATCAGAAAATATATGTACTTTGAATAATTAAACCTTAACCCGATACGGCACTATTCCTAAGAAAATAAATCTACATGAATCGTAAAAGTGTACTTTTTATCACTATTGTATTTCTTCTCATTACAACCACTCTTCTTTTTTTCATAGGTCCCGAGTTTATACAATCCCGATACTATAATCAAGCAATTGACGACAAAGGTTCCATAGGAGATGCATTCGGAGGTACATTAAGCCCAATTATTGCCTGGATTGCAGCGATTTTAACTTTTTTGGCGTTTTATATACAATATGAATCAAATAAGAAACAACGCAAGCAATTTAAAAAACAAGCTGAAGACACGGCGATTGAACGATTTGAATCCCGGTTTTTTGAAATGATCCGGTTACATCGTGAAAATGTTGAAGAACTAAATATTCAAAACATAATAAAGGGGAGAACCGTATTTACACCTATGTTTTTTGAATTAAAATATATATTTCTCTTGTTTAAGATGGAAAGTGAAGCGCAAATACAAGAAAAGGATTCCGTAACAGAGAAGGAATTGCTTAATATAAGTTATCTGGTGTTTTTTTATGGAATTCATGATGCTTCAGATGATGTGTTCAGAGATCTTTTAGCAAATTATAAAGAACGTGATTTCTTTAAGGCTGCTGTAAATAGACTTAAACTTGCTCAGGAGCAATATTCGGCCTGGAAAAAAGCACCTGAAAAAGACGAAATCTTCCGGTTAAGTATTAATTTAAAAAATTTGAACGTAAACTTCGAACCAACCTTCCGGCCATTTACGGGCCATGGGCAGAAATTAAGTCATTATTACAGGCATTTGTTTCAAACGGTTAAATACGTAGACCAACAAAAGAATGAACTAATTGACAGCCAAAGAAAATATGAATATGTAAAAATGCTAAGAGCACAATTATCAAATTTTGAACAAATTCTATTTTACTATAATTCCTGTTCGGTACTTGGAGATTCCTGGAAAGACAAAAAAAATAATTTACTGGTTAGATATCGGCTTATAAAAAACCTGCCGCTTGCTTTTGCTGACTTTGGTATTACGCCCGCTGTAGAATATAAAGACATTTCTAATTCCAGTTATGAAGAATATAAGAAATTCAAAGAGGCAGAAAATGATGGTTCCGCAAATTCACAAAATATAAAAAGAGGTGAGGTCTTTTTTGACTGGAAAGTCATACAGGAAAAACTGGGGAAATAAAAGCGGGCTTTAAAGCTATCGCGTTTACTTCTTCGTCTTCGGATGTATTTTTTCCTGATACCTTAACCCTTCAAGGATATAATTCTTTATATTCCCGTCATTTATATTTTCAGCAAGCTGTTCCCACGTAAGTGATGGATATTTGTCTTTTTTCTTGTTGATAAAATACCTCCTGCCAAGCAGAGCCGTTTCTGTTTTAATACCATTCCCTTCAGAAAAAATATGTTCTATGGACTTGCCGTATAGTGTTGTGCTTTTAATCTGATTATCGGTAAATCCTTCTTCAAATTTTGCTTCTATTAACAGGATAAATCCTTTTTGGGGGAAATAAAATGCCAGGTCGGGTTTCTTCTTCTTAATGTCTCCCTTTGATCCCTTAAAAACATCTGACTTTATAGCGGTTAGAAAATCATTAATTACGTCTGTATCATATTTTCCTGTTATTGTAAAAAACAACTCCCTGAGGAAAGTAAACTCGTAATAAATCTTGCAGTTTTTAAAATCCGTTGCCTCAAAATCCGGAATCAGGTTTTCGGGTGAATTTTCTTTTAAAAGCGAAAAGAAAGTTTGAACAGATGTATAATCCTTGATCAACCAGGCAAATAAACAGGCACAATAATGTCTTTCTTCCCGGCTCACAAAGGAGGACAGAAAACCTGAAAGAGATGATTTTAATTCAGCCCCCTCCTGGTTGTTGAAAAACGCTGTGAGCTTTTGCATCATATATGTTTTAAACGTTCAAGAATTTTTACCATCGCCCATGTATCCAACCCACAATACTCCAGCAACTGCCCCCTTATCTTCTCCCTTTCCTTGTTATCCCCAATCTTTAACAGCCCCTCAAAAGCCGCCATTGCCGTCCCGCCTTCCCCGATTTCTAGGTCTTTATAGCTCAGTTCAGGCACCAGAGCCGGGAGTACCTGTTTAATGCTGTATGAACCGTTCATCGCAGGATCGTAGTACCATTTCTGCTGGAAGGGTTCCATCAGATCGATGATCCGGCTGATGACCTGTTCGATGGGTTTTTTCAGCTTTGGATAAAGTGTTTGTAGTTCCCGGAGCCTGGTAATTTCGAAAGTCTTGTTGTAAACGAGGATCGTGCCTTCGGTTCCCAGGGCCTCCAGTAGTTGCTTAGTAAATTCAGGCCGGGGATCTGTTTCCGGTTCGCCCAGGTATTCCAGATGTTTCATACCCGACCGGGGAGTCTTCTGTACGTGCACCGAAAACTGAAAGAGAATATGCTGAAAAGGCCGGCTCTGCTCATACAGGGGCACAGCTGGCGTGAAGGTCTCAAAATCCATAAAGTAAAGGGGCCAGGTCAGTTCTTTCAGCCAGCCCCGGATTTTATCAGGCTCCCTGTGTACCCTGTTGTCCTGCCAGCAGCGCACCTGCAGCTGCTGCGCCACCGTAAGGCGGTAGCCTTCGGGCAACTGGTGAAACTCAATAATGCCCTGTTGATACAGTTCAAACTTCTTCGTGCCCCGCATATTGCTCAGGCTGAACACCGAAACATCCGGTATATGGTTCCAGCAGTAATCCATAAACTCGCAGGGGTAAGGGTCGGAGCAATGCGTTCCTATATCCACCCGTGGTTCCTTGCGGGAACGCAAAAGGGTTTTAAACGCTTCTACTTGCCCGGGAATCTCCCCCTGAATAGCCAGGATCTCCTTCTTCACCGACTTTATGGTAAATAGCTTATCCAGTTCCAGTTCTCCCGTCCTTGTATACCCGTTATTTATATGGATAATGCTGAAATCCTGTAGTTTAACCCCAGCCCCCATAAGCACATAGTATTGTACCGCCGCATCCAGGACCTGGTAGTCTTTTATGTCGGTACTGCTCTTTACTTCATACCCATACCACTTTCCCCTTTTCCGCACCAGTATATCTAATGCCGCCATAACTCCGTTGTGTACAAAGGCCGCTTCATAGATCACCTCCTTTCCCTCCGCCACCCATTCAGCCGTTTTTATAAATGCCTCATCGAAGAGTTTATAATCAACAGGCGTGGCATCCGCTCCACCCGGAAACAACTTCCTGGCCAGCAGTCCCACATCCGCCCCTTTTTCAAATACAAGCTGCTGACTATCAGTCACGAGAGACCGCAAATCCCCCCGGTTCTTATAGAGCCAGAGGCGCTTGGGGCACTGGGTGCCTTTGAGGAAGGAGGATTTGGAGAGGGATGGGCGTGACAAGTTTGGCAGGTTCGGTGGTAGAATAAAGATTACTGCAATTTACTTAAAACCGATGAGCGGGGGCATACCATGAAAATGGTATTGATAAATAAGAATAAAACCCGTATAGCCGAATTCCGTTTTTAATAGCGTATTTATAACTATGATTTCAGTTCGTCATGATGCCTGTATAAAACTTTTTGTATATTTATTTAAGACATAAACCTTTAATTATGAAAAGAATCAGGATTATATTCTTTCTTTCGCTTTTACATTTTAATCTTTTCGGTCAGGATTTTAATACCATCATCAATCAGACGGCAGACACCATTGCAAAAAAGATCATTTCAACCGGAAAGAAAAGAGTGGCTATTACTGATTTTATAAATATAGATCAGTCTATAACACAACTTGGCGTTTTTCTGAGTGAAGAGATTTCTTCTGAGCTTTCAAACTTAACGGACAATCAATCCAAGTTTCGCGTTTTAGAACGTTCAAACCTGAACCAGATTTTTAAAGAAAAAAACCTGTTAAACCAGACAGAGGCTTCCACCCTTGCAAAGGAACTTGGAAAAATTGATGCCGCGGATGTATTGGGGTTTGCAACAATTACTGACTTTGATGGCTTTTTCCGGATAAATATTAAACTGCTCGATACAAAAAACGGAGATGCATTAGGATCCTTCCGTACAAGCATTATCAAGACTAGTTCTCTTGAAAATCTGAACAAACAAATTGTAAAAAGGGCGACTACAAACACTTTTCAAAAAGAGTCAGCGCCTTCAGGAAATCCAGTAGAACCCGAAAGCAGACAAAAAGGAGAGTTTTGCTTTGAAAATCAAAACGGATATGGACAAGATGCCGTAATTGAAATAAAAAAGAATAACTCATCCCAATTATTAAAAACTATAACTGTAGTTGAACAGCAAACTTCCTGTGCTTATGAATTAGACCCCGGTGTGTATACAATAACTGTATACTGGAAATCCGGTGGCTTCACGAATAAAACAGAAATAAAAGAGATAAAAGTCGTATCAGCAAAATCCCAAACGCTGGTACTTAAATTCTGAACTTGATAAAAGTCCTTTATATCGCACTTATTTCAGTACTATTAAACAGCTGTGCATTACGGCTGCTATCCCGTATAGCAACAGCCGATCTTGCTCTTGTACGTGGAGCCGGCATTAGATCAGCCACAAGCGGCCTTGCTGTCACCAGTGAAGTGTCCGCCTTTTCCCGGCTAAGCCGGGTCCGGCTATTAACAAGGGCTTCTAGGGCTCCTATGCTTTATACCATTGAGAATGGTAAAATGCGCTATCTCGCCGAACTACTCGACGAAAGCACAATCAGAAGCGTAGCCAGTAATGCAAGATATTCCCTGCCATTTCGGGTTTTTAAAACAAGAGCCGGTGTAATGGCAGAACTTCGATCAGGACCGGGGGCGCAGTATAAAGTTTTTAAAACAATTCCCAGGGATCAACTGGTCCTAGTACTGGAAGAAAACGGCCCCTGGTTTAAAGTAAAGGTAAACGAGTTGACCGGTTGGATATTGGCATCGAGTATTATTTCCACCGGTATGATAACCAATACACAGGCAACCCCAGATCCGGTGTATATTAAAACGGCTTGTGAAATATGTACAAATAAAGGGGAATATGGATGTTTCATTTGCCACGACAAAGGAGAGGAAAAGTGTACAAAATGCAACGGGGCTGGCCACAACAGTTGTAAACCCTGTACTGGAAGCGGCCGGGTGAATTGCGACAAATGTAAAGGAGAAGGGTTAGTCCTTTGTTCTGTTTGTAAAAACAAAAATACCCAAAACTGTCTTGCATGCAGGGGGCAGGGAAAAAACATTTGTATTGGCTGTAATGGCGAAAAGCAATTTGAATGTGTTCAATGTAAAGGCACCGGCACCTTTGATTGCAAAATATGCCATGGCCATGGAAGCATTCCTTGTGATGCCTGCGACGGAACAAAAAACCTGAAATGCTATTATTGCTTTGGCTCGGGGTTTTATATGAAGCGTGTGAAATAAATTATTCTACACCGGGAAAACATATTAATCTCCCTCCGGTTTTTTGTTTTAGCCTTCACGAGGTCTTACTCCCTCTCCAACTCCACCTCCGGCAAAATCACCTTACTCTCCTTCTCTGTTACCTTATCCTTCCAATACACCAGAAACCCCACTCTCGCCGCCACCGGCCTATAGCCTTTCTGCCGGTATTCTTCCAGTTTAGCCTTAAACGCTTTTGAAAACATGATGAACCGTTGGTTCCGCGTAGTACAAAGACCGGCATCATAAAAGCTGAGCCCGGCGCCGCTGAAAAGATTCTCCATCAGGTTCTGCTTATCGGCAAAAAATCCAAGGACCACATCTCTGAGCGTAAGTGCGGTGGAAATCAATTTCGGGTCATCATACAGGGTTGGGTCCTTTGTATACAATACTGAAGGATTGAGAACCGCCTTTAAAAAATTACCGGTATAATGAATCCACAGATTGGTTTTGGCCCGCGTAATGGCTACATAAAAAGTTCGTTTGTCTTCATCACTTCGTATGTCCAGCGCCGATAACAACACAAATACATTATCAAATTCCTTTCCCTTGGCCTTATGCACCGTACTCACGATCACCGTACTGCTGTCGGCACTGACAAAATCCTCGAGCCTGGATTCCTGCAAATAACTCTGCCAGTCACTCTTGTACTTCCGCTGTTTATTCACGGCTTCAAAATCGCTGATCAGCCGAAGCACCAGGTCAAGATGCTGGCTTTCGCGTGCATGTATTTCCAGTTTGCGAACGGATTCCTGCCAGCGATCATGACTGATCACCGGACTGTCCTCATCGGCCATTATCAGATCCGAAAAATAACGGATCTCATAAAGTGTAGAGAGTGGAAATCCATCGAGTGATTGTATCAGTTTTGCCGGGATCCTGTTCTTGTTTAAAAGTCCGCTCACCAACAGTGCTTCCTCATTTGTCCGTGTAAGCACGGCCGTGGTTCCCTGTAAAGATGCCGCAAGAATCGCATTCACCACCGGTACCACCAGCTTATTACCGGCATGTTCTGTAATGGAGACTTCTCCGCCAGACGGCTGTACGGCAAAACCGGGTTGCGTTTTCATCCGATTCGTGATGGTCTCCGCCCAGCTGTTGGCAAACTGAATAATATCGGGTCTGCTACGGTAGTTTTCGGTCAGTTCATACTTTACCGCATTGTGCTCTGTGATCAGGGACTGCATGTACCGGGAATCCGAACCCCGGAATCCATAAATATTCTGATCATCGTCGCCTACCAGGATCAGTTTCATTTCTTCATTCACTTCCATCAACGCTTTTACCAGGTCAAATTCTTCCCCACTCATATCCTGCGCCTCATCCACCACCAATACTGTTTTGGTGATCCGGCTGTTCTCGATTTCCCCGGCCCGTATCATGGCCACTGTGTCTTTGACCACTTTTTCCGAATCAGTCAGACTGCCAACCTTACCCAGCAGGTCAAAACAATAGGAGTGAAAGGTTTTGATTTCTATATAGGCAGCGGCATTGCCAATAAGTTCATACAATCTCTTTTTAAATTCCGTGGCAGCCGCTCTGGAGAAAGTGAGCATCAGTAATTGCTCATGCTTCACATCCTCGGCGAGCAACAAAGATGCAAGCTTATGCACCAGCACCCTTGTCTTTCCACTGCCCGGGCCCGCGGCCACGACAATGTGCTGTTCCCGGTTCTTAATAATTTCCAACTGATTTACCGAAAGCCGTCCGAATAGCTTTTTAAATTTTTCTGGAGTCATCGTCCGCTTAATATCCTCTTCCCGACTGCCCGGAAAATATTTCTGCAGAAATAAAGGATAGTTCATCGTGAAATAGTCATCCACAAAACGCAGGGCTTCATTGTAATTTTTGATCATTTTACGGGCATATTCGCCCACAATATGAATCTGCTGCACTTTTTGTTTATAAAACTCGTCAAGCTTCCGGTAATCGGATTCTTTGTACCGGATCAGGTTGTTGGTCTCCAGGCGCTCTATACTGAGTTTATTATGAATGACTAAAAAACCACCCTCAATTTTTATGGCATCAATCCTGGATAAATAAAAAAGCGCATCTTCCACTTCGTCGATGCTGGTTTTTTCATTGAATAAGCGGTTATTGTTCTCAAACTGTTCTTTTAACTCGAGAACCGAAAATTCAACCAGCACCTGCTCGGCCTCGCTTTTATCCTTATTCTCAGTCGCTTTCTGAAACAAGTAATCCACTATACTTTTTGCCAGTTGCAGCCGCTTTTCCAGTTTAGCCCGTATATCCGCAATGGGTATGGCAGGCGCAATCTTCACATGGTTTTTTGATCCTTCCGGGTAATGCTTTTTGATCCAGTTTTTCACTGCCCAGAAATTAATGATCGTCTTGATCTTTGCAGGAGTGGATTTTCCCGCACCTGCTTCGATTATTTTTTCATTTAGCTCTTTCAGGTGATAAGTTTGATCCGTATCCTGCAGGGCATCTAATAAAAAAGACTCAATTTGCCTGTATGATTCAGCAACACCCAAAGACTGTTTCGCATTCTCTCCTTTCCGGATAAAAGCGGTGAGGTCTTTGGTTTGTGCCAGTATCTCTTCCTGCCGGAGCAGTTCAATGATCCGGATCACGTTGTCTTTTACTATCCCCAGCTGATCCGAAATATAATCCACCCTGGACTCTGCGGCTTCATCGGTGGAAAGACGTTTGCTTTTACTGGAAAACAATTTTTTTATAATACGGATCGCATCTTCTTTAAGATTAACGGCTATCCGTTGTGATTGATTTATTTTATCAATCGCTTCCTGTGCATTCGCGCTGAGGATACTGTTGGCATATACCCTGGGCATATTTTGCCCCCTTCTGATATAACCGGCTCCTTCCAGTGCGGCGATAGCCGTGTGCACCCTTGTTTCCATATCGGTTACACTTTCATCCCAGCCAGCCCGGCGGGCAATCTCCAGCGCCGAATTGGAAACTTTTTCTTTAATCTTAGTAAGATCCTTTATCGCTTTCCAGATCTGATTGATTTCCTTTACCGTGATTTTTGTCTGATTGAGCAGGATAAAATGTTTGTCCAGGTCATCTTCAGAAAACAGGATCTGACATTCAGCATTGATCTTTTCGTCGCGTCCTGCTCTGCCTGCTTCCTGTACATAGTTTTCGAGGGAATCAGAAATATCGTAATGAATTACAAGTCCAACATTATCCTTATCCACCCCCATACCAAATGCTGAAGTAGCGACCATGATATTTACTTCCCCGGCCATAAAGGCATTCTGATTGGCCGTTTTTTCCTCCTTATCCATTTTGCCATGGTAGGCTTTTGCTTCAAGGCCGTCTTCCGTTAGCCGGGTAGCCAGTTTATAGGCTCTTTTTGTGCGGGATACATACACGATGGTTGGACAATTGCGGGTTTCAATCAGATCTCTCAGCTGTGCATATTTTTCTTCGTCTGTACCTTTTTTAAAAACCTCATAATGCAGGTTTTTCCGTCCGGATGTAGCCCGGTACAAAGTCAGGTTCAATCCCAGTTTGTCCTGGAAATACTGACGGATATCTTCAATTACTTTTTGTTTGGCCGTAGCGGTAAAGCAGGAAACCGGTATGCGGGAATCCGGGCCTTTTAATTCCTGCAGTTCTTTTATAAAATCACCGATATAGAGATAATCCACCCGGAAATCCTGTCCCCAGGAAGAGAAACAGTGCGCCTCATCAATGACAAACCGGGCGATTTTTCTTTTCAGTAATAGTCTTTGTATCGTAACTGAGCGCAACGATTCGGGTGAAATGTACAGCATAAACGCAGACCCATCCTCCACCCTTTCAACCGCTTTGCTTCGTTCAATGGGATCCAGCAATCCGTTTATAGTTACCGCATCGGTGATTCCCTTTTTCTCCAGGTTATCCACCTGATCTTTCATGAGTGATTGCAAGGGTGAAATGACCACGGTTAGTGCCTTGGCATTTTCACCGGCCATCAGTGCCGGCACCTGAAAAGTGATGGACTTACCGCCACCCGTTGGGAAAACCGCCAGCAGAGAATCATTGTTAACCGCAGACAATACGGCTTTCTCCTGCAATGGTTCATCATCGTATTTCCGGAACCCATCATAGCCATAATAACTTTTCAGCACCCGGTAGGGATTAAACGCCTGTTCACAATAGGCGCATCCGGTAATACAAGGATTACTCCTCAACAGGTACAATACCTGTTCCACTTTGGGATATTTCTTCAGTACCCAGGGAGGAGTGATGGAATAGCGGTCGTTACAATGAATTAATGAGAGGGCATAGGCCAGTTCAACCGGATAGGTTTGTATCAGCTGTGTTATATCCGTGGATTCACAAACCTGATTCTGAAAAAAGCGTTTGATGATTCGTGTTATTCCTTCTTCTTCTGTCACTGTACTATATCCGATATACTCAAAGAAGGAATTAAACCCTGGTCTTCCTTTGAGCAAATTATAATACAGTACTTTCAGTTCTGCAGGTAACGCGTTAAAGGCGGTTACCTCCTCTTCAAACAACTCCTTCGCTTTTTTTGAATCATTGACCGGGTTATTCCGCTCTTCTGAAAGAATCTTATCATCTTTTAAGAGGCTGTGATAGGGTTTCTTTGGAAATAACAACGGAGAAAACAATAACGTATCAATCGCCCGGTCTTTACCCCAGTCTTTTTCGGTCGTATGCTTCTGGAGCCAGGTTAAATCGTGCTGGATAATATTATGGCCACATATAAAATCAGCATCCTTAATAAAGTTGAAAAACCCATGTACGTCCTTCTTATGAAAAACCGCATTATCGCCACTTACACAACCGATATCTTCAATCGTTTCTGTCTGGGGGTTGAGTTCGATATCAAAAAAGACAAACCTTTTCATGACCAACTGTTTTGAAAAGGGTTTGTAAAAAAGTGGAGATACCGGTTTGCATTCCGGTTCTGGCCAGAGGCTATTTCTCCGGCGGTATGATTGAACACGCGAGCTTCCTGTCGGTGGTTAAGATTCAAATTGGTGGTTGATAAGGTGGAAGCTAAGTTACATTATATGTGTTGAATTTTATAGTTTTTGAGATGGTAGTGAACTGATTATTAGCTGATCACAATAGCCGGTTCGTAGTTTTACGAATAATAAACAAGGGTTTCCTGAATCTTTTCGAACACTTTATCTGGCTGTTGAAATATTCACATCTAGAACTGTACAATTGCAATCTGTTATGACAGTAGCATTATACACACTTCCCGCATGTTGATAATCCATAAACGAAATACCAAATTTTCCATTACCAAGATACTCTTCTCCCAGTATTGTTTTTCCGGTATTATTAAAGTTTTCTCTGACTTTTGTGATGCAGGTTTCTGTGCCATTACAAATATCTTTAGCAGATTCACTTTTACTGTGGGATCGTTTATCAGTGTTTACGTTATTAATAATTATGCTTATAATAAAAAGAAGGACACCTGCAATTCCCAATTTTTTATAGGTACTAAACTCATTGGTTTTATTGTTATCGTTGTTATCTGTATTCATACTTGATTATTTTGTTAATTAGTGTTGAAATAAGTATACTACCTCTTCTGTTGTTAGAGATTTATTATAGATCCGTATATCATCAATCTTTCCCGAAAATGCATACTGGAGCGACCCAATGATCAATCCGGAATTGTTGAGCTGGGAATTGGTCATGTTTACATTGCTGATCGTATTCTGTAATACCCCGTTCTTAAAAATCTTCATGCTGTTGCCCGAAGTAACGCAGACAATATGCGTCCAGCTGTTCAGCGGCGGGGTGGCGGCGCCTACCTGCGAACCACTGGTACCAAAAAAGCCTTCATAGGCATAGGCGAAATACGTGAATGGTGAATTAAAGCTTGTACCATGGTGTCGCACCCACCAGGAATAATTGGTGCCGTCATTTCCTTTGATCAACAGGTCCTGGGCCGGATCTGCCGAACTGGTAAGGTACCAGAGAGAAACCGAAAAGGCGGATGACAGATTTAAACCGGGATGATGGGGGACCGCGATACTGGTATGACTGAAACTATAGGCGGCATTGGCGCGGCCAAAACGATCGGTACTGAGTGTGGCACCATTTACCGTACCATGCAGATTATTCCCGCTGCTATCGTTGGCATTGCCACTGAATGGAAAATAGGCAACCAAGCCGGATTTGATATCAATTGCATTGGTCGTAAAAGAAAGCTCGTTTCCATAGTAAACCCCGGCAGCCGTAACTGCATAGGCCCTGAGATAATAGGTCGTTCGAGGACTAAGTCCTGTCACATAACTGGTGAATGTACCGGTGCCGGATCCATCGGTCGTTTTACCAGGCAGTGAAACCTGCGGATTCGGGCTGGTACTCCAAACCACACCTCGGCTGAGTATTGATTCGCCACCATCGCTGATGATATTTCCGCCGGCAATTGCTGAAATACCGGTAGTGTCCGATATGTTGCTGGTGGTCAAAACCGGCAACGTTCTGGTTGTCACCGTAACTTCATTACTGTAGGTGGCTGAAGGTCCGCCTGTGTTATAAGACAATACCCTGTAAGTATAAATAGTACCCGGTTGGAGACCGGCATCCGCATAAACCGTAATATTGGCCGCAGAAGTTCCCACCACGACAAATACTCCACCCGCCTGCTTCCGCTCGATTTTAAATCCGGTTTCATTGGTCGACCTGTCCGTCCAGGAAAGACTGACCGAGGTTTGGGTAAATCCGGTCACAACAAGTGCGGTAGGGGATTGGGGAATGGCGGGTGTAATGTTTTTGTTCTTTCTACATGCGGGCAGCAATAAAACCACCAGGCAAGTGACGGTAAATAATCGGATCGGGAAGTTCATGGGGTTGTTTTCTGCAAAATGCTCCTTTAACCCGACCTGAAACAGGAACAAGGTTACGGTTTAGATGATCTATCTGATCTGCAGACAAGCAATAGATTTTTATTCTTTAATAAATAAGGATATATTTATATAACATAAGTTGAAACTAAAAATGCCCGCCCTTTTTCTGAATCTTCATAAAAAACATTGATAATTGGGATATGATCCGGTTATTGTTACTTACCTGCCTCCTGTTTATAGTTCCTTCCCTCACGCACAGCCAAACCATTACCCTTGAAGGGAACCCCTTGCTCCGGTATTTATACCATCCGGATAGCGGGACCACTATTGTCCGCTTTATGAATGAAGGACTGGAGATCGCCGGTCCAACTTATACAGATAATATCCGGGCAAAAACAATGATCCGGAATAAAAACGGACTCTTCCTGATGATCTACGGAAAAGGACGGGTATACAGGGTGCTAAGAGCAGATACAACCCAAACAGTTATTGAACGGATCGATTCCACCTTGTTTTTCGGAAATAATTTCAACTCCATTGACTTTTCCTGGCGTGACACCCTTTTCTCCTTCGGCGGCTATGGATTCTGGCGCTTCAATGGCCAGCTTCGCTATTTTATTGACGGGAGCGAGTGGAATATCGCCCGCCTCAACGCCGAAGAACCAACCAATAGTGAGTACTTTCTTCTGGATGACCTGGGCGCCAATCTGTATTATATCCAAACACCTCTTAAACAAGAATACACATCCAGTCATTCAGACAAATACTATCTCTGCAAGTTGGATCTCAGCCACAGAACCGTTACCAGGTCCGGTGAACTGAAAAATCCGGAACTGATCAGCAAAGCAAAACGGGGCTTTGCCGTACCCGGATTGAACGGAATTATGATCGAAAGCGAAAGTACCTGGTACCTGCTGCAGCCTGCCACCAACCAGGTATTAAAACTGGTGAACCAGTCTGTCCATAACTGGTTCATGGCCGGATCGACTTACCGGGCCGAACTATTCTTTGCCGACGCCGAGAAAATTTATTCCTACTCGAAAAATGAAGATACGCTTCGCTCAGTGCGCTTAACCCTTTCAGATTTTAAGGCCGAACCTGGTTCGCTTTATATTGTAACAGAGAGCAAAACAAATATGTCGTGGCTATGGACAATACCCGCATTGGTATTACTGATAGCTGTTTTTATGTACCGTCATCGGATAAACCTTCGCAAGAAGAATGATCCCGTGCAGGAAAATGATATAGCTTCCGGATCTTTAACCGAAGAAACAGAACAAGCATTTACCGAAGTTGAAAAGTCGCTGATCCAATCCTTCCTCACCCGCAAGGGTACAGATAACTTTGTAACCGTTGAGGAATTGAATTACTGGCTGGGATTGAGTAAAAAATCGCTGGAGATACAGAAAAAAGTGAGGCGGGAAACCCTGAACAGGATCAATAGCCGGTTCCGGGAACTCTGTAAAAGCAATACGGATCTCATTCAGGCAGAGCGGTCGGAAATGGATCGGCGATATTATAATTATTATATAAGCAGGGAGAACTCCATCTTGTTCAACTCAATCATTAATTTGGAAAATTAACGTCGATACTTTTGCATGGGGTTAAAATCAAATTTAAACCTGTTTTTTCTCTCCTTTCCTTGGTACTTGCAATCAAGAAAAATAATAAATACCTTTATTATGATTAACCACTACCAATTTCCAATTTTATGAAAGTTTACTTCCTTCACGACGGTACTCAAAAAACCGGGCCATTCAGTTTTGAAGAATTACAACAAAAGGGTGTTGAAGAATCTTCGTTAATATGGTTTGATGGCTTGAGTTCTTGGTCAAAAGCCGGCGAAATTCCTGAACTAAGAGAAATCCTGCTTAAAAGCCCTCCTCCTTTATTAAAACAAAGTGCATTTCAGACTGCAATTGAAAAAACAAAAGAGGTTTTAGACAAGGATATTGTTGATGAGATTGAAAACAAGATACCTACCAGAAAGGGTAAAAGATATTTTACCTGGGGGGTTGCCATTCTGGCTGTTTTAGGCCTTGTTTACATTTTGAGTTCGGTTTTTGGATTTTCTTTCAATAGTTCCGGATACGGAAATGCAACAGATTCTTTAGTGTTAATCAACGCTGCTGGTGAAGCTCGTCCGGATTGGAATGATAATACAAAGGATAAAATATCAATTAGTGGTACAATTCTTAATAAATCCAAAACATTTGCATATCAGAATTTCATAATCGAAGTTGAATACTATGACAAAGACAAAAAACTGGTAGAGACAAAAAAGCACACGGTTTATAAAGAAATTGACCCCCAAAGTACGATTACTTTAAATAATTGGATTGAAGGCGAAATGCCGCCCGGAAAAAGAGAGTATACATTAAAATGGAAAATACTGGATGCGACCCAGGTGGTTCCTGAATAAATTACAAGAAAGTGATGGTTGAAAGTTTCAGCGAGTCAGGATTCCCTGTGTGCCATTATGTACGAGCTCGCAGTTCCATAAAAGAGCTGTTCCACAATGCCGGTGTTTGTGGAATTTATATCCTTCATTTTATGAATGGCGAATTCTATGTTGGCCAGGCTAAAAACGTTGTAAACCGTTATTCTTCTCACCGGAAAAAACATCTTGATATTGATTATATAAGCTTCCGAGAAGTTGACCCGTCCGATCTTAACCGAGCGGAAAAAGAAATGATATCGCTGCTTGAAAAGCAAAAAAAATCGCTTAGAAATATTTCGTTGGTCAGCATACATCCTGGCCAATCCGATTTAGATCTGGTTATCCCCATTGCAGACCAGGATAAATGGCTGCAGTATAAATTGAATAAGAACAGCCTCCTGACTCCCCGGTTTGACTACCCGGAGCTCAGGAAAAAATATACGGATCGATTTCGGGCCTTACGCACTTCTGTCTACTACAAACCGATCAGGAATGCAATACAACAATACGTACTTTATACTCTTCCGTTTCCCCGGAAAACGGAGTTCTCCTTTTGGAGCATTACCTGCCTGACAAAAGTCAATAACAGTACCGCCTTTTGCCGGATCAACGTTTTCTGGCAGGAAACACTGAATATTACAGAGCATAGCTATGCTTATGATGGCAGAAAACTGCGTGATCTGACTGTCAGTGTTTTTATGTGTCGCTCTGTTCTTCTTGACCGGTCATCAACAGATGAACTAAAAAGCTTGTTTCCAACCCTGGAATTTACAGAGATTGTGTATAAAACCGGGGGACAGGACCAGATCAATGCTATGCTTTCCATTCAGGAATTTGAGGATTTTCTATATCATCCTCCTGTTTCTGATGCAATCAAAGCGTTTAATATCCGGCTGATGAGAAAGGGAGGTTGTGTATTCAGCCGGTATCATTGCTTTGATTTTGCTGATGAGGTGCTTTCCCTGGAAAAAACAGGTTTTGAATAAACAACATAAACACCGAAAGTTCAAATTTTTTAAAATGATTTCCAGAATTACATTGTTGTCTCTTATCCTTTTAGTTGCATTTTCAGCTTTGGGTCAAAAAAGAAAATTGGTTGAAATAGAAGCATTGGCTGAAAAGTGGGCAGAAGCAAATACAGCTCATAATATAGAAAGCCTGAAGGCGCTCTACGGCGAATCAATTACATTCTATGGAAAAACAAAAAGTGTTGACCGTTGTCTCGAAGAAAAGGATAATTTTTTTAAAGAGAACAAGGATTACCGGATTGCCATTTCAGATTTCGATATAGATATATACAAAAGCGGTATTATTAAATGCAATTTTACAAAAAATGAATCCTGGGGCGGAGCAGAAAAAAAGCCGCAACTCGCCTATCTTCTTTTTGAAAAAAAGGATGGCAAATATGTTGTTATAGGAGAAAGTGATCAACGGATGGACAGTCAGCGAGGTTATTCAGCACCTCTTGGTGATAAAAAAGCGGCAAACAACGGACTTTTCCTGATTATTGGTATCGCCGGAGGTATTATCGTGGCCGGACTGCTGTTTTTCTTTTTGATCAAAAAGAAAAATATGCAAATACCTGTTCCTGTAAGTCCGGTAAAGAATGAAGTTGTGGCTTCAATCGATACGCCGGTAAATACTAACACCCAGATACCGGTTGCCGAAGTTGTTTCTCCACCAATCCCACAAACCAGTAGTGAAAAAGGCTATGAATTTGAAAAATGGGTTGTTGCAAAATTTCCAAAAACCTATTATGAAATTAAAGAATGGAGAAGCGATAAGTATCATGAGGGGCGTTTTGCAACATCCAATATGCTCCCGGATCTGGAAATTGCTTACCGTCACAAGAATCGGTATGCCCTTTTTGCCGTTGAATGCAAATGGAGAAGTGATTTTCAAAATGGAAAAATTGAGTGGGCATCTGCCGATCAGCTTGCCAGGTACAAAGATTTTGAAAGATCTTCTTCAAAGCCCGTTTTTATAGTTATTGGAATCGGAGGAACCCCAGATGCGCCACAAAATCTGTATTCAATACCGATCAGGGTAATTAATTCCACCGTTTTAACTCAGTACCAGTTAAAAAATTACAATAAATACAAATCAGCTGATTTCTTTTTTGATTCGTATAACAACATACTTAGCTAAAAAAGGAGCCTTTCTTCGATTAAAAACCAAAATTTTCTTGTGGATTTCTTGTGAATTCACCCTATATTTGCTGCCCCGAAGCACAAAAGCGAGGATAGGCTTCCACTTACCAAGCTTTTGTGTGCAAGGGAACTTCCGGAGTTTTTGAAGAGGGTTTTTTTCTTGGACGAGGCCCTCCTTCGCCAAGGCTACGGAGGACGAGGTGCGGTAGCTCAGTTGGTAGAGCAAAGGACTGAAAATCCTTGTGTCGGCGGTTCGATCCCGCCCCACACCACAGAAGAAGTTCTAAGGAACCCTGGGTTTAGACCCGGGGTTTTTTGTTTTTGGGGGGGCGGTTAATAAGTTGATAGGTTGATAAGTTAAAAGGGGCCCTTCGGTGATGGAATTGCAGGAATGTCGAATAGTTCGTTTTCGAAATAGGGGCGATTTTGAATGATTTTGGGGTGTTTTCTGCGGGAAATGATCGATTTAATTGTATTTTTTCGGATTTTTCGTTCATTTTATAATTTCACCCCTTCGGGGTTTTGCGCACGATTTATGACTGCCTTTCTACAATAGTGTCACCCCTCCCACCTACGCTTCTTATCCTTAGAAACCCTGTTCTAAGCCTGTAACGTTGTAGCTACGGAGGTTAATAGGGGAGCTTCGGTCGGCAGGTCGGGGTTCCGGGAGGCAGTGGGTGCGTGTTTCATGACTCATTTTCTTTAATAATGACCCCCCTTCGGAGCTGAAATTGTGGAAGCATCGCTTATCCCTTTCAGGCCTGAAGGGCCGACACAATTATAGCAACCCCAAAGAATCCGCCCCCGGAAAATCACAGGCCTGAAGGGCCGACACAAATCGGAGGATGCGATGCGGCCGTTTATTTGTGCCGCCCCTTCAGGGCTGCCAGTCCATGGATTTTGGATTGTGGCTTTTCTATAATAGTGTCGCTCCTTCAGAGCTGGAATTATGGAATCATCGCTTATCCCTTTTAGGCCTGAAGGGCCGACACAATTATAGCAACCCCAGGAATCCGTCCCCGGAAAATCACAGGCCCGAAGGGCCGATACAAATCGGAAGATGCGACGCGGCCGTTTATTTGTGCCGCCCCTTCAGGGCTGCCAATCCAGGTTTTTTGGATTGTGGCTTTTCTATAATAGTGTCGCTCCTTCAGAGCTGAAATTGTGGAAACATCGCTTATCCCTTTTAGGCCTGAAGGGCCGACACAATTCGGAGGATGCGATGCGGCCGTTTATTTGTGCCGCCCCTTCAGGGCTGCCAGTCCAGGGCTTTTGGATTGTGGCTTTTCTATAATAGTGTCGCTCCTTCGGAGCTGGAATTATGGAAACATCGCTTATCCCTTTCAGGCCTGAAGGGCCGACACAAATCGGAAGATGTGATGCGGCCGTTTATTTGTGCCGCCCCTTCAGGGCTACCAGTCCAGGGCTTTTGGATTGTGGCTTTTCTATAATAGTGTCGCTCCTTCGGAGCTGGAATTGCGGAAATATCAAATATTCCGTTTTTGAAATAAGGGCGATATTGAATGATTTTTGGGTATTTTCAGTTAAAATTGAGCATTTTAGGTGTATTTTTCGGATTTTTCGTCCCTTTTATAATTTCACCCCTTCGGGGTTTTGCGCACGATTCATGACTTTCTTTCTAGAATAGTGTCACCCCTTCAGGGTTCCTGGAGGCAGAGGAGGCATTTACCCCGGGCTTCACCCGGGGTTATTGATCATTTAACCCTGGCCGCCTTCGCTGCGCTACAGCGGGCAGGTCAGGGTTGGGTGCGCGATTCGTGAATCATTCTCTATAATGAAATCCCTTCGGAGCTGGAATTGTGAAAAGGTCAGTTATCCCTTTTAGGCCTGAAGGGCCGACACAATTATAGCAACCCCAAAGAATCCGTCCCCGGAAAATCACAGGCCTGAAGGGCCGACACAAATCGGAGGATGCAATGCGGCCATTAAATTGTGCCGCCTCTTCAGGGCTGCCAGTCCAGGGCTTTTGGATTGTGACTTTTCTATAATAGTGCCGCTCCTTCGGAGCTGAAATTGCGGAATAGTCGAATAATTCGTTTTTGAAATAAGGGCGATTTTGAATGATTTTGGGGGTTTTTCAGTGGAAAATGATCGATTTAGAGGTGTTTTCTCGGATTTTTTGTTCATTTTATCATTTCACCCCTTTGGAGTTAGCCTCTCCCTTTTCATCTTAAGGGTCGAAATGATTGTGTCAGACTGCCCTTCGACAAGCTCCCCGCATTTGGCGAGGTAAACAGGGTGACAGTAGCCCCGCATAAAAAATCCTTCAGGGCATGAGAATAAAAAGCAGGCGGGGCGTATCGAAGGATGAACTAATTTACCGCAAAATTTCCCCCCCATGCACCGTTTCCTCCTCCTTCTTTTATTGACAAGCTTCATTGTTTCTTCCTTCGCCCAACCCAAAAAAGACTCCACCGACTACAACGCCGTCTTCAAATCCGTGAAATGGCGCAATATCGGACCCTTCCGCGGGGGACGATCCAACTGTGCTACGGGTATTAAGGGCAATCCGATGGTCTACTATATGGGTACCACTGGCGGCGGTCTCTGGAAGACCACCGATATGGGCATCAGCTGGACCAATATCTCCGGCGGTTTCTTTCAAACCGGTTCGGTAGGCGCAGTAGCCGTAGCCGAGAGTGATGTGAATGTGGTTTACGTAGGCATGGGCGAACATGCGGTACGTGGCGTGATGACTTCTCACGGGGATGGGGTGTACAAATCCACCGATGCGGGCAAGACCTGGAAACGCATGGGCCTCGAACAAACACAACATATCGCCCGCATTCAGATCGATCCGTGCAATCCGGATATCGTATATGTGGCAGCACAAGGTGCTTTGTATGGCAACAATAAAGAACGCGGCATATATAAATCCACTGATGGCGGTAAGACCTGGAAGAATATCCTCTTTGTAAATGAGATGACGGGCTGCAACGAACTCTCCATGGATATGAACAACCCGCGTATCCTTTATGCTTCCATGTGGGAACATGGCCGCCGCCCCTGGCAGGTGATCAGCGGCGGACCGGGCAGCAGTTTATATAAATCAACCGATGCCGGCGAACATTGGGAAAAGATCAATGAAGGCCTTCCGAAAGAACTGGGCAAGATGGCGATCTCGGTGTCGCGTGCCAACTCCGATAAAGTATACGCCTTAGTTGAAAGCGATACACAGAAAGAACAGGGCGGGTTATTTGTTTCTTCTGATGCCGGTGCCTCCTGGTCCATGATAAGTAAGGACCACCGTCTGGTACAACGGGCCTGGTACTATATCGAAGTATTCGCCGATCCGAAGAATGAAGATCTTGTCTATGTACTCAGTGCACCTGCATTGAAATCATCCGATGGGGGTAAAACCTGGAGCCTGATCGAAGGACAACACGGCGACTACCACGATCTCTGGATCAACCCGGACAATACCGCCAACATGATCCTCTCCGATGATGGCGGTTCGGTGATCAGTTTCAACGGTGGAAAAACCTGGAGTTCACAAGACAATATGCCTACCGGTCAGTTCTATCGCCTCAATACCGATAACCAGTTCCCTTACCGCATCTACAGCGGACAACAGGATAATACCAGTATCAGCATCGCGAGCCGCGAGATCGGCAGTGGCGGCATCAGCGCCCGTAGCTGGCGTTCCTCCGCCGGTGGTGAAAGCGCCTTCCTGGCTTTTAACCCCGATGATCCGCGTTATGTAGCGGGTGGCAGTTATCTCGGCACGCTTGAATTCCTGGATACCAAAAACAATGCAGCCACCAATGTAATGGCCGCACCCATTCAATACCTCGGTCGTGATGCAAAGGACATGAAATACCGCTTTACCTGGAATGCACCGCTGATCTGTTCCAAACATGATCCGCGGGTATTCTACCACGGTGCTCAGTTATTACTCCGCACCGATGATATGGGTAAACATTGGACAGAAGTCTCTCCCGATCTCACCCGCAACGATAAAACCAAGCAGGGAAAAATGGGTGTACCTTATACCAATGAAGCTGTAGGCGCCGAGAACTATGGTACACTCGCGTATATCGCAGAGTCTGCGCTCGAACAAGGCGTGATCTGGACCGGCAGTGATGACGGACTCGTGTATATCACCCGTGACAACTGCAAGACCTGGACCAATGTAACACCTGCGGGCTTACCCGAATGCCAGATCAATGCGATCGAACTTTCTTCTTTTGATAAAGGCACCGCCTATATCGCCACTACGCGTTATAAATTCAACGATAAAACACCGGGCTTATACAAGACCAGCGACTATGGTAAAACCTGGACGAAAATTGATACCGGTATTCCCGTTGGTGCTTTCACCCGTGTGCTGCGTGAAGATCCCGTGCGCAAAGACTTATTGTATGCCGGTACAGAAACAGGCGTTTACATTTCCTGGAACGGCGGTAAGGAATGGTCGCCCTTCCGGCTCAACCTGCCCGTTACTCCAATACAGGATCTCAAGGTAAAAGACGGCAACCTGATCGCTGCCACCAGTGGCCGTGCCATCTGGATCCTCGATGATCTTTCCGTACTGCGCCAGTACAACAAAGCCGACAGCAGTCTGCGTGTATACCAGCCCGTGGATGCGATGCTGCTCACCGGTTCCAGCGAACTCGATGGCAGTGATGACAGTTTTACCGGCAGCAATGGTTTCCGCGGCGTGAATCCCGCCACCGGCATCGTACTCTATTACCAGTTACCCGACGTCAAAGAAGGAGAAGCCTTCACATTGGAAGTACTGGATGCCAATAATAAAACAGTACGCGTGATCTCTTCCGTTAAAGACAGTACCTATCGTCAGTATGATGGAGGTCCCGGTCCCGAACCCGTACTGCCGGCGAAGAAAGGACTGAACCGTTTTGTCTGGAACCTGCGGCATGCCACCACGCCCGGTGTACCCGATGTATATATCGAAAGCAGTTATGCCGGACATAAAGCTATTCCCGGCACCTATCGTTTTGTATTGAAAGCAGGCGGAAAAACCGTAGAGACTTCTGCGAAAATCCTGCCGAACCCGGATTATCGCACTAGCGCTGATGATTATTCAGCATACAACGCGATCATGTCGGAGATGGAAGCGAATGTAACGGATATGCATAAGCGGATCAATGCCCTCTATACCACGCGTAAAAACCTGGAGACTTTACTGACCACTTTACCCGCCGGCAGTAATTATGATGCGGTGCGAAAAGAAGCCACCGCCCTCATCGCCCGCATGAAAGCCTGGGATGAAGAAATGGTGCAACGTAAAGCCAAGGCCTACGACGATGTCGACAATTTCGACAATAAGTTCACGGCCAACTATCTCTTCCTCATCAACCAGACCGAAAGCGATATCCCGCAGGTGAACCAGCCTTCCCGTGACCGCAAGGCGGAACTGGATGCACAATGGAGCAAGCTGAAAGCGCAGGCAGAACAGTTTACTACTGTGGATATACCGGGATTGAACAGGAAGCTGTGGGAACTGGGTGTTGGGGCGGTGAGATAGTCGGGAGTCGGGGGTCAACAGCACTCCTGAGGATATTTATCTTAAACAATACTCTCATCTTTCTTTACAGGATCGCCGGCTACCGCTCTTTAAGCCTTCCGGAGAAAGAGTGAGAGAGTTGACGCATTAGCGGAAGCTTCTGTATTCCTCTGCGCCCTCCGTGTCCTCCGCGGTCATAAAATAAAATTACCGTATTTCGCAGATGAAACTCCTGTATTCCTCCGCGCTCTCTGCGTCCTCCGCGGTATTAAAATAAAATTACCGTATTTCGCAGATGAAACTCCTGTATTCCTCCGCGCTCTCTGCGTCCTCCGCGGTATTAAAATATAATTACCGTATTTCGCAGACGGAACTCCTGTATTCCTCCGCGCTCTCTGCGT
>Ga0209572_1000952_pt1 | contig 28005 bp, 19 predicted proteins | sample EBPBio232012_DNA_FD_185867 | JGI IMG/M metagenome (GOLD analysis project Ga0209572, IMG submission 185867) | Wastewater treatment Type I Accumulibacter community from EBPR Bioreactor in Madison, WI, USA - Reactor 1_1/23/2012_ DNA (SPAdes)... | ecosystem: Engineered > Bioreactor > EBPR >...
AGTATTAGGTGCGTTCACAACAAATGGTCCTGCAGCGGCATTAACTGTAACCACCATGTCAGTGTAAGCCGTTTGACCAACTTTTATTGGAGCAGTTGAGCTATATGGAGAGTTATCTCTCACTGTTAATCTAAAATTTAACGTTCTTGAAACAGAGCTTAATGCTTCTGACAACATCCCTGCATCGCCACCAACCTGACTAGTTGTTGCTGAGTTAGCGATAATAGAAGATAACTTTGGAAAATATCTGCTAGGAGAAGCAGTTGGCAACCATGAGATAAAGTTTGGCCCTATCGTTTTAGTTATACTTGCACTACTATTCGCTCCAGTAGAAGAAGCTCCATCGTCATTTTGTTCCCAGCAATAAGTTAATGCATCAGCAACATCTGCATCTGTAGCAGAACCTGTAAGTACAAAAGGAGTACTTCTAGGTATAATGTAATTTGCAACTGGAGCAACTACTGGAGTCGCATTTGTTCCTAATAAAGACGTTGTTATAGGACACACTTTATTAGCTAAATTGTTTTGAATTTGCTCAATTGTAGTTTCATGGTAAATATCAATTGAATGTGGAGCTACATCTTGACCTGTAATTCCTGCATATCCCATAATTGTTACTCCTGAACCTACTTCTTTATTAACTCCTGCTCCTTCATTTGAATTTGAAAAAGTATGATTACCACCTAATTGATGTCCAATTTCATGTACCACATAATCTATATCAAAATTATCTCCTTGTGGAATTCCATCTGCAGGAGAGGTAATTCCTCTACCTTTAGTAGAACCAGTACCAGCTGCTACACCATTTACACAAACACAACCAATACACCCTGCGTTTCCACCACCGCCACTAGCACCAAACATGTGACCTATATCATAAGCAGCATTGTTTGCCGCTAATGTAGTTCCTGTACCTGTTAAAGTAGTATTAAGAGCTTGCTGTAATTGTGTATTCCAATTTCCCATAGTTGTATATGGATCTGTTGAAGGTGTGTAATAAATAACATTAGTTGTACTTGCAACTAAATTAAGGTGCAATGCTAAATCTTTTTCATATACACCATTACAACGTGTTAATGTTGCATTAAAAGCAGCAAGAACTAAGCCTACTTGAGCAGCACTAGTTGCTCCAAAATAATTTGAGTATTCTGCGTTACATGATTGAGCTAAGCGCATCGTTTTTAATTGTCCTGCACTTGATAATGCTGTAGCATTAGTAGTTACTCTATTACTAACATCTTGAACTAGTTTTTGATCTTCAGTAGAACATGTCCATGCTAACGCACCTTTTTGTCTTTGAGATTTAAATACTGCATATGTAGTATGGTCTTGAGAATAAGCTTCAATAAATTCACTTTCTTTACCTGCTCTAAAAACCATTGTTTGAATTCCTTGAGGAGAAATACTTAATTTTAAAGTAGCATATCTATCTGTAATTCCTTTACCCGAATAAGCTCTAATTTCAGGAAATTGTGCTTGCAAATCTGGTTCAAAATTAGAAGCTTCATAAACTTCAAACTCTTCAACTCCTCCATCTGCATTTGGTAGAGATATGATAGTTGAACGAGAAGCCGCCTGATTCCCAACAATTGAAAACAATTGTTGTCTTAAAGGCGTAATGTTTAAATCAAATAATTTAAAATCTTTAGGAAAAGCTAGTCTTGCTACTGCTTTGTCTTTGTTGATTATTCTGTCGTTAGGATTATGAGAAATCCAAAATCGGTTAGATTGTGAATACCCTATTGTAGTAAGTATAAGGGTAATCAAGGTTAATAGTGTAGTTTTTTTCATAAATTGAGTTAGTTAAATAAGGTTGTAAATATATAAAAGGTTGTTTAATAAAAAAACTAAAAAACTCGATTTCATATATTTATGAATTAAAAAACTTTCAAAAACACTTTAGTAGCCTGTTCACTTAATTTTTTAGTATCAATATAAATAAATTACCTTTGCCGCTAAATTTGTTTTTCTTGAAAACCTTTAGCAATATTAAAGAATATAATAATAAAAAATCGGTTGTTACCATCGGTACCTTTGATGGTGTACATATTGGTCATAAAAAAATTCTTGAAAGAATAATTTTTAACGCTAAAGAACTTAATTGTGAAAGTGTTGTTTTAACCTTTTTTCCACATCCAAGAATGGTACTTCAAGATAATTCTGTTGTACAACTTCTAAATACTGTAAATGAAAAAAGAATACTTTTAGAAAAAACAGGAATTGATAATTTAATCATTCATCCATTTAATCAAGAATTTTCAAGACTTACAGCCGAAGAATTTGTTAAAGAAATCTTGGTCAATCAGCTTAATATTAGAAAAATAATTATTGGATATGATCATCGTTTTGGAAGAAACAGAACTGCCGACATCAATGATTTAATAGTTTTTGGTAAAGAATACGGATTTGAAGTAGAGCAAATTTCAGCTCAAGAAATAAATGATAATGCGGTAAGTTCTACCAAAATTAGAAATGCCATTTTAGAAGGAAACATAACTTTGGCTAATAACTACCTTGGTTACAATTATTTCTTTTCAGGAATTGTTGTAAAAGGAAAACAACTCGGTCGCACTATTGGATTTCCAACAGCTAACATTAAAATTAAAGAAGATTATAAGTTGATTCCAAAAAACGGCGTTTATATTGTAAAAAGTAATTACGATAAAAAAACAATTTTCGGATTAATGAATATTGGCACAAGACCAACAGTTGACGGAACAAATCAAACTATTGAAGTCTTTTTTCTGGATTTTGATAAAACTATTTATGACGAAACCTTAACTATTGAAATTATTGAATTTATTAGAGAGGAACAAAAATTTGATTCTTTAAACGACTTGAAAAATCAAATAAATGAAGATAAAAATTTTGCTTTAAATTATATAAATACCCACTTTTAAATCATTGTTTGTTACAAAGTAATTAACTACTTTTGAAACATCATTAAATATCCTTATCAATGAGCATTACAAAACATAATTGGACTAAAGAAGAAATTATAGCGATATACAACAAACCCTTAATGGATTTAATGTATGAAGCAGCAACTATTCATAGAGAACATCATGATCCAAATGTAGTTCAAGTTTCTACATTATTATCTATAAAAACTGGTGGCTGTCCAGAAGATTGTGGTTATTGTCCACAAGCAGCTAGATATCATACAGACATAGAAGGCAACGATTTAATGTCGGTTAGCCAAGTAAAAGCGCAAGCTTTAAGAGCAAAATCGAGTGGTTCATCAAGAGTTTGTATGGGTGCAGCGTGGAGAAATGTAAAAGACGGACCAGAATTTGACCAAGTTTTAGAAATGGTTCGTACCATTAATAAGCTGGAAATGGAAGTGTGTTGTACTCTTGGAATGTTAACTGAAAATCAAGCGCAGCGTTTAGCAGAAGCTGGTTTATATGCTTATAATCACAACTTAGACACTTCTGAAGAATATTATAAAGAGGTGATTTCAACTCGTGGATTTGAAGATAGATTACAAACAATAGACAACGTTCGTAAAACTAACGTTACAGTTTGCAGTGGTGGAATTATTGGAATGGGTGAATCTATAGAAGACAGAGCAGGAATGCTTGTGGCACTTTCAACATTAAACCCTCAACCGGAATCGGTGCCAATTAATGCACTTGTAGCTGTTGAAGGAACTCCAATGGAAAACGAAAAACCAGTTGAAATTTGGGAAATGATTCGAATGGTTGCCACTACAAGAATTATAATGCCAGAAACTCAAGTTAGACTTTCTGCTGGTAGAACTGAAATGTCTCGTGAAGGTCAAGCTATGTGCTTCTTTGCTGGTGCAAATTCAATTTTTGCTGGTGACAAACTTCTTACAACACCAAATCCTGATGTGAATGAAGACATGAAAATGTTTGAAACTCTTGGATTACAACCTCAAAAACCATTCATCAAATTGATGCAACCAAAAACTATTGAAGCTGAAGATTCACAATTTCAAGCTTTAGGAGAAAAACCTAAATGGTCTCGTCCTGAACACAAAATTGAAAGAAATCTAGAAGCTTCTGGAAAAGGAAAGTAATAAAATCTAAAGCATAAAAAAAGTCCCAACCTTATAATAAGATTGGGACTTTTTAGTTTTAAGAAACTGACTAAAGAATTACTTTTCTAGTAACAACTTCACCATTTTCTAATTTTATTTTCACAATCAAAGCTTGATTTGTAGCTGTAATATTATTTAGTATTAAATCGTTTGAAGAAATATTAGTCTTCTTTATAATTTCTCTTCCTAAAACATCATAAACCGTTACCTCGCTCAATAGTTCATTGATAGTTCTAATTTTAATTTGACCATTATTAGCCGACATGAAAACGGAATTTTCAATAGATTCAAAATTTTCATTAATCAATGCTGCTGTTGTATATCTTAAAACAAATCGGTCATTGAAAGTTCCAACCGATGATGTAAAGTTATAAGGCGCTTGTCTTAAATCATGAATGATATTTAACTGCTTATCTTCTAAATAAATATCTTGATTTTGCTCAAACAATCCATCTACTTTCTTGATAGCTATAGTATGATTTCCTGCTGCGACAATTCTGATTCCCATTGGAACAAGATCAAAGTTATTGAAAGGTAATGGTCGTCCTTGAATAATAAATGGTTCTGAATTGATAATAGAATACATACTCAATTCTGTTGTTGGTCTAAATATACAATCATACAAATGGTCAACACCTATGGTTGAACTTGTTGAATATCCTAACAATGTTCTGTCCATTTGTCCGGAAGTAGTATTGATAATATCCAACCATATTCTGTGCTTTTCCTCAACAGGACCAACAGTATTTGTTGAAACACCTCTAAAGAAATCGGTATTATCATACTGAACCATTGAAGCATCACTTCTCATATTATTAGTAAAAGTTATGGTATTTGGATTTGCAGTTGTATGAAGCATGTTCACCATAAATCCTTGTCCAGAAGCTATTTTTCCTGCAAAAGTATCTGGATCTGTTGAACCTAAACCATTGTATTTAATATAATCTGAAGACGAATAATTGTACTGATAATTACTATAAAACGGACTAACATTTGAAGTTGGATTCAAACCATGTGTCCAAATCCATACAGCACCTTCTATCTTCGTTTGATTTTGAACCAAGAACTCTTCAGCATCAATCGCTGATGGATATGGATTTCCGACCAAATTCCAATTGTCATCAAATCTTGTTGTTAATACGTTATTCGGATTGGTTAAATCAGCATCATAGTCTGCTCCATTATAATTTCCTCTATAAATATCAAAATTGAATTGACCATTATGAGGTTTTCCTGTAAAGATTGTACTTAATCCAACTGGCGTTGCAGAACCATTAGAAGCTCTAGCAATATATCCTTTTCCTTTAGTCATATTTCCAGATGCTGTTGCCCAATTTCCTAATGTTCCGTTAGCATTTGCAAATAAAGTATTCCATTCGTAGCGATTATTAGTTGGAATGCTAGCGACTGCAAAATTTTCAGTTGGTGAACTCCAATAAACATAATCAAAATTCTTAGCTTGTGCAGTTCTTGTTAGCTGAAACTTAGTTCCAGTATAAACACCCATATTATTGTCTGTTTCATCAACTTGAATAAATTGTCCATTATTTGCAATCAATAAATCTCCATTATGATTTAATCTTTTATAGGCAAATACAAATCCATTAGAATCAATAGTTAATGTTCTTGTTGCGTTAATTGTTAAATCACTTTGAGCAATTAAATCATTAGAAATAGCGGTATTAAAGTCATTGTCTAAAACTACATTGTAGAATAATTCTGTTCCTCTTGGAGCAACATTATTTATTACTTGAGCAATACTTCCTTTAAAATGAATGGTGCTTTCTCCTTGATCAAAATTAGTTTCTGTACCATTATTATTCCAATTTCCATACAAATAAAGTTGCCCATCTGGCGTTCCATTAGAACCATCATTCATATCTAAAGTCCCTGAAGCTGCGATAGTAACATTTCCATATACTTCTAATTTATTATTTGGATTTGCTTGAATAATAACATTTCTTCCACTAATAGTAAGATTGTTACAAACTGCTAAATCAGCGAAAAAATCAGAATATGTTGCTGTATAATCAATATTTGCATTATTTATAGAAGTTACCGAATCAACTACTACATCTACTGTTTCGTCAGGAACTGTTAATCTACCCCAATTTGAACAATTGAACCAGTTAGTATCAAAATCTCCAACCCATTGACCTGAAGTTTCACTTGTTCCAATTATAAAAGTTTTTCCTGCTCTATTTGTAGCACTACTAGTAGCGTCAATTGTATATCTTGTTGTTCCAATAACCCAATTAGTAGTAACGTTTGCTATTGCTTTTATTATATTTCTAATTGACGCAGTACCATGCTCAGCACTGTTTCTGTAATAACCACTAATTGTATTAGCAACTGCGCTTTCAACATTAAAACAAGTTAATGCATTTGGCAAGCGAGATTGTCTATTACTTCCTCCACCATTCACACCACTACAAGCAGATGTAAAAGGAACCCATCCTGTCTTAATTGTAAATCCGTGAAGCAATGTTCCTGTTAAAATATAATTTGCTTCATTAGCATCTATTAATCCATCCGAAACAAAATTTCCTTGCAATAAATATATCTGCTCTCCATCACCATTCGTTGTTGTAATATTAGGAGTTGACCCAACTCCGAAAGGTTGTGTGGTTGTAAAATCAGAAGTTCTATCAGTTAAAGTTGTACCAGAAATAACACCTTCATAACTAAATACATTTGAACTATTTGTGTTTAAAACCAAAACAGAACCAGCAGGAATATTCCCTGGTCCATTATAAGTAAAATTGGTAACTCCTGGAGTTGCACTTGGATCATTACCTGCTCCGCCCCATTTATCAGTTCTAACATTGGCAGCAGCTCCAGCTTCATAACGTGAATTTGCTATTGAAAAGGTAGTTCCTGGAATAATATCTACCATTGTTGCCACCATATATTGATCATCAGGACCACTACCTGCATATTGACCATCAAACCCAACAAAAACTAATTCTCCAGGTTTAAAAACTGTTGCTAAATTTGGTGTAAAACTAGTTTCAACGCCAGAACTCCATTCTGTTCCTTTTCTAACAAAAATTTCAACATAATAAGTTACACCATTAGTCAATCCAGTAATAGTTACAAAATTTCCAATGCTGTTAAAAACAACTTGATTTGGTGCAGCGTAAATCGTATTTGGTGTATAAGCACTTCCGTTTCCAGATGGCGTAAAAGTAATCCCAGCTGATGTAGTAACAACTGCCAAAACTTCATCATAACAAGCAAAATTTGGATTACTCCAAGTTACAGTTCCAGAGGCGTTAGCAGGTGTAGAACCATAACCAGTTACATTAGGAACAGCTGTGATTTGAGTAATTGTTGTTGCTGTTACTGAATATACTGAGGATGCTCCATTATTTTTGTAAGCATACAAAGCATAAGTATAAGTTGCTCCCGGTGTTAAACCCGTAATTGTAGCTGAAGTTCCTATTCCTATATACAAAACCCTAGAAGTTGTTGCATTATAAGTTGGAGCTAAACTATAATCTGAATTAAAACTTTGTGATGAAGCTACTATTGTAGTAACTGCATTTGGAACTCCTCCATCTCTCACCACAAGCAAATACCCATCAAATGTCCCAGTTGCTGGTGCAGCCCAAGTCAATGATTGCGTAGAGTTTGATGTACAAACTCTTGTAAAAGAAGTTGGAACTGCAGGAGCAGATGGAGAAATTGTTTGCAAACCACCAGCAGTTGTAGTTCCGCCTTTTGCACCAGCAGCAAATGTTACATTAGTAGTTGCTATCGCATTTAAAGCAATTGTATTGTTTAAAGTTGCAGATGGTGAAATATCTGCTGTAATAAATATATATCCAATAGTTCCTGCTGTAATTATCTGAGATGTAAAACTTGGAAAAGCATGTAATCCAGGACCTAATGTTAGGGTTTTTGTGCTCAAAGTTGCATCAGTTGCGTCCAAAACATTGTTAGTAGAATAACGAACTTTTAAATTTATAAGATCAGCAGCTACATATGTTCCATTAGTAGTTGCCGTTATTCCTTGTAAAGTTGCATTTGCAGTAGCAACAGAAAGCTGAAACTTGTGCAAAATTAAATCTGTTGTCCCTTGCGGAACATTAGCTGCGGTGACCTGAGTTCCATTATTTGCCAAAGTAATTGCTGGAGTTGCAACAGTTGTTGTACAATTTGTAGTTAAGATTGTTGCTGCTGTTCTATAATTCAAAGTTCCTGCAACACTTAAATATCCATTAAAAGGTACTAGAGAGAAAAAATAATTTGTTCCACTATTTAAACCAGTTGCAGCATAAGTTGTTGTAGTTCCAGTGTTAGCTGTTTGACCAAGAACTATAGCGTCACCAAAAACAGTTCCTGGAGCATGATAAGCTCCATCTGTTGGAACTCCTGTTGGAGCAGCCCCAATTCTGTAAAGGATAATATATCCATCGCCTCCAAGTGTGTTGGCTGCAGGAAAAGTTAAATTAATTACAGAAGTGTTAGGTACGCCAACAGCACAGGTGAATGTACCAGCACCAGGTTGAGCTGTTGGTTCGGTTGACAATGTATAGAAATTAACCGAAACTGGTGCTGAAGTATTATAACAATCTAAAGCATTGTATGCATAAATTGTAGCTGTATATTGTGTTTCAGGGTTTAATCCTGTTACATTTACACTAGTTCCTCCACCTAAATAAACTACTCTATTATTAACATCTATTTGACCTGCGGTAGCATAATTTGTATTTGGAGTGTATGAAGTGCTTGTTGAAGGATCTAAAACTAAAGCCGAAGTTGGACGAATAACTACCATTGAACCGGAAGTTGACGCGCCATTTATCCAAGAAATTGTAGCGCCGTTTGTTAGTGGATTACTAAAAGCAATACCTGACGCTTGGTTTAAAGGAACAGTGCATGGGCCTAAGCCAGTAAAAAGTATATCATCTATTCGAACACCTTGTCTTCCTCCAAGAATTCCTTTGTTGAATCTTAATTTGAATTGTGTAGATGTTGATGGTGGTATATTAAAAACCCCAGATGCTATCAATGTGGCCGATGTTGGAGTTGCAGAGGTGAATGTAGTTGTAGACCACGTTAATCCATTATCTTCTGAATATTCAACAAACACAGGTGCATTTGGAGGAGCTCCAGCACCATATGTTCCAACTAAAAAACTTAAAGAGAGACCCGAAACATAGGAACTAACATCAAATGGTTCTGAAATTATGTTATCAGAATCTTCTAATAACCAATAAGTCCCTTGCTGAATTGGCTGTACAGCAGTAGTATTATTATAGGTCCATGCCGGCGAAGCAGCAGAACAAGCAGAACTATAAATAGTAGTTTGTCCCCAAGAAAAAACACTGTAAAGTAATGCTAAAAAAGCTATTTTAAATTTCATTTAAAATGAATTATGTTTACTATTAATTTAAAAAGATTTGGGACTACAAAATTACTTCTAATCCGCACAATTTCAATACATTTGCGTTATTAAATTATTAACAAATTTTAATCTTTTTAACCATTTTGAGCTCAAAATCAAATAGTTCAGTAGAAGATATTGTACAAAAGTTAGAATATTACTGTTCTTATCAAGAAAGATGTCATATTGAAGTGTCGGAAAAATTGCGTGGTTTTGTATTAAATCAAGCCGAAAAAGACCGAATAATTGTGCATTTAATTGAAAGTAATTTCTTAAACGAAGAACGTTTTGCGCTAGTTTTTTCAATTAGTAAATTTCATCAGAAAAAATGGGGCAAAATTCGAATCAAAAACGAATTGAAGGCTAGAAAAATATCTGATTATTTGGTTACCAAAGCGCTAAAAGAAATTCCATCAGAAGAATATGAAATGACTTTTGAAACTTTGGCGGAAAAACATTGGGAAACCATTACCGAAAAAAACGATTTGAAAAAAAGAAAAAAATTTTGCGATTACTTACTTCGTAAAGGTTGGGAAAGCGAGAGAATTTATGAAAAAGTGAAAGAACTTGAAAAATAGTGTTTACTATTAAGTCGCATTTGGCAGATGATTACTTCAACTAAAACTCTTTTGACAAAAGAATACTTACTGCGTTTCCGCCGAAACCTACAGCATTAATTAATACTTTTTTTATTTCTTTTCTTTCTACTTGCTTTTCGGCAAATGGTACTTCGATGAATTGATTGTGCTGCATCATCATAATTGCCATTTCCATATTTAACATTCCAGATGCTCCAAAGGTGTGGCCTACTTTCCATTTGTTTGTGGTAAGCATTGGATGATTTTCTCCAAATGTTTTTAAGATAGCTTTATACTCAGAAGTATCACCTTTTAAAGTTCCTGGTGCGTGCATTACTATAGCGTCAACTTCTTCTAATTCGGTGTTTTGTAACGCCATTTTCATGGATTTTTGAAAACAATTGGCTTCGTCTGAAATTGAAATATTGTGTTCGATATCGTCGGTTGCATAACCAATTCCTTCTATGTAAGCTAAAGCGTTTTCTTTTTGTCCAATTTCTAAACAAGCTACAGAAGCGGCTTCTCCAAGAACCATAGTATTTTTGGTTTTTGTAAAATCGAAAGCTCTACATGGATATTCGGAAGTTTCTTTGGAATAAATTTTTAAAGCGTGCATCTGAGCAATAGTGAAATCGGTTAATGGTGCTTCACTTCCTCCAACTAAAAACTTACTTGCCATTCCCGACTGCAACCAAGCTACGGCATTTAAAACCGCATGTAAAGCTGTTGAACATGTTATAGAATGTGATATTTCTGGTCCGTTATTTTTTAAATCGTGTGCTACCCAAGAAGAAATATTTCCAAGCGTTGTGGTTGGTGAAGCTAAAGTTGACGTTTTTCCTGTTTCAAGAAATTCTTTATGGTGTTTTTCAAATAATTGCGTGGCACCACGAGACGAACCAATATTAATTCCGAAGTCGTCTCCTTTTTCCCAACCTGCATTTTTTATGGCTTGTCGTGAAACTAAAATAGAAAGCAAAACCGTTTCGTCTAAAGCTTTGTACTTAATTTCACTCTTTTTTAATTCTTCAATTTCATTTCTAATTTCTTGAGGAATTGTGGCTACAAATTGTGGCTTTCCGTTAAAGTCTTTGGTTGAAATTAAGGTTTCTTTTGAAAGATAATTGCGCCAAATAGTCTCAGGATTTTTTCCTAATGGTGAAATTGATGCTAAAGATGTTATGGCAATTTTAGTTTTCAATAGTAAAAATTTAACCACTAAGTACACTAAGCAATAACGATGAACACGAAGCTTAGTGCACTTAGTGCATTCTTTGTGACCTTTGTGGTTAAGTTACAAAATTACACTATTTCCAAAGCATTTTCGATAGTTTGATAGACTTTTTGTAATTGATTTTCGGTGATGATGTATGGTGGCAAAATGTAAACTATGTTTCCAACTGGTCGTAAAATTACGCCGTTTTCGATGAAGAAATTGTAGAGTTTGTTTCGCATGGTTCCATAGTAACTTTCTTGGGTTTCGGTTTTGATTTCTAGGGCGAAAATTACTCCGAGCACTCGAGTGGTTTTTACTTTTGGATGGTTTTTTATTTTGGATTGAAATGCTAAATGCGATTGATGAACCGTTTGAATATTTTGCTGGATTTCATCGGTTTGTAATAGTGAAATACTAGCTAAAGCTGCAGCGCAACCTGTAGGATTTGCTGTAAAAGTGTGTCCGTGAAACAGCGCTTTGTCGGTGTCATCATGATAAAATTCCTCGAAGATTTCTTGAGAGAACGTCGTGATTGCCATTGGAATTGTTCCACCGGTTAATGCTTTAGACAAGCACATCATATCGGGCTTATTTTCTAGGTAATCACTAGCGAATGTTTTTCCTGTTTTGCCAAAACCTGTCATAACTTCGTCAGCAATAGTAAACACGTTATTTTGGTTGCAAATGGCAATTAATTTATCTAAAACTTCTGGCGAATACATTACCATTCCTGCAGCTCCAAGCACTATTGGTTCAAAAATAAACGCTGCAAATTCGTTGGTTTTTACAAGATTTTCTAAAGTTTTTATAATTTGTTCTTCGTTGCCTTCAGTTGGAACTGGAATGCGAACAACTTCTAAAAGCGAACCTTTGAAGGCTTCTGTAAAAAAGGTAATTCCGCTGGCAGCCATAGCTCCGAAAGTATCACCGTGAAAAGCATCTTCAAAAGCAATGACTTTAGTTTTTTTAATTCCTTTATTGTGATTGTATTGTAATGCTACTTTGATGGCTACTTCAACGGCTGTAGAACCATTATCTGAATAGAAAATTTTCTTTTGATTGGAAGGTAGAATTTCCATCAATTTTTCAGATAACTCTACGGCTTTATTATGAGTAAATCCTCCAAATAAAACATGCTCTAAAGTAGTTAATTGCTGATAAATAGCATCAGCCATAACTTTGTTGGAATGCCCAAAAGGGTTTACCCACCAAGAAGCGATGGCATCAATATATTCTTTACCATTTTCATCCCACAACAATGCGTCTTTTCCTTTAACGATTGCAGGAAAATCAGGCACCGTTTTGTGTTGTGTGTACGGATGCCAATTGTGTTTTTTGTCTCTTTCAGATAAATTCATAGGGTAAAAATATTACACAAAGATACACAGAGAATAGCACAGAGTTTCACAAAGACTTTATAAATTTTGGAGATTTTCACGAAACAAATCAGCGTAATATTGGATTACATTTTGGTCGAAATACGGTTCGTTGTCAATTCTTCCAATGAATTTGGCTTTGGTTTTGTTCAGAATAATTTCTTCTGTAGCTTTGTTTTCATTTCCTGAGAAAATGATTCCTGCTACTTTCAAATTTCTACTTTTTAAAGCTTCAAAAGATAGTAATGTATGGTTGATACTCCCAAGATAATGGCGCGAAACCAATATTATTTTGTAATCGGGTTGGATTAAATCGATAATATTATCAGTGTCGTTTAAAGGAACCAATAATCCGCCTGCACCTTCAATAACTAGATGATTTTTTGTTTTGGGTTCGACGATTTTTTTTAAATCTATTGTAATTCCGTCAATTGCTGCAGCTAAATGTGGACTTGCAGGTGTGTTTAGTTTATAGCTGTTTTCGTGAATGATGGTTTTATCATTACAAATATAACGTTGAATTTTATGACTATCAGAATTGTCTAAATCACCTGCTTGAACAGGTTTCCAATAGTCGGCATCTAATGCTTGGGTTACAATGGCTGATGTAATGGTCTTGCCCACATCGGTGCCGATTCCTGTGATGAATAGTTTCATTTAATTAAACTCAAATTTACATGATTGACATTTGTACTTATGTTTAGAATAAAACGGCATAAATACAATTAATACTGAAAAAAGAAAGGCTAAAAATGATTTAATATCTTTAATTGAAGTGACCATATCAACTTGTTCAGCATTGCATTTTGGGCACTTGATAAGTTGATTGTTTTCGTCAAGAGAATATTGACTTACCTCTGAAAGAATAAGTTGAGCTTTTTCTAAATCTTCTTCTTTTACAAAAAGCTTAATTCCGCCAACAGCATTACTATACAAAGGATTTGAATCAACAATATTGTTATCTCTAATAAACACTTCAATTCCTTCAGACTCCAATTTACCCTTATAAATTAAAGCCTCAGAGGAATATTGATAACGACCGACAAGTTGAAATTGTTCTTCCATGTTTTATTTAAAACACAAAAGTACTCAACAATTGCAATACTTTAGAAATTTCTTTTTCAGAATTGTAGGAATGTAAACAAAAACGAAGTCGCTCTTGACCTTCTGGAACAGTTGGAGAAAGAATGGCTTTTACATCAAATCCATTTTCTTGTAATTGATTGGCGATTGATTTTACCTTTTCGTTTCCTGGAATTATAGCACATTGAATGGCTGATTTGCTATAAACAAACATTGGTTTCAAACCCATTTGTAATTTCTCTTGATTGAAAAATTGGATGTTGTTTTTGAGTTTTTGAATAGCTTCTTTTTCAGATTTTAAATACTGATAAGCAATCAAAATTGTGGCTACTGAATGTGGAGAAAGTCCTGTTGTGTAAATAAAACTTCGAGCAAAATTGACTAAGTACGATTTCAATTCTTGGCTTCCTAAAATGGCTGCACCGTGACAACCTAATCCTTTTCCGAAAGTCATAATTCTTGCAAAAACTTTATCTTGCAAGCCCTGATGTTGAATTAATCCTTCGCCTAAATCTCCGAAAACACCTAATGCATGAGCTTCATCAATGACCAAATAGCAATTGTATTTTTCGCATAGGTTTACTAATTCTTCTAGATTTGGTGAATCACCATCCATTGAAAAAACAGATTCTGTAACAATATAAAAATTTTCGGGTTTCGAGTTTCGAGTTTCAAGTTGTGAAATTATTAGTTTTTCTAAATGATTGAAATCATTGTGCTGAAATTTATACGACTTGGAATTACTCATCTGGATTCCATCTCGAATAGAGGCATGACATAATTCGTCGTAGAGAATAATATCATTGCGTTGTGGAACCGAACTAAAAAAACCCACATTAGCATCGTAACCCGAATTGAAAATTAAAGCGGTTTCTGATTGATGGAAATTGGCAATATAGTCTTCTGTCTTTTGATACAAATTGTGGTTTCCTGAAATTAATCGAGAACCTGTGGCACCGTTTATTTTTAGATTGTTTTCTAAAAGATACTGATGTGTTTGATTGAAAATTACTGATGAATTTGCAAAACATAAATAATCATTTGAAGCAAAATCTATTAAATTATTAGAAACTGGCAATTTTCGCAAGGCATTATTTTGCTCGCGTTGTTGCAGTTTTTGGGTTAATGATTTTGGAAATTTTTTCATTATTTAGTTTTGTCTATCCATTTGAAATTACCTTTTTCGGTTGCGTCTAATAAATCTATATTTAATTTATTAGAGAATAATAAACCAAAACTCATTGCTTCATTAATGTTTTCATAATTATAAACGTTGAAATGTTTATTTTTGCCGTACCATAAATTAACTTCGATAAAATCACTATTCGGATTTTTAAAAACAGAAACATATTTTAACTCAGGAATTTCTGAATGGTAATTAACCTTAATATTTCCAAAAGAAAATTGTGTTTTTAATTTTTGTTTTTCAGTATTAATAAAAATAGTCTTGTAAACTGAAAAGTGTAAACCTCCTAAAAATGCATAAATTGATAATGAAAAAAAACTAACATTTCCTTTAATTACTTTAGTGTTCGCTTCATGCAAACCCATTAGATAAAATTTATAAAACCCATAAAAAAGGAAAAAAAAAGATAAAGTAAATAATAATGATGCTATAATTATTTGCCAAAAAGGTCTTTTACCTTGACTAACGACTATTTCTTTTTTATCTAAATCCATACTCCAAAAATAAAAAAAAGCCAAACAATAATGCTTGGCTTTCTAACTTTATTTTAAATTGTCTTAGTCGGCTAAAACAATTACTTTATTATCTTTCATTTCAATAGTTCCTGAAGAGATTTCAAGAGTGTAGTTTTGATCGTTTACTTTTGTAAATTTATCTTCTACTTCTTTTTCAAATTTAAAGCTCGTTGCAGTAACTTTTACTGTTCCTTGTTTTAAAATAGAAACTATTGGAGCGTGATTGTTCAATATTTGAAATGAACCATCTACACCTGGCAAAGAAACCGAAGTAACTTCTCCTTTAAATAATGTAGCTTCCGGTGATACTATTTCTAAAATCATTTTTTTTTAGTGATTAGTAATTAGTGATTAGTAATTAGCACTGAATACTGCCAACTGCCAACTGCTAACTGATTATGCTTCTGCTAACATTTTTTGTCCTGCTTCGATAGCGTCTTCGATTGTTCCTTTAAGGTTGAAAGCTGCTTCTGGCAAGTGGTCTAATTCACCATCGATAATCATGTTGAATCCTTTGATAGTATCTTTAATATCAACCAAAACTCCAGGAATACCTGTAAATTGCTCCGCTACGTGGAATGGTTGAGATAAGAAACGTTGAACTCTACGAGCTCTGGATACAGCTAATTTATCTTCTTCTGACAACTCTTCCATACCAAGGATAGCAATGATATCTTGAAGTTGTTTGTATTTTTGAAGAATTTCTTTTACTCTTTGAGCACAATTATAGTGATCATCACCTAAAATAAGTGGCGTCAAGATACGAGATGTTGAATCTAGTGGATCTACCGCTGGATAGATACCAAGCTCAGCAATTTTACGAGACAATACCGTTGTTGCATCTAAGTGAGCAAAAGTTGTTGCTGGTGCCGGGTCAGTTAAGTCATCCGCAGGAACGTAAACCGCTTGTACTGATGTAATAGAACCTTTTTTGGTAGATGTAATTCTTTCTTGCATCGCACCCATTTCTGTTGCTAAAGTTGGTTGGTAACCTACCGCAGATGGCATACGTCCTAAAAGTGCTGACACCTCTGAACCTGCTTGTGTAAAACGGAAGATGTTATCAACGAAGAAAAGTACGTCTTTACCTTGGTCTGAACCTGCTCCATCACGGAAATATTCTGCAATAGATAATCCTGATAAAGCAACACGTGCTCTAGCTCCAGGTGGCTCATTCATTTGCCCGAAAACGAAAGTTGCTTTTGAATCTCTCATTCCTGGTTTATCAACTTTAGTTAAATCCCAACCTCCATTTTCCATAGAGTGCATGAATTCTTCACCATATTTAATAATTCCAGACTCTAACATCTCACGAAGTAAGTCGTTTCCTTCACGAGTTCTTTCACCTACTCCTGCGAATACAGAAAGACCACCATGACCTTTTGCAATATTGTTAATCAACTCCTGAATTAATACTGTTTTACCAACTCCAGCACCACCGAACAATCCAATTTTACCTCCTTTTGCATAAGGCTCGATAAGATCGATTACTTTGATACCTGTAAATAAAACTTCAGAAGATGTAGATAAATCTTCAAATTTTGGTGCTTGACGGTGAATTGACATTCCGTTTTCACCTGTTTTTGGTAAATTTCCTAAACCATCAATGGCATCACCAATTACGTTAAACAAACGTCCGTAAACATCTGCACCGATTGGCATTTGAATTGGGTTTCCAGTAGAAACTACATCTGTACCTCTACTTAAACCATCTGTAGAATCCATAGAGATAGTACGCACTGTATCTTCTCCGATATGAGATTGTACTTCAAGTACAAGTAAAGTACCATCTTTCTTAGTGATTTCTAATGAATCATAAATTTTTGGTAATTCAGCATCTTTAGTGTTGAATACTACGTCAACTACTGGCCCGATGATTTGAGAAACTTTTCCTATTGCTTTTGACATTGCTTATGTATTTATTTAATAGCGTTTTAGAAATGAAAAAATGATGTCTTTTTTCAGAGTGCAAAGATAAATTTTCTAAATAGAAAATCAATAGCAAAAAGCTATTTTTTTATGTATTTTTTGATTTTTTTTCTATTTGAAGATTAAATCATAGAGAAATCAATATTCAATAAACAAAAAAACCACCAACCGAAGTTGATGGTTTTGTATAAATTCAGGTTGAATCTTACAACATAGAAGGGAATAATATTCTGTAATCCCCAAAATCTACGTCTTTAAAGTTTGAACCGTATTTTAAGTTTATTGCTTGTAAAAATTTATTAGCAATCAAAGCATATCCTCTTGGACTAGGATGAACTCCATCTAATGAGAATCCTCCACCTGTTACAAAAGCAGACGTTACTGTAAATCCACCATTGCTAATACCTGAACCTGCTACTTGAACTAATGCTGCATTAGCATCAACAAATGCTAAACCTTTAGAAGTAGCAACTGATGAAATTGTTGCGTTATATAAGTCAGTAGCTGTTTTAACTTCAGCTGTTTCGCTTTTTGACAACACCCATTTATCTGCTAGAGGAAATTGAGTTCCATTTCCAGCTTGTAAATGTGCTTGTGCACTAACTCCACCAGATGATAATAATATATAATCAGCAGCTGTTGCTTGTCTGTAAGATGGTAAACTTAATCCAGACAAGTTGGTTAAATATTCATCAACAATAACTAAAGCATTAGCACCTGTTGCAAAAGTAATTGTTCTGTCTAATCTTTCTTGCTCAGTAATTAAACCTGCATTTTTAGCTAATTGCAAACCTCCATTATATGGTGCGTAACCAGAGTTTAGCGCAGCGACTTGTGCTGCTGATAAAGTTGCAGCATTATATTTAACAGTTGTAAAGAATGGCACAGATGTTACATAAGGAATATTGGCAACTACACCTTTTGCACCATTAGCAGTTAAATTTGTAGCTAAGGTATTATAAACTCCTGCAAAAGCACCTGGGTCAGTAATATCATTAGCACCATAAGATGCTACATTAGGATCACCTGTTCTATTAACACCTGTTCCTCCTGAAGTTGCGTAACCTAAAACGTCATTGTTTCCAATCCATAAAGAAAAGAAAGTTGGACTTTGATCTGTAGCATCATCAATTATTTTAGAAGTCGCTGAAGAAGCAAATCTTGCATAATAAGGGTTAGCTTGACCAAGAGAAACTCCTGCTGGATTTCCGTAACCTGCAGCAAGTAAATGATAACTTTTTGCTCCCGGCACACCTAAGTTATTAAAAGAGCCTGTAAGCTTAGTTGTTACCTCCGTTGATGGTGTTCCAGCAACTGGTACTGGTGCTGCTCCATTGAAATACAATCTTGGTCCTTGGATTTGAAATCCACCCAATAATAATCCACCAATGTTATCATTCATGTAAGGAATCTTAAATTCTCCACCGCCAACTTGAGAAAATTGTTGTGCCAAGATATTAGTATAAGAACCTTTTTGACCTTCAATAAATAATGCATTATCACTAAATCCAGCTGTTAAAGAATTTCCTAAAGCAATATATTTAGAAAAATTTGCACTACCTGCGGTAAGAGGTAATCCGTCCGATGAATTTGGCTTTGTTGTAACTTCATCATCATTATTACAAGCTATAAAGGTTAACGAAACCAAGAATAGCCATTTGAAATTTTTTATCATAATCTTATAGTATTATAAATTTTATTAAAATAAATTATGGAGTTATTGTCCAAGAAGCAAAATATTGTTGACCTATTAGACCTGCTCCAAGAACTTGTTGGTATTCTTGACCACCAATATTAGCAGCACCAACTTTGATTATAGATTTTAATTTTGGAATACTATAATTGATTTGTGCATCAATAACCGTTGCAGCATCAATCATACCATCAGCAAATGAAGATTCCCATTTGTACTCATCATTCCATCTTGCGCTTAAATTGAAACCAAAGTTTTTGAATAATTTATCATTACTGATAGACCCTTTAACTCTGTGTTTAGGTGTATTGAAACCTGCTTCAAAACTTGGATCTAAATTTTGGTCAAAATCAAATTCAGCATAGTTATAATTTGCACTGATTTCAAAATTTCTTGGCAATTTGTATGCAAGACCTGCACCAAAACCTATCGATTTAATTTCGATATTAGTATTTGTATAAAGTTGGAAGGCTCTTGTATTTCCAGTAGATATTGCATCTACAGATTGAACTCCAGCGTTTGTTGGTCCTAATAAAAGATTTGGTGCATCTTGAGCTGTACCATAAGTTGGAGCAACAACTGTTATATTTCCAATAAAATCATTGTATATGTTATAGTATCCATTTAAATCATAAGATAACTTTTGAACTTGTCCTCTGTATCCTAATTCAAATGCTTTAACAGTTTCTGGTTTAACAAGTCCAACATTTGTTTTCTTTAATAAACCTGCAGCAGCCACTGGGTTAGTTCCTGCTAATGCAGCAAATTGTTGAACTGATGCCGCTGTATAAGAATTAAAATAAGCGTCATTACCATCTATAGTCGTAGAAGTTCCAACAAGAGATTGACCTAATGGAGAAGTTACTGGCAAAGTTTCTGAATATCTTATTAAGTTGTCAGGAGCTGAACCAAGTAAAACTGCACTACCAACATTAAAACCAATATATTGATCTTGAGTAGATGGATTACGGAAACCTGTTTGGAATGAACCTCTAAAAGTATGTGCTTTTTGTGCACCAGCTGTATATACAGCAGAAATTCTTGGTGAGAAATTTCCATCAAAGTTTTTAGCTTTATCGTAACGAACAGATGCAGTTAATTTCAATCTGTCTTCCATTAGTTTCTTTTGAATTTGAGTATATGCTCCGTATTCGTTATAGTTAATTTGGCTTGTGTAATCTGTATAGATTCTTCCGAAAGAGTTTAATTCGTATAATCTGAATGAACCTCCAACTTGAATTTCAGCAAATTTAACTAAATCTTTAAAGTTATAATTCGCATCTGAATGATACATATATGAATTATCAACTAATTTAGAACCTGTTAATACATTTGGATCAGAAATTACTTTATTGAATGCATTTTTGAAAGCATCTGTACCAGGAATTAATCTACCGCTATCGGCAGTAGCTCTTGCAATAGCATGTGCTTGGTCTGGGGTAGCTCCACCCAATAAAGTTGACGATATGTAAGCTCCAGCGTATTGTCCGAACCATACATTATCCGCTTTCCATTGTCTATTGATATTCAATCCTGTAAACAACATATCATAAGAATTTCCTCCATCTTCAGTTGTGAAATAACCTCTAACAAAGAAATTTTTACCTTTCAATTCTAACTTGTGTTGTTGCATGAAGAATCCGTTCAAATAATATCTATTGGCTCCTTGATAAACGGTGTTACCAAAACCAAATTTACTTTGCCAAATTATTTCTGTATCATTTGCCCATGGCTTAAAGTGCAAAGAGAAATCAATCTTAGCATTTTGTACCTTATTATCTGTAAGATCAACCTCGTTGTATCCTGTTCTACTAACATTATAATTAGGTAATACAGATGCTTGAGCAGGAGTAATAACACCAAGACCTACAAGTGCGTTTCCAACACTTTTAATATTCGTAGTTGCCTCATCACCATAAACATTCATACCATTATAATTATGGTAACTTCTGTCTAAACCTACATTATTTACTAAATCCTTATCTCTGTAGTCTGTTGCATACCAATCTGTTCCATTCATAAATGTAAAATTGGCTTTAGCAGCAAAATGTTTAGTAAATGCATGTGCAACTCTAACTCCATAATCATAATACAAGTTGCTTCCTGCGGCATTTTGATTTGTCATACCATACTTTGCATAAGCAGTAACACCTTGGCTCGTAAATGGGCTTTTACTATTCATAAATAAGATACCATTAAAAGCATTTGCACCATACAAAGCTGAAGATGCTCCAGGAAGTAATTCAACACTTTGAACATCGATTTCAGAAATACCAATAAGGTTTCCAAGAACGAAGTTTAACAATGGTGAAGAATTATCCATACCATCAACTAACTGCATAAATCTTGTATTAGCCACAGTAGCAAAACCTCTAGTATTAATAGACTTAAATGACATACTACTTGTATTCATTTGAACCTCTTTAAGATTTTCAAGACCATCATAAAAACTTGGAGATGCTGTTTTTTTAATGTCTTTAATTGTCATCCTTTCAATTGTAACTGGAGATTCTTTTACTCTCTCAGGAGCTCTAGAAGCTGCAACTACAATCTCATCCAACTGTGTGTCTTGATTTTCCATCTTTACTTCAACTTTTTGAGATGCTGAAGTAACTTCAATTTTTTGTGTTGCAAATCCGATACTTGACACCTCAATCGTAAAAGGTGGTTTTTTGGTGACTTTGACAATAAACTTACCGTCTCCATCTGTAACAGTTCCTGAAGGCTCGCCAACAACTTTAACGTTTGCGCCAGGAATTGGTTCGTTTTTACTGTCTTTTACCGAACCTGAAATTGTGCTTTGAGCAAATGAAATGCTGCAAAAAAACAACGTCAAAATAAAATAATAAATCTTCATTAGGTTTGATTTTTGTTGGTTTAAGTAGCCAAAATACAAATAATTTTTATATTATTAAAAAAAGTGCATGTTATTTTAATAATTGTCATTTTTTTTGGTGCTTTTCAATTAATTCGCAATCTGAAATCTTTAAGCTTTTATTAACTTATTGTGAATATTATTAAAAAAATAGTATGCGCACATAGTAAACGACGTTCTTTTTTAAATAAATCATAAAAATGTTAAAATAAAAAAGCGAGAAAAATGATTTTCTCGCTTTTTTTATCAAATTCTTATTTTATTTACTCAACCGTTACCGATTTTGCTAAATTTCTTGGCTGATCAACATTACATCCTCTCAATACAGCAATATGGTAAGATAAAAGTTGCAATGGAATTGTAGTTAATAATGGAGAAAGTGCATCTGAAGTTTCTGGAATTTCAATCACATGGTCTGCTAGTCCTTTTACTTGAACATCGCCTTTGGTAACAATGGCAATAATTTTTCCGCTTCTAGATTTGATTTCTTGTATATTACTAACCACTTTATCATAATGCCCTTGCTTAGGAGCAATTACAACTACTGGCATTTTTTCGTCAATTAATGCAATCGGACCGTGTTTCATTTCAGCAGCCGGATATCCTTCTGCATGAATATAAGAAATCTCTTTTAACTTTAAAGCTCCTTCTAAAGCAACTGGAAAATTATATCCTCTACCTAAGTATAAACAATTTGTAGCATCTTTATATATTGAAGCAATTTCTTTAGCAATTTCATTTGTAGAAGACAATGCTTCAGCTACCTTTTCTGGAATCACTTCTAATTCTTGTAAATACCTGTGGAAGTCAGAATTTGACATAGTTCCTTTGGCTTTTGCAAGTCGTAAAGCTATCATTGTTAAAACAGTAATTTGTGTCGTAAATGCTTTTGTCGATGCAACACCAATTTCAGGTCCAGCATGGGTATAAGCACCTGCGTGAGTTTCTCTAGATATTGAAGATCCAACAACGTTACAAACACCAAAAACAAATGCACCTTTTTCTTTTGCTAATTTAATTGCTGCTAATGTATCGGCAGTTTCACCTGATTGTGAAATCGCTATAATTACATCTTTACTTGTAATAATTGGATTTCTATATCTAAATTCTGAGGCATATTCTACTTCTACTGGAATTCTTGCAAACTCTTCAATAACATATTCAGCTACTAAACCTGCATGCCATGATGTTCCGCAAGCAATAATTATTATTCTATCGGCATGAAGAAATTTTTCAATATTATCTTCTACACCTGCCATTTGAATTAATCCGCTATTTGCATGAAGTCTTCCTCTGTAAGTGTCTTTAATTACATTTGGTTGCTCATAAATTTCTTTAAGCATGAAGTGATCGTAACCACCTTTTTCTATTTGCTCTAAGTTCATTTGCAATTCTTGAACATAAGGGTCAACCAAAGAGTCGTCTTTAATTTTTCTTATTTTCAATGGTTTATGCAAACGAACAATAGCCATTTCTTCGTCTTCTAAATAGATTGCATTAGAAGTATATTCAATAAAAGGAGATGCATCAGAAGCAATAAAAAACTCCTCTTCACCAACTCCAATTGCTAATGGACTACCTAATCTTGCAACAACCATTTCATCCGGTTTTTTCTTATCAAAAACACAAATCGCATAAGCTCCTACAACTTGGTTTAAAGCAATTTGAACAGCTTTTCCAAGTTTTAAATTATCTTTTTTCTGAACATCTTCAATCAAATTAACTAAAACTTCAGTATCCGTATCTGATTTGAAAGTATATCCTCTTTTTATTAATTCCTTTTTTAATGGTTCATAGTTTTCTATAATCCCATTGTGAATTATTGCTAAGTCCCCAGAATTTGACAAATGTGGATGTGAATTTACATCATTAGGTACTCCATGTGTTGCCCAACGTGTGTGCCCCATACCTATGGTTCCATTAGTTGTAATTTCTTTTGATGATTTTTCTTCTAAATCGGAAACTTTTCCTTTAGTTTTAGAAACTTTTAAATCTGTTCCGTCATAAAGCATAACACCAGCACTATCATAGCCACGGTATTCTAATCGCTTTAATCCTTTTATAACAATAGGATATGCTTCACGATATCCAATATAACCTACAATTCCACACATATTATTATAGTTATTTAGTTAGTCAGGTTTGGTATAATAAACTTCTAATTTTAATCTTTGATTACTAGGAACACTTGGATTAGATCCAAATAAAATGGTACCTAATGGATTTACAACAGACATAGCTGGCACAAACTTTGTTGTAACAGAACCATTGTTGATTGGTGTAAATAAATTGACATTCAATGGATTTGTTATTGCTTCTGTAACCACTAATCCTAGTTTCACGTTAGTTGAATCTTTCAAGATTAAATTTCTAACATGATTAGTAATCTTAATTTTATAAGTGGTTCCTCTATCGCTTGTGTTCTTTTGAATAATTCCGCCATGAACATATTTGTTGTATTTTGAAGAATTACTTGTAGTCAAATCGGCATAATAATCAATCAGAGGTCTTTTGTTATTCAAATCATAAAGGTAAATTCTATTTGGCTCTGGTGCTACCGTCCCCATAGCTGTATTGTCAATAGTGAAAGTTAAATTAGCTTCATTGACCAACCAATTTTTATCTTTCATATCTTGCAATTTTGCAGCTCCTGTTGTTCCTGCAAACAAATCTATTACTGACATTGAACCACCCATTCCATTTAAATATAGTTTATCATCTCCAACAGTTGTGTTTGGTGATGTTACAGGATTTGACCAATCACTATTAATTAAGTTTACTGTATGTCCACCAAGTTTAATATCTAATGATCTTCTAACCAATGCGGTATCTGTATCAGAAGTGTTATCTCTGTAAATAATTCTTATGTATCCATTAGCAAAGTTTAATTTCGCTAAGGAACCTTGATTTACAGAAGAGGTTGCATTATCTACTTTAAAATATAAACCTCTAAAATAGTTTTCAAAAATATTATTGTTATACAAAACACCTGCTGGAGCATTGAAAATTTTAGTTCTAAAAAAATCTTTTCTTAAACTTAATAACATCCCTGGCGCTAAACGCTCTTTCACAGCAACATTAGTAGTTCCTATATTTTTATATATTTTAATTTGTTTGTCACTGAATACAAATTTGCTATTCTGAGAATTATCTACGGTAGCTGTACTATCTTGTATATTTCTATTATCAATATTTAATAAAGTTCCAATATTAGAATCAAAATCACCTTGCTGATTAGAATAATAATGTTGCGGTTCTTGAAAACCTGTTGCAGGATCGTTATCTCTCAAATAATAGTTGGATTCATATACTTTCAAATCAATTTCACTTGTTCCGTGAATCGAATCTAATTCGTAAGTACTATCTCCTGTATTAGTATCTGTACTTTTAAACGTACTGTAATAAGGCACATACAAGTAAACTGAATCAATAATTATATTAGCAGAACTTCTATAAAATTTTGGATTAGAACCCACCAATTGCAATTGAGTAACAAAGCTTGCTTTAGTTTTTCCAAAAACAGGATTGTTATAGTAACCCAAAGAGTTTACAGGCAAATCACTTGTTCTATATACTCCTATATTTTGATTGTAGGCAACAACATCTATTGCTTCTTTGTTTAAACTGTAGTTGTCATTCCCTACAATTTCGGACCCCAATTCATTAAAATCTTTATCACAAGAAGCGAAAAAAAGAATTGATAATCCGATGATAAATGTTTTGAATAAGAAATTAAATTTCATGTTTTGTAAATTATATTATAGCATCTTTTTGTAAAAAGAAGTGTAAGCTTCAGCGAATCCTTCTTTGGGAGCGAAAGGTAAAAAAGGTTTACCTGAAGATTCTATAAATTTTGTTAAACTTGGTGAAAGATTTTCAGAAGCAATTATAACTGCGTCAGAGTGCGTTATTGATGCTTTGATAAGATTTTCATAATTAGGAACTTCCAATTCGGCAACCGCCTCTTCTGGAACACCATCAAATTTAATCTTGTTAATCATTTCTACATCTAAATTTCCATCAAATGATTGGCTGTAAACTGAACTTACAATCTTAGTTTCAGAAAATAATGCTTCATCTTTATAAAAATGTTTCATATAAACAGGAAGCATTGAAGCCATCCAACCATGAACATGAATAATATCTGGAACCCAATTCAACTTTTTAACCGTTTCTACAACGCCTTTCGCAAAGAAAATAGCACGTTCGTCATTATCTGGATATAAAACACCATCCTCATCAGAAAAAGTTGCTTTTCTTTTGAAATATTCGTCATTATCTATAAAATAAACTTGAATTCTTTCTTTAGGTATTGAAGCAACTTTAATAATTAAAGGCATATCAACATCATTTACAACTAAATTCATCCCAGAAAGACGAATTACTTCGTGCAATTGATGTCTTCTTTCATTTATATTTCCATATCTAGGCATGAAAATTCTGATTTGTCCGCCTTGATCATTAATCATTTTTGGCACGTCATACGACATTAGAGAAACTTCATTCTCTGCTAAATAAGGCACCACTTCAGATGATACATATAATATCCTCTTATCTTCCATTATGTTATGTATGTATTTATTGGCAATAAAAAACATGCAAAATTACAAAAATTTATGCAGATAATTACTAAAGTAGTAAGTTTGTACCCTATTTAATAAAAAAACATATGCGCATTTTCAGTAAAAAGGTAGATTTATCCAATCACCTGAAAGAGAATAACCTCGATAAATCCTCAGTAGGATTTGTTCCTACTATGGGAGCATTACACGCAGGACACCTTTCTCTGCTTAAAAAATCTATTGAAAATAATGCAGCAACGATTATAAGTATTTTTGTAAATCCAACTCAATTTAATAATCCCGAAGATTTAAAAAAATACCCTAGAACATTAGAAAGTGATGTAGAAAAAATTAAAACAATTTCTGAAAAAATTTTAGTTTATGCACCAACTATTGAAGATATTTATGAAGGAAACACAAAATCTGAACATTACAATTTTGACGGTTTAGAAAATCAAATGGAAGGTAAATTTCGTCCTGGACATTTTGATGGTGTTGGTACTGTTGTAAAAAGATTATTTGAAATTGTAAATCCAACTAATGCCTATTTTGGAGAAAAAGATTTTCAACAACTTCAAATTGTAAAAAAGTTAGTTGAAAAAGAAAAACTTTCAGTTACTATAACTGGCTGTCCTATTTTTAGAGAAAAAAACGGTTTAGCAATGAGTTCAAGAAATGAACGCCTTTCTGAAAACGAAAAAAAGGAAGCTTCAATAATTTTTAAAACTTTAAATGAAGCTAAAATTCTTTTTGGCACGAAATCTGCTAAAGAGGTTGCTAAATATGTTACCAAATCTTTTTCAAACCATCCCATATTTGAGTTGGAATATTTTGAAATTGCAGATGAAGCTAGCTTGTTAACTTGTAAAAGGAAAAACAAAAAGAAAAAATATAGAGCTTTTATTGCGGTTTTTGTTAACAAAATAAGATTGATTGATACTATTTCACTAAATTAATTTAACTTTGCCCCATGCAAATTCAAGTTGTAAAATCAAAAATTCATCGCGTCAAAGTAACTGGCGCAGATTTGAACTATATCGGTAGCATCACTATCGATGAAGCCTTAATGGATGCCTCAAACTTAATTGAAGGCGAAAAAGTTTCTATTGTTAACATCAATAATGGCGAACGTTTTGAAACCTATGCTATAAAAGGAGCTAAAAATTCTGGAGAAGTTACTTTAAATGGTCCTGCTGCTAGAAAAGTACATCCTGGCGATATTATCATTATTATTTCTTACGCTACTTTAGATTTTGAAGAAGCAAAAACGTTCAAACCATGGCTTGTTTTCCCAAATGAAAACGATAACACTTTGAAATAGTCTTTTGAAAAATCAAGTAAGTAAATGGTTGTCAATACTAATTCCTATACTTTTAGGAGTTGGAATAATCGTTTATCAATACTCTAAATTTACTGATGCTCAAATCAATGAAATAGTCGGTTATTTCAAAAATGCCGATTATTTTTATGTCGGCCTAGCTGTTTTTGTTGGATTTATAGGCAATGCCATTAGAGCATACCGATGGAAATACAT
>Ga0209572_1000954_pt1 | contig 27989 bp, 22 predicted proteins | sample EBPBio232012_DNA_FD_185867 | JGI IMG/M metagenome (GOLD analysis project Ga0209572, IMG submission 185867) | Wastewater treatment Type I Accumulibacter community from EBPR Bioreactor in Madison, WI, USA - Reactor 1_1/23/2012_ DNA (SPAdes)... | ecosystem: Engineered > Bioreactor > EBPR >...
ATATTAAAAAACTAAACATCAATGGACAGTATCATCTAAATGAATTTACGAACCAAACTAAAAAACTACTTAGTTCTCTCGGATTAAATTTAATATAATACGTACTTTTGAATAAGTTAGGGATTAAAGTCAGAGAATTTACCTTATGAATACTTACACCTACCGCAAATAAAACGCAACAATAAATTGCCTGTAATCCTGAGTCGGCAGGAACTTTGGACGATGATGAAAAGCGCTCAGTTGCTCAAGCACAGCCTATTGATTGGCTTATTATATGGCTGTGGCATGCGCTGTATGGAAGTTCGTAATCTGGAATTGAAACACCTTGACTTCGATCGCAAGATGGTTCATATCGTCCAAAGCAAGTATAAAAAGGATCGATATGTACCTCTCAGTGAGCATCTTATTCGTGGCATTCAAAAGTATGTTTGCGCAACTCATCCTAAGAGGTATTTATTCGAGGGAAGCGGTAATCCCGAAAACAAGGACTTTGATGGGCGTTACAGTCAGCGTGGTGTACAGTGGGCTGTCAAAACAGTGGCAAAACAGGCAGGTATATTAAAAGAGGTCAATGTGCATATGTTACGTCATAGCTATGCCACTCATCTATTAGAAGATGGTGTCAATATCCTTTCTGTACAAAAGCTATTGGGACATGAGAATATTGAGACTACTATGGTTTATCTTCATGTGTGCCATACACCGGATCAGTTTCCATGTAGTCCACTAGATAACCTTTTCGAACAGTGTCGACGAAGTGGGAAGTAGCCGATGTGCTGCGACAAGTAAATACGGATAACTATACCATTCACCAGCAGAAAACACTCCGGGCAATTAGTCTTTGCAGGACAGCAGCCTTAGGTGGTCACGTCGATGCCTGCGACGAGTGTGGTATGGTTCATATCAGTTATAACAGTTGTCGTAATCGGCACTGCCCGAAGTGCCAGGGTCATAAGCGAGACGAGTGGATTCAGAGCAGGGAGGCAGACCTTCTGCCCTGTACGTATTACCATTTGGTATTTACATTGCCTCAAGAGTTGAATACTCTTGCCCTCTACCAACCTAAGTTGGCATATGATGCGCTCTTTAAAAGTGTGTGGAGCACGCTAAGGCAGTTCGGGACAAATGAAGGCCTGACACTCGGCATGATTTCCATCCTTCATACGTGGGGGCAGAACCTGAGTCTGCATCCACATTTACATTGCATCGTACCGGGTGGTGGTATAGATAACAAAGGAAAATGGCATAGAAAAATAAGAAGTACTAAGTTTCTTTTTCCGGTCAAGGCACTTAGCAAAGTGTTTCGAGCTAAGTATGTTCGGTTGCTTCGCGAGAAAGGTATATGCGATAAAATGTTCATTGAAAGTCTATTTTCAAAGGGCTGGGTGGTATATGCCAAGCGTCCATTCGGAGGACCCAAGCAGGTCATAGAGTATTTGGGAAGATATACCCATAAGGTGGCCATTAGCAACCATCGGATAGAAACTGTAGGTAACAATCAGGTTATATTTAAATACAAAGACTACAAAGACGGTGGTAAATCAAAGCTGATGACCTTGTCCAATGTAGAGTTTATAAGGAGGTTTACTTTACACATCCTTCCCCAGAGATTTGTCCGAATCCGACACTATGGCATCCTCAGCAGCAGTTGGAAACGAGGGAAGCTGCAACAACTACAACAAGTGCTAAATGTCAAGAAATACTCAGCTACGCCAATCATTAAGCATCGCAGATGCCTCTATTGCAAGACAGGCACTTTGATAACGATAGATGTCTTTGGAAGCAGAGGTCCGCCAGCGATGTATTTATCGGCATCACCCCAAACTTCTATGGTATGACACTATGGGTAGGGGAAGGTATGTGCCATTAAGGCTAGAAAACTACTTATAAACAAGCAACGTATTATAAAACAATGCTGCCTTTTTAAAACTTACTTCCAATCGCCTTATAGCCACCTTCTCAACTGAGATGAAATCCCCATAGATCGAAGACCGGTTTCGTTCAACACCGTTTTCATTGTCCGTCCTTCGGACGCAACGAAAACATAGTTATTGGGAGAAGTAGTTGCCATCAGGTCGCTTACCGGTGATGAGAAGGGTGTTCAGCTCGATCTGTCCGGTCAGCCATCCGGTCAGTATTATATCACGATACGACGAGAGGATGGGAAGATGGCCAAAGCATCCTTTATCATTCACAGATAAATGCAAAGCAATCCACCTTTTATAAAGATTATTTCCTCATTTATCCCACATTTCGCATTAGCCAATGCGGAATCGATTTACGACTCGTAATCAATAGTTTAATGAAACCATTGAAACGATTCGTACATCAGGATTATCCTCATAATCAGCACTATACGGTTTTTCAAAACCTTTACTGCTGAATTACATCTAACTAAATCGCAACAAATTGATTATCAAGTATTTGAAAATATATTGATTCGTGACTATTTGAATTTCAAAACAACAAACAGTTAGCAATATATTTCTTAAAGAAACTATTGTACCTTTAATATGAATTCGGGTTGAACTAAATAGGTATGTGTTTTTTCCAAAACTCCCGTCCGTAGCGTATATAAGCGTGTGTAGAAAAAGGAAGTTTATTGTTTAGTAAATCCAATGCTTTATCCGGATTCATCTCGACACAGAATTGTAAGGCTTCTGTTGGCATAGGCTTTTTCATCTTGACCCATGGAAGACGAGATACTAAAAGCCAAATAAAATCTTCGTTTTTCTTCAATAGACGAAAAAGGAAAACGGCAAGACCGGCGTATTGCATCATAGTAGATGTCTTTCTAAGGCTGACACCACCATTTCCTACCTGATTTCGAAGGAGCGGCCAAAGGTCAATTTTTATTTTATTGCGTACTTGTTCGGGCTTCCACAGCCACGGCGAACCAATGTAGTCATAGTCCTTATCACACCATTCAATTAAATCATCGCGGAAAACCCAGGCGTCAGATTGGAAAATTAAAATGAAATCGTAATTAGAAAAATCGGTGTAGAAATGCTTGCTGCACAACCATTTGTTGTAAGCGCTAATATCCTTGAAAAAGTCCGGTGGATAGGGCTTTGTCTGTTGACGAGTAAAGCCGATGTTGAAATAAGCATCCAAAGGTAACTTGTCGGGATAGACCAGTAATATTGGATGCCTTCTCAATATTTTTAAAGCTTGACGAAGAGCCATAGCCTCGTCTTTGTCCGGCTGTGCCTTGTAAACAGGGATAACGACAATGACTTTGTTTGATTGCATCAATGGACAAAATTAAAGAAAATTTGAAATTGTGCTGTTTTATTGGAAAATAATGTAAAACAAAGGTATAATATCTATAGTTAAATTAGGTCTTGACCAATTCCCTTAGAGAAATCCGTTGTAAATCAGACTTAATATTTTTACTTCCTATGATATTACTAATCTGCTTTGTTTAACTTTTGATAAAGATTGTAATAATAGCCTTTTGCTGCTAATAGTTCTTCGTGTGTCCCATTTTCAATGACTCTACCTTCTGACATGGTTATAATACGGTCGTAATGGATGATATTGTTGATACGCTGGGTTATGATGACCATGGTCAGGTCATTGTCTATACTTTTGAGATAATTGGAAATCCTTTGTTCTGTGTCAGTATCTACGGCTGATAGGCTATTGTCTAATATTAATAATTCGGGTTGTGTAATCAGTGACCTGGCTAATGAAATTCTTTGTTTTTGGCCACCGGACAGTGTTACGCCTCTTTCTCCTACCATAGTATGATAATCCTTCGGTAAGGTCATGATATCTTCATGGACAGAGGCGTGATCCGCATACTTCTCGATATGATCATATCTTGCTTCGTCCTGAAGTCCAAAGCTGATATTGTTTTTGACGCTATCGGAAAATAAAAATGAATCTTGAGGAACATAGCCTATTTTATCACGCCAAGACTCTATCGAAAAGTCCGCAATATTTTGATCACCTAACTTAATAGTGCCTTGATCCGGCCGGTACAGCTGCATCAAAAGGTAAGCAATGGTGCTTTTGCCGGACGCTGTTTCACCTATTATTGCCGTTTTATTACCCTTTGAAAGCGTAAAAGAGACCTCTTTTATGGCTGTAATTCCGGTGTCAGGATAAGTAAGTGATACATTTTCAAAGTGGATATCATGGTTGATTGAATGTAATTGTTCGACTCCATTTTCAAAGCTGTTATCCGTTTCCAAAAATTCATTGATTCTCTTCTGTGAAGCAGCTGCCTGTTGTACAAGGGATGCAGTCCAACCCAAGGCGGTAATCGGCCAGGTAAGCAAAGTGATATAAATGAAAAATTCAGCAATATTGCCGGGCGTCACATCGCCCATTATAACTTGATTGCTGCCAATCCATAATGTAAATACGGAGGATATACCGATAACCAAAACTATAATAGGGAAAAACATTGAATCCACCTTAGTTCGGTCGATATTTTTTTTCAAATATATTTCTGTTTCCTCGGCGAAGTATTGTTGCATCCTCCCTTCCTGGGCATAGCTTTTCACATCTCTTATGCCACTCAATATCTCCAGCGATAAGGTACTCAATTTGGACAATTGCGTCTGAATGATGCTGCTTTGATGATTGATTTTTTCACTTATTTTAAAAATACTCCAGCTAAGAAAGGGTAGCGGTAGCAATGAATATGTTGCCAATGTCGGATTGACCTCATACATTGCATATATGACCAATACAAAAAGTGTTATTAAGTTAAATCCGTACAACAAAGATGGTCCAAGATACTGTCTCACTCGACTTACATCTTCTGTGAAGCGCGCCATCAGGTCACCGGTAGCATTTTGTTTGTAAAAGTTGGTGTCAAGATATTGTGCGTGAGCATACATCTCTTTTCTCATGTCATATTCTATGAGTCTCGACATAACAATAATAGTCTGACGCATGAAATACATAAATATCCCCATGATCAGTGCTTGAAGGATAACAAATACTCCAAACCACATGATGTTTTTGACAATGTATCCATACAAGATGTGCGCATCGTCACTTCCTGAAACCATGTTGTACATTGGTACTGTCTCGATAATCATATCCAATGCCTCACGGAAATATTTTGGTTGCAATACCCTAAAGTAATTGGATATACCTATGAAGACTATGCCTCCTAATAGATAATATTTGTAGTGAATTAAATATTTGTTTAATGCACCTAAGCTCTTGAGAGAAGAAAACATGAGTCAAAGATAAGTGGATAATAACTAATTTGGTAGGCAAAATTCTACTTGGAATGCTTTACATTAGATATTTAGTTGTTTAGAACAAATACCTCATTCGTTTACGAATAGCCTCAATGGCATCTTGTAAAATCAAGCGAAATTCAACGTAATAAATAATTTAATGACAATCTTATTTCATTTTTCCGGCATTTACGATTTTTAGAGCTTCACGCTGCGACAAGCCTGACATGGTATGATTTTCTACAAAATCGAGTACAAGGTTGGGCTCCGTCTTGCTATATTCCCTAAGCGCCCAACCTATTGCCTTTCGGATAAAAAAATCCTTGTGGTCTAAATGCGGAATAATTAATTCCTGTAACAATGCCCAGTCGGTATAGGATTTATACTTTAATTGTGCCAGAATGCTGGTTCGGATAAGCCATAAATCGTCAGATTCATTCCATTCGTATAGATCTTCTTGCCTCAATTGATTGGTTTTAAAGGTATGTCCTACTGTATGAGAAGCAATAAAATCGACTGTATCCCACCAGGATTTGTGTGATATCATATATTGTAGGACTTTCTTAATTGAACGATCAAATTTCTTTCTGTGGTGGTCTATCAATTCCATCCCGGTGTGTTGAAATTCTCTTTCGCAGCGAGACCATAACAGCTCTATTGTTTCAACCAATTCTTTCTGTGAAAACTGCTTTGTAGCAACAATAAATTGCTTTGTAAGTTTACGCCTATCCTCATTTTTCAATCCAAACGAGCCAAATTGATTTCTAAAATAACGTATAATATCCGGTGCATTTTTGGCATTACGATGCGCCTCCATCACACCTTCTACCGCCTCTACCCATTGTTCAGGATTCATGTTTTAATTTCTTTTGAATGTATTCATATTCAAACCCACGAGATAGCATATATTGGATGATTTGGGCATCTGAATGTCCACTTTTTTTGCGCTTTCTCTTCTCGATTAAGGCGCCCACCATGCTGTCGTAGTCCGTTTCATCGATTCCCTCCATACCTTTTTGAATACTATAATTAGAGATTTGCTTTGCCTTTAGTCCTTGGGCTATTTTCTTTCGCCCCCATTGGTTGATTTTAAATTTTCCGGACACATAAGCCTTAGCATATCTTTCCTCATTTAGAAAGTTTTCAGTTATCAAATCAGCCATAATTTCCTCCAATTCTTCACCATAAATCTTCCATTCCAATAGTTTACTCCTGACTTCAAAGTGACACCTTTCCTGATAAACGCAATACTTTCTGGCGCGTTCTAAATTTGTTGAAACCATCATTAAATGTAATCAATTTTTATAAATTGGTCAGGAGATTTAAGGTAAATCGCCGGCATTAGACGTGAATCACTCGTGTGCTGTGAATTGCTGATTGCGTAAGATGAGATTTTTTCTGCTCTTCCGGAATCTGCTTCCACAGGGTGATTTCTTCTTGAGGTTCATTGAAACTCGAATTGCGCCTCATCTGTCTATATTCGTATGGCGTACAATCTTTGTATTTTTTAAATAATCTGTTGAAGTTGGCAATATTGTTAAATCCTGATTTGTAGGCTATTTGACTGATGGGCTCATCCGTGCTCAACAAAGACTTACAGGCATGGCCGATGCGCACGTCTGTAAGAAATTCGGTAAAACTTTTATTGGTATATTTTTTAAAAAAATGACTGAATGCCGAATCGCTCATATTAATCAACTTAGCGACATTGGCGAGCTTGAGCTTTGGCTTTGCAAAATTTTTAATAATGTAATGGTATGCATGCTGAATTCTTTTGCTGTCCCACTTCAATGTTTCCGGGGTAAAACCTTCACTGGCTAAATATCGGGATGATTTGGCATTGGACAAGAATTCCAATAATTCAAAAAATTCTAAAATGTTGCCAAAGCCCCGTTCATTTGTCAGGCGCGTGATCTTTTGCATGGCTTGTAAAAAGTCCTCACCCTCAAATTGAATACCCCGGACACTGTTATCCAACATCTTTTTAATTCGAAAAAATTGTTGCTTTTGAAATAAAGTCCCTTCAAATAAATCCAATGAAAATTGTATCGTTATAACCCGATAGCGCTTTAATTCACCATTTTCATACTCTTCTCCAGACCACTTGTGATACAAATATGGACCTAATAACACTAAGTCGTAATCCGTATATCTCTCTGTGTGATCTCCCACTAATCGAACTCCTGATACCCCCATGATGAGGGTAAGCTCATATTCCGGATGACAATGTATCGGATAGTCAAATCCATTGCTTTGTGAATCTAATATGACAAATACATCATCCTTCCCCACCGGTGTTATTTCTCTCAATACATTTAATCCATTCATATTTCCATAGTTTATCTGGTTTGCACAAAAGTATTATATTTTCACTTAATTGTATCAAAATGATATGTATATATTGTATTAACTTTACAAATATTGTACAGAATTGAATTTTTTAAATATTTTATATGGCTGCTTTTTATACTAAACCCGCTAAAACTCATTGGTTTGGATGCTCGGTCTTCATTTTGTTTTATACAATTTTGGCGCTTCAAAGTGTCAGTGGACAGCAGATAACGATTAGGGGAACCGTCACTTCCGAAAGCGAAAAAGAACCTCTTATTGGTGTCAGTATTATGGTCAAGAACGACAAAAGCGGTACAACAACCGATATAGATGGGCATTATACTCTTCAGTGCGATATTAATGCGACGCTGATTTTTACGTATGTGGGTTATAACAAGCAGGAAGTAAGGGTCAACAACCGTGCAGTAGTGGATGTAGTCATGGTTTCTGATTCAAAGATGTTGGATGAATTGGTGGTTACCGGATATAGATCCGAGATAAAATCGAATGTTACAAGTGCTATTGCGACAATCAAAGGGCGGGATGTTGAAAAATTGGTTGTACTGGGATTAGACCAGGCTATGCAAGGGCAGGCGCCGGGTGTAACGGTGACACAGGTGTCAGGAGCTCCGGGTGATGACATTGCTGTTAGAATCAGAGGTGTGGGGACATTGGGCAATAATAACCCGCTATACATCGTCGATGGAGTGCCCACACAAGCCAATATCAATATGTTTTCGACAAGCGATATCGAATCAATTGAAGTCTTAAAGGATGGCGCTGCGGCAGCCATATACGGCTCACGCGCTGCCAACGGTGTCGTCGTCATTACCACTAAAAAAGGTAAATCAGGAATCCCTGTATTTGACTTTAATTCCTCCGTGGGTTTTGCTAAAGCATATCGATTGCCCAAGCTCCTCAACTCAAAGGATTATCTGACTGTGAGAAATGCAGCCATCCGCAACGCCAATACCTTGAGGGATCCGGCAAGACAATTGGATACAATACCGATGTCTATCTTAGACACATTGCCGGATATCAATTGGTTAGACAAGGTTTTTCATACAGCTCCCTTGATGAGATATAGCTTGAGTGCAAGCGGAGGTAGCGACAACAGTAGATATTTAATTACCGGTGAATACATGAATCAGGAAGGAGTGTTCCGACATCAAGGATTTGAAAAATATTCAGTTCGCTTTAATGGGGAGACGGGCAACAATTGGTTTAAAGTAGGTAACAATATCACGTACGCTTATACCGACCGAAAAGTTATAAATAGCACAGGGGATGGCTTCGGGCCCGGTAATGAATTAAGTGCCATTCGATATGCTCTAATTGCTGCGCCTATATTTAAACCTTATAAAGCAGATGGCACATATTACAATACATCTACTGAATTAGGTGATCCGACAATCTTTGGAGATGGCAATGCGAATCCTCTGGCACTGATTGATGCTACGGATTGGACAGTGAAGCGATCTCGGATATTTGGAAATATCTATGCGGTAGCCACGATTTTTGACGCCATCAACATTAAGACCAATCTGGGTGGTGATTTTACCTTTGAGAATGAGAAAAAGTTTAAACTAAGGCTGTCTGAAGCCATCTACAATCCAACTTCACTTACAGAAGGTAGGGTATTTAGCAGAAACCTGATATGGACCAATACGGCTGATTTTCAAAAGAGATACGGCAATCATAGAATCTCCGGAGTCGTCGGCATGGAAGCCATTCAAAACCAGGATAATTATTTGGGGGCGTCCGTCAATAATTTTTTTAGAACAGATCCACTTTTTAGAAATATTGACAATAGTGTCACAGAAGATATTAAAAATATTGGAGCATCCGGCATCACGACAGAATGGGCATTGTTATCGTACTTTGCTCAAGCTAATTATTCTTTTGGCAATAAGTACGTATTGGGAGCCACGATTCGGAGAGACGGTTCTTCGCGCTTTGGATCAGAAAACCGTTGGGGAGTGTTCCCGGCTATTTCAGGAGCATGGATTATCTCCAATGAGAAATTTTTCCAACCATTGGACTTTTTCTCCACTTTTAAGTTGAGGGCAAGTTGGGGTAAATTAGGCAACCAAGAGATAGGCAATTATCCATATAGTTCATTGATAGGTGTTGGTCAATATGTGTATTCCTTTGGAGGCAATGTCGTTACCGGTGCTCAACTGCAACAGATGGGCAACAATAAGATCAAATGGGAATCAAGTACGCAATACGATTTTGGCATCGATTTCAGTTTGTTCAATGAGCGATTGGCGGTCATGATAGATTATTATAACAAGACTTCCAATGATGTGTTGGTACGTGTACCTATCCCGCAGACCGGTGGAGATCAAGTTCCTCCTTATGTCAACGCTGCATCCATCGAAAACAAAGGCTTGGAATTGTCCGTCGTCTTGAATAACAAATATCGGGATATCAACTATTCTATTGGTGCCAACGTATCTACGCTTAAAAATCAAGTCCTTAGCCTTAGTGGAGGTGAGCCTATTTTAGGTGGATTTGGACTGTCGGATGGAGCTATAACCAAGACCGAAGTGGGCTATCCGGTAGGCTCTTTTTTTCTGTATGAATCCATGGGAATATTTCAAAGTCAGGAGGAAATAGACCAAGCCCCATATCAGACAAAAGATACTCGACCCGGAGACATTCGATTTAAAGATGTCAACGGTGATAACAAAATCGATCAAAATGACCGTACCCACGTAGGTAGTCCTTTTCCCAAGTTGACTTATGGATTAAATCTCTCGCTTAATTGGAAGAACTTTGACCTATCGACCCTATTTCAGGGCGTTTATGGCAATGATCTCTATTTTCTGTATGGCAACTTTGCCTATGAAACACAGAGTCGGGGCTTTAACAGTTATGACGATGTAAAGAATTATTGGTCACCTTCCAACACAAATACCGATATCCCCAAAGTGAGCTTGGATGATCGCAATGGAAACAGGAGAGTATCTACCCGATTTTTATACGCAGGAACTTATTTAAAAATGAGAAACTTTACAATTGGTTATAATTTCAAACCCATGATAAAGTCCAACAAAATAAACACTTTACGCATGTATGTTACCGGACAAAACCTATTTACATGGACTCAATATCCGGGATTAGATCCGGAAATTCAGGCAAATAATAATGATACTTCCGGTGTCGGTATTAGTTCTGACTTTGCCGTCGGGATAGACTGGGGGACTGTCCCTGCTCCACGCACCATCATCATCGGTATAAATCTAACCTTCTAACACAACAGAAAATGGAAAAGATAATAAAATATAGTCAAATATGGATATTAGCCATCATAATGACAGCAACATCCTGTACCGGAATATTGGACAAAGAACCCATAGGAATATTGGATGCGGGTTCTTTTTTTAAAACAGAGAAAGATGCCTTGCAAGCCATCAATGCAGCGTATCAACCCTTGATGTTTAACAATGCAAATAAAAACTTCTATTGGGCATTCGGTGTATTGGCGTCTGATGAAGCCGTTGTGGGTGGTGATGGCTCAAGACCGGGCTTGACCGAAATAGACTTTATGACGCATACGCTACGCACAGAAGAATTGAACGACTTCTGGAAGCTTCAGTACAAAGGTATCAATCAGTGCAATACGGTCTTGGATCGGGTTCCGGCCATCGAAATGGATGCTGCTCTAAAGGAAAGAATTTTGGGAGAAGCCCATTTTTTAAGGGCATTTTATTACTTCCAATTAACTCAGGTATTCGGAGAAGTTCCGTTATATACCAAAGTTACGGCACCACAAGACCTTAAAATCGCTAAAAACCCTGTTTCAGAAATATATAATGTGATATTTGAGGATTGTGACTATGCTGCCGTTTATTTGCCGGTATCCTATGTTTCATCACAAGCAGGTCGCGCCACTCGGGGTGCTGCTTTGGCTCTTGCCGCAAAAACAGCGCTTTATGCAAAAGATTATAACACGGTATTGACGTACGTTTCTAAAGTAAAGGAGTTGGGTATTTATTCCCTAATGCCCGATTATCAAGATAATTTTAGGAAAAATACCCAAAATAATGCGGAATCAGTATGGGAAATTCAGCATACCAACTTAGAATTGGGCGTAGGCAATAGCTTAAATCAATATTGGGCGAGTAAAAAAATACCAAATGGATATGGATTCTGTGAAGTTACTCCTGAATATGCAGCGCAATTTGAGACTGGCGATCCAAGGAGAAAGTTTACCGTTGCATCCAATAACGAAGATTACTTTGGGTACATTTATAAGAATTCATACTCTTCGACTAAGTTTAGTCCGAGAAAATACTTGCAAGCCGATTCCACGACCACTCAAAAAGCGGATGGCGATATCAATGTAACCAATATAAGGTATGCCGAAGTGTTGCTTTGGGAAGCAGAAGCCCTTGCTGAATTGGGAAGATTGAGTGAAGCCCTTGAACCACTCGAGCAGGTGAGGGCACGTGCACGTCAGCAGGCCGATGATCCTTCCACTGCGTTGCCTAAAGTCGAGTCAAACAACAAGATAGAAGTAATTGAAGCCATTCGCCATGAAAGAAATGTAGAGCTCGGCTTTGAAATGCATCGTTTTTTTGACTTGGTACGTTGGGGAATCGCCGAAAATAAAATCGTTGGTTTTCAGAAAAACAAAAATGAAGTTTTCCCTCTGCCTCAGGTTGAATTGGATCTTAATCCCAAATTATCGCAAAATGTAAACTATTAATCAAGTTATTCGTTACATAGATATATTACGAAGTTTTTATTGTAAGGTGTTTTTATATTAAGGGGTTTTATCTCTCAGATAAGATCCCTTCTTTTTTAAACCCGAAATCTGCAATTGAGATTTTCCAAAGCCGAAGATTGTTGATTATGAGGAGCTTCCTAATGTACAAATCATTGTAATGGTTTGAAGAAACAATTGATTACGACTAATAAATAGATTCAACATTTTTTAAATACGAAATTTGGGTTTATTTTGGAATGTGTGGAAAATGTTAAAAAAGTAGTGTAAAACCCTGTATATTTAATCGTTTTATAGCACTAAAAAGTCATTAACATTTTTTTGTACAAAAAATATTTTAAAAAATTTGCAAAGTAATTTTAAAGATATACATTTGTGCAATCAAATAAGATATAAAAGAAATATAAGAATTTTTATTGTAAGGTGTTTTTATATTAAGGGTCGGCTTCTCTCAGATGTCGACCTTCTTTTTTAACAGATTTTAAAAATAGCGTTCAAATATTTGATTATCTGAAAAAGCTTTCTTTTCCTTCATTTATTTATTGTAATGTATTATCTTTACGCATTGACTTTAGGCTCATTAGCGGAGTATAACATGTCGATATACAAGTTACAATGGATGACTTGATAAGGTACATTTGCATCAATTGAAATTTAATGAAAAAAGATGAATTAATTTGGGTTAATCAATATTAAACTTCATTTTACCATAGGCGAGTAACCAACTAAATCAACCTGACATGAAAAACTTAATTAACACAATTTTATTGGCTGGATTAACAACTTTATACTCTTGCAGTCCAACATTCTATTCACCCAATGCACAGCATGTACCATTATTATCTCAAAAAGGAGAAACAGCATTGACATTGGCAGGTAATGGAAATCAAGTCGAATTTCACGGTGCCTATGCTTTGACCGATCACTTTGCTCTAAAAGCCAATGCCGGATGGTTTATTCCCAGAGACCTTGACAATGGCAATGGTGGCTCCGGTAAATTAGTCGAATTGGGAGGTGGATATTTTCAATCCATTCATGACAACTGGATTTTTGAAGCGTATGGCCAGATAGGATTCGGCGGCTTCGAAAATCATTTACCTTCTACCTCAGTTGACTATCCCAATACCAAAGGCAATATTTCAGCCAATATGCTTAGAATAGGTATTCAGCCTAACTTTGGATACAAGTCAAAATATTTTACGGCTGCCTTGTCAGCAAGAATAGCCAATCTTTCATACAGCAAAATTGAAGGTGATTTAATCTTCGACAAAGTGGATCAGGTAAGTTATTTAAAAGACAATGCGTCCCAATTTCTACTTGAACCGGCACTTACTGTCAGCGGTGGTTTGGAGAAAATTAAACTTCAGTGGCAGTATGGTTACAGCTTAAACCTTACGAATAGAAACTTTAAGCAAGAAAACCTATTTTTGACGATTGGACTCAATTTCAATTTCAAATAATCCGGATGACACTTCCTTAATGATCCTTAACTCCTAAATGGTTAAAATGCATGAAAGATAATCCATTATAAAACCCTGTATATTTTGACACTTCCTTAATGATTCTTAACTCCTAAATGGTTAAAATACGTGAAAGATATTCCATAATAAAACTCTATATATTTTGACACTTCCTTAATGATCCTTAACTCCTAAATGGTTAAAATACGTGAAAGATATTCCATTATAAAACTCTGAATATTTTGACACTTCCTTAATGATCCTTAACTCCTAAATGGTTAAAATACTTGAAAGATAATCCATAATAAAACTCTGTAAATTTTGACACTTCCTTAATGATTCTTAACTCCTAAATGGTTAAAATACGTGAAAGATATTCCATTATAAGACTGTAAATATTATCTACGATTCGCATAATTTGATTATTTGTCTGGTGGAGGAGAATATTTGATTACTTTGTTATTGACAGGTGGAAGGCTTTGTAGATAGGCATAGATAGCTTCTAAATCTTTTGTTTCTTTGTCGGCATACATTGTCCAAGGCATTATCGTCTGAAAGTCCCCTTTTCCCACCTTTTCCGGTGACTTATTATCATTTTTATAGACTTTAAATCGTGCTACAAATTCTTCTTTTGACCAGTTTCCAATCCCTGTTTCTTTATCAGGCGTGATATTTACGGAATACACTTTTGAACCATCAGGCATCTTGTATTCATTGCCACCGGCAAAAGGTTGTCCTACGGCTTTTCCTTGCTCTTCCTTTGTATGACATATCTGACAACCCGAGATGACAGCCATATATTTACCGTATTTTAAAATATCATTCGTATCAGGTATTGGCCTCAATGCAGCTTTTTCCGGCATCAAGTTGACGATGAAATTCATTGGAAAATCTGATTTCGACTTATCTTGATTCACTGCAATTGGCTTCAAGGTACGTAAATAGGCAATGACCGCAACAATATCCATGCTGTCGGCTTCACGGTATGCTTTATATGGCATAATTGGGAATAAGGCATGCCCGTCTTTGCTGACGCCGGTCGTGATAGCCCGGAATATTTCACCATCCGTCCAATCTTTTAAATGGAATGGCGTGATGTTAGGAGAAACATATCTTCCCGGAAGACCCATGCCCTGATCAAAAATCTCTCCCCCTCTTCCTTCTGTCCCGGACACCATCGGCCCACTAAATAATGTCCAGTCCCGGGTAGAATGACAATCCATACACAGCATGACATGATTGGCAAGGTAACTGCCTCTTTTTACCCGATCAGGTGTGATGGAGACCTTGATTTCAGGCGCATTCCCTACATCTGGTAAACCAAAATAAATGTAACTCAATCCGACGCCAACAGTTATCCCCACGAATAGTAATAAGTAGAATAAGAGTTTAAGTGCTTTTTTCATGTTAGTTTTTTTTAAAAAATAATTTTTCTATGGCAATACAAGGTAAACTACTGCTATCTAAAATTGCATTAGAAGCCTTTAAATATTTTTATAAAATAGGTTTCTATACTAAATAAAAGTAAAGTTACAACAATGATTGATTATTAAAATTGTATATTTCGGACATTCTTATATATTTTCTCAAATACCTTTTGTTTTATATTCTTTGGTGAGAATAAATCTTTATTTTCGTTTTATTGGCAACCTTTACTTTTACATCTATTGTATAAGTTGTTGATTATTAATTATTAAGTGAATGATTTATTTTTTTAAACCCGAATTGGACCACATAATAATATCATATTTAGATATAATTGTATTACTACTCTTAAGACAATAATTTTACTTTTGAAAAAACTAAAATACGCTATGTCACGTATCCATTTCCTACTTGTAATGTTTCTTTTTTCAGGTTTTTTTTCCTCACTTTCAGGTCAATCAGGGCAAATTTCAATTAATAGGATTGAGATGATGCCATTTCAACCTTCGCCATACAGTATGCGGGATTGGAAGGAAGTAGCAATGCGATATGACTCTACTATTTACAATATAAATCACATAGGACAATATTGGCCAATAATATCTATCAAGAATTCGGGATATAATTATCCGGGTAATGAATTTTTTAATATGCAGACCTATGTCGGTTCCAATAACCAATCCAACAACGAAGCCATCAATTCATTGCCTTCTTTAGTTGGAGCGACCTTAGTGGGGATTGATAAATCCAATCAATTTAATAAAAATTGGGTCAGGATGAGTCAAGATTTTTTTAATAAAAAGAACAATGAGAACATATATCTCAATGGAAATAACACATCGAGTGGCCATGACTGGTGGTATGATATGATGCCTAATATTTATTTCTACCAATTGTGTGATCTCTATCCCAATATTGGCGGTGACAAAGACCTACAGTTTATTGCAGTTGCCGATCAAATGCTGAAAGCGGTTAAAGCAATGGGTGGCAGTGATCGCCCTTGGTCTTCACCTTCCATGAATTATAGGGCATGGAACTTTCAATCCATGATGCCATTAGATGAAGGTGTCATAGAACCGGAAGCTGCCGGGGCTTTTGCGTGGCTCTTATACAATGCTTATCTCCAAACCGGTCAAAAGTCCTATCTAAATGGGGCTTTATGGAGCCTTGACTTTCTGCAACAACTGACCAAGAATCCATCCTATGAGTTGCAACTTCCTTATGGCACTTATATCGCCGCACGTATTAATGCTGAATTGGGTACTGAATATGACATTCAGAAGTTTACGACATGGAGTTTTGACCGTGGTCATCTAAGAGGGTGGGGGACAATTGTCGGAAAATGGGGTGGGATGGACGTTTCAGGCTTAGTAGGTGAAGCCAATGACAATGGCAATGATTATGCCTTTCAGCTCAATGGTGTTCAACAAGCTGCCGCATTAGTTCCTATGGTTAGATATGACAAACGCTTTGCAAATGCTATCGGAAAGTGGATGCTCAATCTTGCCAATGCAACGCGTCTATTTTATCCGGGATTCTTGCCGGCACATTTGCAAGACGGTACAGCATGGTCTGAAACCAACGATCCCGAGAGAATCATCGGCTACGAAGCACTCCGTGAGAAATGGAATGGTCAATCACCGTTCTCCACAGGCGATGCCGTAAAGGGAGGCTGGGCAGCGACCAATCTAAGTTTGTACAGTACCTCAAGTATTGGCTACTTAGGAGGCATTGTCGAGAAGACTAATGTTGACAAAATACTTAGACTCAACCTCAATAAAACAGACTTCTTTCAGGAAAAATCTTATCCTACCTATCTGTACTTCAATCCTTATGATCAGGAAAAGATAGTTGCCATAGATCTTGGCTCATCACCTAAAAATATCTACGAATCTTTGTCTGAGTCATGGCCTATAGAGGGTCAATCCGGCATTGTTGAAATTACAATTCCGGCAAAAAGCGCCGTTATTGCCACCATTACACCCACCAATCCTATTTTAGAGTATGACCAAAATAAACTGTTGGCCAATGGCATTGTCATAGATTATCAACAATCTCACAATGCTTATACTTATTCTCCCCACATCTTAGCATTGGCACCTAAGCTTGATACCATAGAAGTAAATTCTACTGTTCCTATCTATGCCAAAATTCTGGATAAAGATTCGAATGCGTTTTCTTATGAATGGTCATCAAATGGTGGACACATCAATGGCTTGGACTCGATCGGGACATGGACGGCACCTGACAATCCGGGTGTCTTTGATGTAATGCTGCGTGTCATGGATGAAGCAGGCAACATAGACTCGGCAATCACTCAGGTCACGGTGATATCCAAAATCAACGTACGCCCTGAAATCATTGAATTGAAACATTCATCAATATATACGTCTCCCCTCAAAACGATTGAATTTAGTGCTGTAGCATCTGATGCCAATGGAGATACGTTGAGTTATTCTTGGACTGCTGACAAAGGTGGATTCAGCCAAGCCGATGCTAAATCAACTGTTTGGACTGCCCCGGCAGAGGAAGGGACATACGGAATACAACTCAAAGTGACCGATCCCGGTGGACTTTCCGCTATTTCTATTGTACGCATTCTCGTACAAAAGTTTGAAGAAATTCCGGGCGATTTAGTTGCTTGGTTGCCATTCTCAGGGAATGGTTTGGATAGCACTACTTTTCATCACGACGGAACAATTTCCGGTGCATTATTTATCAGCGATATTTGGGGCGTATCAAAGCATGCTCTTACCTTTGATGGTGTCAATGACTATGTTAAAGTAACAAATACACCCGAACTGAACTTTCAAGAAGGCATTACGGTTAGCTGTTGGATTAAGCCCAAATCCTTACCGGAGAAAGAAAGCTTTATCCTATCCCACGGAAGTTGGCAAAATAGGTGGAAACTATCCATAACTCCGGAACGGTTACTTCGATGGACGGTCAACACAGTATCAGGAATCGCCGATATAGATGCTCCTATACCAATCGAATCCAATCAAGCATTATTTGTTACCGCTACGTATGATGGAAAGTCAATCATGATCTACGTCAATGGCTCTTTGGCTGGCTTTAAGACGCTTACAGGGAAGATAAGACAGACCAATATACCACTTTTGGTAGGCCAAATGACTCCGGATGAAAGCAGTTACAATTTTAACGGACTTATTGATGAAGTGATGATATATAATCACCCCTTAATCCCGACGGAAATCGATGCTTTGTATCATACATATACATCCGGAATATTTTCACCATTCGGCATTTCAGAGAAAATGGTGGCTTTCCCCAACCCGGCTTCCAGTATATTGTACCTGAATTCGTCGCTTATTCAGGAATCAAATAAAATTGAAATTGTAAATGTGTCTGGGAAAATTGTTTTTTCACAAAATATCAACAATAGCCAATTGAATCACATCCCCATCAAACATTTGAATCCTGGTACTTATTTTATAAAAGTGATACATAAAAATGGCATATTTGTACAAAGGTGGGAGAAAATATAGACGCGTGAACGATACCTTTTAATCCATATAATCGACTGAAACAGAAATAATTAAATATGGTTTTCTTGATGATGGTAACTTTCCATGTCGCCTTCTCTGCAGAGGTTAGGAAAAGTTGACCCCGAATTCCGCATTTGTCTAATGCGGAATGTGGATTCAACAAAAAATGGATACTTGCCATTTGGGCGACCACAGAGCAGCAGCCATATACTCTTTAGACTCTTTTTATTAGATTCGTTTCAAGGTAGTTTCTTATTATTGCATGTAAATGAATATCAATAATGGGTCAGGCATTATTGTCAAGATACTGGAGTACAATTTTAGAGCAGAAAAAAAATCAAAGAATTTATGATAATATTCAACATTATTAATAATAAGCCAACCTTCTTCGATACGCTATATTTGAAAAAAGTTAGCCTGATGTTTCTCTTGTTTAGCCTGAATTTTGGCTATTCCTGGAGTCAAAGTAATGATTTGATCAGATATGTCAATCCATTTATCGGTACAGAGGCGCATGGCCACGTATTTTTGGGAGCCAATGTTCCTTTTGGAATGATACAAGCCGGACCGAATAATATAGCAAAAGGATGGGACTGGTGTAGCGGATATCATCATTCCGGTAAAGAAATACTCAATTTTTCACACCTTCATTTGAGTGGAACCGGGATCGGCGACTGGGGTGATATTGCTTTGTTGCCGGCTAATGGCACTATTTTGACACGAGCCTCCAAAAAGGATGACTTGTCCGACGGTTATGGCTCGCATTTTGACCATGACAATGAAGTATGCTCGCCCGGATACTACAAGGTTTATCTGGATCGATATAAAGTCACAGCTGAAATTACCACGACCAATCGTGTTGCCATGCATCGATATCGTTATGGTCAGAATGTTGACGATCCTCATATTCTTGTTGATTTGAACTTTGGTGTGGGATGGGATACACCGACTAAAACGGAAATACAAAGACTGGACGACTCCACATACGTAGGATACCGATTCTCAAAGGGTTGGGCGACAGATCAAAGGGTTTACTTCGCCATCCGGATTAATGGGTTATATAAGGAAGCAACCTTTTATAAAGATTCGCTATCAAATGATCGGATATATGCATGTGCTTTATTCCCAACCCTCAATACAAGCCGTGAAGTCAAGTTGAAAGTGGCATTATCTCCGGTTAGTTATCAAAATGCATTGTTGAATTTAAAAATGGAAATGCCGGATTGGGACTTCGCAAAATATAAAAAAAGTGCGGAAAATACATGGAATGAGGAATTGTCGGTTGTGGATTACCAAGCAAATGACTATTTGAAAACAGTGTTTTATACATCGATGTACCATAGTTTTTTCTTTCCTTCAACGTATGATGATGTCAATGGTCAGTATAGAGGTAGTGACCAAGTAGTAAGAGAAGGTAAGCCCGGTACCAATTATACGGTCTTTTCACTGTGGGATACCTATCGGGCGCAGCATCCGATGCTCACTTTGCTAAAGCCTGATATGATCAATCCTCTTATTACTTCTATGCTCAGGATTTATAGAGAACAAGGTAAATTGCCTGTATGGCATCTTTCCGGCAATGAAACCAATACAATGGTGGGTTATAGTGCTGTGCCCGTCGTGGTCGATGCCTGGAAAAAAGGATTTACTGGATTTGACATTCCGCTTGCTTACGAAGCCGTAAAACAATCTGCTATGCAGCAAACCAACGGTATCCAATACGCCGCCAAACTCTCTTTTATTCCTGCTGATTCTGTCACTGAATCAGTTGCTAAAGCGCTTGAATATGCTATTTCAGACAATTGTATAGCCCTGATGGCAAAAGATATCGGCAGTGAAGAAGATTACAAATATTTTGCTAAACGCGGTAAATTATATACGCAGTATTTTGACCCAAAAAATCAATTTATGAGGGGTAAAATGGCCGATGGGAGTTGGCATTCACCATTTAATCCATTTGAAGCAAAGCACCGTGAAAACGACTATTGCGAGGGCAATGCATGGCAATATACATGGTTAGTGCCACAAGATGTTCCGGGATTGATAGATCTAATGGGCGGTAAAGAAAAATTTATCCAAAAATTGGACTCTCTTTTTGTCTTGGATGGTGATATGGGTGAGGAGTCCAGCCCCGATATTTCAGGTCTCATAGGGCAATATGCACATGGGAATGAACCGGGACACCACATTCCATATTTGTATAACTACGTAGGCCGACCAGACAAAACGGCCGCTCTAGTAAGACGCATCATGGACGAAATGTACACCAACAAATTGGATGGCTTGTGTGGCAACGAAGATGTCGGTCAAATGAGTGCATGGTATATCCTGTCAGCACTCGGCTTTTATCAGGTACACCCTGCGGATGGCGTTTTTCAGATAGGTTCACCTCGGATGGACTTCGCTCAAATTAATCTTCCGAAAGGGAAAAATTTTACTATTACTGTTGAACGAAAAAATACTTCGGATTGTATCATTCGATCCATGCTGCTGAATGGTAAAAAATATTCAAATTCTTTTATCAGCTATACCGATATTGTAAAAGGAGGCGAATTAATCATTCAGATGAAATAAATCTACATAAATGAGGAAATAATCTTTATAAAAGGTGGATTGCTTTGCATTTATCTGTGAATGATAAAGGATGCTTTGGCCATCTTCCCATCCTCTCGTCGTATCGTGATATAATACTGACCGGATGGCTGACCGGCCAGGTCTAACTGAACACTCGGCTCATCACCGGCAAGCGACCTGGTGGCGACTACTTCTCCCAACACATTGTACACCGTAAGTATTCCCTTTGTTGCTGCTGTACCCGGATCGACCGTCACAATACCCGTAGAAGGGTTGGGATATACAGCTAGCTTATGATCTGTGGTGACCGGTGTATCTTCTTCTGCTGATCGAAAACCGGGAGTGCCCACCCAGAAGTACGGATCATGGTATTCTCCTCTTGATACCTGGAAGGCAGTGGCTACAGACCGCACACAGCCCGATCCTGTGGTATAGGAAGCTAATGAGGATGCCGGAGTTAGGCACGGCTGAGCGGAGCTAATTAAGCCGAACAACGTCTTCTGTGTATTGTATTTTGTTACATCAATGAGACCGCTGTATCTTGTACCGATGGCGTTGATCACGGAGGCCGCCGTGACGCCCTGACCCATATTGCGGTACACATAGGCAGCATACCAGTCGCCTGCAGGTGTATGAAGCCGCAATGCCCATGCAGCTATAGAGTCGGGATAATTGTGCAGGGTATCATTGAGCATATACCGCATCACATCGCCTGCCTGGCCGGTCAGCAATGCTTCGTAATACCTGTGCTCCGCCAATGATGGACCGGGAGTATGGGCAAGCAGATCCTGGTAAGACGTCCAGGTGGAAGCATATACTTCTTTAAGCACTAGTAGCTCTGTCCTGCCATTGAAGAACATATTTTAAATATTTCTTATTAAAAATCTTTATGTATCAGATAAAGGCATAATTATTAATACATAATTTTTGTGCATTAAGTTTCAAGTTGTCATTGTTTTTTTAAAAATCATTAACATTATTTGCGAATGATTCTTATTGGTCATAAAAATAGGCTATTTTTTTTATGATATTACCGGTTGCATTGATCCATGTTAGAAAAAGTTACACAATTTAAATACCACTCATATTCAGTACTATACGCTATTTTAAAAGTACTAAGCTTTATTCAATTTTAAAATATTTACAAACTAACAAATGTTCGTTTGTTTTAATTGAGTACATTTGTCAAAATTTAAAAAAGTGGCACAACAATTTCATACACTTACAGTAAATTATTTAGATAGACAGACCGATGATAGTATCATTATCGGTTTTGACATGGAAGGCTTGCCTGAAAGCACTTTTCACTTCTTAGCCGGACAAAATATTTCCATCCGAATTTTCTCTAATGGTGAAGAGCTTAGGCGCACATACAGCATCTGTTCAGGGCCTTCTGAAGGTATTATCCGTATAGGTGTGAGAGGGGTTAAAGACGGCATTTTTTCAAATATTGCCTTGAATCAACTGAAGATAGGGGATACTTTAGACATTATGCCGCCTGTAGGCAATTTCACGATTCAAGGTAAGAATGCAGCGGATAATCAATTTGTTTTTTTTGCCACCGGTAGCGGCATTACACCGATTATCTCGATGATAAAAGACAAGTTGGAAAAGGATAACTCCGCAGTATGTACTTTGTTTTACAGCAACCGAAATATTGCGTCTATGATGTTTCGGGAAGAATTAGATGGTATCAAAAACAATTATACGGACAGACTTCAGGTTGTATATCTGTTTAGTAGGGAATTTCTGGATGCGGACTTATTTTATGGAAGGATGACAGCGGATAAGAGTAAGGTTTTGCTGGAAACCTTTGTTCCTAATTTTGCAGGTTCTCAATTTTTTATCTGTGGCCCTCAAGAACAGACTATTGCTATCAAAGACCTATTGACAAAAACTCTTAATGTCCCTATCAATCATGTACATTTTGAATTATTTCATACAGGCAGTCTGCCAGAAGTCGTTCAAGAAGAGCATATCGACTTTACAGGTACAGCCGAAGTAACTGTAAGATTAGACGGTAAAGAAACGACTTTCAACTTAGGCTATGATAAAATGAGTATTTTGGAAGCGGGTTTGAAACAGGGGTTGGATCTTCCGTATTCTTGCAAAGGTGGCGTATGTTGTACCTGTCGTGCCCATCTATCTGAAGGTCAGGTTAAGATGGATCAGAACTTTGCTTTGGAAGAGGATGAGTTGGAAGAAGGATTTATTCTTACTTGTCAGTCTCATCCACGCTCAGGGAAGTTATTCGTTGATTATGACTATTGATGTCATGAAGTCAGTAGAATTGACCCGGAGAGAGCAGATTATCGCAGTAGCTGCACGTATATTTAAAGACAATGGGTATGCAGGAGCTTCTATGCGTACTATTGCCGATGCAGTGGGCATAGAAGCCAGTAGTCTGTATAATCACATACATTCAAAACAAGATATTTTAGCGACTATCTGTTTTAATATTGGCAATGATTATGTTCAGGGATTGGATTCATTGTTGAGCGCTCCTCTGAGTTGCCACCATAAGATCGAACAAATCATACACTTGCACATTGACCTTGCATCGAAATATAAGGACAATATGCAAGTCTTTGAAGAAGAATGGAAACACTTGAAAGGCAAAGAATTAAAAGAGTTCCGCAGTATGCGAGCCTATTATGAACATCAACTATCCAACTTTTTTAAGGAAAGCATAGAGCAAGGAGTTCTGTATCATTACAATCCGGAAATCATAGTGTTCTACTTTTTATCATCTCTGAAGTGGCTGAATTACTATTTTAAGGAAAATAAAGAGCAGAATATAGAAATGGTAAAAGCCAACCTCGTTCAAATCCTGAGCAAAGGGCTTTTCCGTGAAACTTATTAATACGAACAACTGTTAGTTTAACATATAAATTAAAAATATCATTATGTCTGAAGCTGCACTACAACAGAATTTTGAAGGTCGAATAGAAAAAGATGAGAAGATAGAGCCGAATGATTTTATGCCGGACAATTATCGCAAGACCCTTATTCGACAAATAGCACAACATGCACATTCAGAAATTGTAGGGATGTTGCCTGAGGGCAATTGGATTACGCGTGCTCCATCACTCAAGAGAAAAGCCATATTATTGGCAAAGGTTCAGGATGAGGCCGGACATGGCTTATATTTGTATAGCGCTTGTGAAACACTCGGAGTAAGTCGTGACCAATTGTATGAAGAGCTTCATGATGGTCGAGCTAAGTATTCTAGTATATTCAACTATCCATCTCTTACATGGGCGGATATGGGAGCTATCGGATGGCTGGTGGATGGTGCAGCTATTATGAATCAGGTTCCACTTTGCCGTGCATCCTATGGGCCGTATGCCAGAGCCATGGTAAGGATCTGCAAAGAAGAATCCTTTCATCAAAGACAGGGATATGATATTTTATTGACGCTTTGCAGAGGGTCGGAAGAACAAAAAGCGATGGCTCAGGACGCCTTGAATAGGTGGTGGTGGCCGTCTTTGATGATGTTTGGCCCGGAAGACAAAGATTCTGTACACTCAGAACAGAGTATGCGCTGGAAAATAAAACGGTTTAGCAACGACGAACTAAGGCAACGTTTTGTCAACATGACGAAGCCGCAGGCGGATTTACTTGGCATAACGATACCGGATCCTGATTTGAAGTGGAATGAAGAAAAACAAGGATATGACTTCGGCGAAATCAATTGGGATGAATTTTGGCAAGTCGTCAAGGGCAACGGTCCATGTAATTATGAAAGGATTGAGGCAAGGAAGAAGGCATGGAATGATGGCGAATGGGTCAGAAAAGCCGCTGCCGGGTATGCGGAAAAATATACAGAATAGTCACCATTTGATATCATTTAAAAAAATTTTATCAAGCCAACTTTATTCAAAACATTTATTGCATCATAAAATTAAAAAATAGATAGACATGAGCAGCAATTGGCCACTTTGGGAAATATTTATCAGAAGTAAAAACGGCTTGCAGCACAAGCATGTCGGCAGCTTACACGCACCCAATGCGACTATGGCATTAGAAAATGCACGGGATGTATATACCCGCCGGATGGAAGGTAACAGTATTTGGGTTGTCCCATCTAATTACATTACAGCCTCCGACCCTCAGCAAAATGATGAGTTTTTTGAGCCGGCAGAAAGTAAAATCTATCGACATCCGACTTTTTTTGAATTGCCCGACGAAGTTAAACACATGTAATCTCAACTTGATATGTTAGAAAATCAGACTCCACTTTTTAGATTCTTAGTCCAATTGGGTGACGATGCACTTATCATTAGTCAAAGACTGTCAGAATGGTGCGGACATGGCCCTGTACTTGAACAAGACATCGCTATCACCAACATTACGCTTGATATCCTGGGTCAGGCAAGACTTTGGTATCAATTGGCATGTGACCACTCAACTACTTTCAACAAAGAAGATGATCTGGCATATCTTCGCGATGCTCGTAACATGTCCAATCTTCTCTTAACAGAACAACCCAACGGAGATTGGGGACAGACTATTATGCGGCAATATCTATATGATGCCTTTAAAAAAATGTATTATACTGCCTTAGAACAAAGCAATCATGCGTCCATCAGCGAAATAGCGCACAAATGTAAAGTCGAAACAACCTACCATCATAAATGGAGTAGCGAATGGGTCAAAAGACTCTCCCTTGGTTCAGATGAAGGTCATCATCGTATGCAAAATGCACTGAATCAGTTGTGGCGTTTTCACCAAGAACTTACCATGTCAAGTGATGTAGATATTGCTATATCTTCAGAGGGTATTGGAATTTTGCCGTCCGAAATTAAAGAAACGTATGAAGCACAGATAACACAACATCTGGTAGCGTGCAACCTAACAATACCAGCAGATCAGCACAGTGTAACCGGTGGACGGAAAGGGATACATACCGAACATCTTGGGTATATCCTTGCTGAAATGCAATATATGCAAAGAGTATATCCAAATCTGCAATGGTAAGATGAAAACAGATGCCGAAGTTCTTGAGTTGTTAAAAGAAATCAGCGATCCGGAGATACCTGTATTGACAATCGTTGACTTAGGTATCGTGGAGAAAATTAAAGTTGAAGAAAATAAGCTGTATATAGGCATACTTCCCACTTATAACGGATGCCCGGCGATGGATCTTATCCGAATGATGGTCTATGAAAAATGCTATGACGCCGGCTTTAGAGACATAGAAGTAGCCTACCTCAATAGCCCACATTGGACTACCGATCGAATCTCTCAGCAAGGCATGGATGCGATTCAAGAATATGGAATAGCGGCTCCGGATGCATCGACACGGATAGAGCAACTTATCAATGGTGAATCCTCCATACTTTGCCCAAAATGCCATTCGTCCAATACTAAACTGATATCAGCCTTTGGTTCTACTGCCTGCAAGGCACTGATGCAATGTAATGATTGCTTAGAACCTTTCGAATACTTTAAATGTAATGGAATCCGACAACCGGAATCTTAGGACAAGAATTAGCTTATTACTTCCTAATGTTAACTGCGGCTTCCTCATCAACAATCCACTCTAATTTGCCATTTGTCGGCCGGATAACTTGTGCCGGATAGAGATCGATATCTTTTCTTCCAAAAAGAACTTGCTTTATAATATTAGCCTTCTTTGCACCCCGAACTAAGAATATTGTATTCAAAGAATTGTTGATAGGTACCGGTAAGAATGTCAGGCGATAGCCTATCTTTTCTCCTACAAAATAGCCATAGACCCATTGGTCAGTGATTTTTAAGGCATAAGACTGTGGAAATAAAGAAAGAGTATGTCCATCTTCACCCAATCCCAATAAGACCAAGTCAAAAGCATTGATGGTGAGGACATCAAAGTGATTTCTTATTTTTTCTTCCATATCTGCCGCAGCCTCTTCAACAGAAAGATCCGTTCTGAAAGGGAAAATATTAAAACCCGGGACGGGAAGATGATCCAATAAATTTTCATAAGCCATTCTTGTATTACTTCTTAAGTCGTCTGAAGGTACCAACCTTTCATCGCCCCAAAAGAAAAATACCCTTTTCCAATTAATATCAAAATCATCTTGCAATCGTACTATGGCTTCATAAACTTCACGTGGCGTATTACCGCCGGAAAGAGCTACTGAACAGTGACCTTGATGATCTACACTATGTTCGATTATAGAAAGAATGCGGCGGGCAGCGAAGTCATTGAATTCATGTGTACTTTTTACTTCAATTTCCATGGTTATTTAATATTTATACTCGTTTTTTTAGTCAATACAGTCTATTATAACGCTGAGGGTGGAAATTAGATTGTGAATATCTCTCCTTTTTCACCCACTTTTTCTGAATAATTATACGCTCATTTTATTCAAAAAAAACGTTGCATTACTCAAATATATTATAATTTTTATTTATATGATAAGATTTGACGGGAAAATTTTTATTGCGTTTCTCATAAAAATAATATTCAATATATTAATAGTTGGTTAAAAGCAATATACATATATAAAATATCCCTAATCTGGCGTATGCTCTTTAATAAATAAATAGCTTTTTCGAATCAATTATAAATGGTTTAGACTCACATGGAGCTGATTATTTGCCGATAAAGGACATTCGTTTTAAACCCGAATTCATATTAAAGGTACAATAGTATCTTTAAGAAATATATTGCTAACTTGGTGCCCTTGCGGAAAGTAAGGCCGAAGAGACAAATGGTGATAAAAATCCCCATCCGAATTCTGGTTGAAATGTATAGTCCGGA
>Ga0209572_1000961_pt1 | contig 27826 bp, 25 predicted proteins | sample EBPBio232012_DNA_FD_185867 | JGI IMG/M metagenome (GOLD analysis project Ga0209572, IMG submission 185867) | Wastewater treatment Type I Accumulibacter community from EBPR Bioreactor in Madison, WI, USA - Reactor 1_1/23/2012_ DNA (SPAdes)... | ecosystem: Engineered > Bioreactor > EBPR >...
CCTTCATGTTTGCAGAAAATGATGAATACCTAGGTGAGATATACATAACAGATATAGGCTTGGATGGAGAATTCCATCGCACCGAACCATCGGCATACTTCTATTATAATGACGAGGATGTCAAGAATGATTTTATCAGACGCGGCAAGTTTGCGCATAAAGGTTTGTTTGGGCACGTGCGCATCATGGCAGGTAGCAAAGGAAAAATGGGTGCGGCCATTCTTGCATCAAAGGCTGCAATGCGCGCAGGGGCAGGTCTTATAACGGCTTCTATTCCAGCTTGTGGTTTGGATGCAGTACAAAGTGCTTTTCCTGAGGCTATTTGCGAGGCGGATACTTCTACCGATGCATTAAGTGGTTTACTTTATGATGAAAACTATACGGCTACTGCCATTGGGCCGGGCATAGGTCAAGGACCAGAAACCACCCTGATGTTGCGCAGAATATTGAAAGATGCAGAAACACCATTGGTATTGGATGCGGATGCACTCAACATCATTGCTTCTAAAAAGCTTATCAAAGACGTTCCAAAGTACAGCATCCTCACACCGCATGTAAAGGAGTTTGACAGACTCTTTGGAGCGCATGACAATTCATTTGAACGTTTCAAAACCTTGCAAGAAAAAGCAAAGGAGTTGCAATTGATTATTGTGTTGAAAGGAGCTAATACAGCAGTGGCCTTTCCCGATGGCACAGTTAGCTTCAATTCAAGTGGCAATCAAGGCATGGCAACAGCGGGCAGTGGCGATGTACTCACTGGTATTATAGTTTCGCTTCTTGCACAAGGATATAAGCCGGAGGTAGCCGCGCGCTTTGGTGTCTATTTGCATGGCAATGCAGGCGACCTAGCTTCATATGAAATGTCCATGGAAAGCATGATTGCTTCGGATCTCATTGATTACTTACCGAAGGCATATAAGAACATCCACGAAGAAGTCTTTGACGAGGATTATTGATGGGTTCTACAAACCAGCCTGTTTTACCTATAGCATATCCACCGGGCCTTTGCCCTCACGAATAATTTCGATGGAATCGCCCGTGCAATTGAGTATGGTAGAAACATCCAAACTACCTGCGCCACCATCTATTACGATGTCCACCAACTTTTCGAATTTCTCATGGATTTGCTCCGGGTCGGTGGCATATTCAACAATATCATCTTCCTCATGCACCGAAGAAGCGATGATGGGGCGTTCAAATTCTTTTACAATCGTGCGAGCAATGTTGTTATCCGGCACACGAATACCAATGGTCTTTTTCTTCTCTGAGAAAATCTTGGGAATGCTTTTGCCTGCTTCTAGGATAAAAGTGTAAGGTCCGGGCAACACGCTTTTCATCAGTTTGAAAACTGGATTGCTCATTTGCTTGGAGTACTCCGTGATGTGGCTGAGGTCGTAACAGACAATGGAGAAGTTGGCTTTATCTGCACGTAAGTTTTTAAGCCTAGCTACTCGCTCTATAGCTTTATTGTTTAAAATGTCACAACCAAAACTATATACCGTGTCTGTTGGATAGATGATGACTCCGCCATCTTGCAAGCACTCTATCACTTGCTTTATTTTTCTTGGGTCAGGATTATCAGGATGAATTTCTAATAGCATAAAACAAAGGTAGGAGTGTAACTTTAAGCGAGTTGTTTAAAATCTATAATGAATCCATTACAACTTCACCAAGGTGGAATGACCAATGTAGTAAGCTGTTTCAATCTTTATCACATAAACACCAACAGCCAGCGATGAACAGTCAACGCGGTTTTGTTCTACGGTCAATGAAACAGATTTACCATCCACGCTTATCGCGCGCACGCTTTGAACTTTATCTTTTGGATTCAGTTTCAAATTGAAATAGTCCATTGCAGGGTTAGGCGCCAACTCCACAGAGGACAACACTTTTAATTCATTGATAGCAACCGTTGGCGCAACGGCTTTCACTGCCTGATAGGCATTTACTTTTCCATAGCCCCAGCGCACATCGCCCGGTGCGGTTATGTTGCCAGTGTAGTTGTCGAGTCTTGCGGTGTTGCGCAACACATCTTTTATCTCCTGTGCAGTAAGTGTTGGGTCGGCTTCAAGCATCAGGGCTACTATTCCGGTTACACAGGGAGATGCCATCGAAGTGCCACTAAATCTTGCAAAGTCATAGTCGGTGCCATTGAATGATACGGACGCAACTGATGAATAATTGCTATCGGTGAAAGCAGAAACGGAAGAAGCTACACTTACCCCCGGAGCAGCAATGTCCGGTTTCATTTCCTCTGTAATCAGCGGGCCTATGCTTGTGAAACTGGCTATTTGTCCACCGGCCGGTGTGCCACCATTCATGTATTCGGAAGAGTAAGCAGCAATGGCCACAACACTTTCAGCACATGCCGGCTCACTAATGCTATAGTTGGAATCACCCACGGTGGAACCGGCAATAAAACCTGCTAAAGGCATTCCCCAGTTGCCAACCCCATTGGTAAGTTCTACCACATTCCAAAAGTGAACGATGCCTTCCGTTGCTTGTGCAGTAAGACCAATGCGCAAGTTGGTATTGGTACACTTCACGCGCAAGCGAATGTGCGGTCGGTTGTTCAATGGGTGCTGTGCATCAACGGTCACGTTATAGAAGATGCTGTCATTAGCAGCAGTTACGAGTGTATCTACCGTGTAAGCATCTGATGTAGCTGTTGCGTAGAAAGGACTTTCGGTCAACAAGACATTGCCATTGCTGTACACTCCAATCTTTGCTTCAAAGGCTTTCATAGGCTCGCCCCACATGGTTACGCTTTGACCCCAGAGGTTCGGGTTGGCATAATCATCGAAACGAATGCGAGTAGTCAAGATATCATTGTCAAATATTTTCTTGATATGAAAACCATCGCTGCCGTTGTTACCTGCTGAGGTGATAAATACAACTCCTTCGTCACTCAAGTCATCGATGGCTTGCGATAGGAGGGAAGTACCATCCAGTGTGCCCATGTAATAAAGCCCCCAACTCATGTTGATGACTAAACGCTTGTCTTCTTCTAGGGCTTTGTCTTTCATCCACACAAAAGCATCTATTACGGATGCTGCATCTATCAAAAACGTAGCAAAAAGAAAACCCGCTGCAGGAGCCATTCCACGATAAGCAATGCCCGCACCGCTGCCACCTGCTATTCCGCTCACGTGCGTGCCGTGCGTGCCGTAACTATAAATGTTAGCCGTATCACCTTGTGCAGCTAACAATGCGCTTTCACTATTGTACTCAGCACCATAGTTGTATCCACTTGGTGGTGTGCCTACTTGCTTAAACTGGTCCCATGCTGAAACAATACGCGTATGCTGCAATAGCGTATCGTAAAACATTGGATGAGTGTAATCGAACCCCCAATCAGTCACCCCAATCAATACATTTTCGCCATGGTATTGTTGTGGCAGATTAATGCCTTGGTGCACGCTGTCGGTATGAGTTGCAATAACAGCCCTATCAAGATGTGGTGAAATCAATCCCGGAACTTCGATGTATTCAAACACCTCTTCATAAGGAATGGAGGCAAACACAGACAAGGGCACTTTGATAGTCGCTACTTTACCTACTACACTTCCGCGAAGAACACCTTGCGATAAAAGCGCATTCCAGTTAGGCGAGGCGTTTATCTTACCCATTAATGAAACGTGCAATACGTTGTGCACGGCATAAACAGGATAGCCTGCATAATCAGTGGGTTTTATTTCTCCGTTCTTCATGCTCAAAGAGGTAAGATAGTTCCAAGAAGCTTTGGTATTAGCAGACATCTGCGCTTGTCCAAATAGTCCGTTGAAAGACAAAAGCAGTAAGGAAATAAGCGTAAAAATTCTCATGCGTGTAGTTGTTATCCGTTCGATTGATTCACTACAATATTAGTGTAATGAGGTGGAAAATGAGTTAGTACAGAGTCATGTTCAGAAACTATTCGGATAAACGACATGGTTGCAAATACATTTGGCACTTGATTATTTGTTTTAGATGAAAAAAATACTCGTAGCCAATCGTGGAGAAATAGCCTTGCGCGTCATGCGTTCGGCCAAAGAAATGGGCATTGCAACAGTTGCTGTTTATAGCGAAGCCGACCGCACAGCGCCTTTTGTCCGTTATGCCGATGAGGCTGTTTTGTTGGGGCCACCACCTTCCAACCAAAGTTATTTGCTCGGTGATAGAATCATTGAGGTGTGTAAAAAGCTCAACGTGGATGGTGTTCATCCCGGTTACGGTTTCTTATCGGAAAATGCTGAGTTTGCGCGTAAACTAAAGACAGCAGGTATAACACTCATAGGCCCAAGTCCTGAAGCAATGGATGTGATGGGCGATAAACTTTCGGCCAAACATGCCGCGCGCAAATACAACATCCCAATGGTTCCGGGAACCGAGGGAGCAGTGAGTGATGTAGAAGAAGCCATTCGCACTGCCAAAGAAGTGGGTCTGCCGGTTCTGATAAAAGCCAGTGCAGGTGGTGGTGGAAAAGGAATGCGCATAGTAGAAAAAATAGAAGAGCTTCCTGAGCAAATGGAGCGCGCTATAAGTGAAGCAGTCAGTGCATTTGGCAATGGCGAAGTATTTATAGAGCGCTACGTGGCTGGCCCAAGACATATAGAGATACAAGTGCTGGCGGACAATCATGGCAATGTAGTTTACCTCTTTGAGCGCGAGTGTAGCATTCAGCGAAGACACCAAAAGGTGATAGAAGAAGCTCCTTCAGCTATTCTAACTCCTGAGCTAAGAGAAGCCATGGGCAAAAGCGCTTGTGATGTGGCAAGAAGTTGTAATTATTCAGGTGCAGGCACAGTAGAGTTCTTGGTAGATGAAAACCTCAATTACTATTTCCTTGAAATGAATACGCGTTTGCAAGTGGAGCATCCCGTTTCGGAAATGATAACAGGAATTGATTTGGTAAAAGAGCAAATCAAAGTGGCCCGAGGTGAGAAACTTTCATTTCAACAAAGCGATTTGAAAATAAATGGCCACGCTCTGGAAGTCCGTGTTTATGCAGAAGACCCTGCTAACAATTTTCTTCCGGATATCGGACGATTGGTGACCTACCAACGCCCATCAGGTCCCGGTGTCCGTGTGGACGATGGTTTTGAAGAAGGAATGGACATTCCTATTTTCTACGATCCGATGATTTCAAAACTCATCACCCATGGAAAGGATCGTACAGAGGCTATTCAGCGTATGGTGCGTGCTATTGACGATTACAAGATTACCGGTTGTCAAACAACACTAGGTTTTTGTCGCTGGGCAATCCAGCACGAGGCTTTTGTCAGCGGCAATTTCGATACCCATTTTGTAAAGAAATACTATACACCGGAAGTTCTCGTTCAAGCCAACGATAACGAAGAGATGATAGCGGTGCTTGCGGCCGTTGCGGCTTCGGAGCAAAACGAGAAGAAAGCAACAAGCACATCAGAAACTTCAACAAAAGTTAAGAGCCGCTGGAAAGCCCAAAGGCTGAATTAGATTGTCTTATCTTCGTGTATCGGTATAGAAATCAGTAACTTTTTAGTTTCGGATTACGTTCAATTTCGTTCAGATTAGAAAGTGCATGGTTTTTGAAAACGGGTTGTAGTGGTGAAACAATGCTTTACATATCTGTTTCTGTTTTTCGGGATAACCTTGTCGGCACAAGAACCCGTGCAAGACACCGCGAAGTTTACCATTTTACATTATCAAACTACCGATGTATATAATGCTGTGTGGTATGTCAAAGGTGGAGACACCCTCGTAAAAGCTACCCATTCCGTCATAGAAGTATCAGCCAAAGGAAGCAATAGAAGTAAAGCCCGCCAATACGATCGTCTTCAAAAGAAAGTCATCAAAGTTTATCCCTATGCGCGCGCTGCGGCTGATGTGATGGAGATGTATAACAATGTTTGTGCTCAGATTACCAGTGAAAGCGAACGCAAGCGTTTGCTTGACCAAGCAGAGGATGAAATGAAAAAGCAATTCGAAAAAGATTTGCGCGGTCTTACCGTTTCAGAAGGTGTTATTCTCATCAAACTCATTGACCGCCAAACAGGAGACAATAGCTACACCTTGGTGCAAGAACTAAAAGGAAAATTCTCTGCCTTTATGTGGCAAGGCCTTGCACGCATGTTTGGTCACAATCTAAAAAGCGAATACGACCCCGAGGGTGAAGATGTTTGGATTGAAAACATAGTCACTCAAATAGAAGACGGCTACATTCCTGTTGAAATTCGTCAAGTGGATCCTTTTGGATTGAAAGCCTATTCACAGAAGTAGTTATTTGTAAGGATTTCTCTCAACTCGTCCAATCCCTCACTTGCGCCCTTCTCAATTTTCTTGATATTGTTTATTCCGCTTATGTCGGGTATGTATGGATCAATAATATACTTCTCAGAATTGCGCGAGGCATATTGGATCAATCCTGCAGCAGGATAAACTTGTAATGAAGTTCCAACGACAACTACAATGTCTGCTCGTTGGGTTATGAGAGCGGCCGGTTCAATCATTGGAACGGCTTCACCGAACCACACAATATGTGGACGCAGTTGAGAACCGAGTGCGCATTTGTCTCCTTCTTTCAATTCCCAATGTTTAAGCTCATAAATCAAAGATGGATTTACAGTGCTTCTCGCTTTTGTAATTTCTCCATGAAGGTGCAGCACGTTTGAACTGCCAGCACGTTCATGCAAATTGTCAATGTTCTGCGTGATGATGTTTACCTCAAAATTCCTTTCAAGTTCTGCGAGAATGAAATGTCCACGATTGGGTTCTACTTCATAAATGCGCTTCCTGCGTTGGTTATAAAAGTCAAGCACCAGCGCTCTGTCTTTACGCCAACCTTCGGGCGAAGCCACATCTTCTATCCTGTGATTTTCCCAAAGACCATCACCACCGCGGAAAGTAGGAATGCCACTTTCGGCACTCATACCTGCTCCTGTAAGTACCACTAACCGTTTCTTACTCATGTCACGAATGTAAGAATTGAAATATGTTTGTCATGGACATCATTTCCAACGCAACAATGAACAAAGAACATTATTATAAGACAACCATTCGTTGGACAGGAAACAAAGGAACAGGAACAAGTGATTACAGAGCCTACGAAAGAAGTCATGTTATTTCTGTAGAAAATAAAACAGACATACAAGCTTCTTCCGATCCCGCTTTTCGTGGTGATAAAACAAAACATAACCCTGAAGATTTGTTGTTGGCTTCATTGTCTTCTTGTCACATGCTTTGGTATTTGCATTTGTGCGCAGATGCCGGTGTCATAGTGGTAGATTATTTGGATGAAGCAAAAGGGACGATGGAAGAAGGTGATAATGGAAGTGGCAAATTCAAGGAAGTAACACTATTTCCTTTGGTTACAGTTATTAATTTTTCGATGATAGAAAAAGCAAACGATCTCCATAAGAAAGCCAATGAGCTTTGCTTCATTGCCAACTCAGTTAACTTTACTGTTCGACACCAGCCCAAAACAATTTCACTTAAGTAAGAACATGGAATTACAATTCAGGTCAATGACTACCGAAGACTGGCCAATGGTTGATGGTATATATAGCCAAGGCATCGAAACGGGTGATGCCACTTTTCAAACCGAATCACCAACTTGGAGCGAATGGGATACAGGTCATATTGCTGTTTGCAGAATCGTTGCTTTTGTAAATGAACAAGTAGTTGGTTGGTCTGCTTTGTCGCCAGTTTCAGAACGTTGCGCCTACAATGGTGTCGCGGAAGTCAGCATATATATAGATAATACTGCAAGAGGACAAAAGGTTGGAAAGCGGCTTTTGGAAAGGCTCATTGCTGAGAGCGAAAAGGAGAATTTCTGGACATTACAATCCGGAATATTTCCTGAAAATAAAGCCAGCATTGCACTGCATCTGGCTTGCGGATTCAGAACCGTTGGTTATCGCGAACGGGTAGGCAAACTGAACGGAGTTTGGCGCGATACTGTTTTGATGGAACGCAGAAGTAATAAAGTAGGATTAGACTAACGGATCACTTTTTCCTCATCACCACCAACTTGTTCGGGTAGAATAATCGCTGTTTCAACGAAAGCGGTTGTTCTGTTTTGAAACCATTCGATTCGTAAAACCTTATTACGTCCAATGGGTCAATGGAACTGGCCGCATCCTCATCACAAGCCAAATGCAAATCGTAATTTGGTTGGAGCTTTTTGTAACTCAATTCAATTGGATCTTTCGTACTTGAAAAAACTTCTTTAAAGAATCGTTTGATGATGATGGGAGGAATGCGAATCAGTTTGAACTCAGTAATTTTTGCACCAGTATCAATCATCTTTTCGCCAAAGGTCATTTTACTGCGCGGCTTAAGATTGACCACACCATAGCGATGCCACCAACGGCAAAACCATGCATCGAGATGTAAGATATAACCTCCGGGTTTTAGCACACGGGCTATTTCTTTCACCACTGCATCCGGAGTGATAGGATGTTCTAAAAATGTATGAGTGAAAATGAAATCTACGGAGTTGTCTTTAAAAGGAAGCTTGGTAGCATCGGCAATAATGCCGGGCATATTGAACGTGTCCGAATATCTTCTAATACTTGATGCGGAGATGTCAAGGGGATAATAATTGTTCAATCGCTTGTACGCATTTGCCGAGCGACCTTGAAAAACTCCACCACCTATTTCTATAGTTATTGAATCCGTCAACTGGTGCTTTTCAATGAAAGCAACGACCTCTTCAATTTTTCCTATGGAGTTTTGCGCGACTTTACTCTCTGTTTTTACCTTATCAAAAAACTCCGGTTTTATCTGTTTTGTCTTTGTATCAGAAAACAACTCATCATAAAACTTACTGGAGTCTGATTGCTCCGAGTAATTATAGACCAAGTTATTCTCTATCGATTTGGGTTGTTCTTTAAGTAAATGCGAGAGCATCAATGTGGAAGGATATGCAAGTTGATTATTGCGGACTGGTGTCTGCAATTAATTTTTTTGAGGTTCAAAAATAGCCTGCGAAGGAATATTTCAATGAAAAGACGAATAACTACCTTCGCGCGGCAAAACAAACGATGTCTCATTTTTCTGCATTACTTAAAAAAGAGCTGATGCTCGAAATGCGCCAAAAGCATGCACTGGCGGGCATCGCTATGTATGTGCTGGCAACGGTTTTTGTGTGTTATCTCTCGTTAGAGAATATTGAAACTCCGAAGGTTTGGGGCGCCATGCTTTGGTTAACGGGCATTTTTACAGCTTTCAACACCATGCAAAAAGCCTTCATGAATGAAGGTTCTGGAACAGTCATTTACCTCTACACGCTGGTAAACCCAAAACAAATCATTCTTTCAAAAGCAGTTTATAATGCATTCCTTGTAGCTGTTTTGAATTTAGTAAGCGTCTTTTTTTTCGTCCTCTTTTTTGGTACAGCTGCCATTTCAGGAGCTGATTTATCTCAGTTTTTGATTGGGTTGTTGCTCGGAAGTACTGGGCTTGGATTGGCGCTCACATTTGTCGCGGGATTGGCCTATAAGTCTGGCACAGGCGCTGGATTGGTTGCTATTCTTGGCTTTCCTATAATTATTCCATTGTTGATTACGATGGTGCGCTATACCGCTTTTGCTTTGGAAGGTATGTCGTTCAGTCAGAATAGCTTAAATCTCTTGGTTTTGTTGGTTCTAAATATCGTTTCTCTCGTTTTAGCTTATGTGCTGTTCCCATACCTTTGGCGGGATTAAAAACGGCTGCTTGCACCCCTTGATGTATAGAGATAATTGAAATCACGCAGGCATCTTAAAAGAAATTGCAGGGAAAGACATGAAATGGTGGTTAAAAGTGTTGTGCGTTATTGCACTCGGTTATTCAGCCGTGTTTTCTTTTTGGCATCCGATGGGTGCAGGCGGACTGGAAGTAAGCGCTACCAAATTTCAACCAGGTAGAAATGAGTTCATCTTCACAGGTTATAACACTCATTTTCAGAGTGACCGTGCTTCATTACAAGTTTTTGTAGCTAACGATTCTTCTGCAGTTTTCAAGGCAGATATTTTAGAAGTCATCAGCGAGGCTAAGGCCGTTGTAAGTGTTTTTCTTCCCGATACTATTTCGTCTAAGAGATTCGAGTTTTACGCCAATACAGATACAGATGGCACGGTGAAAGTTGAATCACCCGTTGGAAGCGAAGGTTTTGTGATTGAAAAAGGTGCTGATGTACTTGACACAAAAGTGAGGGTGAAGAACAATCACTCAGAAAAATTCGGATTTCCTTATCAACCAATCATTATAGAATCTATCCGCAATCTTATGTGGCACGTGCCGATGTGGTTTACCATGTTCGTTGTAATGACGATTTCTTTCATTGCAAGTCTTCGTGCTTTGAGTAAAAAGAATATTGTTCCTACCAATACCATCAATATTCACGATTTAAAAGCTTCTTCGGCTGCAGGTGTCGGATTGTTCTTTTGTACACTCGGTTTAATAACGGGTTCCGTTTGGGCGCGTTTTGCATGGGGTGCTTGGTGGACCAACGACCCGCAACTCAACGGAGCCATGGTGGTTTTCCTTATGTATGTGGCATATTTCATCCTTCGCAAATCCGTTCCTGATGAGGAAAAGCGTGCTCGTCTTTCGGCCATCTTCAACATCTTCGCATTTGTGTTGATGGTGATTCTATTGATGGTAATGCCCCGCTTTGCAGAAGGTTTACATCCCGGTAAGAGCGGTAATCCTGCGTTCTCGCAATACGACCTTGATAGCTCTTTACGCTCAGTGTTTTATCCTGCATGTTTAGGATTCATCCTGCTAGGCTATTGGCTTTACACTATCAATTATCGCATCAACAAACTCGAATTAGAAAATGAAGAAATTTCCTAAAATTTCCTTTTTGGCTACCTTAATGCTTGCTTCTGTGGACACCTTTGCACAAAGCGGAATGGAAGAGTATTTCTACGCCAGTGGTAAAATAAAAGTGGTAGTAGCGGTGGCTGCTGTCGTGCTGGTTGGAATATTTGTTTACCTCTTTTCCATGGATCGCAGATTGAAAAGATTAGAAAATAAAAAATAATCCGCTTCCTCCCCTCTCTTTTGGAGAGGGGTCGGGGGTGAGGCTAATACACCATGAAAAAACTCCACATTATCATCATCCTTTTGGTAGCTGTCATCTCAGCTATTTTGGTTTCCACTTATACGGCTTCAGTGGATAGTGCCACTTTTGCTCAAGCCAAGGAGCAAGGCAAGCAAGTGAAAATCGTAGGTTCTTTTGATAAGACGCAAGAGATAGAATATGATGCAATGAAGAATGCCGACCTTACTGTTTTTTACGTAACAGATAAAGAAGGCAAAACGGAACGTGTGAATCTTATAGATAAAAAGGGAAAACCCATGGGCTTGGAGCAAAGCGAAAGCGTTACCATCGAAGGTAAGTACGATGAAAATGGCGACTTTCACGCATCTCACCTTTTGATGAAATGCCCAAGTAAATACAACGAGCAAAATCACGCTATTGCGGAGGAGCGCTGATTCATTTTCCCATTTTCTAACTCCACTTTCGGCAACATAGTTATAAGCCGAAATTTTCTCTCTACAACATTGTAATGAACGAAATACAATACCTCAACGAACATCTTGGTCCTGGAAGAGCAGGCAATTTTTTCATCATCTTAAGTTTTGTCGCAGCCATCTTTTCTACCGTTGCTTATTACTTGGCAGCTAAGAAATCTGATCAAACAACTTTTTGGTTAAAGCCAGCGCGTTGGTCATTTGTCATTCATGGTATTGCGTCCATTGGTATCATCGGCACGCTGATGTATATCCTTTTCAATCATTTGTACGAATACAAATACGCGTGGGAACACTTGAACAACGCCATGCCCATGAAGTATGTATTCAGTTGTTTGTGGGAAGGACAAGAAGGAAGCTTTTTGCTTTGGTTGTTCTGGCATGTAGTAATTGGCTTCTTGCTGATTCGTTGGTCTAAGAACTGGGAACCGTGGGTAATGGCCGTACTTGGATTGGTTCAAGTCTTCCTTAGTTCTATGCTTATCGGTGTTTACTTCGGAGAGTTTCAATTCGGGAGCAATCCCTTCACACTCTTGCGCGAGGCGACTATGAATCTTGGTTTGCCTTGGACGCAAAATGCAGACTATTTATCCCTCGCACCTTTCCAAGATGGAAAAGGGTTGAACCCATTGCTTCAGAATTATTGGATGACGATACATCCGCCAACCTTGTTCTTGGGCTTTGCAGCCACAGTGGTTCCGTTTCTATACGCCATAGCAGGTCTTTGGAGAAAGGACTACACAGGTTGGATGAAACCAGCTATTCCATGGTCATTCTTCGGTGTGATGATACTCGGAACAGGTATCTTGATGGGCGGTGCTTGGGCCTACGAAGCGCTTGGCTTTGGCGGCTTCTGGGCTTGGGACCCTGTGGAGAATGCCTCGCTCGTTCCTTGGTTGTTGTTGGTGGCTGCGGCTCACTTGCTTGTCATAAATCAGAAAAAAGGCACTTCCGTTTTTGCGGCATTGCTGCTTAGTATAAGTTCTTTCATTTTCGTTTTGTATTCTACTTTCTTGACTAGAAGTGGTGTACTTGGTGACAGCAGTGTACACTCGTTTGTAGAGAGTGGAATCCTTGCACAGTTGCTTGTATATCTTTTGGTGTTCACTGCCATTGCAACTTACTTGATGGTTCCTATCAGGAAGTTTCAAATAGGTTATGCCGCATTATGCGCCATACTTTTTTTAATCGGTGTGGGTAATTTGATAACACATCAAAGTACCTTAACCCCTGAAGAAGCCGAACATCTTTTGCCTGGAGAAGACACGATGATTCCTGCCCTGTCTATCATCTTCCTTGTGGCTTCTTTGGCCATGCTCATTATTGGTTATCGCAAGGCGTTTATGAAAAAGGCAAGCGAAGAAGAGGCGCTTTGGAGCCGTGAGTTTTGGATGTTCATCGGTGCGTTGGTATTGATACTCGCCTCTGTGCACATAACGGTGGTGACTTCGGTAAACGTTGGAAACATTTTCCTTACACCGTTTGAAGACATGTTCCAATCACTGCATCAATCAACGGGCTGGGATGTTTTTAGAAGATTGGCGGCACATGATTTCTCTGCACCGGGCGATACAGAACGCTTCAATGTTTATCATAGAATTCAAGTTCCGTTGGCGTTCTTGTTATTCCTTATTGTTGGTATCGGACAATTCTTGAAATATAAAAACACTGACTTCAAACAATTCATCAAGAAGATTTCATTGAGCATTGTTTTGTCGTTGGTGGTGGTGCTCATCATTGCTTTTGCAATTGATTTTGTCATCAACGATTTGTCTTTGTTGTTGTTGATATGGGCTTGCTTCTTTGCGTTGTTTGCTAACCTCGATTATGCCATCAGAGTGCTTAAAGGCAAGATGGACTTGATGGGTGCAAGTGTGGCTCACTTAGGTTTTGCTTTGTTGCTTATAGGTGCAGTCATCAGTACTTGGCAGAGCTATTTCATTTCAAAAAATCAGCGCGGTAACATCTCTGAGATAAATGAAGAATTCAAGCAAAATGAAGACATCATGATTCTCCAAGGTGATACGTTGCCTATGGGTGATTACTTCATTCACTATAAAGAAAAGAACAAGCGTGGCGACCGTTTGTATTGTACTGTGGAGTATTTTGATAAACTGCCATTGCAATACAATGAAGGAAGTTATGTGCAAGTGTTTGGTCAGCCTTATCGTGCAAAGAAGACACACAACGCCTCGGATAGTTTCTTGAAAGATGCCATGACGGACAGCTTGTGGACTGCGGTGACACCTGCCGAATTGGATGCGCATGAAACAGAACATTTGAAAGATTGGCAACCGGGCAGACCGGGTGAAAGATTGTTTGTGCTAGAGCCGAGTGTTTTGATTTCTCCAAAAGGAAACAGTCGTGAGCCAAGTACCAAACATTACCTGACGAAAGACATCTACACGTTTATCAAGTACACGGAGATGGAAGAGAAAGTAGTGGATGAGAAAGGATATCTTGAGCCGAAGTCTGCTATTGTTCCTGTTGGACAAATCATTCGCTTGACGGAAGTCATCAACATGCGAATTGATAGTTTGGTAACGCTCACCGACATTCCTGAAAACTTGCCTGAAGGTATTCAAGGAAAGAAAGCGTTTGCACACATCACTGATGGTCATCATTCGGAAGCGGTTGTTATCCCGATGATTTGGCTCAAAGATTCAGTTCCATTCACTTATCCTGTCGAATCAAAGGAGTTCAACATGCTCTTTGCCTTAGCACAGAAGAAAGAAGGAATTGAGTTGACGGTTCAAAAACATGCTTCATCGGAAAAAGATATGTTGATTATGACTGCACAAGTCTTCCCACAAATCAATGTCCTTTGGATTGGTTGTTTGGTCATGATTATCGGAACGGTGATGGCTATTCGTCATAGAATCAAATTGGCGAAGGGGAAAGCTTAGGTCTTGGGTATAGGGTCTTGAGTGTGAAATCGGCTACATGACGTACAAAGTGTTATTTGTAGTGTGCTGAAAGAAACAGAATTTTTTATTCCCTTTCCTATAATCCTATTTGGCTATAATCCTACAATCCTTTCTCACTCCTCCACCTCAGCCCGAATAAAAACCTCTCTTGGTTTCTCTCCTGCGATGTAAATCATCACAGACTTCTCTTGTTTGCCTTTCTTACCGAATGGACTATAGCCAACAACCATGGCGGCTTTTTCATTTGGCAATAGATATGTTTTATCCAACTTGGGTTCTGTGCAACCGCAGCTTGCAACGGTGCTGTCGATGGTCATTGGAGCATTGCCTGTGTTGGTGATATAGAAAGTGTGATACACCGTTTCGCGCTTGTTGATTTTGCCAAAGTCATGCAGGTCTTCACTCATGCCGAGCTTAGGCTGTTTCTTAGTGTTAGGAATAACAGTTGCGCTTTCTATCTCAATCTTTCTCTCCAAAGCAGCGGCCCTTCCATAGATGGAGTTCTGCACATCGGCAAGATCATCACTGACGGATTTGTCGGCTTTGTATTCACCGAAGGGTAGGAGTTTGAACTCTATGTGAGCACCATTGGCAGCTTCATCTTTTATATATGGCAAGAAGATGCCGGCAGAGTCTTGCTCAAGGAAGTTAACGAAGCTTTCTGTTCTACGTTTGGCAAGATTGAGGTTGTAATCGGTGCGTGCACGTGGACTAGCAAAACCGCGCACCGAAACAAGAATGCTGTTTCCTTTCTGAAGTTCTTTCAAGAGCAAATCAGAAAACATCTCTAAGTCGTGTTTGCCCTTCTTCACTTTCAAATCAAAGAAATCGGTAGTTATGGTTTCTGCATCTTCACGCTTTTGTGCGCTGAGACCTTTGGTGTTTTCTTTTATATAAGTTGGAATGAGATTCAAGTAAGAGTTGTAAGCATCCGTATAACTCACAGTTGTGGTGGTGTCCATCGTGCGTGGATTTGGTTCATCGTTGTGGAAGTAAAGCACCACAGGAAGCGCATCATTTAGTTCCTTTAATGTTTTGTATGGCTTATTGTCTGCAAGCAGTGTGTCTTCTTCGGGCTGAGGAAAATCCATTCTATACAAATCATTGCAACAAGTAGAATTGCTTTGTGTACTTCCGCCATCGCGGTTGGAGGAGAGATACGCCTTCTTCTTATTTTCTACATAATAAAAATCATTTGCGCTGCTGTTGATAGGCCTTCCAAGGTTCTCTCTGTTACTAAGAGATATGCCACTCATAACACATTTGAAGATGTCTTGACCTCCAAAGCCATTATGATAATCACTTGAGAAAAAGAACGTGTTGTTGTGGACGAAAGGCGTCAATTCATCGCCTTCGGTGTTGACAATCTTACCAAGCGTCTTAGGTTTTTCAAATTGAATAGGAAAGTTGCTACTCTTCTTATCAGCTCGCGCATACCAAATGTCCATTCCGCCTTCGCCACCATCTCTGTCAGATACGAAGATGAGATAAGCAGCATCAGTTGTTTCATAAAAATGCGGCATGGTGTTGATGTTACCCTCCGCATTCAGTTCTGAAATCTCTGTGATGTCTTGAAATGCGTTATCAATATAACGTGCAGTGTAAAGTTTTGTAATACCCTTATCAGAAGAGGAAAAGAAGGCCATGTTGTTCCTTGCAATGCAGATGTTGGCCACAAGACCTGCAAAGTTTTTTACCTGAATGGGCGCAATGCTCGTTTCATTGATTGTAGCATAATAACTTGTCCACTCTTTTCCGTTGGGTTTCTCTTTGCTTGATGAATAGAAGAGCGTGTCACTACCAAAGATGAATGGCGCGGTCTCAGAATAATCCGTGTTGATGTCATCAGAGAGACGAATGATGTCCTCACCTTTTTCTTTGTCTTTATAATCCAATGCCCACAGTGCGCTCTTAGCTTCCTGCTCGGCACGTTTTAATAAATCGCGCGAACCTTTGGCCTTGAATTTCTTTACATAAGATTTGAAGTTGCGCTGTGCATCTTCATACTTGCCATTGTTCTTCTGCATGCGTGCCAACCAATACAGCCCATCGGGATTGAGCAAACCGTTGTCTTTATCATGCGTCTTTTGATAGAGCTTTTCCGCAAGGGTATAATACTTAATCTGCCTTGCAGCATCAGCATAGCGCACGGCCATGTCAAAACTTGTAGTGTCGCGCTCATAACCTTGTTCGAAGTAACTGAATGCTTCATCCCATTTGCCATCGGCCGCAGCTAAATCGCCCATATGCATGTATTGCGCAGGCGATTGTGCCAAGGATGTCAAAGCCCACGAGAAGGCAATGAGCAACAAGAACCTTTTATTTAGATGGGTATTGAACACTGCTTCAAACATACTATCAACCTTGGTGAAGGTATCTGCAATCATTAAATTTTATTTCCTCAGTTTAAAGTGCGGACAAAACGTTTCTTTGGAATCCATGGTAAATGGTTGAAACCATTAAAAGTAATTATAAATCTTCCTTCTTAACCCACGGTTTAAACCGTGGGCTATCATGTTATTTTTAAACAAACGCTACTTGCTATGAAAATTGTGCAAAGGTGCTTGCTTAACATCGCGGTTTAATTGGAAGCTAAGGAAAAGAGCTCCCTATATAGAGATTAAAGCATGGCAGAACCATTAAAACTGATGTATAGCAACGAGAGGTTGCGAACGTTTTCGAAATTGATTAAGGCCGAACACAAATCTTTCGATGAAAAGAAGTTTCTTCTACATTTTGATACAAACGAATGGAAGAATGCTGAACTAAAGGCGCGCGTAAAACTCGTTGCCAATGCGCTTTATGAAGGTCTTCCCAAGAGTTACGATGAGGCCATCGCTATTCTTATACCTGTGAGCAAACAAATGAGCTGGGGGTATTTTGGTGTTGTGTTTCCTCAGTATATTGAGGAGTATGGTTTGTCGAATTGGAAGACATCTATGAAGGCCATTGAGGAATTCACACAAACAAGTACAGGTGAGTTTGCCATTCGTCATTTTATAGTGCAAGATGAAGAGCGTGCTATGAAACAAATGCTGGCTTGGAGCAAAAGTAAGAATCATCATGTACGAAGATTGAGCAGCGAGGGCTGTCGTTCGCGCCTTCCTTGGGGTATGCGTTTGCATTCGTTTGTAAAAAGTGCTGATGCCATACTGCCTATTCTCGAAAATCTGAATGATGATAGCGAGTTGTATGTGCGCAAGAGCGTGGCCAATAACCTTAATGATATTTCCAAAGACCATCCTGAAGTTGCGATAGCAATTGCTAAGCGATGGAAGGGAAAATCTGAGAATACCGATTGGATTCTTGCGCATGGCCTACGCGGTTTGTTGAAGTCAGGAAACAAAGAGGCGCTTAAGATATTTGGTCATCATGATGCCAAGGGGCTATCGATAGAAAACTTACAAGTGGATAAGAAAAAATTAAAGATTGGTGACCGATTGACGTTTGGTTTTGATGTGCTCAACAGTAATAAGAAACCTGTGGATGCCCGTTTGGAGTATGCCGTTCATTACATCAAATCAAATGGAACCTCTTCTGCCAAAGTGTTTCAGATAAGCAAGAATACCTTATCAAACGGTGCGCTTTCTTTTTCTCGATCGCAGAGGTTTGAGGATTTTACTACGCGCAAGCATTATCCGGGTGAGCATATCCTGGCCATTCATATCAACGGGGAGGAGAAGGCGAGGGTGAGCTTTCAACTTGTGCGGTAGTGTTTGTTGTATAGTCTGTTTTGCACTGATGGTGTGATGCATCTTCACAAACAAAATTTTCAATCAACACCATAATTGCCACAACTTAGTGGCGTCAAAAAAGAAAGTGGAATGATAGAGATAGGAATTATAGGCGCAGGTGCCATGGGTAGCGGAATTGCACAAGTAGTGGCGCAAGCAGGGCACGAGGTCACCATCATTGATACCAATCAAACGGCACTTGAGAAGGCAAAGTCTTCGCTTGCTATAACTATGAACAAGCTGGTGGAGAAAGGCAAGCTCACTGCTATAGAAGCGGCACATATTCAAGAGCGAACTCATTACCGCACTTCTTATACCGACTTATCAAAATGCGAACTCATCATTGAGGCCATCGTTGAGAACATGGATGTAAAGAAGAAAGTATTTGCAGAGGTGGAAACCCACGTTAGCAATACGTGCATTCTTGCCAGCAATACATCATCGCTTTCTATAACGGCCATTGCATCGGCTTGTCAGCGGCCCGATAGAGTGCTTGGTATTCACTTCTTCAATCCTGCGCCACTGATGGCATTGGTAGAAGTAGTTCCTGCCATACAAACACAATTGTTGCATGTAGCTGAAGTGAAAACCTTAGTGGAGAGTTGGAAGAAAGTACCCGCTATCTGCAAGGATACACCGGGCTTTATAGTGAACCGTGTGGCACGTCCTTTTTATGGCGAGGCTTTGCGACTTTATGAAGAAGGCGTGGCAGACTTCGCCACTATAGATGAAGCCATGCGCGATAAAGGCTTTAAGATGGGCCCTTTTGAGTTGATGGATATGATAGGTAACGATGTAAACTATGCTGTTACTGAAAGTGTGTTCGCTGCTTTTTACTTTGACCCACGTTATAAGCCAAGTCTTACACAAAAAAAACTGAACGAGGCAGGTTGGCTTGGCAGAAAGACAGGCCGTGGTTACTATGATTACAAAGAAGGTGCAGAGAAGCCCGTTGCTTTAGACAATGATGAACTCAAAGAACACATTGCCTCTTGCATTTTGATAATGCTTATCAATGAAGCATTCGATGCGGCCTATTTGAATGTAGCAAGCGCTGAAGACATTGACCTTGCCATGACCAAAGGTGTGAATTATCCCAAAGGACTTATAGCTTGGGCACAAGAAATTGGGCTAAAGAACTGCGTGATGCAAATGGATGCGCTCTATGAGCTGTATCATGAGGATAGATACCGATGCAGCATAGGACTTCGCAAGGCTGCGACAGTGGCTTAAGAGCACCGATTGCTTAAGCCATCCCCTGATTGTTGCCATAATTGCTAACCATGACCTTGCCCTCAAGTAACTGATCTCTGAATTGGACTAAGATGGCTTCTGACTTTTGGAAGGCTTCTTCGCGTATGCGGTCATCCTCCAATACTTCAAGATTGAGGTCTCTTAAGGCTTCCATGCTTGCCTTTGCCAGTAGGCGACCTTCTTTTTCTTGCTTCGTTTCTTTTGGGTTTCTTCGTTTGCTCAAGAAGTCAATCATGTGATTGTAGTAGATGGTGCGATCAGGCCAGTTATTGGGCATAACGTTTAAGAAAATGTTTTCGCAAACTCTGCATTGTACCACGTCATGCATGGACCCCAATGCCTGATGACGATGCTCATCTATGATATATACTAATTGTTCTTTATTGCAGGTAGCACATTTGACCTTGATGCGTTCTTCTTGCAGTTTCTCCTCTACGTCCCACTCGGCCACTACTTTTTCTCTGCGCATATCGGCCATTTTGTGTACTTGTACTTTGAACTGGTTGAATGCATCTCTTCTTGCCTCTCGCTCGGGGTCGGGCGTGCCCTCTTGCTCAGCGTGCAGCATCATCTGTTCATGATATTTGATGAGATTCAGTATTTCTATATCCAATTCCGAATAATTGCCGGTTTTGCTGGTGTATAGCTTTATAACTTTTGATTCCATTTTAGTAAATTTCTTAAGACCCAATTATACAATATTATGCCACTAATTGTTTCAAAACGAAGAAGATTACCGGATATTTTTAAAGGGCACGATGCCAAATTCAGTTTAATTTAGCATTTCGTATTGCGAGTGGATAAAGCCTAGGACTAAATCAAGAGGATAGTCATCGTTGAATTATAGGACTTAGGAAAGCGGCTGAGCGGGGCTTGAGGACCGAAAAATAATTGTGCATTAGGCAATAAAAAAGAGGCATTCATTATGAATGCCTCTTTAACTCAGAGAATATGAGTTTTAACTGTCAGTACAATGAGTAATTATTTCCTTTTCTGACCAAAGCCATAGCAGAAGTGGGCAGATACATATCATTTTGGTGAATAGCTTGAACTTCCGCCTGATTGGTAATAAGGCAATGTTCCTATTTCAAAACAGAAGGAAGAGGAATTAAACAATGAAGCTTTAGGCCTTACGTTATTTAGTTCAACACCAAGACGAATACCCATTCGTTTGATAAATTCCACTTGATTATTAATAGTGGTATTTGGACTCGGTTCTATAACTTCGGTGAATTCACCGGTGTCATCATCCTGAAGTGAGCGCAGTACATAGACATCGTAGCTACTGGAAAGATTGGCTGCTAAGAGGAAATAAGGACGAAGCATGGAGCCAAATGAAAAATGTTCGTCATCCAATGATACCCCGAAGGATTGTTTACGCTGCATCGATATTCCAAAAACCAGATTGCCGAAGGCAGGATTCATGTGAAAGAAGTTTCCCGTCATGGCCGGGACAGTATCCATTTCCGATAACAGGTCTATTTGATAATTGGAAGGTGTACGTAAATAATCATAACCTGCGGTAAGTTGTATAGATGTCCGAACGGTTCTAGGAATATGGGCCACGTAGGCAATATTACCACTGCCACCCACTTGGGTTTTGCGTATTTTCTGTTTATTGAAAGAAAGAACGGAATAATGTGCTTTGAAAGAATAGCTGAGCGTTGATTTACCTTGCTCGGGAAGATATTGGTTGTCATCACGGCCAAAGTCGGTCTTTTTAGCATAAGGAATGGTAAGCCTGGCTTGTAAGTCCAGCTTGTCAATGGGAGTAACCAAGGCCTAAAAGCGATTGGAAAGAGCGCCCACATTGGTAACCAAAAAGCCGGGCGAAACTACTAATGCTTGCCACTTTGGATAATCGGCAGGCTCGTCCCATTCTATAACAAGTTTGTGATGCGACCCGTCTAATTCATTGACAAGATCAATCTCTTTTTGTGCAAAAGAAGAAACGGCAAATAGTAACAGTAAAAAGGATAGGTAGCTATTCTTCATAAAAAATTTTCGGCAAAAATAGGTTCTACTTATTCCTTTATAAGAGGAATTAGCGCCTATTTGCCAAACTTACTACCTTCCTTATAACCAGCCCTTTTGCCAAGAGTGTATCCTACAATAAAGGGTATGGCAAGAAAGAATAACAAAATAATTATTTCTATGGCTTCCACCTTGTTCATGATTGTTGTTGTTTAAAGTTGAGAGCAAAGGTTTGAGATAGTCCTTGGCTTGTGCTTTATATCGTTATTAAAAATACTTATACGCTTTATGAGATAGTACCTATTTTGTTGCTCATTATTGAAACATTCTACACTTTCACTGCGGCTTTGGCTTTCACAAACAATCTTAATTCTGCTATAAATAGACCAACGTCAATCCGCGGTTGACCTTGATATGTATTTATTTGACCTCGCCTTAATTCGCAAGGCATTTTCTTTTTTTTACTTTATCCGTTTTAAGAGTTTATTGAGTATGACATTATACAGACCCTCTGTGCATATTTTTCTTACAGTGATAGTGGTAAGCCTGGTGGTTGTCTTTAGCACCGCATGTGGTGGCAAGGCCGATGCAACAGCCCAAAAGACCGGCCCTGCTCCGGTGCAAGCCGATATCATGATTATCAAGACCGAGCCTTTTTCTTATGGTATTGATGCCAATGGAAGTGTGCTGGCCAATGAGTTTGTAGAAATCAAGCCCGAGATCAACGGTCGATTAGTTAAGCTCAACATCAATGAAGGCAATCAGGTAGGCGAGGGTACTCTGCTGGCCAAAATCTATGACGATGATTTGCAAGCACAGCTTAAGAAGTACCAAACCCAATTGGACATTGCCGATAAAACTGTGCAACGCTATAAGAAGCTTCTTGATGTAAATGGACTCAATCAACAAGAATATGACCAGGCCCTGAGCGTGGCGGATGGACTTCGTGCGGACATCGATTTTACCAGAGCGCAAATACGCAAGACAGAAATTCGTGCGCCATTTAGCGGTATGATAGGGCTGCGCAATGTTAGCCCGGGTGCTTATGTAACACAGGCGCAAGTGTTGGCCACGTTGCAACAAGTCAATTCACTCAAGGTGGATTTTGTATTACCGGAAGATCAAATGCAATCGGTAAAGAATGGCATGGAAGTCAATATCAAATCGGCACAAGGCAATAACTACAACGCAAAGGTGGTAGCCATCGAGCCTCAACTAAATGCGGGTACGCGCAATGTGAAAGTACGTGCAGTGGTGCAAGACAAAGCCCCGGATATCAATCCCGGTTCTTTTGTGGTAGTGAACATTAGTGAGAGCGATGAGAAAGGCTCTATCCTCATTCCTACAAGTTCCATAGTCCCTGAGTCGCGTTCCAAACGAGTGGCGCTTATCAAAAACGGAGTGGTACAAATGCAAGAGATTGAAACGGGCTATCGCACTGCAGAGAAAGCAGTGGTGCTCTCTGGTTTGAATCCAGGAGATACTATTGCTGTGAGTGGTATTCTTTTCTTAAAGCCCGGAGCAACTGTCGCAGTTCGTTCTGTCAAATAATTTAATAGGATTATAGCCACATAGCCATTAGGATTATAGGGAGTTCCAAATTCAAAGTTTTATGAATAGCAACAACGCGTCAAGATTAGAAATAAATTGTACACCCTGTGTTGTAAAACTCTCGCTAATCCTATGTGGCTATAATCCTACAATCCTTTTCAAAGTATGAATATATCCGAAATAAGCCTGAAACGACCGGTATTCGCAATGGTATGTAGTATTGTGATTCTGATATTCGGTGGTGTTGCCTATAAGTTCTTGAGTCTTCGTGAGTATCCGGCAATTGACCCGCCTATCATAACAGTGCGTACCAATTACACGGGTGCTAACTCTGACATTATCGAAACGCAGATAACAGAGCCACTTGAAAAGGCCATCAACGGTATTCAAGGTATTCGTACCATATCATCTTCCAGTAACTTAGGTAATAGCTCTATCTCTGTTGAGTTCAACTTAGATGTGGACTTGGATGCAGCGGCTAGTGATGTACGTGATAAAGTAAGTCAGGCGTTGCGCAATCTTCCTGCGGATATAGATGCCCCACCGGTTGTTTCCAAAGCAGATGCAAGTTCAGATGTTATCCTCATTCTTTCGGTGCAAAGTGCGGAAAGAACGATACTTGAACTGAGTGACTTTGCAGAGAATGTCTTGCTGGAGCGTTTGCAAACCATACCCGAAGTGAGCGGTGTGAATGTATTCGGCCAGCGCAAGTATGCCATGCGTATTTATTTCAAGCCGGATAAAATGAATGCTTATGGTATCACTTTGGCAGATATCAATGCGGCAATAGGAAAAGAAAACGTAGAGCTTCCGGGCGGTAAAGTATATGGCTCGGATACAGAATTAGTAGTAAGAACTGTCGGCAGGCTGACAACCGAAGAAGAGTTTAGAAACCTACTCCTTCGGGAAGACGCCTCCGGCATTGTTCGTTTGGGTGATGTGGCAGAGGTGAATTTGGGTCAGGAGAATGAGGAGGTAGGCTTCCGTTTGAATGGTTATAACTCGGTAGCGTGTGGTATCGCTCCACAGCCGGGTGCTAACTATATCAATATCTCCGATGAGTTTTATAAAAGAGTAGAGGATATCAAAACGCAAAAGGGTTTTGAGGATATCATCTTTACGGTGGTATTTGACAGCACTTCCAACGTTCGCAACGCATTGTTAGAAGTAGAGGAGACCTTGTTCATCGCTATCATGCTGGTGGTGCTCGTAGTTTACTTCTTCTTCCGCAATTGGTCTATCGCCCTTCGTCCGTTGATAGATATTCCGGTGTCGCTCGTAGGTGCATTCTTCATCATGTACATCTCGGGCTTTAGTATCAATGTACTCACGCTGTTGGGTATTGTACTCGCCACGGGTCTCGTAGTGGATGACGGTATTGTAGTTACAGAAAATATTTACCGTAAACTAGAGAGCGGCATGCCTATCCGCAAAGCCGCACGCGAAGGTTCGGTGGAGATTTTCTTTGCGATTATTTCTACTTCCATCACGATTGCTGTGGTGTTCTTGCCCATCATTTTTATTCAAGGTTTTGTAGGTAGTCTGTTCAAAGAGTTTGGTATTGTAGTGGCAGGGGCCGTATTGATATCGGCATTTGTATCGCTGACGCTTACCCCGGTGCTAAACGTCATGATGACCAAAAAGAATCACAAGCCGGGATGGTTCTATACGAAGACAGAACCTTTCTTCCAAAAGATGGAATCGGGCTATAAAAATTCATTGATACGCTTTATGCGTAATCGTTGGATTGCTTGGCCGGTTATCGTGGTTTGTTTGGTTATAACAGTTATTACGTATTCCAATCTTCAATCGGAAGTTGCTCCAATAGAAGATAGAAATCAGTTCCGTTACAACGTGACTGCGGCTGAAGGCACTTCATTTGATTATATGGATGCCTATATAAAAGGTCTTGCCGACTATTTCTACGATAGCATTCCGGAAAGAAAGTTTGTATTTGCAGCAACAAGCCCCAGTTGGGGTTCAGGTGCGGTAAACAGTGGTTTTGGTAGGGTGGTGTTGGTAGATAAAGACGAGCGTGAGCTTACACAGCAAGAGATTGTCAATCGCACAAATAAAGAGATGGCAAGGTTCAACGATAGCCGTGCGTTTCTTGTGCAAGAACAAACCATCAGTGTCGGTCTTGGTTCCAGAGGTGCGCTTCCGGTGCAGATGGTTCTTCAAAACCTTGATCTGAAGAAAATAGAAGAAGTGCTTCCCAAGTTTTTAGCAGAAGCAAGAAAGGATCCAACCTTCCAGATGGTAGATGCTAATTTGAAATTCAACAAGCCCGAACTTCAGATTCTTATAGATAGAATGAAAGCGAAAGATCTTGGCGTAAGTGCCATTGATATTGCGCAATCGTTGCAAAGCGCATTGAGTGGTGGCCGAATGGGTTATTTCATTATGAATGGTAAGCAGTACCAAATCATTGGGCAGATGGAGCGCGCAGACCGTGATAATCCAAATGATTTGAACAATATCTATGTCCGCAACAGCAGAGGCGAAATGATTCAGCTCAGCAGTGTGGTGAACATTGTTGAAAACAGCAGCCCACCGCAATTGTATCATCACAACCGTTATAAATCTGCCACCGTTTCTGCAGCTTTGGCCGAGGGAAAAACAATTGGCGATGGTATTGCAGTAATGAAGCGTATCAGTGATGAAGTATTGGATGATACTTTCTCAACAGATTTGAGCGGTCCATCAAGAGATTTTGATGAGAGTTCTTCCAACACTGCTTTTGCATTCTTGCTCGCGTTGGTTCTTATCTTCCTTGTATTGTCTGCGCAGTTCGAGAGTTTTATCGATCCACTTACTATCATGATTACGGTTCCGCTTGCCTTGGCCGGTGCATTGCTGTCGCTTTGGCTCACCGATAATACACTCAATATTTTCTCACAGATTGGTATGATTATGTTGATAGGCCTAGTAACAAAAAATGGTATTCTTATAGTTGAGTTTGCCAATCAAAAACAAGAAGCAGGTGAAGGAAAACTTGCTGCTGTCGTTGATGCTGCATCGCAAAGGATGCGGCCTATCTTGATGACAAGCCTTGCTACCGCCCTTGGAGCATTGCCCATTGCATTATCCTTTGGTGCGGCTGCTACCAGCCGTATTCCATTGGGTGTGGTTATCGTGGGTGGAATTATGTTCTCGTTGATGCTTACGCTCTATATTATTCCTGCGGTTTATTCCTATATGTCGTCCTCTAAAAGATTTAAGAAGCATGAAGATGAATAAACTATTAGCAGCCTTCATGCTGTTGGCTTCAGCACCCATGTTCTCTCAATCGGGTGTGCTTACGTTGCAAGATGCGATGTCTATCGCTCTGAAGAATAGCTTGCAGATTGAAGTGGCCCGCAATGATTTTGAGATCACTCAAAACAACAACCATGCGGGTAATGCAGGAATGTTGCCTAGTGTAACACTCAATGTAACCGACAACCCCTCGCTTACCAATATCCACCAGGAGCTAGTCAACGGCACTGTCATTAAAAGTGATAATGTGGGTGCGAATACATTCAATGCTAATATTCAGGTTGGATTCACTTTGTTTGATGGTGGTAAAATGTTTGCCACTCGCGAAAGATTTCGTGAGCTGGAACGTCTCGGTGAAAGCAATTTGAAAGTGACCATTCAGAATACATTGAGCGATGTGATACAAGCCTATAGTAATGTGGTTACTCAAGAAAAATATACCCGTGTATTGCAGGAGTTGTTGCGAGTCAGCAATGCCCGCAAAGAATTGGTGGCTGCGCAAAAGGATGCAGGGCTTGCCAACAATACAGATATTTTCCTTGCACAGTTGGATGTGGACTCACGCAATCAAGCGATCATTTCGCAGCAGGTAGCGGTGAAAAATGCGATTACTGCAATGAATGTATTGCTCAATCTTCCGGCTGATACTACTTACCAGTTGCAAAATGAGTTGGAAGTAAATTCAACATTAGATAAAGCCACTTTGGAAGGTTTGTTCAAGAACAATCCAGAATATATAGCGGCAGAGAATCAAGCGCGTGTGGCATTGCAGATGCAGAAGGAAATGTCCGCTGCCCGATATCCTCAATTAGGATTGACGGCATCTTATGGCTACAATTTGGCACAAAGTCAGGCAGGGTTCTCATTGTTCAATCAAACCTATGGTCCGGCAGGATTGATTACACTCTCAGTTCCATTGTTCTCAGGCAATGTGAATGCGCGTAATTATCAAAATGCAAAGCTTTCTTATGAGTCTGCACAGTTGCAACAGGAGCAAACTTTGTTGACTTTGAACGCTTCGTTTGAGCAGGCATGGCAACTTTATTCTGTTGCGTTGCAGCAAGTAGAGAATGATAAATTAAGTGTTGCCACTGCACGAGAGTATGTTGACTTGATGGAACAACGTTACAACCTCGGACAAAGCACGGTCATTGATTTTCGCGAAGCGCAACGCAGTTTTGAAGAAACCAATTATCGTTTAATTAGCAATCAGTATTTACTAAAGCTGGCTGAGACGGATTTGCTTCGCTTGACCGGGCAGTTGGTGAAATAATCTATTTCAAATTAAAAGCATCTGCATCATTCAACACAGGAAATTTTTTTCTGAAATCATCCAGTTCATCTTTTGATAAAGCAACAGTTATCACTTCTTCTTTAGACGGGGTAAGTTCGTGTATGTATTCGCCACGCGGATTGATAAAAGAGGAATCGCCTGAATACTCATGGTTGTTATAGTCTGTGCCTACTCGGTTACAGGCGGCTACATAACATTGATTTTCGATAGCACGCGCAAGCAAAAGTTTCTTCCAAGGCTCTCTGCGCACCATCGGCCAATTGGCCAAATAGATTAGTACATCATACATTGGTTTGCCATCTACAATACGATTGCGATTCCACACAGGGAAACGTAAGTCATAGCATATC
>Ga0209572_1000963_pt1 | contig 27769 bp, 22 predicted proteins | sample EBPBio232012_DNA_FD_185867 | JGI IMG/M metagenome (GOLD analysis project Ga0209572, IMG submission 185867) | Wastewater treatment Type I Accumulibacter community from EBPR Bioreactor in Madison, WI, USA - Reactor 1_1/23/2012_ DNA (SPAdes)... | ecosystem: Engineered > Bioreactor > EBPR >...
TGTCCGTGGCCATGGAAAAGTCCCCGCTGGTGGCCATGTGAGGTCCCCGCTGGTGGCCAAGTGAAAGTCCCCACCCTCTGCTCGTGTCGTCCGTGAGCTGAGCCCCTGGACGGTGAACGGTGGCGGTGTCTAGCCAGTCACCGCACCGCCCAGGGGAGCTCCATTGAAGAACATGAGGGAAGAGTTGGACATCATCACCGCCTACGAGAACGTGGGCACCTACCGTGGCGCGGCGCAGGTGTGCGGCACGACTCACAAGACGGTCAAGCGGGTCGTGGAACGGCACGCCTCGGGCGAGGTCCGCCCGGGGCGGGAGCCGCGGCCGGCGAACTACGAGTGCGTGCGTGACCTGGTTGCCGAGGCCGTCCGGTCGGCGCGGGGCCGGGTCAGCGCCAAGCGGCTCCTGCCCAGGGCCCGCGCGGCTGGCTATGCCGGGTCGCCGCGGAACTTCCGCCGCCTGGTCGCGGCGGAGAAGAAGACCTTCCGGGCCGAGCGGGGACACCCGCGTCGTCCGGCGGTGTGGACTCCGGGTGAGCACCTGGTCATCGACTGGGGTGTCGTTGCCGGCGTCCACGTCTTCTGCGCGGTCCTGGCGTGGTCACGGTTCCGGTTCGTCCGGTTCGCCGCGGATGAGAAGGCGGCCACGACGATGGGCATGCTCGCCGAGTGCTTCGAGGTGATCGGCGGGGCCCCGAAGGTGGTGCTGGCCGACCGGATGGGCTGCCTCAAGGGCGGCGTCGTCGCCAACCGGGTCGTCCCGACGAGTGAGTACGTCCGGTTCGCGACGCATTACCGGTTCCGGCCCGACTTCTGCGAGGCGGCCGACCCGGCCTCGAAGGGGATCGTGGAGAACCTGGTCGGGTATGGCAAGTCCGACCTGCTCCGGCCACTGCTGCTGGAGCACGCCGAGCGGCTCGGCGGCGACGAGACCGCCGCTGCCGCAACGGTCTTGGCCGACCTGGCCGCGGCGAACCGTGCCGCGGCCGAGTGGTGTGAGCAGGTCAACGCGACCGAACACTCCGAGACGTGCACGGTCCCCAAGGAGCGGCTGGTCACCGAGGCGGGGCTGTTGACGCCGTTGCCGTCGCTGAGGCCGCGGATCGGGCCGGCGCCGGCGACCCGGAAGGTCGACAAGCTGTCCACGATCCGGTGGGGCTCGGCCCGCTACTCCGCGCCGAAGGCCCTGGTCGGCGCCCAGGTCGCGGTCATCGTCGACGGGGCCCGGGTCCTGCTGATCGACCCCGCCACCGGTGTCGTCCACGCCGAGCACCCGCTCCTCGGGCCGGGTGCCACCTCGATCCTGGACGACCACTACGGCGGCCCGCGCCCGGCCACCCCAGTGCGTGCGATCCGCCCGAGAACCGTTGCCGAGCAACAGTTCTGCGCGCTCGGACCCGCCGCGGAGGCGTTCATCGCCGGCGCCGCCGCCGCCGGCCACACCCGCCTCGGACCGGAGCTGGCCGACCTGAATGCCCTCACCGCCGCCCACGGCGAAGCCGCGGTGACCGCAGCGCTGGAACGAGCGGTCGCGTTCGGACGGTGGAAAGCCAGTGACGTCCGCTCCATCCTGCAGGCCGGCCTCGGCGTGGCCAGCCCGCGCTCGGCCGGGGACGCCCTCGTCGTGGACCTCCCCGTCGCGCACCCGCGATCATTGACCGAGTACGCGCCGACGGCGGTGTCCTCGTGAGCGCCGCGACCGTCCCGGCCCTGGACGCCGACCTGACCGCGGGCCTGCGCCGCCTCAAGCTCGCCGCGATGCGTCAGCTCGCGCCCGAGCTGCTCGTCACGGCCAAGACCCAACGCTGGACACCCGAAGAGGTGCTCCGCGCCCTGGTCGAGGCCGAAATCACCGCCCGCGACGACTCCAACGCCCGAGCCCGCCTCAAGGCCGCGACCTTCCCCGTCGTCAAGACAACCGACGAGTTCGACCTGGCCGCATCCTCGATCCCCGCCCCGACCTGGGCCTACCTCACCTCGCTGGAGTGGATCCACGCCACCGAGAATCTCGCCCTGATCGGGCCGGCCGGCACCGGCAAGTCGCACACCCTCATCGCCCTCGGACACGCCGCCGTCACCCGCGGACACCGCGTCCGCTACCTCACCGCGGCCGAACTCGTCGAGACCCTCTACCGAGGACTCGCCGACAACACCGTCGGCAAAGTCATCGACACCCTGCTCCGCAACGACCTCGTGCTCATCGACGAAATCGGGTTCGCGCCCCTGGACGACACCGGCGCACAGCTCCTGTTCCGGTTCGTCGCCGCCGCCTACGAACGCCGCTCCCTCGGCGTCGCCTCCCACCACTCCTTCGAGGACTGGGGACGGTTCCTGCCCGAACACACCACCGCCGTCTCCATGCTCGATCGGCTCCTCCACCACGCCACCACCGTCATCACCAACGGCCAGTCCTACCGCATGCTCCAAGCCCGCCAACGTCGAGGAGGACCGCCCCTGACCCCCTGAACAACCCGCAGAGGGTGGGGACTTTCACCTGGCCAAAACCGGGGACCTCCACTTGGCCATTGACAAAGGGGCGGGAATGTTACATACGGCCTGTCGCTGCGCAAGATTGGCTGCATCTCGACAGCGGTTTACGAAGTCTTCGCTGCATCTCGACAGTTAGATGTCGAGATGCAGCGAAGATTGGGCGACGGTGTGCGTGGCATTCTGCGCAACTTGGCTGCGAGCCCCAAGTCACGCAAACTTCGTTTTCGTCTGTCGTCGGTGCCGCGTTGCTCAGCAATCAGGACGGTTTTGGGGGCTCTTCGACTTTGAGCGGGGTGCCTTGACCTGAGGGGACTCGTGGCCCGGTCATGCTGTTGGTCTCTACTCCGTCAGCAGCAACGAGGCCACGAGCATGGTCGACAGTACGTCAGTGCTGTTCGGGCTGGAAGACGATTTCGTCGTCATCAGTCTCGAGCGGTTGAGCAGCAGCGACTTGAGGGTCGTGATTGAGCAGCGGGACCGGGAGGCGCCCTGCCCGGCCTGCGGAGTCTTCACCTCCAGGGTGAAGGAGCGTCCGCTGGTGCCGGTCAAGGACTTGGCCGCGTGCGGGCAGGTGATTGAGCTGTGGTGGCGAAAGCGGCGCTTGGTCTGCCCCGAAGCGCTGTGCGGTACGGGCTCGTTCACGCAGCAGTCGGAGGCGATCCCGACACGGGCGCGGCTGACCAGCCGGCTGCGCGAGGTGATCGCGACCGAGATCGCTTCGGGGAACCGGGCTGTCGAGGAGGTCGCCCGTACTCATGGGGTGTCGTGGCCGACGTCTGGGGTGTCGTGGCCGACGGCGCACCGAGCGTTGGTCGCCGCGGCCGCGAGGTGGCTGCCGGCACCGGAGCCGGTGCGGGTGCTCGGGATCGATGAGACCCGGGCCCGCTCGGTGCGGTGGGTCCTGGCCGAGGCTGGCTGGCGCCGGACTGACCCGTGGCTGACCTCGTTCGTCGACGCTGACACCACCGGCCCCGGCCGGATGCTCGGGTTGGCGCCGGGACGGTCCGGGGCATGCGTGAAGGACTGGATCAACGAGCAGAGCTCCGCGTGCCGCGACGCGATCGAGGTGGTCGTCATCGACACCTCCGCGCCGTACGCCTCCGGGGTCCGGTCCGCTGTGCCCGACGCGAAGATCGCGGTCGACAGGTGGCACCTGGTGGCTCTGGCCAACACGATGGTCACCGAGGTGCGCCAGCGGGTCACCCGCGAACGGTACGGGCGGCGCGGCACCACCAAGGAGCGGGTGTGGGTCAACCGGCACCTGCTCCTCACCGGCTACGAGCACCTCTCGGTCAAGCAGCGTGCCCGGCTCAAGGCCACCCTCGCGGGCGAGGACCCCACGAACGAGATCGGCGCCGCCTGGGGATTCAAGGAACGACTTCGACTGCTGCTCGCCGAGACCGATGAACACCAGATCCGGCACCGGCTGTACGAGTTCTATCGGGACGCCGCGCAAGCGGACACACCCGAGCCCACCCGCCTGGCCACCACCATCGAGACCTGGTGGCCGGCCATCCACGTCGCGTTGACGATGAAGGTCACCAACGCCCGCACCGAGGGCTTCAACCGGGTCATCAAGAACACCAAACGCGTCGCCTGCGGCTTCCGCAACCTCGAGAACTACCAGCGCCGGATACTCTCAACCATCGCGCTCACCCGAGCACGACGAGACGCAGCATGACCACCACCCCGCCCCGCTCAAAGTCGAAGAGCCGTTTTGGGGGGAGCAACCGGACGACGGCACAGCATTCCGCAGGCGTGTGGTGGCGTCCCACCCCATGTTCGGGGAGACCCAACCGAGGGAATCAATCAAGCTGATCGAGCACTTCAAAGACTTTTCGGGCTGGTTGGGCATCGCGATCAACACTGTAGGCTATCGCCAGACGTACACCATCGACAGCCGAACGAGCGTTGGTCGCTGGAATTCCACACAGTTCCATGCGAGAGCCTCGGGTCCTGAGCGCGCCGGTCCAACTCTCGCCCGCCTGCATGAACCAAGGACTCGGAGCATCCGCAGACGTAAGCGTCTGCGTTCCGCTTGCCGGATACCATTGGGGCTCGCCGCCCAGCAGTGTGGCGACGGCCACCACATCTATGGAGTGCAACCAAACCGCATCACCCAAACTGCGTAGACAAACGCCCTCAAGCTCGGATCGACCTGCTGCTGTCCGCAAGTGCTCCGGACGCGGCAACATCACGATGTCAAACGACACGTTCAGCGAGGCGCGTTGGATAGCCACCGCTAGCGCGGCGGACTCTGCAGCCTGTTTGGCATGTCTCGCGGAAGCTTCAGCGGACGTAGCCAAGCGCCACGTCAGGAAAACGTATGCGCCAGTCACCAACACGAGGGCCACATTCGTGATCAGGAGGGCGACGTTCAAAGTCAGCCTTCCTCGCTCCAGGAGTCTTCCTCATAGAACGGGCCGTCGTCCGCAGCACGAAGTAGACGCTCGCGGTTGCGGAATGACCTGCGTTCGTAAACGGTCCATTGAGTCGGGAGCACGGGACTTCCTCGGAAGTCTACGAAGGAGATGTTGGCGATCCCCCTATCGGGGTGGAACCAGTTGGGCTCGTCGAGGAGATTCGCCAGCCCCATCACAAAGTCCTGCTGTCGATCTCCGATGCGTCCGTATCCGGGATCGATTTTTCCTGCTGTGAGGATAAAGCACTGCTCAATGAGCGTAGACGCCGGAAGGACCGACCCAACTAGGTTGGCCTGGATAGTGATGTGCTCCACCGGCGTTACGATGAGGTATTCCTTGGGAGCGAACAGGAATGGACCGTCCTGGAAATCGTGCACAAGACTTCGATCATGGCTCCCGTCAGGAAACTGCAGGGATGGACGCCACAGTTGGCTCGCTCGGAGGCGATAATGCGCCAATTTCAAATTGGCTGGCTCGAAGGGATCTAGCGAAATAAGGCTGGATTCCAGGCATGCCAAGATATTGGCGTTAGTTAATGTTTGACCGTCCATGCGCACTCCTTGAGTCTTCTGGCACCCCCGCAGACTAGGGCGTCCCACCGACAGCCCCACTCCTAGCCTTTAGTTCGCGGTCTCTGAAGTCGTCTCTCTCCGCCGGCGTCCACTTCGGTTCGTCGTACCTCGTGCCTCTGAAATCCACGAACGAGATGTTGGCGACACCGCGCTCGGGATGAAACCAGTTCGGCTCATCCAGCATGTTCTTGATGCCCATGATGAAGTCCTGCTTCTTTCCCCCGATCGCTCCATAGCCAGGGTCCAACTTACCGGCCGTAAGGCTAAAGCACTGCTCAACTAACGTTGAGGCGGGAAGGACCGACCCGACGAGGTGGCCCGATATCGTAACATGCTCCAGCAAAGTGACTATGAGATACTCGTTTGGCTCAAACTGATAGGGGCCTTCTTCGAAGTCATGAACGAAGGATCGCCTATGTCCGCCGTCTTTCAACTGAGGGCCGGGGCGCCACAACTGGAACGGTCGGAGTCGATAGTGAGCCAGCTTGAGATTCTCCGGCTCAAAAGGATCGATCTTGAGTAAACCCTGTTTCAGCAGCTCAGCGATTTGCGTATTCGTCGGCGTCGTCCCGTACACAAACACCTCCTAGCAATTGCAGTTCGCCGAAGCGATGGTCCTGCTCGTCACGCGTGCGACGACATGGGGCCGCACGCCTAGAGTACCCACGATACTCGTCAGCCTGGGGCGGGGGAGCCGAGTCGCGCTGGCAGACCTTCCAACGCGGTCTCAAGTTGCTCACGCGAGAACATCAGGTGCGCTTCCTGCTCGAACTGTGCGAGTACGACGGCTACATCAAACACGGCCGGCCATCAGACGAGCAGATCGCCAAGCTAGGCGCGCTGCTGCTGGCCGAGAGCGCGCCGGGCTCGGATGCAGCTGGTGAACGACTCGCGACCTTGGAGGACTGGAAGTCCGTACAGACCTCCTGGCGTCATGCCCTCAACAAGATCCACTCAGACCCTGAGGGAGCCATCACGGCTACGCGCACTCTGTTGGAGAGCACCTGTAAGCACATCTGCGACGAACGCGGGGTGGCCTACGAGGACTCATGGGACCTTAGCCGCCTCTACAAGGCAGCGTCGGGAGCCATGAACCTGGCTCCCGATCAGCACACAGAGCAGGTGTTCAAGCAGATCCTGTCCGGAGTGTCCACGGTCGTCATAGGTCTAGGTGCGATGCGCAACAGCCTCAGCGACGCGCATGGTCGAGGGAAGAACGCTGTCCGCCCGGCACCTCGACACGCCAAGCTTGCCGTGAATGCAGGCTTTGCCATCGCAGGCTTCCTCATCGATACGCACATTGAGCGTCCCGCGTCGTAGACGGGCAGGGGAATAGCTAGTCGACCCAAGACTGGCACCCATAACGCGACCTGGCCAGCACGCCCGAGCTGCATAACGTCACGTTAATACTGTATTGAAGCGCCGTTACTCCAATCTTGGCTGCATCTCGACATTAGAAGCCGCCTTCGCGGGCCATGTTGTTGAACCGGCTGTAGTGCCCCTGGAAGGCCAGGACGATGTCCTTGGTCGGGCCATTCCGGTGCTTCGCCACGATCACATCAGCCTCACCATCTCGCTCGGGATCCGAGCGGTCGCGGTGAAGGAGGATCACGACGTCGGCGTCCTGCTCGATCGAGTTGTGCACGGCCACGCCGTTGGCGATGAAGTTGTGGCAGTCCAGAACCGTCGCGTCATAGACCTCTTCGACACCGTCTGGCTCGACCGACCAGATCGGCTCCCACGCGACGTCGTTCGTCGCTGACAGCTCCATCTCCCCTGCAGCGAGCGAGGACTCGACGCGTGTCAGCAGCGCGACCTGCCCTTGGTCTCCCTCATCGCCGTGCTCGCTCAGCGTCCGCTCCAGATCACTCCACACCTTGGCGTCGATCCGCGCGAGGTCGGCACCCTGCCCGCGGATCGAGTCCAGCAGCTCCTCGCCATCCTCGCGCTCCTTGTGGGGAGAACCAATCTCCTGAAGGAACCGGCGCACAGAGTCGACGCCATCGACATAGAGCAACGGGTCACCCTCGCAGCGATGGGTCTCGTGGATCGTCTGGATGCCGAAGCGGAGCAAGAGCCGGGCGATCCCTTCGAGCGAGCGCCGAGACATGTTCCACGCCACGATCGGGCTGGGACCCTCACCGGCGGTGACCCGCCCGGAGAATTCCCACACGAGGTTCAAGTACGTGGCGATCTGCTCCTTCGGAAGGCAGAAGATCTCATCCGGGATGACGTGCTCGGGGTCCGTACTCGGGAAGGAGAGCGCCGCGGCATACACATCGGCGTCGGTCCAACCCGGGGTGACCATCACCGGCGACGGCACGTGGCGGGCGACAGCGATCTTGTCGCCACGGTCGAGGTCAGCGAGTGGCTTCCACCCCGACGGGGTGAGGAACGGGTGGTTGGCCGTGGCCCGGACCGTCTTGCCAGAGGCGGTGGTCAGCCGGAAGACGGGCTTGGTGCCCGTCGAGAAGGCGTGCGTCATCGTGCGCTTCGTGTAGCGCAGGCCGTCGTCCAGCGCCCACACCGTGATGTCGCGCTCCCCGCTCCGCGCCAGCTCCCCGATGGTCACCTCGGCGCCGGTGTCGGCCCGCAGGATGCGCGTCTCCGCAGGGAGACAACCGGATTCACGCAGGTCCGACATCTGTGGTCGCTTGTCGGTGCGCTGCTCGGGCCCACGGTTCAGCTGCGAGATCGCGATGACCGGCACCTCGAGCTCCTTGGCGAGCAGCTTCAGCGCCCGCGAGAACTCCGCGACCTCCTGCTGCCGGCTCTCGACCTTCTTGCCCGAGGTCATCAGCTGGAGGTAGTCGATGATGACCAGCTTGAGATTGTGCTGCTGCTTGAGCCGGCGCGCCTTCGCGCGGATCTCCATGAGCGACATGTTCGGCGAGTCGTCGATGAACAGCGGGGCGTCGCCGATCTTGCCCATGATGCGCGCGAGCTTGTTCCACTGCTCCTGGCCCTTGAGGCCCTTGCGCAGGTCCTGGAGCTGGATCGTCGCCTCAGCCGAGAGGATTCGCATGGTGATCTCGGTCCGGCTCATCTCGAGCGAGAACACCGCCGTCGTCAGGTTGTGCTTGATCGCCGCCGCGCGCGCGATGTCGATCCCCAGCGTGGACTTGCCGACGGCAGGCCTCGCCGCGACGACGATCATCTGCCCCGGGTGCAGGCCGTGCGTCAGCTCGTCCAGCTCGATGAACCCCGTCGGCACCCCGATCATCTCGTCGGTGCGCCCGGCCGCCGCCTCGATCTCGGTCAGCGTCTGGTCGAGCACCTCCGAGAGGATGACGTAGTCCTCGCCGCCGCGCTTCTCGGCCACGGCATACACCTCGGCCTGGGCGCGGTTGACGATGTCCTCGACGTCGCCCTCGCCCTGCCCATAGCCCATCTGCACGATCCGCGTGCCGGCCTCGACCAGGCGCCGCAGCACCGCGCGCTCGTGGACGATCTCGGCGTAGTACGAGGCATTCGCCGCCGTCGGCACCGCCTGCACCAGCTCGTGGAGGTAGCTCGCCCCACCGATCCGGGCCAGCTCGCCGCGCTTGGTCAGCTCGTCGGCGACGGTGATCGCATCGGCCGGCTCGCCCCGCCCGAACAGGTCGAGGATCGCGCTGAAGATCGACTCGTGCGCCGGCCGGTAGAAGTCGTGCGCCTTGACGCTCTGCAGGCTCTCGGCGATCGCGTCCTTGTTGAGCAACATCGACCCGAGGACCGACTGCTCGGCCGACATGTCCTGCGGCGGCACCCGCTCGTCGGGCCCGGCATAGCCCCCACCCAGCTCCGCGATCGACACCCGCGCCACCCTTCCGTTGGACCTCGCTGACCCGCGTGGGACCAGTCCACCAGCCCCCACCGACAGCCCGGTCACCTCACGACCGCCCCACGCTAGAGGCCGGTATGCCGACCGCCCAAGTCCCAGCCGTCACTCGCCTCCCAGCCCTGTGGACAACGCGGGGACAAGGTGTGCAACGCGCCCGAGGTCGATGTGCACAGGGCTGGGACAGCCTTGGGGATACCGGTCAGTCGTTCCAACGAAACCCGCTCTGACCTGCGGAAACGGAATCCACCGGATGTGGGGACGAGAAACTTTCGGGCGTGTCGTGTCCACATGACCACCGACACATGATCCGAACGGACCATGGACGAGCACGCCGCCGGAACGCCCTTATCGGCCCGCTCGGCCAGGGCGTTGGCGTCGCGCACCGGCACCTCAGCGACGCGCCGCCGGTGGGGCTCGAGAACGAGAGCACGGGACACCTCCGTCGTGTGGCGCGCCAGCGAGGACTAGGGACGCCCGTAGCGGATGGCCGCCCGCTCGCGCGCCTTGGCCGCCTCGACCTCGCGGTCCTTGGCCGGAGCTGCCGTCACCAGGGCATCGAGGAGCTTCTGCGTCGCCGCCGCCACCTCCGCTACCGCAAGGTCGAAGGCCGCCTGGTTGGCCTGGCTCGGGCGCGTCGAGCCCGACACCTTGCGCACGTACTGCAGGGCCGCGGCCCCCACCTCGTCACGCGTTGCGGGCGGCTCGAAGTTGTGGAGCTGGCGAATGTTCCGGCACATCGCTCCAGCGTAGGTCGAGCAAGGCGCACCTGACCTCGCCCGCCCGAGGGAGACGGGCGAAGATGGACCCATGCGGACAATGACGACCGACGAGCTCACCCGCCTGCTGTCGACACTGGCCCCCGGCACGCGCTTCGCCTTCAGCGGCAACATGGCGATGCCCTGGACGGCCCTGAAGTGTGTCGACGAGGCCCTCGAGGAGTACACCCTCCACGCCCTCAACGCCCCGAAGGGCATCCCCGACCGCCCCGGCGTCACCGCCGAGACCTGCTTCGTGGGCGCCGGCATGCGCAAGCACCCGTCCCTGAAGTACATCCCCTGCCGGCTCTCGCTCGTGCCCGTCCTCCTCAAGCGCGTCATCCCGCCGGACATGGTGGTCATCCACTGCGCGCCCCCTCGCGACGGCATGCTCAGCCTGGGCATCGAGGTCAACATCCTGCCGGCGGCCATCGAGGGCGCGAAGCGTCGCTCGGGGCGGATCATCGCCCAGATCAACGACCAGATGCCCTACACCTACGGCGATGCCCTCATCCCCGTCGACCAGGTCGACTACGCGATCGAGGTCTCCGAGCCCCTGCCCGCCGTGGACCCCAAGACGCCCGACCCCGACTCGGCCGCCATCGGCGAGCGCGTCGCCAGTCGCGTCGGTGACGGCGCGACGCTGCAGATGGGCATCGGCGGCGTCCCGGACGCCACCCTCGCCGCACTCACCGGCCGCAGGGGGCTGCGCATCTGGACCGAGATGTTCTCCGACGGCGTCCTGGAGCTGGACCGGATCGGCGCGCTCGATCCCAACCACCCGCTGACGACGTCGTTCATCTTCGGCAGCCGCGACCTCTACTCCTGGTTGAGCGGCAACCACCGCGTCCGCATGATGCGCACCGAGCACACCAACGACCCCGCCCTCATCGCCCTCCAGCGGTCGATGACGTCGGTGAACACCGCCCTGGAGGTCGACCTCTTCGGCCAGGCCAATGCCTCACGCATCAACGCCCGCATCTACTCCGGCTTCGGTGGCCAGACCGACTTCATCGTCGGCGCCCTGCACTCGCCGGGCGGGCAGTCGTTCATCGCCCTGCGCTCCTGGCACCCCAAGGCGAACGTCTCGACGATCGTCCCGCTCCTCGACGAGCCCGTGACCTCGTTCCAGCAGAGCGCCATCGTCACCGAGCACGGGGTGGCCGAGCTCTTCGGCTACGACCAGCAGGCGCAGGCCCGTCACATCATCCGCGACACTGCTCACCCGGACGTCCGCGACGAGCTCTGGGAAGAGGCCCGCGAGCTCGGCCTCGCCTGAGTTCCCTTGTCCCGCAGCGCTGTCCACCCTTTTACGGCAGCCGTATGCCGTGTGCTCGCCTCCGCGGGCGATCCCGGTCGGGCGTTGGGCCAGCAGCGCTACATGAAGTCGTCCATGCCCTATCGAGGCATCACGTCGGGTGAGCTGAAGGCGCTCCTGCGGCCCCTGCTGGCGGACTCTGCGCTGCGTCCGGCCACCCGCGAGGCGTGGGAGGGCTGCGTCCGTGAGCTCTGGGACGGTGCCGAGTACCGCGAGGAGCGCTATGCCGCAACGGCTCTGCTCGGCCACCGGGCGTATCACCAGTGGTGCGACCCCGACCTGGTGCCCCTTCTCCAGCACCTCATCGTCACGGGTGCCTGGTGGGACCACGTCGACGAGCTGGCCTCACATCATGTGGGGCCGATCCTGCTGCGGCACCGCGACGACGTGACGCCGGTGCTTCGCGAGTGGATGATCGCCACGACGCCCGTCGACAGTGCCAAGCCTCCGTCGACGGAGTCGCCGGCACACTCGGACGATGGCGCGCTGTGGCTGCGCCGGACCGCGATCATCTGCCAGCTCGGCGCCAAGGAGGCAACCGACGTCGCCCTCCTCGCGGAGGCGATCGAAGCGAACCTGAAGACGGACGCGGACGGCGCGCCCTCCCCCGCAAGCGGGCGGTACCCCCAGCCATACGGATCGAGCTTCTGGATCCGCAAGGCGATCGGGTGGGCCCTGCGCCAGCACGCCCGCACCGACCCTCAGTGGGTGCTCGACTTCGTTGCCGCACACCATGATCGCCTCTCCGGCCTGTCCCGCCGCGAGGCCCTCAAGCACCTCTGACCCCTGCCGCCTCCCCGTAACCTCTGCTAGCAGAGGAAAGTGCACGGGACCCCAAGGAACTCCTTGGGGTCCCGTGACGCGAGCTGTCTTAGCAGAGGTTGCGGGGAGGGTCAGCGGGCGTAGACGCCGGCTTCCCAGATCGAGTAGCCGTACTGCGTCGCCCTGGTCCCCCCGACCACGCGCACGAACCGAGCCGTCGTCGGCGCGAAGACGGCGACGTCGGTGCCCGATCCACCGGTGGTCGTCGACCACACCGTCCGCCAGCTCGACCCGTCACCGCTGACCTGCACGGACCAGCCGGTGGCATAGGCCGCCTCCCAGTTCACCGCGACCCGCCCGACCTGCTGCGCGGAGCCGAGGTCGACCTGCCACCACGCCGAGGGTCCCCACGCGGAGGCCCAGCGGGTGGAGAGCGACCCGTCGTTGGCCCGGCCGGCGGCATACGTGCCGAAGAGGCTCCACTCGGTCGAGGAGGCCTTGGCTGCCCTCCCCCGTGCGAGGTTCGTCGGGGCCGTCCAGCCCTGGGCGCCACCGAGCGTGCGCAGGTACGACTCGGCACCGCCGAGCAGGTCGGCCTTGAGCGCCGGCGCCCGGCCGGTGAGGTCGGCCACCCAGTCCGGGATCATGCCGTAGTGCGCCACGCCGTCGGTGGGGTAGTCCCACACCCGCTGACCCGTGACCTGGCGAGTCAGCGTCGCACCACCGTCGACGGATGTGAACGGATAGGACATCGTGTTGGCGGCACCGGGAGGGGCGGGCGTGCCGCCGAAGCCGTTCATGTCCATGCCGTAGCCATAGGCCACGCCGTACTTCGCGCGCATGTCACGCGTCCGCTGCCAGTCGGTGACGAATTGCGTTGCGCTGTGCCCGTACTGGGTCGCGAAGCCACCCAGGCGGAAGAGCCGGTCCATGTAGGCCTCGTTCATCCACGAGTGCGAGGACACGGCGCCGGGGTAGTTCGCCTCCTCGAGGATGTCGAGGGCTCGGTCGGCTGCCTTGGCGCTCATGTGGTCGAGCTCGACGACCATCCCGCGCGCCATCATCGCGCGCAGTGCGTACTCCCCGAGATCGGAGAGGCCACGCGGATTGCAGTGCGGGCCGGTGGGATACACCGGCAGCACCGCCGCCGGGAAGGCCAGCGACAGCTCCGCCGGCAGGACACCGCCGGTGACCGTGTTGTCGGGGACCTCGCCGGGCTTGCAGGTCTGCGGGTTCCACCAGGTGCCGGTCGTGAGGAACTGCCCGAGGTTGACCGCGATCCCGTTGGAGTCGGCGTCGTAGCGCACCCCGCAGAGCGCGTTGTCGAACTTGTGGCAGAGGAACATCGAGGACACCCCGAGCGACGTCAGCTCGTCCAGCCCCCGGTCGATCGCCGCCCGGTCACAGCCGGGCACACCCAGGGTCTGCTTGCACCCGAAGGGCTCCGAGACCTCGACGCCCAGCACGACCGCGAGCTTGCCGGCCGCCACGACCTCCCGCGCCTGGGCCGCGCTCGTCACGATGCGATACCAGCCCTTGCCTGCCCCGCCGTACTGCGCATCGACGAAGGCCTCGAGGCTGCGCGCCGCTGCGGCCTCCCGCCGCACCGAGTCCATGTCGTCGCAGGAGTACTTGTTCGGCGGCGCCACGATCCCGTTGATCATGCAGAGGCCGCTGTTGTTGACCAGGTCGTTGACCATGACCCGCTGACCACCGCGCCAGGCCCGCTCGACCCACGTGTAGTACATCTGCTGGTGCGTCAGCGAGGCCCAGTCCGGCCAGTCCTTGAAGGTCGGCCACCCGGTCGTGTCATGGGTGCGCGTGACATTGCCGCCGCCCTCGAGGTTGGTCACGTTCTCGAGCAGCGCGGACGACCCGTTCGGCTGGTGGTTGGGGCAGTCGGTGAGCGCCGACGCGATCCCGTCCACGGCATACGTCCTGCCGCACACGCCGTTCCCGCCGAAGGCGAGGTCGGAGAACATGTGCGTGTGCCCGTCGACGAGACCGCGCACCGTCCCGTCGGCAGCCACGCCACCGAAGGGTGCCCCGGTCACGTTGACCTCGCTGTCCGGGGTCTGGGGGTGGACCGGCTCCCACCAGGGAGAGGCGGCCGACGCCGGCCCGGCGAGCAGGCCGAGCCCGAGCGCGAGCCCGGTGAGCAGGACGAGGACACGACGCACCATGAGGACCTCCATCGCGCCCGGCGACGCTGCCGGGCCTGCGAGGCAAACTAGCGTCCCGCCAGCCGACCCGCACTCCAAGCGAGCTGAGATTCTTCGCTAGCGTCGTCGGGGTGAGCTCGGCACCGGCGCCCTCGCCGCCTCCCACCCCGAGCCAGCACCGGGAGATCCTGCGGCTGGCCGTGCCGGCCTTCCTCACCCTCATCGCCGAGCCCCTCTTCCTGCTCGCCGACACCGCGATCGTCGGCCACCTCGGCACCAGCGCCCTCGCCGGCCTGGGCGTGGCGAGCTCCGTGCTCCTCACGGCCGCAGGCGTCTTCGTCTTCCTCGCCTATGGGACGACCGCGATCGTCGCGCGCCAGCTCGGGGCCGGTTCCCGTGAGGGTGCCATCGGGGCCGGCATCGACGGCACCTGGCTGGCCATCGCCCTCGGGCTGCTCTCGGCCGTCGTCGTGGCCCTCCTCGCCACCCCGCTCTGCCGCGCGTTCGGCGCCTCCCCGGCGGTCGTCGACGAGGCCGTGACCTATCTGCGGATCTCCGCCGCCGGCCTGCCCGGCATGCTCGTCATCCTCGCCACGACCGGTGTCCTGCGCGGCCTGCAGGACACCCGTACCCCCCTCGTCGCGAGCGTGGGCGGCTTCACCGCGAACATCGCCCTCAACTACCTCTTCGTCTACGGCTTCGGCATGGGCATCGCCGGTTCGGCCTGGGGGACGGTGATCGCCCAGACCGGCATGGCCGCCGCGCTCGTCACCGTCCTCATCCGGTATGCCGTCCGCACCCGCCTTCGTCTCCACCCCCACCCCGGGCGGGTGCTCGGGGCGGCGCGCCACGGCATACCGCTGTTGATCCGGACCCTCGCCCTGCGCGCGGCGCTGCTCACGACGGTGTGGGTCGCGGCCGGTCTCGGCGACGTGCCGCTCGCGGCGCACCAGGTGGCGGCGACGGTGTGGAGCTTCCTCGCGTTCGCGCTCGATGCGCTCGCGATCGCGGCGCAGGCCCTCACCGGGAAGGCCCTCGGGGCGGGAGATGTCGAGGGGGTGCGCTCGGCGACGCGGTTGATGATCCGGTGGGGCATCGGGCTGGGGGTGCTCCTCGGCGCGGTCGTGCTCGTGCTGCACCGGGTGCTGCCACCGCTGTTCACGCCCGATGCGTCGGTGCAGGGGGCGATCGCGGCGGCGCTGGTCGTGGTGGCGCTCTCGCAACCGATCTCGGGCTATGTCTTCGTCATCGACGGGGTGCTCATCGGCGCCGACGACGGACGCTGGCTGGCGCTGGCCGGGGTGGCGGTCTACTGCCTCTACCTGCCGCTCATCGTCGCCGTGCACCTGCGCGCCCCGACCGCCGGCGCGATGTGGTCGGCGCCGGTCGCGGTGACCTGGCTGTGGGTGGCGTTCACCGGGTTCATGGTGCTGCGCGGGATCGCCCTCGGCCTCCGCGTCCGGACGACCCGCTGGATGGTCACCGGCGCCTGAGAGTGCTCGTCTGCGTCATGCAGAACGCGGAACCCCTTCCGCCCTCTGCATGACCGGGCCGCGCCACCGCTCACCTCAGGGGAGCAGCGCGACGGCAGCGGCCCGCCGGGCATCCCCCGCCGCTTCCAGCCCGCCGCCCAGAGCCCGGTATGCCGCGCCCACCCCGCCGAAGTACATCGAGCTCGCGCCGTGGTCGTTCCCGGCCAACCCGAGCTCGACGCAGGCCGCCGCGATCTCGGGGTCGGACTCGTGCTCGACCCGCGGCATACCGACGCTGTCGAAGGCGACGTGCGCGCGGGGTGCGGCGATCGCGCTCGGCAGGTCCGCGTCGTGCAGGCACCCCTGGATGAGCACCTGCATGAGCGCGGTCGTGATCCGGTCGGCCCCGGGCGAGCCGATCGCGAGCACGCGCCCGTCGGCGGTGCGGCCGGTCGTCGGCGCCATGTTGGAGGCCATCCGCGTGCCCGGCGACAGGGTGTGCAGGCCGAGCCGGTTGAGCTCGGGCTCCCCGAGCGCGTTGTTGAGGATCAGCCCGGTGCCGGGGATCGTGATGCCTGCGCCATAGCCACTCGAGACCGTCACGGCGCACGCGAGCCCGTCGGAGTCCACCGCCGAGACGTTCGCCGTGGAGGCCGACGTGGGCAGCCCGGCCAGGCCGTGGCGCTCGACGGCGAGCAGCAGCTCGTGCCCCTGCCGCGAGAGGTCCCGCGCCAGGTCGTGGACGGCGAGGCGGTAGCCCAGCACGTGGCGCTGGATGTCGATGATGTCGCGCCAGTCGCTGCGCACTGCGCCCGCCCGTGCCCGCCGCGCCAGCTCCCCCAGCATGACCGCAAGCATCGGCCCCCCGACACTGGGCGGCGGGTTGATCGCCAGGTCCCAGTCCCCCACCGTCAGGCGCACCGGTGCCCGCGCGGCTGGGTCGTACTCCGCCAGGTCACGCGCCGTGATGAGACCGCCGTGCGCCTCCATGTCCTCGACGAGCGCCCGGCCGATCTCGCCGATCGTCATCACCGAGGACCCCTCGCGCCCGATGAGGTCGAGCACGTCGGCGAGCTGGCCGTTGGTCGCGACGTCCCCGACCTGCAGCGGCGTGCCGTCGGACCGCGTGACCAGCGCATGCGCCTCCGGGTCGAGGCCGAAGAGCACGTCGGCGGTGTGCGCGAGGTAGGTCGCCGCAGCGCCACCGATCGGATAGCCCGCCCGGCAGGCCGCCGCCGACGGGGCCACCACCTCGGCCCACGGCGCGCTCCCCCGCTCCTCGACCGCGAGCTGGCAGGCCGCGATGGCACCGGGCGTGGCGACCGAGCCGTGCCCGCCGTACATCCTGACCCCGCCGCCATAGGCGAACTCGACGAGCGTCACCCCCTCGCCGAAGCGCTCCGGAGGCAGGCCGCGCCCGGGCATCTCGACGTTGCCGTCGATGAGGATCGGCTCCTCGTCCGCGGCCCAGATCGAGATGAACGCCCCGGCCCCCAGCGAGACGATGCCCGGCTCGGTGCTCATCGCCGCCATCGCGGCCGCCACGGCGACGTCGACGGCATTGCCCCCGGCACGCGCCACGGCTCGGCCCGCCCCGAGCGAGACCGGCCCGGTCGCGGCGAGCGCCACCTGGCGAGCGCCGAACGTGCTGGACATGGCATCGATGATGGCACCGGAGCCCACCCTGGCGCCGCCCTGTCCGGCCTGCGGGAGTCCCGCGAACCCTCGGCCTAGCATCGCCCCCGTGAGCCCCCCACCCCCCACCAGCCCGTATGCCGAGTGCCCGCCTCCACGTGCGGGTGCGGCCTGGTCGGTGGTCGTCAGTGCGCCGGTGCGGGTCGCGGACGTGGGCGGGTGGACCGACACCTGGTTCGGCGCGCCGGGCCTGGTGTGCCACCTCCCGGTCGAGCCGGGCGTCGAGGTCACTGCCCGCCTCGTCGAGCGCACGCCCGACACGCCGCTGGTGCGGATCGTGGCCCCCTCGGTCGGTGTCGACCTGGCGCTCGGGCCCAATCCTGCTGTGCCCGAACGTCATCCGATCCTCCGGCACACCGTCGCGAGCGTGCTCGACCCCGACCCCGGGCTCATCCCCGACGGCGCCGCGGTCCACCTGCACATCGACTCCGGCATCCCGCACGGCGCCTCGATGGGCACCTCGGCCGCGGTCGAGGTCGCCCTGCTCCGTGCCCTGGACCTCCTCCTCGCCGGTGGCACACGCAGCCCGCTCGACCTCGCCGTCCAGGCGCACCAGGTCGAGACGGTGCGCTGCGGCCTCGAGGCCGGGGTCCAGGACCAGTGGGCCGCCGCCTTCGCCCAGCCGGCCCTGCTCGAGATCGGGCCGTTCGAGCGGGCCGGCGACACACCCACCGTCACCCACCGCCCCCTGGCCCTGGCCGCGGCGACCCGAGAGCACCTCGACGCCTGCCTCGTCACCGTCGTCCTCGGCGCCCACGACTCCTCGGCGGTGCACCGGCGCGTCATCGACGACCTGCTCACCAGCGGCCATGGCATCGACGGGGGCCGGGCCATCCTGAGCCACCTGGCCGACCTGGCGCGCGCCGCCGCGGCCGCCCTGCGCGCCGGCGACCTCACTGGCTGGGGCGGCATCCTCACCGCGAACACCGACGCCCAGGCCGCGCTCAACGAACACCTCGTCGGCCCGGGCCACCACCACGCCATCGACCTCGCCCGCCGCCATGGTGCCCTCGGCTGGAAGGTCAATGGCGCCGGTGGCAGCGGCGGCTCCCTCACGGCGCTGGCCCCGGATCCCCCGGCCGCCGCGCGGCTCGCCGACGCATGGCGGAGCCAGGACCCCACGTGGGTCGTGCCGACCCTCCGCATCGCCTCCAGCAACCAGCGTCCCGGCCCCACCGCCCGCCGGTAGCGTGACCCGGGTGAGCACCGCACCTCTGGGCATCATCGCCGGCACCGGCTTCTACGACCTCGACGCCCTCGAGGACCCCACCGTCGAGGACGTCCAGACCCCCCACGGAGCGGCGCGCTACACGCGGGGCCGCTGGCACGGCATACCCGTCCTCTTCCTCACCCGCCACGGCGCCGGCCACTCGGTCCCACCCCACCTGGTGAACTACCGCGCCAACATCCGCGCACTCGCGGACGCCGGGGTCGAGGACGTCGTCGCGGTCAACGTCACCGGTTCGATCGACCCCGAGCTCGAGCCCGGCGACCTGCTCTGCCTCGACGACTTCATCGACTTCACCCGCAGCCGGGTCGGCACCTTCCACGACGGCTCCGGACCCGAAGGTGTCGTCCACGTCGACGTCATGCAGGCCTACCACCCGGCGATCCGTCGCGAGATCCTCGACGCGGCTTCGGCTGTGGGACAGCCGATTCGGGACGGTGGCGTCTACGCCTGCTTCGAGGGCCCGCGCTTCGAGACCCCTGCGGAGATCCGCCTCGCGCGACTCGCCGGCGGCGACGTCGCGGGCATGACGGGCGTGCCCGAGGTCACCCTCGCCGTCGAGGCAGGCCTCCGGTATGCCGCGATCAGCCTCGTCGTGAACCCCGCCTCGGGCGTGGGGTCGGGTGAGCCGATCACCATGGCGGAGATCGGGTCGGTGCTCGAGGCCTCGGCGGCCAAGGTGCTGGCCATCCTCGACGACCTCGTCCACACCCGCGCCGTCTTCACCGACTGACCATGGCGCGCACGCGGATCGAGGGACTCGCCCACGTGGTGACCGTCGACGAGGGGTTCACCATCCTCGACGACGCCACGATCGAGATCACCGACGGAGTCATCACCGCCATCACCCCGACGGGGACGGCGACTATGGCGCAGCCGTCCGGCGAGACCGCCGGGGAGAGCGTCGCCGAGGGGACCGTCGTCCTCGACGGGCGCGGCAAGCTCGCCCTCCCCGGCCTGGTCAACCTGCACACCCACCTGCCGATGACCCTGCTGCGCGGTCTCGCGGAGAACGTCGACCTCCAAGGCTTCCTCGCCAAGGTCTGGGCCGCCGAGGGCGCGGTCATGGACCCCGACACGGTGCGGCTGGGCGCCGAACTCGGGGCGCTCGAGTCGCTGCTCGCCGGGGTGACGACGACGCTCGACATGTACTTCCACCACGAGGAGGCCCACCAGGGTGCCCTGCTCACCGGCGCCCGCCATGTGGGCGGTCCGGTCTTCTTCGACGGGGCCGGCCCGGACGGGCTCACGTGGGAGCAGCGCCTCGACCTCCTCGCCGCGTGGCCGGACCGGCTGCGGGCCCTCGACGGGGACCAGGCGCCGACCGTGCCCACGGCCGCGATGCCGCACTCGACCTACACCTGCTCACCCGAGCACCTGCGCGGTCTCGCCGAGGTGGTCGCGACCTGGCCCGCCGAGGTCCGCCCCCTCGTCCACCTCCACGCCAGCGAGAACGCAGCCGAGAACGCCGACGTCCTCGCCCGGCACGGAGCCAGCCCGACACGGGTCCTCGCCGACGCCGGCCTGCTGAGCGGCATACCCCCGCTTGGGTGCGTGGAAACTCCACGCCCTGGCGACAATCTCCACGCACCCAACGGGTGGCGCACCGTCCTCGGCCACGGCGTGCACCTCGACGCCGCCGACCGCGCCCTCATTGGCGCCAGCACCGACGCCTCCGGCCGGCCCCACGTGACCGTCGCCCACTGCCCGGGCTCCAACCTCAAGCTCGCCTCCGGCGCCCTCCCGTGGCAGGTGTACCGCGACGCCGGCGTGCCCCTGGCCCTGGGCACCGACGGATGCTCCAGCTCCAACGACCTCGACCTGTGGGCGACCATGCGGCAGGCGGCGCTCCTCGCCCGGCTCGTCAGCGGCGACCCGACGGCGGCGCCCGCCCACGAGGTCATCCGGGCCGCGACCATCGACGGGGCACGCGCCCTGGGCATCGACGACCTGGTCGGCAGCCTCGAGGTGGGCAAGCGCGCCGACCTGGTCCTGCTCGACCTCGACGCCCCCCACCTGACGCCGGTGCACGACGTCGCGGCCCTGCTCGTCTTCGCCGCCGGCCGCGGCGACGTCAGCGACGTTTTCGTCGACGGGCGCCACGTGGTGCAGGATCGGAGGAGCACCCTGATCGACACCGGTGACCTCCTCGCCCGCGCCAGGGCTCGGGGACGGGTCGCCGCCGCCGCAGCAAAGGATGCCTGACATGCGCACGGCCCAAGAGATCATCGACGAGCTGGGGATGACGCCCATCCCCGGCGAGGGCGCATGGTTCGTGCCGGGGCCGCGCACCCAGGAGCTCTCCTCGATCACCGTCCTCCTCACCGATCAGCCCGACGGCTTCTCGGCGATGCACCGCCTCGAGATCGACGAGGGCTGGCAGTGGCTCGACGGTGCCCCGGTGGCCCTGCTCCGGCTGCGCCGCGGCGGCCGCGGAGTGCTCAACATGCTCAACGAGCGCAACCGCCAGATCCTCGTCCGCCGCGGTGACTGGCAGGGCGCCTCCACCCTGGGCGCGTGGTCCCTCGTCGCCTGCTGGTGCTCCCCGGCCTTCCGCGACAAGCACTTCACCCTCGGCGACGCCGACGAGCTCGTCGCCGGCTACCCCAGCTTCGACCGTGAGATCCGCGTGCTGACCCGCGGGCCGGGGCAGGGCGCGTGACCGCCCTCGTCACGGGCGCCAGCGGCGGACTCGGGCGCGCCATCGCGCTGGCCCTCGCGGGTGCCGGCCACGACGTGGCCGTCCACTACCGCTCGGACGAAGCCGGTGCCGACGAGACCTCCCGTGCCGTCGTGGCCGCCGGTCGCCGGCCGTATGCCGTGCGCCGTGACCTCGCGCTCGCCGACCCCACCGCCCTGGACCGCTCCTGCGAGGACCTGCTCGCCGAGGCCTCCGGCGCCCTCGGCCCGCTCGACGTGGTCGTCCTCAACGCCTTCCCGCAGGACCTCACGCCCTGGGACGAGCTCGACACCGCCGCCTGGGACGTGGTGCTCGACGGCGGCCTGCGCCCCACGGCCACCCTCCTGCGCCAGGCCCCGGACCACCTGGCCCCCGGCGGCTGCCTCGTCGTCATCGGCTCGATCGAGGGCCTGCGCCCGGCCCCCGGCCACGCCGCCTATGCCACCGCGAAAGCCGCGCTGCACCACCTGACGAGCGCCGCGGCATACGAGCTGGGTCCTCGCGGGATCCGGGTGGTGGGGGTCGCACCCGGCCTCATCGACCGCCCCGGCCTGGCGGGCGACTGGCCCGAGGGGGTGGCCCGGTGGGAGGCGGCGAGCGCGCTGCGGCGCCCGGTCACCGCCGACGAGGTCGCCGCCGTCGTGACCTTCCTCGCGAGCCCGGCGGCCTCCGGGGTCACCGGCGTCGTCGTGCCGGTGGACGCCGGCTGGAGCGCCTCTCCCGGCTGGTGACTCTCTCCCCTCCCAACCCCCAACCCGCCCCAACCCCAAGCCCGCCCCAACCCCAAGCCCGCCCCAACCCCAAGCCCGCCCCTCCCCAACCCGTCGAACGAGCACGAATCGCCGGGGAAGCGAGCGAATCCCGGGCGATTCGTGCTCGTTCGACGGGTGATGAGTGCCCGGGAGGTCCGGCCAACGGGCGGCCAGCGATCGGGGACCCGGACGCGCCCGCAGGGACACCAGCGACCCCGTGCGCCTCACCCGTCACACGGCGCCCGACCGGTGAGTAACGACACGGCAACGTCCACCCGGACGCGTGTCGAGCACCGCACGGGCGGTCGTACATTGGAGCCACTCATCCCTTCCTCAAGGAGAACCCCCACATGAAGGCCTCGCGTTACCTCGCCGCCGGTGCGGCCACCGTCCTCGCCCTCGGGCTCACCGCCTGCGGCGGAAGCACCGGCTCCTCCTCCTCCGCCGGCGGCTCCAGCGGCGGCGCGGCAGGCGCCCCCACCGACGACAGCAAGTGCGCCGACGCCGAGGTCTTCTGCATCGGCCTCGTCACCGACACCGGCAAGGTCGACGACAAGTCGTTCAACCAGGCCGCCCACGAGGGTGCGAAGAAGGCCGCGGAGGAGCTCAAGGGCTTCTACAAGTACGTCGAGACCCAGGACGCCAAGGACTACGCCGCCAACATGGCGCAGTTCACCAACAAGAAGTACGACGCGGTCGTCACCGTCGGCTTCCTCATGACCGACGCCACGATCGAGGCCGCCAAGGCGTCGCCCGACACCAAGTTCATCGGCGTCGACCAGTTCTACGACCCGGCCAAGGTCACCGTGAAGAACGCCACGGGCATCCAGTACCCCGAGGACCAGGCCGGCTACGCCGCCGGTTACCTCGCCGGCCTCATGACCAAGACGAACAAGATCGGCCAGGTCCTCGGCCTCGAGATCCCGCCGGTCCAGAAGTTCGCCAAGGGCTACGAGGCGGGCGCCAAGGCCTCCAACCCGGGCATCTCGGTCGCCACCGTCTACCACCCCGCCGGCGACAACGCCTTCAACGACCCGACGTGGGGCGCCGCCGAGGCCCAGAAGCAGCTCGGCCAGGGCGCGGACATCATCTTCGGCGCGGGCGGCAACACCGGCAACGGTGCGCTCCAGGAGGTCGCGAAGGCCGACGGCGCCGGCGAGTCCAAGTTCTGCATCGGTGTCGACACCGACCAGTGGAACACCGTCCCGGCCGCCCAGAAGTGCCTCATCACCTCGGCGACCAAGGAGCTGAGCCAGAGCGTCACCGACACCCTCAAGACCGCCCAGAAGGGCGACTTCGAGGGCCTGACCACCATGGGCAGCGCGGGCCTGGCGCCGTTCCACGACTTCGACTCGAAGATCCCGGCCGACGTCAAGACCAAGGTCGAGAAGGTCGTCGCCGACCTCAAGTCGGGCTCGCTCAAGACGGGCGTGACCCTCTGACCGAGCGTGCCTCGATGCACAACGTGTGAGTAGAGGGGCGGGGCTCGGGACATTCCCGGCCCCGCCCCTCTACTCTGTCCCCACCACCCGCAAGGACGCGGCGAGGCCGTGTCATCCGTCCGCAGATGGAGTTCCCGTGAGCGCCAACCCGGCACCCCCCGCCCAAGAGGGGACCGCAGCCACTCCCCCACCCCCCACGGACACGCCACGGGACGAGACCCCTGCGGGTGCGCTTGCGTTCATCCTCCGCAACCAGAGCTTCACGGTGATCGTCGTCGCCCTGCTCGGTGCGCTCGCCCTCGGCGCGATCCTCATCCGCTACCAGGGGGTGAGCCCGTGGTACGCCTACCAGACGATCTTCCACGAGGCGCTCTTCACCTCCGGCGGCCTCGCACGGACCCTCACCAAGACCAGCCCCCTCATCCTCACCGGCCTGGCCGTCGTCCTGCCGCTGCGGGTGGGCCTGTTCAACATCGGTGGCCAGGGCCAGTTCGTCCTCGCCGCCGCAGCAGCCGGCTGGGCCGGCTACGCGACCCGGGGCAGCGGCTTCCTCGCGCTGATCATCGGCCTCGTGGTCGGCCTGCTCGTCGGCGCCATGTGGGCCTCGATCGCGGCGCTGCTCAAGACCACCCGCGGCGTGCACGAGGTCATCACGACGATCATGCTCAACAACATCGCGCTCGGCATCATCTGGTGGATGGTGACCCCGGGTGGGCCCGCGGCCTACAAGAACACCTCCCAGATCCCCATGACCGGCCCGATCGACGACGCGGCGCGGATGCCCACGATCGCGGGCCTGCCGGTGGCCTTCCTCGTCTCCGTCGCTCTCGCGCTCGTCTGCGGGTGGATGCTCAAGAAGACGACGCTGGGCTTCCAGTTCGACACCGTCGGCAAGAACAAGTTCGCCGCCGGGTATGCCGGCATCGGGATCAGCAAGGTGATCCTCCTCGCGATGGCCTTCGCCGGGGCGCTCGCCGGCCTGGCCGGCGCCATGGAGGTCCACGGCGTCATGCACCACTTCGAGCCGGCCATCGGCGGCACGCTCGGCTTCGACGGCATCACCATCGCCCTGCTGGCGCGGAGCAACCCGGTCTGGACCATCCCGGCCGCCTTCCTCGTCGGCATCCTGCGCACCGGCGCCGCCGGCCTGCAGTTCGCCACCGGCATCGCGCCGGAGATCGTGGACCTGCTCCTGGCGATCACCCTGCTGCTGGTCTCGATCCCGGTCCTCGGGAAGTGGATCTTCCGGAGCCGCGCCGACAAGGTCGAGGCCGCCGCCACGAGCTGGGGGAACTGACGTGTCCGAGTGGATCTCTCGCAACAAGATGACCGTGGGCCTGGGCGCTGTCGTCCTCGTCCTCGCCTACCTCTACTACTTCGCCGACAAGACCACGGCGCTGTCGATGTACCGCTACTCGTGGTCGTATGCCGTGCCGCTCGTGCTCTGCGCGATGGTCGGGGTCATCGGCGAGCGCTCCGGCGTCGTCAACATCGGCATCGAGGGCCAGCTCCTCGTCTCGGCCTTCGCCGGCTTCTTCGGCGCGGCCTACTCGGGCTCGCTGCTCGTCGGCGTGCTCGCCGGTGTCGGCTGCGGCCTCATCCTCGGCGGCTTCCTCGCGTGGACGACGGTCAAGTGGCGGATGGACCAGATCATCGCCGGTGTCGTCCTCAACATCGTCGCCACCGGCATCACGTCCTTCTACTACAAGCCCGGTCAGCTGCTGCCGGCCCTCATGCCGCACGTGTCGATCCCGGTCCTGTCGAAGATCCCGCTCATCGGCGAGGTCTTCTTCAAGGGCACGGGCGTCATCGCGCTCCTCGCCATCGTCATCGTCATCGGCATTCACCTCGCCCTCTTCAAGACCCGCTGGGGCCTGCGCACCCGGGCCATCGGCGAGTACCCGTCCGCGGCGGACACCGCGGGCATCAACGTGATCCGGATGCGCCTGGTCAACGTGACGCTCGCCGGCGCCCTCGCGGGCCTCGCCGGGGTCTTCCTCTCGATGGACTCCACGAGCAGCTTCGAGCGGGGCATGAGCGCCGGTCGAGGCTTCCTCGCCCTGGCGATCATGATCTTCGGTGCGTGGCGGCCGCTGCGTGCGGCGGCGGCGGCGCTCTTCTTCGGCTTCGTCACCGCGGCCGCGAGCCAGCTCCAGGCGGACCGGGTCATCAACGTCCCGCCGCAGCTCGTCGGCACCCTGCCCTATGTCATGACCCTCGTGGTCCTGGCGGTCGCGGCCGGCAAGGTCCGCGCACCCGGCGCCGTCGGTCAACCGTTCGTCAAGGAAGGCAAGTGATGACCACGCCCACCAACGACGGCACCGAGCCCCGCGGCATACCGGCCGACGCGGCGCCGATGGAGTACGACCCGTCGGTGCCCGAGGTCGACACCTCGCAGGAGCACCTGGCCGCCATCGTGACGAACGAGGAGATCCTCGCCCTGCCGACCGAGGTCTCGGGCTTCGGCGCCGGCAACGTCGGCGAGGTGCTGCTCGACGTCAAGAACCTCAGCAAGTCCTTCGGCACGGTCAAGGCCAACCAGGACATCACCCTGCACGTGCGACGCGGTGAGATCGTCGCCCTCCTCGGCGAGAACGGCGCCGGGAAGTCGACCCTCATGAACCAGATCTTCGGGCTCATCAGCCCGGACACCGGCGAGGTGACGATCAAGGGCGACAAGACCCCGATCAAGGACCCCAAGGACGCGATCTCGCGCGGGATCGGGATGGTGCACCAGCACTTCCAGCTCGTGCCCGTCATGACGGTCGCCGAGAACCTCATGCTCGGCCACGAGACGACCAAGGGCGGCTTCCTCGACCTGGAGAGCGCGCGCGTCATGGTGCGCGAGCTCTCCGAGAAGCACGGTCTGGTCGTCGACCCCGACGCCGAGGTCGAGGACCTGCCCGTCGGCACCCAGCAGCGCGTCGAGATCCTCAAGGCGCTCTCGCGCAAGGTCGACCTGCTCATCCTCGACGAGCCGACGGCGGTGCTCACCCCGCAGGAGACCGACGAGCTCCTCGGTGTCATGAAGGACCTCGCCAACGGCGGCACGTCGATCGTCTTCATCACGCACAAGCTGCGCGAGGTGCTCGCCGTCGCCGACCGCATTTATGTGCTGCGCCACGGTGCGGTCGTCGGTCAGGTCGATGACGTCGCGGGCACGACCACGACGGACCTGGCCACGATGATGGTCGGCCGCTCGGTCGTGCTCAACGTGGAGAAGCCGCCGGCCACCCCGGGCGAGGTCGTGCTCGACGTCGCGGACCTGCACGTCAAGGACGACCGCAACCTCGAGGCCGTCCGCGGGTTCAGCATCCAGGTGCGGGCCGGGGAGATCGTCGGCGTCGCCGGTGTCGAGGGCAACGGCCAGCGCGAGCTCGTCGAGGCCCTCGCCGGCATGCGCAAGGTCACCTCCGGTCGGATGACCCTCGGCGACCTCGACCTCACCAAGGCCAACCCCTACGCGACCCACCACGCCGGGCTCGGCCACATCCCCGAGGACCGCGAGAAGCACGGCCTCGTCGCGGCCTACTCCATCGCCGACAACCTCGTCCTCAACGAGTACGACCAGGAGCCCTACGCCAAGGGCGGCGTGCGCCAGTTCGACGCGGTGCGCGCCAACGCCGAGAAGCTGCGCGACGAGTTCGACATCCGCTCCTCCGGGGTCGCCCAGTCGGCCGGGTCACTCTCGGGCGGCAACAAGCAGAAGGTCGTCGTCGCGCGCGAGATGAGCTTCAAGCCCAAGGTGCTCATGGCCGCCCAACCCACCCGTGGCGTCGACGTCGGCTCGATCGAGTTCATCCACAAGCGTATCGTCGCCGCCCGCGACGAGGGCGCCGGGGTGCTGCTCGTGTCGGCCGAGCTCGACGAGATCCTCTCCCTGTCCGACCGGATCGCCGTCGTCCACGGCGGCAAGGTGGTCAAGGAGATGCCCGCCGATGGTGCCGACCGCGCCCAGATCGGTCGCCTCATGGCCGGCGACCACTGAGCGGCGGCCTCCGCCGGCGGTGAGCGGGCGGCATACGGCGGGCCTGAGACCGTCGAGGGGTCACGAAACGCCCGGGAGACGCGGGCGGTCTCAATCGGTCAACGCAACGATGTGGTTTCACAGTACTTCGGCGAGGGCTTCGGCCGGTGTGCGCCACCCGAGGGTTTTGCGGGGTCGGGCGTTGAGGCCGTCAGCGACGTTGTCGAGGTC
>Ga0209572_1000967_pt1 | contig 27744 bp, 17 predicted proteins | sample EBPBio232012_DNA_FD_185867 | JGI IMG/M metagenome (GOLD analysis project Ga0209572, IMG submission 185867) | Wastewater treatment Type I Accumulibacter community from EBPR Bioreactor in Madison, WI, USA - Reactor 1_1/23/2012_ DNA (SPAdes)... | ecosystem: Engineered > Bioreactor > EBPR >...
CTGAACTTAAAGAACATCGAAAGGTCCTTATTAATAATGAATGGATAGAGGAAATCATGCTTAAAGACACTAAAAAAATACTAACTAAGCTGAATCTATATTCCGTAAATTCAATTAAGAGTTAGGGTTTAAAGTACAGCAATAACAGTAAGGATATTATAAACAATACAGCAGTAAGCCATAATGGCCCAATGTATTGCTGAATTAATTCATGTATCACGGGCTTTTGAAATATTTCTAATGGATTCAGAATGATAGCATTTTTAAGTGAGGTCAACTTTTCTTGATCATACCAACCTGCCACTGTGCTTAGTAAGATCCTAACAACAATCGCACTCGAAAGTATTCCAGAAAATAGAAGTTGATTCACCTTATTTTCCTTTTTTTCATTGACTATTGTAATCACATAAATCCATGAAAACACGATGATTGGAATCATTAAGGGGTGTGTGATGACGGCTAATAGTGAAAAAATTTCAAAGATAATCAGACGATATATAATTGGGCTATTGGATTTCAACTGATATCGATACACTCCTAACCAAACAAAAAACCAGCCCATGGCCTGATGTATTTCGTTGTTGGTCCAAAAGAAAGCCGATCCTGCCATAAGGGTGTAATAAAGGGCAATCAACACTGCAATACCATATTCCTTCCATTTAAACACCATTAAGAGCGCCACTAACAAATAAAAGATATTGAATGAAAGATTATAAATAGATAGTAAGATATCCAAAGGTAAGTCCATCTCCGAACCAAGCCATGGCCATACTTGTGTTATAATAGAGCCATAACGATGCTCCATAATCATTGGGTGTCCATTGTTGAGGATATTGAATAAAATAAATGGCGCATCTAAAAACAACATTCTTGCTTGCATAAAGACAACAGCAAGAATCAACAGTGCTGTCATTACGACAACTGCTATCTTTCCAGCTCCTGATGTCACATTATTTGATTCCGATATCATACATCATTGCGATAGATTGAAGAAATATTTTGTCTTTAAATGCAAATGTAGGTTAAGCCACACTTTGTTGACATGATTTTCAATAATAATATGCTGGTTATCTTTTATTGAAGCGATTGATTACGGATGAATACGCCTTTTTAAATAAAAGTTGAATCCAGTTGTGAAGAACCAATTTCCTGACTTCTTCCTGTGTCAAGACATGCTTATTGTCTTCGATATAAGCTATCAGTTTCTTTTGTTGCGCCGTAATTTCGACATGATGCCGTATATCTACAGAAAGCGATTCTGTAAATAATTTAAAAAACTCATTTTCCAAGAAATCATCCATATTGATTCCATTCAATACACTTATTTTCCTAAATTCTTCATCTATTCCTTCCCCATACAAAAAGAATGGAATTCCCATTTCTAGTGAGTAATAAGCATAAGAGCCGGTATGATTGCTTGTGGTATATCGAAAACGACGTATGGTACCATAGAATATTTCCACAAAGTCAAAGTCTCCGATATATCCATTAGTCACCACTTCAAATCCAGCTTGTTCGAAAATAGCATGATGCCCTTGTAATACATCATAATAGTATAAGCATACCGTGATGGGATGATACTCTTTGGGCAACTGTTGTAAGGCTTCCGCATACTTGCGATATCCGGAACTAAAATTAAACTCACTCGATGAATGAGCTGGAAATGCCAGTGTGCCGACACGTTCTTTGTCCGGCTCTATTCCTTTTAATCGACGATATTGAGGAAACAGTGGGCCGAGTGCAAAAGCCTTTTTTCCTGTCTGAAGTTCATAATTCTTAACTCGATGACCATTGTCTAAAAACACCAATTCATTTTCACTTTCTAACAATCTATTATAGAAATATTCAAACTGAAAATTAACACCATGCTCCAGTAAACAAATATAGGATATAGGAATATAATTAGGGATTCTGAATACTTGCCTGAATATGCCGGACATGCCATACAAATCACTAAGACGAGGCTTTCCTAGATTTTTAGCCTTCTGAGTTTCAACATACTCTTCCGTGACATGAATCATGATTCAACTGCTTTTGCCTCCATCAGAATAAAACTTCTACTAAATATAATCAAACTGACAATCATCCATATATGTGATAGGTCATTGGTATTCAGATAAGGCTCTACATGTATCTTAAAAACAAATAGCAGGAGTGTAAGCATGCCCGAGCCAATGCCCAATAGATACCATTTGCTGCCTATGTCACCGGTGCTTTTGTATATCGACAATTCTATATATCCACATATTAAGGATAGAGTTACAGCTGTATATATCGCCACTACCGTGAAGCTTGGATAAATATTGATAGAAACAATGGCAATCGCAAGAAATAAGATGTTGATGACATGGTAAACTTTCAACGTATTGCTGTTATCAAAGCCTCGTAAACCCTGGTGATATGCATGTTGTAATGCGCCCCTCACAGCAAAAAAAGACCCGAGCAAAGCCAATATCCATCCGGGAATTGAATATGCTATTGAAAAATATTCCTTAAACCCATGACTGAATATTCCACCCCATATTGCGGATATTGCCGTAAAAAACAAGAAAAAACAGAAGTTATAAATATAGTCAACATGTCCACGATGACCATTATACACCTTATTGCTGTGATATATGCCCGTTGCACATATCAGCGTATTGGTAAGTAATGTCATAGGCTCAGATATATTCCAACCTGCAAATTGTATTAAAAGATACATCGTGCAAATATACTTGTATTTATCCTGAATTTGGCAAAAGACGCTTTCCTGAACCGAACATAGTTGATTATGAAGGCAATATGATGTACGATTCAACTTTTATTAATGCTGCATTTGGACTTATGAAGTTTCATATCTATTCGCCAATTCCCAAATTATAATTACATTCGCCTTACAGACGAAACAGAGATGTTTGTTGCTATTATGACAAATGAATTTTTATGCTTAAAATAATTACGACCTCCTTTTTGGTTCTTCTTTCATTGTCCGCTTTTTCTCAACCATACAAAGAGCCGGTTGACTTTGTCAATCCACTCATGGGGACGTTGTCCACCTTTTCTCTATCTTCCGGCAATACCTATCCAAGCATATCTATGCCATGGGGGATGAATAGCTGGACTGCACAGACAGCGAAGATGGGTGACGGTTGGCAATATTATTACAATGCAGAAAAAATTCGTGGCTTCAAGCAAACACACCAACCATCCCCATGGATCAACGATTACGGCCAATTTTCTATCATGCCTGTCACCGGAGGCCCTAAGTTTACTGAAAAAGATAGGATGTCCTGGTTTTCTCATAAAGCTGAAGTTGCCACCCCCTATTATTACAGCGTCTATCTGGCAGATCACGACGTCACGACAGAATTATCGCCTACTGAAAGGGCTTGTATCTTCCGATTTACCTTTCCACAGAGCGACCAGTCCTATGTCGTCATTGACGCATTTGACCGCGGTTCTTATATCAAAATAAATCCTAAAGATCGTACGATAATCGGCTATTCTACCCGAAACAGCGGCGGTGTACCGGATAATTTCAAAAATTATTTTATCATTCAATTTGACAAGCCATTTGACGCCTCTTTTGTCTTTAGTGACAGCACATTAATAAAAGATAAAAACGAACTGAATGCGGGTCATGTCGGTGCCGTCATCGGCTTCAAAACACGTCGCGGCGAGGCAGTAACCGCCCGTGTAGCATCCTCTTTCATCAGTCATGAACAAGCAGCACTCAACCTAAGCAGAGAATTAGGGGAGAAAGACTTTAATACCATCAAATCCCAAGGGAGGGAGACTTGGAATAAGGAATTAAGCCGCATCTTGGTAGAGGGCGGTTCGGATGATGAAACAAAGACATTTTATTCGTGCTTATATAGGACAATGCTTTTCCCTCGTAAGTTTTATGAATATGATATCAACAATCAAGTTGTCCATTACAGCCCATACAATGGTCAAGTGTTGCCCGGAGTGATGTACACGGATAATGGCTTTTGGGATACCTTCCGGGCAGTATTCCCATTTTTCAACCTAATGTATCCTGAGCTCAACAGTGAGATCATGCAAGCCATGGTCAATGTATATAAGGAAAGTGGATGGCTTCCTGAATGGCAAAGCCCCGGACACCGCAATTGTATGATTGGCAGCAACTCCGCATCCATCATTTCCGATGCCTATATCAAAGGAATTAGGGGATTCGATGTCGAGAAGTTGTACGAAGCAATTTTAAAAAACAGCAATAATGCCGGCCCTATTGAGTCGGTAGGTCGTGCCGGCGCAGATGATTATAACACACTGGGTTATGTCCCTTATGACGGCGGCGTCAATGAAAATGCAGCTCGTACATTAGAATACGCTTATGATGACTTTACTATAGCACAACTGGCGAAGGCTTTGAAAAAACCGCAAGAAGAAATCTCACTTTACACGTTTAGGGCTCAGAACTATAAAAACGTCTTTGATAAAGAGTACAAGCTCATGAGAGGACGAAACAAGGACGGCTCCTTCCAGCACCCTTTTAACCCTTATAAGTGGGGCGACGCTTTCACGGAAGGAAATAGCTGGCACTATACATGGAGTGTATTTCAAGACGTGAATGGGCTGGCGCAACTGATGGGTGGCCGTGATACCCTTGAAATGATGCTTGATAGTGTTTTTTCATTACCGCCAATCTTTGACGATAGTTATTATGGCTTTCCGATACATGAAATCCGAGAAATGCAGATTATGAATATGGGTCAGTATGCTCATGGCAACCAACCCATCCAACACATGATATACCTGTATAATTTTATTGGCAAACCCTGGAAAGCACAGTATCGACTTCATGAAGTGATGAACAAGCTTTATCATCCCGGCCCGGACGGCTATTGTGGTGACGAAGACAATGGCCAGACCAGCGCATGGTATGTGTTCTCTGCAATGGGATTCTACCCCGTATGCCCCGGGACAACACAGTATGTTATAGGGTCACCCTTGTTCAAAAGAGTTACTTTGTCTTTAAATAATGGTAAAAAAGTACAGATTAATGCCCCGGCAGTCAATAATCGCAATGTATATATCGACAATATCACCCTCAATGGACGTCCGTATGAAAATCTATATTTCGATCACTTTGAATTGATGAAGGGCGGTAAATTCGATTTTCAAATGTCGGAAAAGCCCAATACACTCAAGGTGTTTAAAGAGCATCAACTTCCATTCTCAATGACGCCTTGGCCAGAAGTGAAACGTAAAAAATAAAAGAACAGAAAATATAAAAGTCGGATATCACCATCGGGATTAGAGCGCCAACAGGTAATCTATACTTTGGTCAATGGCATCTTTATCAACAGATTTATTGATAGAAAAACTGCCTATACCGTTGAGTAAGGAAAATAAAATTTTACCGGATTCATTTTTCTTATCATTTAAAATAAAATTAAAAAAAGCAAGCCGGTCGATATCCTTTATCTTCGACAAGTCACACATTCTAAGCAGAACGGAAAGAATTTCTTCAAAATTATCCGCTAAAATTAACCCCATCCTATGGGAAAGCCACGCTTCGGCTATCATCCCATACAACACTGCCTCGCCGTGGGTAATCGGATTGGTCGCATGTAGCATACATGACTCAATAGCATGACCTATAGTATGTCCAAAATTTAGTGCTTTGCGGACACTACTTTCAAAGGGATCTCTTTCAACCAATGTCTTCTTTACAAGGATACTTTGACGAAGTATCTCATAATTAATATCGGGTCTGGATTGGCTTAATGTCTTGCTTATCGACCTAAACAATACTTGATCTGCAATCAAAGCATGTTTGACTATTTCAGAAAAACCGCTCCACACCTCCCGATCAGGCAAGGTGTCCAAAAATCCAAGATGTGTAAATATTGCTTTTGGCTTACTAAATAATCCAATCGCATTTTTCACCCCCTCAAAATCTATTCCTGTCTTTCCTCCAATCGAACTGTCCGTCATGGACATCAAAGTAGTAGGAATATGCACAAAATCCATACCCCTCTTGTAAGTCGAAACCGCCAATCCTCCCATATCTCCGATGACGCCACCACCCAACAGAAGCGCCAATGCCCTACGATCAACCCTCTCTGCCAATAACTTTTGCCATATCGTATGACATGTTTCTATCGTTTTATTGGCTTCTCCGGCTGCAACCTCTACAACAAGCGTATTGTCCGGCAAAAAACCCTGGATAACCGGATAACAATATCGGATTGAATTCTCATCTCCCAAGACAACATAAGAACTGTACATACGGGATGAGATAAAATTTTTAAAATAATTGAAATCCTTGTCCAAATAAAGTGGACTTCCATCGATATTGATAATCTCGGGTCTCATCTATACTTTATAATTGTTTGACTATATGAACTGACCAAGCTTCTGCACGAACTTCAAAAAGCGTGCGAACATATTTCCAAGTCGTACGAAATAAGTCGGAATTCCGATAGTGTTCCAAAGCGACAACATCTTGCCATTGGCTGTACGTAAAAAGAATATTGCTATTGTCTGTATCTTGTAATAAGTGAAGCCCCTCACATCCGGGAAAATGCCGTATTTCACCGGCAACCTCATTGAAATGTTGTAAAAATAAATCTACTGCATCCACACGGAATTGCATTTTTACTACTCTTTGCAATAATTTTTCTTCCACTTTTATCTTTTAAATCGAAATAAGAAACAATCTCATATTAGCAAGGGATATTCTTTCAGATTATGGTATCGTCCACTTCTTCGGTCAAAAGTAAATATTTCAAACCGTATTTTTTCATAAAAACTAAGGAATTTAAGAAGAGCACGAAAGTGTGGAAGATCCGGGTCGATCTATTGCCCAATCGGGTATCAACTTGTACCAATGGTCGAATTGTGTTTGGTCAGAATAAGGTCGTTTTAGCATCTCATACAATTCATCAATTAAGTTGTATTCTCCTTTATAAGCCTGCTCTATGGCTAATTGTGCCATATAATTTCGAAGTACATATTTTGGATTGACGGACTTCATCCTTTGTTGCCTTTCTACAACATTGCTTTTATCTTTTTCCAAAAACATCAAATACTTCTCAAACCATTTATGCCATTTTTCTGCTTCACTATGCGAAAGCTCTCGGTATAAAGCCGCCTGCATCAGGTGAATAACATTTTCTTGATTCAATTCAACAGCTTCCCAATGTACATCCGACAATATCCAAAAAAAGATTGTCATGTCAATACCGGAAGACTGCATCAACTCTCGTAACTCATCTACATGCAGCGCTACATCTTGATCTACATATCTCAATCCCATTTTTTTGGACATCATCGTATAATATTTCTGAGGAATTTCCATCTCTGTCGTTTTAAGAACATCTTGTAATGCATCGACATCACCTATGCATGGATAAAGCGCATTGGCAAGTTGATACAAATTCCAAAGTGCAATATAATCTTGCTGTCCAAAGCGATATCTTTTTTGCCCTAAATCCGTTGTATTGGGCGTCCAGTCTTCATCATAACGGTCTATCCAACCATAAGGTCCATAATCTAATGTCAACCCTGCAATAGACATATTATCCGTATTCATGACACCATGGACAAATCCTACTCTCTTCCACTCCATGATTAAATCAATCGTACGCTTGCAAACATCCTTAAAGAAACTGATATATGCATCTTTTGACGAAATAGAGATGTGCGGAAAGCTTTGATTAATCGTATAATCCAACAATCGGGTCAACTTTTCTTTATCCTTCTTTGCTGCGAAAAATTCAAAATTACCAAATCGAATAAAAGTAGGGCTCAAGCGACACACCACTGCTCCCGGCTCAAGCTTTGGATGACCATCGTAAAACATATCCCGCAACACTTTTTCGCCCGTTTCTATCAAGCATAATGACCGAGTGGTAGGCACGCCAAGGTGATGCATCGCTTCACTGCACAAATGCTCTCTAATAGAACTTCGCAACACCGCTAAGCCATCAGCATGTCTGGAATAAGGTGTTTCCCCAGCACCCTTTAGCTGTACCGCCCACCGTCCATTGTGCTCCACTTCAAACAAATTAATAGCTCTACCATCACCTAACTGTCCTGCCCAATTGCCAAATTGATGCCCGGCATAAGCCATTGCGTATGGATGTGTCCCCGGATATACCTCTTGCCCACTGAATACTTTCAAAAACTGTTCACTCATGGTCTGTGTTTTATCCATACCCAATAATTCCGCCGCTTCTACACTGGTATGAATCAAGCGAGCATGCGGAAAAATCCTTGGTGTAACATAGGAGTATGCATCCGCCACCATGCGCCTTGTATTGGACATGTCAGGGTCTGCAGGCATAGCTTCCGCATATCCGGGAATAACATTCAGTTGTATCATGCTTTAAATATCCGATTTCAAATAGACGGAATAATGCTGGCGAAGCTTATCCACCTTTGGCTGTATGACAATACGGCAATATGGTACAACCGGATTGTCATTGAAGTAGTTGTGGTGATAATCTTCCGCAGGATAAAACGGCATTTCGCTGCTAACCTCCGTGACAATAGGATCCGGATAGACATCTTTTAATTCATCAAAAACGCTTTGAATAACATCTTTTTGCCCTTCATCCAAGTAATAAATGACCGATCTATATTGCGTACCCTTATCATTGCCCTGTCTATTGAGCGTTGTAGGGTCGTGTGTCGTCATAAATATAATTAGCAGGTCATGATAAGAAATCCTTTCAGGCTCAAAGGTTACTTTGACTACTTCAGCATGACCTGATTCTCCGGAACACACTTCCCTGTAAGATGGATTCTTGGATAAACCACCACAATAGCCGGGTTCAACCTTCACTATACCATTGAGTCGTTGTAATACAGCTTCGACACACCAAAAGCATCCACCGCCAAATATTGCTTGCTGTTCGCCTTTCATAATTTTTTCATTTTCATTATTAGTAAAAAAATAAAATAGGATAAAGTTTAGAAAGTAGGTAAATTGTATGTATCTATCGCTTTTATACCCTACAATTTCTTGCACAACATGAAGAGTATTCTTATAAATATCCCACATTCTGTAATTGTCAAGTTCGGAATGTGGGATAAAAAAGATACGAAAGCAATTGACGACATCCATAAAGAGACATATCCGTAAAAAACAAGTTCACTTCAGAATTTCATTCAAATGGAAAAAATATGGCAACTTTTCACTACCTTTGCACCCTCAATCACTCATTTACGGTCGTAATCCATAATATAACCTCAAATTAGTAACATGCAATTACATAATCGGGTAAATGGTGCGGAATTGAAAGCTAAGATGCGTCAATCCTCAGAAGAAAGAACCACCATTTCATTTTACAAATACTTTCAATTTGATAATCCGCGCCTTGTGCGAGATCATTTATATACCATTTGGAATCAATTAGAGGTATTAGGCAGGATTTACATTGCTCATGAAGGCATCAATGGTCAGATTTCTGTACCTACATCACAGTTGGAAGCCTTTAAAGCCGCATGTGATGACTTAGACTTTATGAGAGGCAATCGACTCAATTATGCCATAGAAGATGACGGAAAGTCATTTTTCAAATTGAAAATAACGGTGCGTAACAAGATTGTCGCTGATGGTCTGGATGATTCTACCTTTGATGTAAGAGATAGCGGTATTCACCTCAACGCGCAGTCTATGAATGAAATCCTGGAACATCCCGACACTGTTGTTGTTGATATGCGCAATCACTACGAAAGCGAAGTTGGACACTTCAAAAATGCCATTCTTCCTGATGTTACCACATTTAGAGAGTCTTTGCCCATCATCAGTGATATGCTCGCCGATAACAAAGAAAAGAATGTCGTCATGTACTGCACAGGCGGCATAAGGTGTGAGAAGGCAAGCGCTTACATGAAGCACAAGGGCTATAAAAATGTCTTCCAACTAGAAGGTGGCATCATCGAATATACCCGACAAGTCAGAGAAGAAGGCCTTGAAAATAAATTTATTGGAAAAAACTTCGTATTTGACGAACGCCTTGGCGAAAGTATCAGCAACGACGTCATCGCTCATTGCCACCAATGTGGAGCGCCTTGTGACGACCATACCAATTGTGCCAATGACTTTTGTCATCTATTATTTATCCAATGCTCTGATTGCCGTAATAAATACGAAAATACTTGCTCTCCATTGTGCCAAGAATATCTGCATAGACCCCATGAGGAGCAAGTAAAAGCAGGCAAAGCCCTATTATTCAATGGCTCCAAGTTTGGCAAAGGTCGATACAATCCCAATCAAGTCGGAAATAAAGACCTATTAATAGAAAAATAAAATTGATTGGTCGATTATGAGATCCCGTGTGAAACTTATCACCCAAAAAGGATGGTTAACAACGTATAAATCATAAATAAATATACCATGAATTACCGTCCGGCTTCGATTTTCAAGCGATTTGTAGCATTATTAATTGATGGCATGATTATCCATGTTATTGCGAAATTGTTTGCTTTTCCATTGGGATTTAATTTTCATCCATTTGGTATATTTAGCTACGGTTGGTGGGGCTTTGTTGAGTATTCAGGATGGACCGGACTGATAGGCGTGTTGTATTATATTTTCTTAGAATCTTCCACCAAAAGTGCCACCTTAGGCAAACAAATTATGAGATTAACCGTATTGGATGAAGAAGGGAATACCCTAACTTTGGGTAAGTCAATAATACGCAATGTCACCAAGGTATTGTGTGGAAATATCTTTGTCATCGGTTATTTCTTTGCCTTTTTCACCAAAGACAGACAGGCACTGCATGATCTTCTCGGCACTACCATTGTTGTAGAGAATCAATAAGGAGAATTTATTGATAAATACTCTTGAGTAAGTGTGACTATTCCGGATTAAAGTGCTGCCATCCCTGCGCCCTCAGCCTGTGGAAGTTGCCACCTGAAGTCTCCAGCATAACGCCATCTTTTTCAGTCAGGATAGACCCGACGACATACACATCGTCAAGGTACTTTAATTTTTCCATGTCTTCAGGATCGATGGTAAATAACAACTCGTAATCTTCACCGCCATTTAAAGCACATGTTATGGGATCCATTCTAAACTTTACAGCCAAGTCTTCCGTCATAGAATGGATGGGTACTTGTGCTTCTTTGATGACCGCACCTACCCTGGATTGCCGACATATATGGAACACTTCAGATGCCAATCCATCTGAAATATCGATCATCGCTGTCGGTTTGATTCCTGCTGACTTCAACATTTTGATCACATCAGCTCTGGGCTCCGGTTTAAGTTGACGTCCTACCACATAAGCATAGTCTGCCAGATCTGGTTTTATTCCCGGATTATCTAAAAACAGTGCTTTTTCCCTTTCCAATATCTGAATACCGATAAAGGCACCCCCAAGGTCACCACTGACGCACAATAAGTCTCCGGGTTGAGCCGTATTTCTATACACTATGTCTTCTTTCGGTGCATGACCAATGGCTGTAATACTGATGATAAGCCCTTTGTTGGAAGATGAAGTGTCGCCCCCCACCAGATCGACACCATAGCGATTACAGGCGGCACGAATCCCTTCATATAATTCATCCAAACTTTCAAGACTAAAGCGGTTGCTAACGCCAATGGATACGGTAATCTGACGAGGTGTGGCATTCATCGCATAAATATCAGACAAGTTGACGGCTACCGATTTATATCCCAGATGCTTCAAAGGCATATACATGAGGTCAAAGTGGATATTCTCAATGAGAAGGTCTGTACTGACGACTACTTGCTGTCCTTCTTCATAATCAATAACAGCACCATCGTCACCTACCGATTTTACGGTGGAGGGGTTAACTGTTTCAAAGTTGGAAATCAAACGATTGATCAATTCAAATTCGCCTAAATTGCCAAGTTCTGTCCGTTGATTGTCTTCCATAACTATTCGCTTATGATATTTAAACACGCCTGCCAAAGATTGGTTGCCGGCAAAGGCGCTTCAAAAGAATTAACCTCTTGAGTCACCGGATGTTGAAAACTCAACTTCCATGCGTGCAGGCTTATACTTCTATCTTTATTGCCTCGTCTGGCTCCGTACTTGACATCTCCTTGTATGGGGCATCCTACAGCAGCTAATTGCGCCCTGATCTGATGATGCCTGCCCGTCTGAGGATGTAGGTTGACGATGGTGTATTTATCCGTTTTTCCCAATACTTGATAGTGGGTGATAGCCGCTTGTTCGGCTTCTTCCGGCTGGGCAACTCTTATTTTAGACTTATTGCCTGTTCGGTTGTCATCGATGATATGACTAAGCGTGCCGGATGTATCAGGCATTTGCCCTTCTACTAAGGCAAGATAGGTCTTATGGACATTCCGGGATTTGAACAATTGACTTAGCCACGCGGCTGATTTATTATTTTTGGCGAGCAATACCAATCCTGAAACAGGGCGATCTATGCGGTGAACCAAAAAGAGATTGTGGTGAAAATATTTTTTACATAAGTCCAAAAGGTTGATATCACCTGTCTTGTCCGGCTGTACCGGCTGTCCTGCCAATTTGTTGATGATACAAAATTGATGATTTTTGGCTAAAACCTGATCGCTGAATGTCATTATTTGATTTCTTCGTAATCTGTATATTCTTTATCTGACGGGCGTTCTTCCGGTCGTGTCTGCTCTCGCATATCATTCCTTTCCTTAATGGCACCATTGATCTGACCAAAACGGTACATTTTGTAAATGATGTATCCTATTGCTATAATGACAATAAATTTCACAATGAGTCAATTATTTATGACAAAGATATAATAAATGGAGTAAAAAATCAATTTCAGCCCAAATTCTTATTAACCAACAAGGGCACCGTTAATTGAGAATTGAGAATTGAAAATTGAAAATTCTCCATTCAAATCGTAAATCGTAAATCGTAAATCGTAACTTCAATTTTCCATTCACCATTCTCCATTCTCCATTAAAACAGTATAAAACTTGGGAGATAAAACTTGAGATTCCCAATTGTTACAGATACTGACTTATATTTACAGTTCAAAATTTACTGCATTTGTTTGTTCATAATATCAACCAATGGCTTGCCTCCTTTGACTATCATCTCCGGTTAGATAGCAATGGCTATGATCAGGATACTTACCATAAGCACGAATCATTAATTGGTTGTGGTGTTATAGATTTTTTTCAAATAAAGAGCATACATAATACTTTTCACACTGATCTCAAAAACTTCTTAGATAGAAATCAAGGCCGGTACATAATGGGGCATATCAGTTTTGAAGCTAAAGATATATTCGAACATTCTTCGACCTCTCTTCCAACATACATCGACACGCCACTCATCACTTTTTTTGTTCCCAAACATGTTATAAGTGTGCAGGATGAGAAGATCAATATCCTTTCATCTATCCTTTCTGATGACGAAATCCTGAATGAAATAGCAAACTCCAAAGCATTTCCAAAACATCCATATATAGAAGGGCATGGCGGCTTTGCCATATCAAAGGATACCTATATCCGGGATGTAAAACAGTTAATTCAGCATATTCAACGAGGTGATATATACGAAATCAACTATTGTCAACCTTACCACATTCAAGGAATCGACTTGGACCCATATCTTTTTTATGACAAAATGAGAAATGTGTCAGAGCCTCCATTTGGCGCCCTTTACCGTATCGGCCAACAGTTTCTCTGTTGTGCCAGCCCTGAACGGTTTGTTGCTCGACGTAATACAAAGCTGATTACTCAACCCATTAAAGGAACCAATAGAAGATTAGCTGATGCAGAAGCCAACATACAACAGCAACATCTATTGCGAGAAAGTCAGAAGGAACGCTCCGAAAACGTGATGATTGTTGACCTCATGCGCAATGACCTCGCTAAGATATGTCTTCCCGGCTCCGTACTTGTTGATGAATTATTTGGAGTCTATGCCTTCCGTCATGTAAACCAAATGATTTCTACCATTTCAGGAAAAACAGAAAAGCCCATCAATATAGTAACAGCTATGGATGCACTGTTTCCGATGGGTTCCATGACGGGAGCGCCCAAGGTTAGTGCATTACAACTTATTGACCGGTATGAATCCTTTACACGTGGCTTATACTCGGGAACAGTGGGTTATATCGACCCTTCCGGAGATTGGGACTTTAACGTGGTTATCCGTTCACTTGTTTATGATATGACAACACAAAGAGCATCCATCTCAGCCGGAGGAGCTATTACAGCTTTGTCTGATCCGGCAGGTGAATATGAAGAAAGTATCCTTAAAATGGAAAGTATTCTCACCTTACTTCAGGAAATGGGCTAAACAGGCTGTAGTCCCATTGATTATTATCATTTCTACTATGCAACGGAGGAAAATCACGATTAGTATTTCACTTTCAAATAACAAGCGTGTATTTTTGCGCTCTTTATTATCAAGAAGGTGATGGCGCGACCTAGATTTCATTTTTCGATATATTTAGCAATCTTGAGTATTGCCGGATTTCTTGCAACGGATATGTATTTGCCTGCATTTGATATCATGCATATCGATATGGCGACAACGAGAGCCAATGTAGGCGCTAGTCTAAGTATTTTTTTAGGTGGCTTTGCCATAGGGCAGATATTATGGGGCAGTATAGCCGACCGCTATGGCAAGCCGGAAGCACTGATGATGGGGCTTTCTATATTTACGATTGCCTCTTTCATGCTTTTTTATATCCAAGACATTCAATACTTTTTGGCATGGAGATTAGCACAAGCATTGGGTATTTGCTCGGCTGCTGTATGTTGGCAGGCATTGGTTATCGACCGCTATCCGGAAGGGGAGACCAATAAGATATTTGCGTCCATCATGCCACTCGTAGCATTGTCTCCGGCACTCGCCCCTTTGTTTGGCGTCGCCATTCTGAAATATTGGGGTTGGAGATATATATTTGTAGTTTTGGCAGCTATTGGCATCGCTTTAATAGTATATACTTTTCCACTTTTAGGACAAAACAAAAAGGAAAGTAATTCCAAATCGGAAATTTCTTACTTAACTTTTTTTAAATCACGGTTATTCATCGGAAACGTGATGATATATGGGTTTTGTTCGGCAGGATTTTTCGCTTGGCTTACAGGGGCGCCTTTTTTTCTAAAAAATCTCGGATACAATGAAAGTGATATCGGACTGAGTTTTGTCCCTCAGACGATAGCATTTATAGTGGGCGGATACGGTTATCGACTCATAGCCGGCAAGGTCGATGGCCTAAAGCTTATTCCAATTCTATTGCTGATATACGCCGTCAGTATGTTGACAATATTGTATATGGGCTTGTTTACAACTCCCACTCTATCTATGCTTTTAATCCCCTTTAGCACCATGGCGTTTTCCAATGGAGCCTGTTATCCCATTGTCGTTGCTGATGCCTTACAACCCTTTGCCCACCAATCAGGCAAAGCCTCCTCTCTTCAAAATACGCTTCAATTGGGAATTAGCTTTTTGGCTAGCATATTGGTTGCCTTTTTCTCACACCACGCACTCATTGCCACATGTATCGTCATGGCTTCGACCGTTGTCTTTGCTGCTTGGGGCTATTATCTAACGATATCATATCGGAAAGTATCCTCTGCTTCAGCCTAAGATTGAGTATTAGTATGTAAAATTTTATATAACTATCGTTTTTAGGTTTTAAACATTTAGTTATTCAAATACTTATAAATTTGCATGTATTAGAGCGAAATACTATCTTTGCATATTGTTGTGTAAAACAACTACATTACAATTTACAAATATTTATATATGAATCAAAAATTCAGCTTCATATTTGTTTTCTTATGGCTTACTTTGACTTCTTACGGCCAAATGACCGATAATGGCATTACCAAATACGGCAATGAATGGCAGATTGAGGGTCAAGATTATTATAAAATCCGAATCGGCGCCGATGGATTCTTTAAAGTTGACTTCCAGACGCTTCAAAGTAGTGGGTTTCAAGGAAACATCCAAGGCAATGAACTGCAATTGTTTAAAAATGGAGTTGAAGTGCCCATATTCGTTACCAACAATAATATCTGGGGCTCCGGTGACTACCTTACTTTCCATGGATATTACAACAAATCCGAATTAGATCGATATTCCTTTCAAAATGGAACTGAAGACATAGTCAATCCAAAGGCAAGCCTATATTCCGATTCATCAACCTACTTTTTAACCATGTCGCCCGGCAAAAATGGTCTTAGGGTAAACACTCTCACCAATGACCTCACCAATGTACCCAGCCCTGAACCTTATATCATCCGTATTTCCGAATTGGACTTTAAAGAAATCCTCAATACCAAAACTGAATATTCCGGCTTGCATCCATATATACTTTCCGGCTTTTATGCGGGCAAAGGCATGGTTTCGTCGGCTGACAATCAAACATACAACCTACCATGTCCGGGCTTGCTGGCTGACAGTAAACTGCCTATATTCAGGTACCGTGGCGTGACGAATGCCGGAAATGTGGGCTTAGGGCTTGGACATGACCTTAAGTTTAGTCTAAAAGGTCATGATATGTTCAATGCATCATCCTCATCTCCCCGTGTCATCTATGTCAACTTCTCATACTCAGATATCAATCGTGTCATCACTGCTGACAACAACCAATACTCATTAACAAGCGGTCATTCCCTAGACAAGATTAAAACAGGATATGTTGCCATAGAATACCCGGCAAGTACAGATATTGACGCTGAAAAAACATTGCGGTTTTACCTTGAAGGTCGTGCCGGAGACAGATATTTAGCTCTTACTTATAGTGGCAATGCTCCACAATCGCCCTATTTGACGGATTCTACCGGTATCTGGCGTATTCCGGGCGTTGTCGAAGGCAATACTATCCGCTTTAAAATACGTGAAACCTTGCAAACGACACAATTGATATATCGCCCTTCCGATCTGGCAGTGTCTATTCAGGCTATGCATAAAGTAAAGATTAAGACTTTTGACAACTTTGCGCACGATTACATCATTCTTTCACATAGTCTTTTGCTTAATAGTGACAATGGAATATCGGCGGTAGAGCAATATGCCGCCTATAGAAGGTCGGCCAGTGGAGGCAACTATGACGTCGCTGTCGTCGATATCAATGATCTATATAACTCATTTGGGTATGGATTGGATTATAATCCTATGGCGGTGAAAAACTTTGCCAATTACTTAGGGTTGACCGGTAAATCGCGCTTCCTTTTTATCATCGGGAGAGGTAGGGATTATAAGGAAATCAGAACTCCTGAACAGCTCGCCACGGCAATAAGTAGAGGATATGGCGTACCATCTTTTGGCGACTACGGCTCAGACAACCTTTTGGTGTCAAAGTCTTTTCATGCACTTGAAATGAAAGTCGCTGTAGGCCGACTTCCGGCAGTTACTCAAGAAGAAGTGCTGGTCTATCTGAACAAAATTAAGCTTAGTGACGCAGCATACAATGCAACCGGTGACAATCCTTCCAGACAATGGCTTAAGACTATTGTTCAGGTCAATGGCGGAAACATCGGAAAACCGGATCAAGTCGCCATAGCCAATGCCCAAAAAGAAACTGAAAATATCATAAAAGCATCCAAAATAGCCGGTATTGTTGAAACATTTATCAAAGGTAGCAATGAAACCATAGGCAAAGCCTCAGATGACTTTTTCAAATTAGTTAATCAGGGAGTATCTGTTGTGGATTATTTTGGTCATGGAGCACTCAGTTCTCTTGAATACCCGATTGACCTTCCTTCCAAGTACGACAATAATCCAAGGCTACCCATCTTGATTATCAAGGGATGCAAGACCGGTAATTGTCAAAGAGATGGCGCATCCTACCCAGCAAAGTTATTGTATGACGAAAGCTATAAAAACGCTGGATTCCGTGCCGTTGTCGGTAGTATCGCCGATAGCGACCTTCACGGCTTAAGCTCATTGGCAACACAATTCTATACCCTTTGGGGCAGCTCCCTTTATGGTAAAACATTTGGAGAGCTATTTCAGGCAACATTCAATTCGCCCAACCTCAAAACCTCTCAGGAAGGCATCCAACAGCTGTATATCGGAGATCCCGCACTTTATACACCTGCATTTCCCGGACCTGATTTCATTGTAAAATCAGAAGATGTTGAAACAATCCCTAAATTGATATCCTCTTTAGACAATAAATTTACCGTTCGATTTAATATTAAAAACTTAGGCACATCAACTCCTGACACCCTATTCTACCGTATCATCTATGAAAATGGAAATAAAAAAGTCGTTTCCTCACAGTCCTCATACATCATTAACCCTAAGAGTGAAAATGAAGTGTATGCGGAGTTCGATTTAGACAAATCCTCTACTTCAGGCGAAAACTCTATTTATATTACACTTGATCCGGACAATAAAATATCTGAATCACCCGCACCGGCGGCAGAGCTCAACAATGAATATACCAATAGTTCAGGCAGCAAAGGATTCAAATTTTTTATTCAATCCTCTTTGCTACAGCAGGTCTATCCATATCGTTATGCTATTTTTGATACCAATGCTATTACTCTTTCGGGTTACAGCCAGTCCTTGAAAGCTAAAGAACAAACAATCCATTGGGCCATAGATACTACAGCCTCCTTTAATTCTCCCCTGTTGCTTACTCATACAGACTTATATCCTATCGGTCATATTGAGTGGGCACCGAGTTTGACACTTCTTGACAATATCGTGTACTATTGGAGAATATCACGAGACAGTATATCTCCTGAAGAACCCGCCTTGGAGTCTATTTCCAGCTTTACCTATTTACCGGGAAAGAAAGGCTTTTCCCAGTCACATAATGATCAATACCGAGAAGACAATGTCCAAAATGCCGTCATCCAAGGCGGAGGGAACAATATCCAGTTTGGATCCCGTACTATGATCTTCTCCTATACCAATGGAATTATATCAGAGCACCCGGATGACGTAGGTCTTATACGAGAAGGAGTCACCTTGAGGAGCGGCAAAATAAAAAATGAATTCGCATCATATCCCAATGGAATTTTGGCTTTATTTTGGTATCGACAGGATTCAATGTTGGTAGCTATTCCACCCAATACAACTCCATACGGCTCTCTATCCGCCACTACAACACGCAGTTATTTGGCTTTTGACCCTTTAAATGTGGCGAGTAGGAAAGCTCTTATTAACTTCATAGAGAATGTAGCAGCCGATGGGGATATCCTCACGATTGCAACTTTTCAAAACGCCAAAGATAGCGATTTGGGCGTGACACAATGGCAAGCTGATTCGATAGATACCGGTGGAAAAAACATCTTCAATGTATTCGAAAAATATGGTGCACACAAGGTCAGGTCGCTTTTGGTCGGAGAACAAAGGCCCTATACCATAGCTTTTACTAAGAAGAATGGAGTTATCAATGAAGAAGTGGCCTTAGATGATGAAGTCATTGTCAACTCAGTAACTACTTTATGCCACAGCGATTATAATTATATTGAGCAGACCTTTGGCCCAGCACATCGATGGGATTTTTTCGAATTGCTGCCCAGGGACTCTGTTGGAAGAAAAGATACGCTAATCGTTGAATTGACGGCTATCCACAAGGACAACCCAAATGAAAATTATATTTTTAAATCCATCACAACACTCAATCCAGGCTTATTGTCTATCGGATTGTCCGCATTGGATGCTTCCTTATTTCCATATATCAAAGTAAAGATTAAATCAAGCGAGCTATTTTCGTATGTCGGAAAAATGGATGGATTTGACTATTTCAGGTTAACAGGAAAGGAATTACCGGAAGCAACGCTGCTACACAACACAGCCAAAAGCATCAGAGATACAATCAATCAGGGAGAGCCTATTGCATTTTCAATAGAATCAAAAAATATCGGATCACTCGACATGGATAGCCTATTGGTCAACTTTTCAATCCGCAACCAAGCGACAGGTGGGGAAGTTGAATCCAAGCGGTATGGTCCACTTAAAATATCTTCCTTAGATACATTCTCAATCGATTTTAATACCAAATCATTACAGGGCGATTATTTGTTTCTATGCGAAATGAATCCCAATGAAGATCAGCCGGAAGCATATCATGGCAACAACAGTTATCTTAAAAGAATATTTATTCAGGGTGACGTAGAAAATCCGTTGGTTGATGTGACATTTGACGGACAAAGAATCATCAACGGTGATATCGTATCTTCAAAACCATTGATAAAAATAAGTATTCGGGACGAAAACAAGCTTTTCCCGCTGGACGACCCATCCCTTTTCAACTTGTATTTGGTCAATAGCTTTGGAAATGATACGTTGATACCTGCACTTTCAGCCGATTTAAAATTCACACCAGCCGACCCCACACAACTATCTAAGAAGAATGAAGCTATTATCGAATATACACCCAATTTTCTGACATATCCTCCGGGATATAATGAAGATGGTCAATATAGTATCCGTATAACTGCAAAGGACAAAGCAGGCAATCAGTCCGGCAAGTATGATTACGAGAAGAGTTTTCGTATCATAAATAAAAAATCTATTTCTGATGTATTCAACTATCCTAATCCATTCAGTAATGCAACACGCTTTGTATTCACTCTGACCGGATACGAACAGCCGACATATTACAGTATTCTAATAATGACCGTAAGTGGTAAGATGGTGCGTGAAATAACCCAAGACCAATTGGGCCCTTTAAAAATAGGGAAACACCTGACAGATTATGTATGGGACGGAACAGATGAATTTGGAGACAAACTCGCCAATGGCGTGTATTTGTATAGATTTATTGTAAAAGACCAGAATCAGAAGGATTACGAACATTTTACAGAAACCAATACAACCAAACAGTATTTCGATGGGGAATGGGGTAAATTGGTAATTATTAGGTAAACTTTTTCATAGTAAAGAAAGCCTGTCATAGTATTTCTAATAACAATAATTCGGGTCGTAACAACGCCATGTCGCCATTGATTGAAAACTTGGCAAAAAAAGATATACAGGCTTATGTTCATGTGTGTATGTGAATTTAGCCTGTATATCAGAAAGGTGTTTTTATCCCAAATTCCGCATTTGTCTAATGCGGAATCGATGCTTGACTTGTAATCAATGGTTTACAGAAACCATCGAACCATTCGTACATCGGGGTTACCCTCATAATCAGCACTATACGCTTTTTACAAAACCTTTACTGCTTACTTCGGGTTTAAAAAGGGTGGTCTTATTGCTTTGCTTTGTATCAAATTTCCAACCTATATGAAATCGTTCGTTACGAATTCTTTGAATTACCTAACAAGTGATATATCTCCTTTTAGTAAAACACTTCTGCCGTCACATCCATTGACTTCCGCCATCCATACATAAGTTCCCGGAGTCATGCCTTGACCTCTAAAGTCCCCTGCCCAACCAAATCCGACATCATTAGGGTCAATCCCATTTTGTTCACACATTAGAGCTCCCCAGCGGTCAAAGACACGAAATGTATGTATCAAAGTTACATGTTGATCAAAGTATAACTTAAACACATCATTATTACCATCCTGATTGGGTGAAAAGACATTTGGTGCAAAGAATGGGATACGATTATCTACCCTTATATGCTTCATTGCTTCCTTTTCACAGCCGGTTTTACTCTTAATGAGAACTGTATAAATAGAAGATTGTGTTTCTTTAAAATCTTCTTGCAGACTTTGATGCCCTTCAAGCAAAGTAGATCCGGCATACCATTCAATTTTCTCGACATCCAAAGGACTCAAATCTGTATTCACTTGCAATACAAAGGACTGCTCACAATTGAAAACTGAATCCCCTTCCAATCGAATAGTAAAAGGTGCCGGATTGTCAATTACAAATTCTCTTTCCTGCCAACACCCTTTACTTTCGACTATTTTAACTGAGTAATTTCCTGCCGGCAGATCCGTAAAGACGCCTGTTTGGTTTATTTCACTCTTCGTTCCACTCAACTCAAATGAGTAAGGAGAATTTCCACCTTCAATATGGTTAATTACAATCTTACCCCTATTATCATCATGGCATATATTATCAAATGCCTCACCGACTACGTCGCTAATATTGGCCTGTCCCACTCTCACTTCAATGGTATCCACAACCGAACATCCATTGGTATCATCCGTAATCTGTAAGATATATGTTCCGGCTACATCAATGTTTTGATTAAACGAAGTAGGAACGGAAATCGGTTGACCATTGATTGTAGTCCAAAAAGCAGACAACTTCGTTCCGCTTATTGTTGGTTTTATTTCGGCGATCGGATTATTACAATCCAATTCATAAATCGGGTCTAATTGAAGTTTTGGTACAGCCAATATTTTTACTTCAACAAAAGAAGTGTCAGAGCCACATAATTCACCGCCTGAAACGACATAAGACAAAAGATAAATACCGGACTTTATGCCTTTAATGTTTAATATACCTTTAGAATTAAGATTTTCAATTGGTAGATCATTGGAAGACCATTTTCCATTAGCATCCTCCCCTTCCAATAGTTCTGATAAATCAACAACTAAATTCTCATTTTCACATTCGATCAACTCACCCTTCGGACTCCCTGCAAATGCGCCTTTTGCTACTTTTACAATCTCTTCTGAACTAATGGGACAGCCTGGATATATAGAATCCATTTTGTAAGAAATGGTATATTCACCCGGCATGAGATCCAATGGCCTAAACATTCCATCATATAATGCAATCGTATCTGTAACATTAGGTCCTGCTATCAAATTCCATTGTCCTGATGGATTGTTAAAGCAGTGTAATTTATTAAGATCAAAAGCTTCATGATTTGAATTACACAATGATTCGGCGGGTGCATCCGTACATATTATCGGGCAACATTGTCGGATATAAACAAATACAGTATCACTTGCATTAGGGCATGGCAAGATGGCATTGTTAGTCGTAGCAACAAATCGATAAATTCCTTCTGCCATCCCGGCAAAGTCTTTTTGGTTCCATGACCCCGAAGGCTCTATCATATCGATCGAATTCCATGACAAAAAAGTCGCATCACCTTGCATCACTAAGCTTTCAAAATCTATTGTCGATTTTTTTACATCACCAGATGAATTGCAAGTGGAGATAGAGTCCTTTAAATCTATAATAGGAAGTGTATTAACGGTTGCTTTAACCGGATTACTTATATCGTCCGTACATCCCACTCCATCTATGCCTACTACAACACGATAATACAAAGTTGTACCGTGAGGAATGACAGGATGAATTGTGGTGCTTGTTCCGTCGAAAACATCATTCCATGGACCGTTTACAAAGTTACTTACCTGCCATTGATAGGATAGAAAAGTTTGTGATCCAGCTCCTTGACAACCTAATGTAACTAAATCGCCTTGGCACACTGCAACATCATCCGGTTGGATAGTAAAATATGGTTGTGGCAACACCGTTACCTTAGTAATAAGACTTGTATCATTGCAACCGCTACCAGACTGGATAACAACTTTAAAGTATTGATCACCCATTAATGAAGTCATGACCTTAATTGAATCCTTGTTGATGTCAATATTTGAAAAAATGCCATTGGGGGAATTGCTTACACTCCATTGATAGTCAATTGGACTACTTCCCTGCACATGAATACCTATATACAAATCAGCATCTTTGCAGGCTAATATTTGAGGCGGAAGATCTGCTAAAATTGTAGGAGCAGACAACCTGGTCACCTTAACAATATCAAAACAACCAGCTATATCTTCTAATCTGAAAAAGTAATCACCCGGAACCGTCATACCTTGAACTTGCCCGGTAATAGGATCCACTGTGGCGTTTGATGGATTTCCGGATTCTGCTTTCCAGGTTTTTCCCTCTTCTGCCCTCGGTAATGTAGCCCCAGTTATGTCACATGCTGTTATATCTCTACCGGCATTCACATCACTAACACGGACTGAATCTACAACGAATCCTTCCAATGAACATCCACCATTGGTAATGGAATAACTAAATTCATATACGCCATTGAAGACCGGTCCAAACTCTGCATTCTGACTATGGTTATTTGGATAAAACACACCTTGACCTGCAGCAGTTGGGCCGCTTATGTATGTCCATGTATTGGTATATCCCAAAGGAATATCGCCACCTTTAAGAAATATAGCATCTTTGGTACAAAATGTATCATTCACCAAAACGGGCCAATTGGGAATTGGAGAATTTATAACAGTAAGATTAGCATCGGAGGCCTGACAACCTTTAGAGGTTATTTTATAATTGAATACGTATGTTCCAGTGCCTCCAGTTAAATTTATTGTCAAAGGGTTTTCAGAAAGTTGAAATTTAGGAAGCGTTTCAACCTCAGCACCTGAAACCTTAGTCCATTGTCCTATACCGGCTTCACCCGGATAAACACCGGTAAGATTGACCATTTTTGCATTGCATAATGTTATCGTATCCTCTGCAAATTGTACTTTTGGAACATAAGTAAGAATAACATCATCAAAGGAAGGAAATTCATTACAAAGACCTTCGGAATAGATTGTCCACCTTAGTCTTGCAGCACCAGGTGACATTTGTACTATTGCATTAGCATCCGTAATTTTTGTACCATTGATAAAGGCCACTTCGGCACTTGGTACATTTGGTTTGAAATCCTCAACAGTCCATACCCCTATAGTTCCCGGTACAGAATTAGCTTTCAATTGAAAGATACCCTCATCATTGCCGCACAAAGTTTTATCACTTCCAGCTGATGCTTCAGGTGTTGCACCGCCTACCTTAATGTGAACATCTTTGAAACCGGAACACGCATCATTATTGACTATCCATCGATAAACATAATAGCCCTCGTTTACCTGCGTAACCATGGTATTGGCAGAAGTTGGCATCTGTGGCTGGCTACCAGTACCGCTTACCCATACCCATTGTCCACCTTGTGCAGGAGTTGCATTGAGAAAAATAGTCGTCGGAAGAACTTGGTTACATAGGCTAATTATTTCTGAAGCCACTTCTGCTTTGTTCCCTACCGTGATGGTGATAGTATCTCTGGTATTCATGCAGGGTGTCTTTGTTACTGTCCAAACAAATCGATAGGTACCTGAAGTAAGACCTTCAATAGTGGTGATATTATTACTTGCATTTACTATCGTACAACCTACGGGATTATCAGGAAATGCACTCCACTGTCCTGTAGCTTCCTTGGGAAAAATCTCTGATGCTCTCAAAGTTGTTGTTGTTAGTCCGGCAGCAATACATTGATCATTTCCCGCGAAAGCAGGTGAAGGACCTTCAGTGTCGCTTGTTGTGATCGTCACATCATCACTCTTGGAACCACAATTATTCCACAAAGTAAACCTCAATGTATAGGTTGTATTGGCCTGAAGATTGTGCAATATAGACTGTGGATTATGAATATCAGAAAAAACGGGTGTTATACCCATCGGGCTTTGATTTTCTATTGTCCATGTACCCAGTGCTCCATAAGGGACCTGAGCAGGAGTAGCATCCAGAACAATTGAACTACCGTAACATATAGTAATATCATTGCCGGCATCCGGTTGTAAAGGAGCACTCACGGTAGTCCCGACTTTGACAGTATCATATTTGCTTCCACAACTTGTGCCACCAAGACTATAATATACAAAAATGTATTCTGCATCCATACTCATCTCTTGAATATCAAGTAGCCTAGTATTAATACCGGACAATTTAGGATTGACAGCAGTCGTCGGAGACTTACTTACCAACCTCCACTCACAGGCAGCAACATCATTCCCTACAAGCCGAGTAGTTGTACCGCATATATATTGATCTGTTCCGGCATTGGCTTCAGCAGGTGGCTGAGACACGTCTAATATTAGTGTTGCAAAGCCTTCCCCACAAGGGCTTTCATTCTGTCCAAAAATGATTGGAATTTGAAAAATATAGGTTCCGGATGGAGACTTTTTATCAATATTGAGATAGTATTCAAACCAGTGTTCTGAAAAATTACCACACATATCACCTACAGCTTCAAATTTTTCTCCACCAGAAGGGGCTGACACCGGTTTATACTTTCCTTCCTTCAAAATATACTTCGTACTGGCCTCTGAAATAGGTATCACTGAACTTGGTACAACAAAATGAAGAAATTGATTACTCCATATAATTCCTTCATTGTTTCCCCGACAACCTAAATTATACCTGGAATAATTAGGATCTTCACAATTATTGGACATATAGTAGGTAAATTGCTGACCTGAAGATTCTATTTCGATGACGACCTTATACTTGGAAGTACAGCCTGCATCATTGGTAATTTGATATTCAATCACATAGATTCCAACAGAAAATCCGGTTAACATTATTGCATTATCACTGATATGAATCATTCGAGGATAGGATTCAGGACTTCCAGACCAAAAGTCACACAACAAATCATTGAGCTGCCATGAAGACACTTCCATTTCGGCTTTATTAGGCAATGATCCTTCAAGTATGATGGTATCCGGCGCATCACAAAAGAAAAGTGTAGCGACGCCCACATAGCCTGCCTCGGCAGTATATTTTACATTTTTATATCTCTTTTCCAAATTAGGGCAAACCGCTTTAGTGACGCCTTTGGAAGATTCCGGCGAGGTAAATGTCAATGTTTTTACCTGGTCATAACAACTATTTGTTAAGGTATATTGGATTGTATATATCGTGTTTGGTATAAGATCCTTAAATGTTACACTTTGCGATGTTTCATTTGTAAATGAAGCACCACCACCATCTACAGGACTTAACCATGACCAAGTACCAACACCCTTTCCTTGACATGAAGCAGTGACCGACACAGGCACTCCACATCCACCACGCATAACTAACTTCAACTTAGGTACAACTTCATCAATATGGATAATCTTTGTATCAGAACTGGAACAACCTTTTCCATTCGTCATCGTATAAGTCAATATGATATCTCCTCCCTGAGGACCGCAATTCATAAAGGATGAAGTGTCTGTCTTAAATACATTATCTTCAACATAGCCAAAGCCCATATTAATTGTCCAATAAGCTATGTATCCGGATGGCGGGGTATTAAATCCAATCAATGGAATTCCAACTGTACCGTCATAACATCCATAGGTCTGATCAGGACCCGCATCAGCATTGGCTCCCGGAAGGATTTCATGTGTAACCTCTTGTGATGCCGTACCTTGGTCGCAATTAACAGATATTCTAAAGGTGTATAGTCCTGCAACAGTCGCTTTTGCAATAGTCCTGGCATGGTTAACTTTATCTATCTCAACACTTCCAGGCCCACTAACAAGAGACCATTCAATTGTCTGGCCAACTTCCAAAGAACCCGATACACCTCCATCCAGCTCAATATATTCTCCCATACACCACTTGCCACCGATTCCCGCATTTACGGAGCAACTTTGTGCCATACTGTTATAAACAAAAGTTGAAATTAGCAAAAATGTCAGGTAAATGTTTTTCATACTGCTACGATTAAAAGATGTAGCAAATGAATATATAATGAAAAGAGTATTAAGCCCTATACGGCAATCTCTGTTCTTTACTGATATTCCATTGCAAGGAATAGATATAGAAGAGTATCCTTTATAAATTGAAGAAAGAATATCATCATATAAATTTGATTTCCGAATGGTTTCTTTTTCAAAAGGTGATTCATTTCTTTCCGGCATTATTCTATCCAAAAAGAAAGTATTTATCTGCTTAATGTGATGTCTGAAAATCATTGTAGTAAGGTTTTTATGTAAGTAGTCGTCCCTTAAGAACAAATAAATAATTGAATATCAGACAAATAAATACAAATAAATTATGAAAATAATGCAAGAAATCGTATATTTATGACTAGAATCTTGCAAATTAAAAAAAATGATACCAC